>Ga0155959_140_pt2 | contig 41473 bp, 47 predicted proteins | sample RifCSPlowO2_02_FD_107613 | JGI IMG/M metagenome (GOLD analysis project Ga0155959, IMG submission 107613) | candidate division WOR-1 bacterium RIFCSPLOWO2_02_FULL_46_20
CGCCTACAAGATAACCCCACCGCAAGCGGTGGGGTATTTTGGTGTGGGAATAAATTTCAAAGCGGCGATACCGCTCTGCCGGTTATAAATTCCAGAGAGGGAAACTATAGATATTTTTCGTCAGTTGAAAAGGCGCGGATTGGCGGGAAAACACGATCCCGTATTTAATTTCCGGGTCCATCTCCATTAGCTTTAATATCGCTTGATAATCGCCGGGGTGAAGTTTTTGGGAAGCTTTTATTTCTGCCGCTATCTTAACAGAACCGCTGGTAATAATAATGTCGACCTCCATTCCATTCTTCGTTCGCAGATAGGAAAGCTTCCAGGGTAAGTCATTGTATTCGATTTGCTTCAATATTTCATCTATCACAAAACCCTCAACAATCTTTCCAAACTGGGGGCTTAGCTCATCCGGCATCCCTCTTTCCCCGGAAATAAATCTGGCCAGGCCGGTATCCGTAAAATAAGCTTTGGGTGATTTACTGATTTGGACACGCAGTGATTTACTGTAAGCTGGAATCAGGCGGCAGACAAAGGTGTCTTCTAAAATGCCGTAATAAGCTTTAACTGTATGGGGACTGATTCCGAGCACTTTTGCTTTTACTGCGTCATTTACAATGAAAGTGTTTTCGCTCGCCGCCAGCGCCAAAAACTGCTCAAAAGTTCCAATATCCTGGACCAGATTTTCCCGCCTGATTTCACTTTCCAGATAAGTCGCCTGATAAGCCTGCAATAGTTGGTGGGCTAGAGAAATATCTTCCTGCAAGCATGGTTCAGGCAGCATGGTATGCTGGATCCATTTTAAGAAAGAGGGCAGGTGATCGCGCGGTTCCTGGAACTCAAGCTTTTCTTGCAACTGGTTAATTTTAAACAAATAAGGCAGGGCCGAATTTTTGTTTAGGAGTTCGGACTGGGAAAGGGGCCATAGGGTTTTTGAAAAGCATCGTCCGGCAAGAGTTTCGGCCCTTTGGCGTTTGAGCGGTCTGGCTGATGAGCCCCAGATCCAAAATTTTACTCTCCCCTTATATTTCTCATGTATTCCCTGGATGGCCTGGAAAAAGACCGGGATTTTTTGAATTTCGTCCACAAACACGTGTAAAGTCCCATCCCGTCTTTTTATTTCTTCTTCTATTTCCAATACCCATCGCTCCGGACTGCTTTCGTAGCGCATGAGCGTGACCAGGTCAAAAAGAGGGAAATACAGCGCGTTTTTATATCCTCGGCGGAAATCATCCATCAGGGTAGTTTTTCCTGTTTGTCTCAGTCCAAAAAGTTGAACAATTTGCGGCTGGTCCGCAACGCTAAAAAGCCAATTTTTTAAGTGTCTTGCAATCACACCGCAATTATAGCGGATATATTTGCAGTGTCAAGTAGTTTGCCTTTCTGTCAATAAAGTCCCGGCTCCAGCTTTCAAATCCCAACTCCTGAGGCGGATCCGCCTTTGGCGGATAATTCGCCCCGATATGACATCGGAGACAGGAACAAGTCCCGATGTTTTAATCGGGATCCCGACTTTACGTCGGGACTCGAGGATTAACCTTTAAAAGTCCTGGCGAGACAAAAGCCAACATCGGGGCCGCGGCTCCCAGGAAGGTAATTGTAGCGACAATCGGCCTGCAGATAAACTGGAAAGTTGAAGTCCCACGAACCACCGCGAAGAACCGACTCTTTTGTCCATTTCCAAACATTTCCTATAAGATCATACAAGCCTTCGGCGCTCCCTATCTAAAAAACATCATCCTTCAGCCGCGGGCCGCCCGCGGCCTGAAAGAAACTCCGCCTATCGTCATTCCGGCCAAACCAGCCTGGACACAGCTCAGCGTCGAAGAGCAAGATTTATCTTTGTACGACGAAATGTTCGAAGAGAAGGGAGAAAGCGATGGCCGGAAAACAAGCTAATTCACCGGCCGGTATCTTGTCCTGTCCCAACACGCTGGAAGGGATGCTGGAATATCTGAATTTGCTCCACAGCCTGAAAAACTATCAGGGAACGCTGGAAGCGGCGGCCAAAGAAAACCTGTCGCACCAGGACTTTTTCCACCGACTGCTTTCTGACGAATCGTCCGCCAAATTCGCCCGGCAAACCCAAAATCGTATCGTCCAGGCCAGATTTCCTGCCCTCAAAACCATCGACAACTTTGACTTTAACCACCCGGCCAGTATTCCAAAACAAAAGATCCTTCACGCCCTGAACCTCTCTTTCTTGGATCAGGCAGGTGGTTTGGTCTTGATCGGCCCAACTGGTATTGGTAAGACCCACCTGGCCATCGCCCTGGGCTACAAAGCCGCCGGCGCCGGCGTGCGAACCCTCTATACGCGAGCTGTAGACATGATTAACCATTATCGCATCCCAAGCGGATCATAGCCTTCATAAAGCCATGAGGGTCTACAGCAGCCCGGCGCTGCTGGTCATTGATGAAGTCGGCTACTTGCCGTTTGATAAGCAGGGCAGCGACCATTTCTTTAATGTCATTTCCAGTCGCTATGAAAAAGGCTCGGTAATCTTAACGACTAACCGGCCATTCAAAGACTGGGGGGAAATATTCCATGACAATACGATCGCTGCCGCTATCATCGACAGACTGGCCCATCATTCAGAAGTGATCAAGATCGAAGGGGGCAGTTATCGAGTCAAAGACAGAAAGTTAAAAGATTCTCTCTCGACAACTGAATAGTCCGCTTACCTCCCGCTTTATTTTTTTTGCTTTTTTATCCGGGGCAAGGGGATGGTGTAACTAATCGCGGTAAACTGGTCCCGCCATATCGCGGAAAACTGGAACCTTTCTGACTGCGGCCTACAAGCAATTACTGCTCAACAAAGAGGAAACAGAAAAACAGAGGGTTCAGCTTGCCGAATTGGCCAGTCAGCTTGACGAGATAAATGTTAAAATAGAAGAGCTTAGGATCAAGATGAAAGCGCGTAGATTTGTTTTCTCTGGCGAGGTGTATTTAAGGCAGTAGGAAGTTTGCTTGTCAATGAACGTAAAGCGTCGCAGTCAAAAGAAATATAGAAAAATTTTAAGATAATTTAATGGCTTAGCGTTTCATGACAAACTATTCAGATTCGCGACCCTTTTTAACGAAAGGGAGCTCTGTATATCGATTACAGTAGATAGCAACATCAAAGCCAAGGTTTCGGGTTCTCTGCCAGAGCATTTCGATAAAATCCTTAATTCTAGCGAACAGATTGTATATTTGCCTTGTTCTTTTTTTGAAATTTCTAGACTCTGCAAGTTTCAAAAAATTTGTTGCAGTATTAGAATGTCGTTTTATTTCTGCCTTAAAACTTTCAAGGCCTAAACTATTAGATCGGCAGTCAAAGAAACTTTTCAAAGCTGGAATTTCTGCTGCGGTAAAATAAGTTGTTTTCCCTTGATGGATATATCCCAAGGCATTTTTTAACCTGTTAAAAAAACTTTCAGCTTCTGCCACTTGTTGGAGTTCGGTTGAGTTAATAAATCCTCTTGTTTCGAGCGCTTGCAACATATCCGTGCTATACGGGAGTCTTGCTGCGCAAAGCCCTGCTTCAGTCCTTAAAATCGCTTGGGCAATTTTGATTTTTCTGGTTTCAAGCGAAGGCGACAGCAGCCCCCTTGAGTCGATATCGCGACGGTCAATGAGGTACAGGCTCTTGAGCCAGATATTTGGAAAATAATAAGGGGCCAAGAGCTTTTCTTCGTTTTGATAGTAAGAACTGACCTGATCAAAAAATGATTTTACAGTTGTTTGATCGCTTACTGTTTCAATGGGCAGTGCATCGGCGGCAAATTTAGCGATCCTGATAAAGTTTTGCCGATTGTTGATTTGCACGGTTTTAGCTCTTCCCTTGCTTAGGGTGCTGATTAAGTTATCACTTTTAATGCCGCATTCAGCAAGGGTCTTTTCGATCTCCCCAGCCAAATAATTAAAGTAAGCGCGGTTTTTACCCTGAAAAACAACAATAAAATCAAGGTCAGAGAGTAACGTTGATTTTCCTGCGCTGCCTGCCACCAGAAAGACCGCAAGTTGAGTCTCAGCTTGTCCAAACTTTTTCTTAGCTTTGTTCTGTGCGATTTTGACAATTCTTGGCATAACTTCAAGATGCAGAGCTCTTAAGGCGGGGGCGATGGCTTGCGCCTCGAATTGGTTCTCTATGGGCTTACAGCGCTCCGCTTCTAATATTTGTTCCATTTTCTGGCGGTACAAGCGCCTAATGTCTCCGATCTCAGCGGGAATATGTTTTGGGAGTTCAATTTTTATTTCAAGGAAATCTTCTTTTTCTACAAGGATAACATTTTCATCTGTACTCCGGCCGCTATTCAAAATTTCTCTTATTTGGGCCGGGGTGATAAATTGTGTGGCCCCGCTAAAACTTAGCTGGTGTATACCGTTGGGGAGGGGAAACTTGCCGCACAATCTGAAAGATAAATCCGGCACATGAGGATAGTGACTAAGCCTTTCGTGCAACGATCTTGCATAAAGACTGGCCTGTAATCTCAAGGGAGTTTTGCGCAGCGCTTCAAGCATAAAGTAAACCTTATATCAAGATAATCTTATGGCCAATTTGCTGTGGAGTTCAGAGTTTGTTTTCTCTAAAATTACCATTACTTGGCTAACGAATCCGGGATCTCTTTTTTGCAGAAAGCCAAAAGCCCGAGCAACATCAGCATCAGAATATTCTTGATGGCTAATTTCCGAAGTGATCACTACGGTATTATAACTTGTCACATACCCGCCACTGGGTTGCAGGGAGTTAATATAGTCAGATGTCCAATCAGTCACTGCCTCTGTTGTTGTGACTTCTTCTTGATCTATAATTTTTTTTGATTTGGGAATGAGTTGCGGATCATTCAATAATATCGCTAGTTTTTGCGGCGAAACTTTTAAATTGGTAGCAACGCGTTCCAAAATCTGACTATCTTTAGAATCTAGTTGGTCAAGTTCCGAAGTTGTTAGTTCTCCCAGTCGATCAAAAACATTTTTTCTTATTTGAGGATTGTTGGCACCACAGGCAAGATCAAGCATGCTCTGACGGTCAGCCACAATAGTTGGATTAAAAGCCAATTTTGTTAGGGCTTTGGTACAAGCAAGGATCGACGTTCCCTTCCGAGCAAGATCAAGCCAGATAGGTTTCGAGCATTTTTGATGATTAATAACCTTCAATTGCAATTGCTCTAACTCTTTGCTATAAGACTGTCCCTGCAGCAGCATTTGAGACAAATCGTTAGCTGTAAAATCTGCGGCAAATCTGTCAAAATGCTTTAAGATTACAGAAAGAGGGACAGGCCTTTGCCCAGTAAAATAAGGCAGGAAGAAAGAATTAGGAATTGAATCCCAACTAAAAAGGGCATTGAAAATCTCTGGCTGGTTGAGATACTTTAGGGTCTCGATCTCAGATAATGTTAATTGTTCCTTAAGTCTTTGTATCGCTTTTGCTCTAATTGAGCTTTCCGAATGATTTGCTAATTCAATAAGTTTATTTTTAGGAGCCTTCGGATGTTCAACTAACAAAGCATCTTTGTCTGAGCCGGTGAGATGTTTTTCTGCCAGTTCATAAGGCAAGACATGAGCCACGGTAGCTCTTGACCCTTTTGCTCTGGCCAGCACGCTTTGGATTCTGGCCGAGCCTTTTTGGTCCAGCTCTATTCCATTACACCCATCAAAAACAGCCTGATAATCTCTGCCAAAGCTGGCCATGCGAGAGAGCATGGTTGATGCCCAAATTACACCACGGATAGCAGGAATTAATAGGAAGCCTGCGACACTGCCTATGGCAGTAAATGTAGCGCATTCCCAAAAAGGACCATGGTTATCATAAATAGCTAAGGCAATAAGTCCTAATAAACCGCCACCGGAACTGGCAAGGCATCCCAGTCCATATATCTTTTCTCCAAAATTTACAGGCACAATTTCATCATGTAAACTGTGCCAGGAAACTGGCATTTTTAAGTCTTCGCCAGAAGGCCCCTTAACCCTTATGCCGTATTCTGAAAGGCTACTTTGCAAAATTTCAAGAGGGGTCTTGAGCAGGACAGAAAAAACATTTTTAATTTGAGGGGCGGTCATGCCGCCAGGCAAAATAATTTTCTCAATAACAGGGTCTAGTTTTTCAACTAAGGCTTTTGCATAAGGAATGTCCGCATATCTCTTACTTGGGGCATGCCAGTATTGTACCCCGTCCAGTAGCCCCCTGTTCTCTATTTTGATTTCCTTTTGACTCAGGCCATAATGAGATAAATTGGCTGCAATCCTTCCAAGTCTAATGAATTTGTTAACCTGTCTCTGAGACCACGGATATCTTCCTGATAAGGTCACGGAGCCTAATTCTGCATTTGCCATTTTAAATTCCTCCTGTAGTCTGTAGTTCTCTACACATATATCCCTCCCTTTCCTTAAAAATTTCACATTATCTTATAATTGAGCGATAGATTTTTGGAGGTATACTATGGGGGTGACCTTACCCCCAAAAACTGGACCACTTGCAATTAGAATCTTTTTATGAAATCATAGGCCAAGGTTATTACTTTAGGGTAAAAGCTAAAAAGGATAAAGTGTAATTTATTTGTCCTCGACAAGACGAACCGCGTAAGCGCCGCAACGACCCTCCGGGAGCCTGAAGTCGCGGAGGCCGCCGTCCAGGAGACGAAGAACATAAGTTGCACCAGAAAATTTAGTTTCCGTCCACGTCCAATGATTTCCAGATAAGTTATCTTTAGCCACCATCCACTCATCTTCTGTCTGAACCCTGAATTTTCTTCCGGTTAAATTGCTCAGCCGTTTAGCAACTTCTCTAGCATTCAATAAGCTTACATAAGTTAAAGCGTTGCTTTCTTGCGCCGGGTCAGCAAGAATAGCTCTAAGTTCATCGTCATTATGGCCGGTGATTTCGTATCCCTCCATTACACGCTTAAATAAACCGACCGTGAGCTCGCCTTTCATTATTTTTACCTTATCATTAATATCGATCATTTCCGGAATATCTATTTTAGAAGTTTGAGAAACAGCGGCTGCACTGACTTCTGCAACAGAATCAATTCCAACTTCGCTGATTTCTAAGGCTACTGGCTGGCGTTGGCTTATTATCTCAGCCGAAGCCGCCGGTGAATCTCCGGCGCGGAGGCTTGACGCTGCAAGGCCTGACAACCTTTGCCTCACAATCCTCAATTGAGCGTCAGCCCCTAATTTCCCATCTGATGCGCGGAATCGCCAACCTTCTATATTTACTCTCAATCCAGCCATTTTATTTTCCTCCTAATTTTTTGACCTTTACTTGGGTGCTTAACCCGCTTTGCGCCGAGCCATTTCGAGGATTAACCTTTAAAAGTCCTGGCGAGACAAAAGCCAACATCGGGGCCGCGGCTCCCAGGAAGGTAATTGTAGCGACAATCGGCCTGCAGATAAACTGGAAAGTTGAAGTCCCACGAACCACCGCGAAGAACCGACTCTTTTGTCCATTTCCAAACATTTCCTATAAGATCATACAAGCCTTCGGCGCTTACGCCCGCAGGTTTTGATTTTACCGGCCTGGTACCGCTATCTCTATATACTGCCTTTGTTGGATCAAGATCGTTTCCCCAGGGCCGCATCTTCCCATCTGTTCCTGACGCTGCCCTTTCCCATTGACTTTCAGTAAGAAGGTCGCCTCCCAATAATCGCGCTATTGCTTCTGACTCATGCTTACTTACATATACTAATGGACAATTGCCTCTTTCGGCATCCGGCACATCAGCCGCAACTCTCCCCAATGATTTCTGTATCACTTCATCAACCGAATAACCATGAACCTTAAAGATTGCCCTCACTTCTTCTCCCTTTAGCGCTAAAAGTTCTTTCATCATGCCAATCGTAAAAGGTGTTTCGGCCATTTCAAATGTTTCAATTTCAGCGCGCTGACCTTGATAGATAAATCCTCCTCCCTCTATTCTTTTAAACACCACGCCAATTCGCTCGGCAAGATTTACCCCCCTCAATGCTACCAGCCTCTGTAAGGCACTGGGATCATCTCCGGCTCTTACTCTTCCGGAATTTCCTGCTAATGTTTCCCTTCCCCTAATTAATTTCCATGCACCATTCAAAGCTTCTCCTTTTCGAACTCCAATTATTGCCATATTCTCTTCCTCCTAATTTTTTGACCTTTACCTACGGTAAAAACCTTGCTACAATATTATCAGCAGGTATTTCAGGGAATTTCACTAAATATTTGTTATAATCATTAAACATGCCAATCCTTAAACAGTACCTGGCTAATGTTAGTCATGAAGATAAGCAATTTGTCGGGGCGATCGCTTTTAAAAATGAGGAGCTCTCCCTCCCGAACGGAAGCAAAATGGCGTTGGGCATTGATGACGGCCATTGGATTTTAATTTATCAAGAAAAACCGGCCAGCCGCTTCAAGGTGTTTAAGTATGACCAGCACGAAGACAAAATTCTGGTTGATCAAAAACCGGGGGGGGTGACCGAGAAAAATTATCTAAAAAAACATATTGCATATTTTCTGTCTCATGCCAAAGTCACCGACCTGGTAACCCTGCTGCCGCCGCAACCCGGTCAAATTGAAGGAAAGAAATAATGGATATTCACGGTATTGGCTCATTTGGAACAATCCCATTTTTAAATGAAGATCTGCTTAAGCAGATGAGAAACATTAATAGTCGCGCCGGCAAAATCGCCTATCTTCTAAGTATGGGCAAAAACGCCCGTGCCCCACAAGTCAAAGAAGGGGTACACGACGCGCGCGGAGCACTCAAGTGGATTTCTGAGGTTCTAAAAGAAGGGGATGACAATAAATGAGATCAGATTTAACGAAAAAGGGCTTGGAAAGAGTGGGCAACCGCGCCCTACTCTACGCTACTGGATTAAAAAAGGAAGATTTTGATAAACCTTTTGTCGGCATTGCCTCTTCCTACACCAACCTGGTCCCCGGACACATCAATATGCGGGACTTGGAACCCTTAATTGAAAAGGGGATCAAAGAAGCTGGCGGCCAACCATTTATTTTCGGCGTGCCGGCCATCTGCGACGGAATTGCCATGGGCCATGTTGGTATGCATTATTCTTTGCCCTCGCGGGAATTAATTGCTGATGAGGTTGAAACAATTGCCCAGGCTTATCAACTGGACGGCCTGGTGCTTTTAACCGCTTGCGACAAGATCACCCCGGGCATGTTGATGGCGGCCGGCCGCTTGGACATCCCTTGTATAGTGGTAACAGTTGGTCCAATGCACTCCGGAGAATATAAAGGCAAAAGATTATCTTTAGTCAAAGACACTTTCGAAGCCTTAGCCGCCTATAAGGTAGGAAAAATCACAAAGGAAGAGCTGGACGCTCTTGAGTGCCGCGCTTGTCCGGGCGCCGGCTCCTGCCAGGGTCTTTACACAGCTAACACTATGAATTGTATAACTGAAACTCTGGGGATGTCGCTGCCGGGTTGCGGCACCAGCCTGGCTTTATCGCAAAAGAAAAAAGAACTTTCTTATGAAAGCGGCAAAAGGGTTGTTGAGCTGGTAAAACATAATATTACAGCCAGAAAAATTATGACAATCCAGGCTTTTAGAAATGCGATTCGCCTGGACATGGCGCTGGGCGGATCAACCAACACCGCTCTGCACATACCGGCCATTGCCCATGACACAGGGATTAAGATTCCTCTTGAATTATTTGACCGGATCAGCCGGGAAATTTCTCACATTACCAATTTGCTGCCGGGCGGCGAAGATTTTATGGAAGACTTTGAGGCTGCCGGCGGAGTTATGGCTGCCTTAAATATGTTAAAAGATAAATTGGAAAATTCAAAGACGGTTTCAGGCAAAGATATCAAAACTCTGGCTGAAGAAGGCCGGGTTTTGAATTCAAATGTTATCAGAAGTCTGGATAAGCCCTATCATAAAGAAGGCGGCATTGCGGTATTAAAAGGCTCGCTGGCTCCCGACGGCTGCGTGGTTAAGCAATCTGCCATAACAGAAAAGACTTTAAAGTTTACCGGCAAGGCCCGGGTTTTTGATTCGGAAGAAGCCGGCATGAAAGCCATCATGGATGGCAAGATCAAAAAAGGAGATGTTGTAGTTATTCGTTATGAAGGGCCAAAGGGGGGGCCGGGCATGCGCGAGATGCTCTCCCCGACTTCGGCAATTGCCGGCATGGGATTATCAGAAGACGTAGCGCTGTTAACCGACGGCAGATTCTCCGGCGGAACTAGAGGCCCCTGCGTTGGCCATATTTCTCCGGAAGCAGCCGAAGGCGGACCGATTGGTCTGGTTAAAGAAGGAGATATTATTGACATAGATATCCCCAGGAGAATGATCAAATTACAAATTTCAAATGATGAATTAATGAAGCGGAAAAAGAAATGGCAAGCGCCAAAACCTAAGATCACAACCGGCTGGCTGGCTCGTTATGCCAAACTGGTTACATCGGCCAATACCGGAGCGGTTTTAAAAGCATAGTTTTTTGACTCTCTCGTCATAATCTGATAAAATTCATAAATCATGCAAATCACCGGCGCGCAAGCATTGATAGAATCACTTAAAAAAGAAGGTGTAGACCTGGTTTTTGGCTATCCAGGCGGCACTGTCCTGCCTATTTATGACGTACTTTTTAAAGAAAAAGATCTTAAGCATATATTAACCCGACACGAACAAGGGGCCACCCATGCCGCAGACGGCTATGCCAGATCAACCGGTAAAGTTGGCGTGTGTATTGCTACCTCCGGCCCTGGCGCAACCAACACAATTACAGGTATTGCCACGGCATATATGGATTCAATCCCTATGGTGGTAATTACCGGCCAGGTAGCCACCAACTTGATCGGCAGAGATTCTTTTCAAGAAGCGGACGTAATCGGAATTACGCAACCAATTACTAAACACAATTATCTGGTCAAAGATGCCGCAGATATCCCTCGCGTAATAAAAGAAGCTTTTCATATTGCCAGAACTGGCCGGCCCGGACCTATAGTGGTTGATATTGCCAAGGACGCCCAAAATAACAAGATAAGCTTTAAATATCCGGATAAAGTAAACTTGCCAGGCTATAACCCAACGCTAAAAGGCCATTCCAGGCAGCTGAAAGCCGCGGCCAAGATGATTTCTCTGGCCAAAAAGCCGCTAATATATGCTGGGGGCGGCATTATCACATCCGGCGCCGCCAAAGAGTTAAAAGAATTTGCCATAAAACATAATATTCCTGTTACAACCACATTGATGGGCCTGGGCGCTTTTCCAGAAGACCATAAGCTCGCGCTCCAAATGCTGGGAATGCATGGTGCGGCTTATGCCAACTACGCGGTGCAGGAATGCGACTTGTTGGTTGCCATCGGAGCGCGCTTTGATGATCGCGTAACCGGCCATCTCCCAAGTTTTGCACCAAAAGCTAAACATATTCATATTGACATCGACCCGGCAGAAATCGGGAAAAACGTTCGAATTGATGTTCCTATTGTGGGTGACGTTAAATTAACGTTAATAGATTTAATGGACAAGTCAAAAGTTGAGCCCGGCAAACACGAGGCCTGGTTAAAACAAATTGACGAGTGGAAAAACAAATACCCCTTAAGCTACAAAAAAGATAAAACCATTAAACCGCAATATGTTGTAGAAATGATCCGTGAAGTAACAAAAGGTGAAGCAATTATTTGCACTGAGGTGGGGCAACACCAAATGTGGGCAGCTCAATACTATAGGTTTACAAAACCCAGAACCTGGGTCTCATCCGGCGGACTAGGCACCATGGGTTACGGTTTTCCGGCGGCAATTGGGGCGCAATTTGGCAATCCCAAAGCAATTGTTTTTGACATTGCCGGGGACGGCAGCATCCAGATGAATATTCAGGAAATGGCCACAGCTGTAAATCACAAACTACCGATCAAAATTGCGGTACTCAACAATTGCTTCTTGGGCATGGTAAGACAGTGGCAGGAATTGTTGTATGACAAACGTTATTCATCAACAAATCTGTGCAATAATCCTGACTTAGTTAAGATTGCCAAGGCTTATGGCGCCGAAGCTATGAGAATTACCAGGCCTGAAGATGTAAAAAAAGCTTTAAAAGATTCATTAAAGATTAAAGACAGACCTGTGTTGATGGACTTTACGGTTGCCAAAGAGGAAAACGTCTTTCCCTTTGTGCCTCCAGGCCAGGCCATTAACGAAATGCTGGTCGATTAAAATGAAACACACAATCTCAGTAATAGTAGAGAATAAGCCGGGAGTGCTGCACCGGGTTTCGGCGTTATTTTCCCGTCGCGGATTTAACATTGAAAGTTTAGCCGTGGGAACCACGGCAGATCCAGATATCTCCCGCATGACAATTGTTGCTTCCGGGGATGATCAAACGCTGGAACAAATAATCAAACAGCTATATAAGCTAATCGACGTATTAAAAGTGTTTGACCTGCCTGAATTAGAGTCCATAGAAAGAGAGCTGGCTATGGTTAAGGTAAAAGCCGATCAAAAAACACAAACAGAGCTCACCCAAATCGCCGACACTTGCGGCGCCAAGATTGTGAACGTGGCCGCTGACTCCGTAATTATTGAGATCTCCGCCGAACAAGACAAGGTCGAAAATTTGCAAAGACTTTTGGAAAAGTTTGACATTATTGAGTTGGTTAGGACCGGGAAGATTGCGCTGCAGCGGGGGAGCGCGGAATAGGCTAGATTATTCTCCCTTCCCACAACCTTTCGCAGAAGATGCGCCAGGGTAAAATCTCATTGTTTTGATTAGGAGGTAAAAAAATGGCAAAAGTATATTATGACAGCGACGCGAACCTGGAAGTATTAAAGGGAAAGACGATTGCGATAATTGGGTTCGGTAATCAGGGTGGGGCTCAGGCTCAAAATTTAAAGGACAGCGGCTTAAAAGTTATCATTGCCGAAGTCGAGGGGACCCCGAACTGGAAAAACGCCCAGGAAGCCGGCTTTGAAGTAATGGCCGCTTCGGAAGCGGCAAAAATAGGCGATATCGTCCAAGTCCTTATCCCCGATGAGCTTCAGGCCAAAGTCTACAAAGAATCGATCAAGAAGCATATGAAAAAAGGGAAGACTTTAATGTTTTCCCACGGTTTCAACATCCACTTCAAGGCGATCAAGCCGAATAAGGATATCGACGTCATTATGGTCGCCCCGAAAGGCCCCGGAACAATGGTCCGCCAAACCTACGCTGACGGCGCAGGCGTCCCCTGCCTCATCGCTATATATCAAGATGCCAGCGGACAGGCCAAAGAAACCGCCCTCGCTTACGCCAAAGGGATCGGCGGCACAAGAGCGGGAGTTTTCGAAACAACGTTCAAAGAAGAAGTTGAGACAGATCTCTTTGGCGAACAGACTGTCCTTTGCGGCGGCTGTACCGCCCTGGTTAAGGCCGGTTTTGAAACCCTGGTCGAAGCCGGATACCAGCCGGAAATGGCCTATTTTGAATGCTGCCATGAATTAAAACTGATCGTTGATCTGATATACAAACAGGGATTGATCGGTATGAGAAAAGCGGTCAGCAACACCGCCGAATACGGCGACTTGACTGTCGGGCCAAAAATCATTGACGAGAAAGTTAAGAAACGCATGAAAAAAGCTCTTGATAGGATCCAATCCGGCGCTTTTGCCCGCGAGTGGCTAAAAGAAAATAAAGACGGCTGCAAAAACTTTAACGCCCTGCGCGATAAAGACAAAAACCACGCCATCGAAAAAGTCGGGGCGGAACTGCGCGGGATGATGCATTGGTTGAAGAAATAATTGTTTTTTTTCTGGCGGCCATTCCGATTTTTGAGGTCAGGGCCTCGGTGCCGCTGGGGGTTATCGTCTACAAGCTTCAGCCGACAGTTGTAATTGCCCTAAGCGTCCTGGGCAGCGTCCTGCCGGTCTTTCCTTTGCTCTGGTTCCTGAACACGCTGACAGAGCGTTTGTGCCGTTTCCCGGCCTGCGACCATTTTTTCACCTGGCTTTTTACTCGAACAAGAAGCAAGAGTCAGTTGATCGAGGATTTCGAGCTGGTCGGCCTGGTCCTGTTCATTGGCGTGCCCCTGCCCGGCACCGGGGTCTGGACCGGGGTTATTGCCGCCCATTTACTGGGCCTGCGCTGGTGGCCGACTTTTCTAACCGCGGCCGTCGGCACAACCATTGCCTCATTGATAATGTGGGCGGCCAGCGCGGGAATGATCAGTTTCTTTCTGTGAGCGCCCCCTGCCAGCACTTCGGCGCCTGCGGGGGCTGCGTTCTGCAGAATGTTCCATACGAAGAACAACTAAAAAGGAAAGAAGCAGTTGTTAGAAATCTTTTTGGCGAATGTCTGCCTATCATCCCCTCCCCGGAAACATTCTTCTACCGCAACCGCCTGGACTTTGCTTTTGGGCCAAACTATACCCTGGGGCTGAAAGCCGGCAAGTTTGATGTAATCAATATTGAAAAATGCTGGCTGATGTCGGAAGGGAGCAATGCGATTCTTGACCGGCTCCGCTATTTTGTCTCCTGGAAAAAACTCAAAGGCTACAGATATGCCCTGCCCAATAAAGAGCGCGGGCCAATGCGCCATGTCGTAATCCGCGAAGGCAAGAACATTAAAAACACTATTTTGAATATCCTGACCGCGGACAAGGTTGAATTCCCCCTGGAAGCTTTGTGGGAGAAAATCCAGAACCTGGTCCAGGGGGTAACCTGGAGCATTAATCTCTCGCCAGCCGACCGCTCATACGGTGAGATTCAAAAAACCTTTGGCCAGGATTATTATCTGGAATCTTTGAATGGGCTGAAATTTAAAATTCCGGTCCAGTCATTTTTCCAAACCAATACCCATCAGGCGGAAAACCTGCTAAAAATAGTTGCGGATTTTGCTGATCTGCAGGGCGGCGAAACCCTGCTTGATCTTTATTCCGGGACCGGGAGCATCGGGCTTTCGTTAGCTAATAAAGCCAAAGCGGTGGTCGGGGTTGAAGAAAACGCGGCCGCGGCAGAATTGTCAAAAGCCAATGCTGAATTAAACGGCATTAAAAATTATGCGGCCAAGGTCGGCCGCGTGGAAAATGTCGTTAAAGCGCTGGAGGAAAAATTTGATCTCGTGGTGCTTGATCCCCCTCGCCCCGGGGTCCATAAGAAAGCACTGCAGAAGATCGGGGAGATAAGACCGCAAAAGATCGTTTATGTTTCCTGCAATCCGCTGACCCAAAAGACAGATGTTGAGCTGTTGCGCTCCTTCGGCTATAAGGTCGAGAAATGCCAGCCGCTCGACATGTTTCCGCACACGCCGCACATTGAGAATATTCTCCTTCTCAGAAGATGAAATTTTCGCCGCTTTTTAACTTGCATACATTTAACCAGGCTGTATTAGACGGGGCAAAAAGAGATAGTCAAACTTATCATTATTGTATATGGCGAAGCAATGCCTCAAATCCAGGAAACGAAGTCTCAATACACGCAGTATCATCAATTGTCGTTTCTCCATCAGCAATCAAACCGGCAATAGTCAAGGACATGGCCACTCGATGATCTCCGTAGCTCTTAACCTTAGCCCCCTTAAGCCCGGTCGGTCCTTCAATAATCATCCCATCATCTAATTCCTTAATCTTTGCTCCCATTTTTCCAAGTTCAGCGGAAATAGCCGCCAGCCGATCGCTTTCCTTAACGCGCAATTCCCTTGCCCCGCTGATTTCCGTTATACCTTGCGCCTGCGTTGCCGCCACAGCAATAATCGGGATCTCGTCAATGAGCCTGGGAATAATTTCTCCAGAGATATTAGTACCGCGTAACGAGGAACGGGTAACGAGAATTGTTGCCCGGGGTTCGCCTGAAACAACTTGCTCATCAACAATCTCGAGTTTAGCTCCCATTCTCTGCAACACCTCTATGATCCCTGTTCTGGTGGGATTTGTCCCCACATTCTTAATTATTAGTTCAGAGTTTGGAGCAATGAGTGCGGCAACGATAAAAAAGGCAGCAGACGAGAGATCTCCCGGCACATCAACTACCTTCCCCTGAAATTCTTGTCCATTTTTAACGCCAAAATAAGCCAGCATTCTTTCCGTATGGTCGCGCGCCTGAACCTTTTCAATAACCCTGGTTTCCCCCTCCGCAAACAAGCCAGCGAGAAGAATAGCAGACTTGACCTGGGCCGAAGCAATTGGGAGCTCATATTTGATCGGAGAAAGTTTCCCTCCGGAGATCTTTAACGGAGCAAAAATCTGGTCTTTTTCTTCTCTTCCTTCAATGGTCGCGCCCATGGAACGCAGCGGTTTTACAATCCGCATCATCGGTCGCTTCTGGATAGACTTATCGCCAGTGATTGTCGAGGTAAATGATTGCCCCGCCAAAATTCCTGACAGCAAACGAATCGTAGTTCCTGAATTCCCAACATCTAAGACTGCCTTCGACTCCCTCAATCCCCTTAACCCCTTCCCCCTTATAATAGTCCTACATCCATCTGACATTTGACATTTGTCATTTGCCATTTGAATGTCTATCCCCAGTTGCCCCAGGCATTTCACTGTGGCCAAACAATCCTCACTCATCAAAAAATTATTTACCACAGTCTCTCCGTTGGCTAAGGAGCCAATCATAATCGCCCGATGGGAAATAGACTTATCGCCGGGCACCTGGATTTCTGCCTTTATTTGTTTAATGGGCTTAATAATTAATTTAGCCATCAATTTTTTGCCGTAAACGTCACCTGTTCAACAACGGTATCCTCTATAATAATCTTAATTTGCCAGTCTCCTGCGCTCTCCGGGGGCAAAGTAATATAGCTCCAGGTGTCAGCCGGCTGGTTCACTATGTACAGCGGTACGCTGGCGATAGCCTGTCCTGCCGGGTTAATCCAGTTGTGCGTGATCGTGGCCGGTGGATTTTTGATCATGATTTGGTTATAAAAATAAACCCTTTGCCCTGGCGAAAATTCCTCTGACCGCTCAACCGGCAGATTATTTTCAATGCCCCTACAGGTAACCTTTACCAGGATCTGGTCTTCAGCAACGCTCATTTTTTGTTCGCTCTTCTTCTCTTCCACAATCTTTTGCGATTTTGGCAGAACAAACGCAACAGGAGAAGCCTTTTTCATTTTGTTTTTCGTTTCCACCTTGGCCGGTTCAGTGCTTTTTTGCTCAGGATTAATGGCCAGCAGCCACAACGCAGCCACAACCAGAACAATAATTGCCACTAAAGCAAGAACTGCCCTGTTTTTCTTTTTTTTATATACTGTATATCCAACTAAAACGTTCTTTCTCATTGATTCACCCCCACACCAACGGACTTACGACCCTACCCCCCATTGGTGTGGGGGTAAATAGAGTCGCGAAATGTTTTGGCGGCCTCGAGTTCTTTGGCAATTTTTTGGGAGTCGCCTTCTTTGATTAGTTTTTCCAGTTTGGCCAGTGATTTTTTAAAGGCAGAGATCATCTTGAGCACGGCGGCTTTATTGGTCGTAAACATATCAACGCCAAGAACGGGGTCTCCAGAAGCAATGCGCGTCGTATCGCGAAAACCTGAGGCCGCACAGGCCAGCATTTCGTCCTTGCCTTTTTCTGTGTCCGCAACCGCGTTAACTAAGGCGGCAGCAATTGCCAGTGGCATATGACTGACGCCTGCCACTACTAAATCATGAAGTTTTGTTGTCATTTTAACCGCCTTTCCTCCCAATAAACTAATAATTTCACTGATTTTATCCAGGGCTTTTTGGCTGGTTTTTGAGGTTTCCGTTAAAATCCAGGGTTTCCCTGCAAAAAGTGTTGCTTCCGCGGCTTCAAGTTTAACCGTTTCTTTACCCGCCATAGGGTGGCCCCCCACAAAAAAAGTACCTTTGGGCATTATTTTCTCCGCCTGGCCAACTATTTCCTGTTTTGAGCTGCCCACATCCGTTACAATTACCCCCTTTTTAAGTGCGGGAGCTATTCCTTTAAGAATTGGAATAATTAAATTAATTGGGGTACAAACAAAGACAATGTCCGCGTCCGCCACCCCTTTTTTTGGATCAATTGTCCCTTCATCAATGGCACCACAATCAATCGCGGCTGGAATAGTCTCTTCGCGGCGCGGAATGCCAATTATTTTGAATTTTGATGTTTGCAGTTTGAGTTTGAGTCCTATTGATCCACCAATCAGGCCCAAACCAATAATTACTATGTTCATAGGTCATATATTAAGGCAAATAGAGAGGAAATTCAACTGGCAGATGCGTCAATCGCGGAACCACTTTTCTAGTGAAATTTTATCATTTAGCTCCCGATACTATACTGTGAATATTCCATACATATTAAAACCAACGCCCGTACAAAGTCGGGATGGCGGTCAAAAACGCTTTTGTATTGTATCCGCGCGACACTGCAAAAATGTTACTCCCGCACAGATAAGGGATCTTTACAACTCCCCTATACCGGACCATAGCCGGGGCATGCGTATTACAGACAAACACGTCGAACAGCGTTTGGCTAAGGATCCAGACAGCGTTTTGCTTGGTTTTTTTGACGGGGAATTAACTCGTCCCGTTTCCATGATTAATATTGCAAAATTGCGCTTAACCAACCTTTCTGACGGTTACGTGCCTACCACCCACCAGGAATTAACCGGCGACGACAGCTTTAAAACTACCGACCCCGTCAACGGCAACGTTTGGTTTTGCCCCTGGGCTGTCTCCAGTAAAAACGCTCAAGGCTTGGGCCTGATGTGGGGTGGAACCTGGCGGTCAATTGGTCGCTTACAAGTTCTGGCCACAGCAGCTCTGGCCATACAACACGGTGGCCTTGATCGATTAATCGCTTATTCGCGACCGGGAGACTTGCTGTTAACATTTCTTAAAAAAGCAAAGGACCATTGTGAAATCAACAGCAGTAGATCTTTATCTATTGACGGAAAAAGGCTAATTAGGGATAAACTTGGCATCTTGTTTCCAGTCGCGACTGATAAAGCCACCACAGCTGAATACTTAATTAGAATTGAAGATCTATGGACTAGCGACAAAACTTTTATGTTTCATAGCGGTAACGGAGCTGAATTTCGCCCAGGGCTTGTTTTCCCCTATGGACAACTGTGCGATTTCGCAAGTTTGTTCTACCGCACCGGCCTAGAATACTCGATGGATAAGGTGAGAGCGCTTTTTAGGGACGCAGATCCGCTATTCGAACAAGTGGCTTAATAGCTCATGACCTTTATCCAACCTTAACTTCGCCTTCCTCATCTCTTTTTCACTGTAGCCTCCTATCCCTCCACTGGCCTTTACGAGCCTTCTTGACCCTTTTCCGTAAATAGCAAACGGCACCGCCTCCGCCGTATGCGTCATTAGCTTAATCGGCGTCGGATGGTCGGGCAGAACCATAATTCGGCATTCGGCATTCAGCATTTTTTTTAACACAGTGCCCACGACCAGCCGGTCAAAGTCCTCAATCGCCCTAATCTTCTTACCCACGTCACCCTCATGCCCCGCTTCATCCGGCGCTTCTACGTGGACAAACACAACATCATTGTTCTTTAAAGCGCGAAGAGCATATTCGGCTTTCCCGGCATAATTTGTATCCAAATACCCGGTAGCTCCGGGAACATTAATAATCTCCATGCCAAGAATTTTTCCCAAACCTTTTAAAAGATGAACGGCCGTTATAACCGCTGCTTTTTTCCCATATTTTTTCTTGAAAGACGGCAGGCTGGGCGCGACCCCCTGGCTCCATGGCCAGATCATGGTTGCCTTTGTCTTCATCCCATGCAACAAGACTTCACTTTCATTTATAAGTTGCAGCAATATATCCGACCCTTTTCCCCTTGGCAAATAGCTGCGTATCTTTTTGCCGGTAATGTCGTGTGGTGGCGTGCATCGCACCCTACTAAGCTCTGTGTTCTGTACTCTGTGTTCTGTGTTCACCACCAACAAATGCCGATAGCTCAGCCCGGAAACAAACCTGATATTTTTCGTCCCCAACTTCTGATCCAATGCTTTCATATCCTTGGTGGCTTCCGCAGTTGAGATATGCCCGGCCGTAAAATCCTTCATCCTGCCATCTTTGATGGTCACTAAATTACAGCGAAACGCAATTTCACCTTTTTTAAGCTTAACGCCCAGGCTGGCAGCTTCAAGTGGCCCTCGGCCTGAATAATATTTTTTCGGGTCATAACCAAGAATGCTCATGTTGGCAACATCGGAAGCCGGCTGCATGCCTTTGGGAACATTGTTGACCCAACCGCAAGCACCATTTTGGGCTATAAAATCCATGTTGGGTGTTTTAGCCGTATCAAGAGGGGTTTTCCCGTTCAATTCTTTTAGCGGATGATCCGTCATCCCGTCGCCAATGAGAACAATGTACTTCATTCTTTGGCCGGCACTCCGGGCAGCAGTTTATTTTCTTTTAAAAGCCTCATGGCTTTTTCCTGCTCTTTGCTTACGACTTTCTTGGCTTCTCCAATAGTGTCCAGTAAATCTTCTGTTTTAATTTTCTCAAGCTCTTTTTTGGTAGACGTTGTATCAACATCTGTTTTCATTTTGTTGAGCAAATTGTTGTCTTCTATTTTTGGGGCGATTTTTATGGCCAAAGGATAAAACCATTCGTAGGTCGTAATAGCGATCCGGCTCAAAAGCGCCTCTTTAATCTGTAATTTTGAGTCCTGGCTAATTGGTAAATACAAAGCCACCTGCAACGCTATGCCGCAAATAAGTATCCCCTTAAATGCGCCAACAGCAATACCGCCAAAACGGTCAAGCGATCCCAAAACAGTAATTTTGATGATTTTGTTCAACAATATTACCAAAAGAAGCTCGCAGGCCAGATAGGAAACAACCCAAACCGCCGCGAAAACAACCATCGTGCCAAGATAATTCGGGTCGCCAAGTTGGGAAGAACCCCGGGCTAAAAAGTTGACGGCAATTGTGGCCAAAAAGAGAGAAAAGAAAACTACGGCTACGCTGCCAACTGCTTTGGCCAATCCCTCGCGCAACCCCATAAAGACAAAAATAAATATAACAATCCCGATTATAAGGTTTAACATATTTAGCCCTTGGCTAACTGGGCTTTGAAAACTATAAGTTTTTTCTTTAATTCAGGATATTTTAAGGCCAGTATCTCGACCGCTAAAACTGCCGCGTTTTTTGCGCCGTCGATGGCTACCGTTGCGACAGGAACACCGGCAGGCATCTGGACAATGGCAAACAAAGCATCGTGGCCGCCTAGACTTTTTGAATGGATCGGAATGCCTATCACAGGCAGGATCGTGCGCGCGGCCACCACTCCGGGCAGGGCCGCCGCCATGCCGGCTGCGGCAATAATCAAGTCATATTTTTCAGCTGCCACTTTAGCATAGGCTTCTACTTTTTTCGGGGTGCGGTGGGCAGAGGCTACCGTCACATCATAATCAACGCCAAATGCCTTTAGCTGGGCTTCTACTTTTTCGATTATAAGAAGGTCAGTTTTGCTTCCGGTAATGATGCCTACCATTGGTTTTGACATAAGTATCAAACGATTATATCTTACTTTTTTACAATTTACAACTATGCTATACTTTCAATAATATGCTTAAGCTCGTCGCCATAATCGGTTATCCCATCGGTCATTCTGTTTCTCCCGCCATGCACAATGCGGCCTTTCAAAGCCTGGATTTGGGCTTTGAATATCAGGCCATTGAGGTAAAACCAATAGATTTAGCCAAAAAGCTGAAAGAGTTTAGGAGCCAAAACTTTGCCGGTTTCAATATAACTGTTCCGCACAAGGAAAGCGTGCTCCCCTTGCTTGACGAAGTTACTGAACTGGCAAAAATTATTGGCGCGGTAAACACCGTCGTTGTTCAAAATGGAAAACTAGTAGGCTATAACACCGATGGCGCGGGCTTTATTGATTCATTAATAGAGGACGCCGGCACCGCGCCCAAAGGCAAATCCGTGGTTGTGCTTGGTGCGGGCGGGGCTAGCCGGGCTATTTCTATAATGCTGGCCGAAAGCCAAGCCAAATCAATTGCCATTACCGACCTTCAAGAGGACAAAGCCTTGGCGCTAACAGGCTATGTTGATTCATGTTTTGCCACACCATGCGCCTACGTTAAAATGAACAGCCAGGAGCTGCAACAAGCCATTGATAAAGCAGATATTTTGGTCAATACCACTCCTGTCGGCATGAAACCGAAGGTTATGGCCAGTCCACTTAGCAAAAAGATAAAACTACCGTCCACACTGCTTGTTTACGACCTGGTTTATAACCCGTCAGAGACACAATTAATGAAACAAGCCAAAACTGCCGGAGCTAAAACTTGCTCCGGCTTGGGCATGTTGGTCCGCCAGGGCGCTTCTGCCTTTACCCTCTGGACCGGCGAAAAAGCCCCGGTCGAACTCATGCGACAGGCAGCCGAAGCCGCGCTCTAGGTGTCGGTATCACGACACTTTTTGGGTCTCCCACAAAGGATATAACCTGGTAATAAAATTGCTATCTCTCGTGCCATGCAGCCCAATGGAACCACCGCCTTACTGGACGAAATAATTAGAAAAGCCCTGGAGCTGCGCGCATCGGATATTCACCTCGAACCTCGCGAAGAATATTTAAGGGTGCGCTACCGTGTCGACGGCCTGCTCGAAGATGACAAACCGATTCATAAAACAAAACAAGCCGCGCTTCTTTCAAGGGTAAAAGTTCTGGTAAATCTCGATATCGCGGAAAGCCGCCTCCCCCAGGATGGCCGGACAACCCTAAAAAACATCGATATCCGTGTTTCAACGGTTCCCACCCTCCACGGAGAAAAAGTTGTGCTGCGACTGTTAAAACGCGGCCAAATTCAATTAAGTTTTGAAGAATTAGGCATGGAAAAAGAGGATTTGGAAATATATAAAAAGATGATTTCAAAAAGAACCGGATTAATCTTAGTTACCGGTCCAACCGGTTCCGGGAAAACCACCACACTTTACACAACACTCGCTACGCTCAATGCGAAAGATGTAAACATTATGACGACAGAGGACCCAATTGAATATCAGCTGCCTGGGATAAATCAAATTCAAGTTAACCAGAAAGCCGGCCTGACTTTTGCCAGAAGTTTGCGTGCTATCTTGCGTCAGGATCCTGACATTATCATGGTCGGGGAGATAAGGGATCTGGAAACAGCCAAAATTGCTATTCAATCGGCCATGACTGGCCATTTAGTCTTTTCTACATTACATACAAACGACGCTCCTTCAGCCTTAATAAGACTGGTTGATATGGGGATTGATCGCTATTTGGTTGAGGCGTCGGTAATCGGCGTTGTGGCTCAACGCCTGGTCAGAAAAGTCTCCCTGAACGGCTATAACGGTCGAATGGGGATCTTTGAAGTTATGGCTGGGGTAACGCCTCGACAAAACATGAAAACTTTAGCTGAAAACGGAAAATTAAAAGTGCAGCAAGAGCTTACTACCAGAGAAGAAATCGCCCGGGTCATTTACCTGGACAATTAACCTCCGCCCCGACCAGCCCCACCAGAACCCGCAGCTCCTCCACCGACCCCGCCCTGCCCAATCCCCATATTGCTTATAAACATAACAGCTAAAGCTCTGATGCGGCTAAAAACCGACTCCACCGGGTTTGTTTTGATAAATCGTGAGGCTCTGGGACAAGCATTACAGATCTTAAAACGAAGGCCAGGCAGCTTACACGCTGCTTCTTGATAATAAATACAACATTTACCACTGTCTTTGAGTTCATAAGCTCCGTCGCTGGCCTCAGTTCTTTTTATTTCACTAATTTCTGACGCTTCCATGTTTTCCCTCCTCAACCTGTTATCACAACTCTTAACGATAAATTTCAATATATTTGCTATAATACTAATCAAATGATTTTTAGAGTTGTTCATACCGTTTTTTTCTATATTATCACGATCGTCAGTTTTCTTGTTGGCACGACCGTAATCATACCCCTGGTCTTCTTTTCTAGGTCAAAACATAAGTCGTTTCAGTTCTCTGCCCATCTTTGGGCCAGGTTTCTTTCTTTTTTTTCCGGCGTTAAGGTTAAAGTATCCGGGCGGGAAAACCTCCCCAAGAACACCACGGTAATTTACGCTGCCAATCATCAGGGCATGGCAGATATTTTGATTGTTTTGGCCTGTCTGCCAGCCGGTTTTCGCTTTGCTGTTAAGAGTGAGCTTTTTAAAGTCCCCCTCTTTGGTTGGTACTTAAAGAGGGCGGGATATTTTTCAATTGACAGGAAACTGATCCTGAGCGCCTACCGCACGGTTGAAACAATTGTAGAAATTATAAAGGCAGGCGAATCGGTTTTAATTTTCCCAGAAGGCACAAGAAGCAAAACCGGCGAGCTGGGAAGATTTAAGCGCGGGAGCCTCCTGGCCGCCCTAAAATCAGGCGCGCCAATTATCCCAATAGCTATCTCAGGAAGTTTTAATATCTTGCCTCGCGGCAGCTGGCTCATTAACCCGACACCGGTAAAACTAAGCGTTGGCCAACCTATCAGGATTGAAACAGAGGCGGATTACGACACCAAGGTGGCCGAGGTCCGCGAGGCTATTGAGCAAATGCTCTAAGAACATTTGCTCCTTAGGGACATATTTGCTATACTCATATCCGCCATGAAGCTCGCAGGCAAGGCTCATCGTTTTAAACAAGATGACGATATAAATACCGACTATATTATCTCCGGTCGTTATAAATTTAAGATTCAGGATCCTGTTGAACTTGCCAAGCATGTTATGGAGGATCTTGATCCTGATTTTTATAAGCGGATCACTAAAGGGGATTTTATTGTTGCTGGTCGCAATTTTGGCTGCGGATCAAGCCGGGAACAAGCTCCTATGGTCATTAAATATGCCGGCATTTCCGCTGTCATTGCCAAATCCTTTGCTAGGATCTTCTACCGCAACTGTTACAACCTTGGCTTACCGGCCATTGAAGCGGACGTAGACAAGATAGAGGCCGGCGATCAACTGGAAGTTGATTTAAATTCGGGCATCATCAATAATAAAACCAAAGGGCTAGAGATAAAAATTGCTCCTCTGCCACCGACTATGCAGATTTTGCTGAAAGATGGCGGCCTGGTGGAACATTTTAAAAAACATGACGGGTTTAAAATTTAAGCCTCGAATAATTATTGCTTGTCTGGTATTGTTCGCTTTGGCAGCCGGAGCGCAAGACAATCATGCCCCGGTTCTGCAGCTCTCTGACGAATACTCCGGAAAAGAAACGATTGGGGTCGTTTACGGAGAGAAACTTTCATTTTATCTCAAGGCTGAAGATCCGGAGGGGGATTCAATTTTTTATCTGGGCGCCAATCTCCCGGTTAACTCATTTCTCAATCCAAACACCGGTTTTTTTAGCTGGACACCAACAGTTGAACAGATCGGGGACTTTCTGATCACCTTTACCGCAGAGGACAACAAAGTTCCTACCCTATCACATAGTGTAAAAATCACGGTTAAAGTTGGCTCTCGTATGGTCGGGATGAGCGCCTCCTCGGCTGGAGGGTCAATAAAGATCGTGGGCTTCCCCTTGGCTTTCCCCAGCCCTTACAACCTGAGTTCCGGACAAAACGTTACCCTGCAATACATCCTGTCTCAAGACGCCGAAATAGAAATTATTATTTTTGATACTACCGCTCGCATCGTTAAAAGAGTTTTGTGCGGCAAAGGAAACACCGGCGGCAAATCAGGCATCAACAAGGTTCTCTGGAACGGCATAACTGAAATGGGCGGTCCGGTTGCCAACGGCATGCACATTGCCACCATTGTCAGCAAGGCAGACAACACGGTTCTCGGCAAAATAAAAATAATGGTTTACAATTAACTTTACCCCCACACCTTTAATGCCACGTCCGAAAAGGTGTAGGGGTTTATAGGAGGAAGCAGATGTCCGATTTAACAATTATTACAAATTTATTAATTGCTTTTTTGCTGGGGGGCGCCATCGGCTGGCTGCGGGAAAAAGAGGGAAAATCTGCCGGCTTGCGTACTCACATACTGGTGGCTGTTGGTTCTGCGCTCTTTATGCTGCTCTCTGGACAAATGACCGCCATCTCCGGTTTGGCTGATCCCGGCAGAATTGCCGCCGGAGTGGTAACCGGGATCGGTTTTCTCGGCGCAGGCTGCATTTTGCAGGCCCAAGGGTCGATAAAAGGGATAACCACCGCCGCCTCCGTCTGGATCACAGCCGCTATTGGCATCGCCACCGGGGTCGGCTTTTATCTTGGGGCGATAGCAACCACCATCATTGCAGTCATCACCCTTGAGTTATTAGGTAAAGTAGAAAGAAAGATAATTAAGTCCAAAGATTCGTTGGAATGATCATAATCCTTGGCCCCACCGCGGTCGGTAAATCCAAGCTGGCCCTTGAACTTGCTAAAAGAATTAATGGGGAAATAATCTCTGCCGATTCTATGCAGGTTTATCGCGGCATGGATATTGGCACCGCCAAACCCACCAAAGAAGAAGAACAAAGCTTGCCTCATCATTTAATCAACATCCGCAATCCTGACGAAGAATGGACCGTCTCTGACTTTGTCGAACAAACTAATCAATTAGAAAAGGAAATCGCCTCGCGAAAAAAGACTCCGTTAATCGTCGGCGGCACGGGCCTGTATCTTTGGTCGTTACTTGAAGGCTATTCTTTCCCGGTTGCCCCAGTTAACAAAGAGCTTCGCCAACGCTTGGAAAAAGAGCCCCTGACAACCCTTTACCGTCAACTAACTAAGATCGATCCAGACGCGGCAAATAAGATACATCCCAACGATAGGAAAAGAATAATTAGAGGTTTGGAGGTATATGAATTAACTGGGAAGCCTATGTCGGAGCTACAAAAAAAGAGGGACAATCCCTCGCACTTAAGCGCAAGCAATCCTCATCTTATTCTTGGATTAAATCTTCCTCGCCCGGAACTCTATGAACGCATCAACCAACGAGTTGGTCAGATGATCGTCAAAGGTTTAATTGAGGAAGTTAAGGGGCTGCTGGCTAAAGGGTATGCCAAAACTCTCCCTTCATTTCAGGCTTTGGGCTATAAAGAGGTTGTTGAATACCTGGATGGCAAAGGGAACAAGGAAGATTTGCTTGTTGAACTAAAAAAACGAACCCGCCACTTTGCCCGCCGCCAGCTGACCTGGTTTAAGCGATTTAAAGAGGTGAAATGGCTTGAGCCCACCATTGACATCACGTCAATTTTAGATTATATTAATAACATATGATCAGGCTTCGCGAACAAGAGATTAAACGCAGAAGAAAAAGAAGAAAAGAAAGCCTGCGCAAAAAAGGCTTGTTAAAAAGGATCGTTAAACAAACTGTTTCTTCAGCAACTGAATAACTCATGCAAGACCTAGGCCCACGCTACGAATTTCATTCACACACTATATTCTCTGATGGCAAGCTTTTACCCTTAGCCCTTGTCATAGAGGCTCAATTTAGAAAAGTTTTAGTAATTGCCCTCACCGACCATGTGGATCCTTCCAACATTGATTGGACGCTGAAACACATTGTCGGTTTTGTTAAACAAATTGATAATAAATTGCCCATTAAAGTCATTCCCGGAGCCGAAGTCAGCTATCTGCCGCCGAAGATGATTGGAGAGTATTGTAAGAAAGCCAAAAAACTCGGCGCCAGGCTGATTATTGTCCATGGTGAATCACCTGTCGAACCGGCTGTGCCCAAAGGGACCAATCAAGCGGCCTTAAAACTAAAGGGATTGGTAAATATTTTAGCTCATCCCGGCTGGATCACGGAAGCGCAGGCCCAACTAGCCAAAGATAATGATATTTACCTTGAACTTTCTGCCAGAAGAGGGCACAGTCAAGGGAATAAACACGTGGCCAAAGTTGCCAAAAAAGTTGGGGCAAAACTTTTGGTTAATACAGATGCTCACGCGGACAAAGATCTAATTGCCCAAGAACATGCCTTTTGGATTGCCAAAAAAGCCGGTTTGAACAACGAAGAGGCAATTAAGGTGGTCCGCGATAATCCGCGGGAATTCATTAAGAAAATCTTACGTCGATAGACCGGGCGTGGGCATCGAGGCCCTCAATTTCGGCCAGCAGCTTAATATCCTTCCAAACATTTTTCAGCGCCGGCTTAGTGTAGCCTATAATACTTTGGGTTTTGACAAAATCATAAACGCTTAGGGGTGAAGCAAAGCGCGCGGTACCGCCAGTTGGCAGAACGTGATTGGGGCCGGCAATATAGTCTCCCACCGGCACCGGAGAATGCGGGCCAAGAAAAACCGCGCCGGCATTCTTAATTTGTTCTAGAAGTCTTTGTGGTGAACCGATCTCCAATTCTAAGTGCTCAGGCGCAAGCTGATTGGTTATTTCAACCGCCTGCTTAATGTTTTCGACTAAAAAGATCCTGATCATGGCTTTTTCAATTATCTTATTACGTGATAATTGTTTGGTTTGCTTGTTGATTTGCTTTTCGGTTTTCTCGGCAATTTTTGGCGAATCAGTAATCAGGACGGCAAAAGAATCCGGATCATGCTCTACCTGAGAAAGAAGGTCGGCCGCGACAAATTCCGGCTCGGCATCCTGGTCGGCAATAATTACAACATTAGATGGTCCGGCCAGACTATCAATACCCACTAAACCAAAAACTAACTTCTTGGCCAAAGTGACATATATATTACCCGGGCCAACAATCTTATCAACCCGAGGGATGGTCTTTGTCCCATAAGCCAGGGCTGCGATAGCTTGCGCGCCGCCTACTTGATAGATTTCCGTCACCCCAACCTCTGCGGCCGCCACCAGAACATGGGGCCTGATGGGTGGCGGAGAGACCATAACAATCTCGTTTACCCCAGCTACTTTGGCCGGGATGGCCCCCATTAAAACCGAAGAAGGATAACAAGCCTTGCCGCCAGGAACATAGACCCCTATGCGCCGCAGAGGAATAACTCGTTGCCCCAACACAACATCCAGTGGCAGGGTTTCAAACCACTCGTCCGGCCGCTGTTTTTGATGATGCGCCGTGATATTCTGAATTGCTTTTGTCAAAGTATCGCGAAAAGGCTTGTCAATTTTCTGATAAGCTTTTTCAATCTCGTCACGGCTAATTATCAATTTATCAAGTGAAAACTCTTTGGTATCAAATTTTTTAGTGTAGTCAACCACCGCCCGATCGCCCTGTGCCGCAACCCTGGCAATTATCTCTCTTACTTTTTCCTCCTGGGGTGAATTAAGCTTGAAAGCCTGGTGTTCAAGAATAGCCTCAACTTCTTTTTGAATCTTATCTTTAGCGGGGATTTTAAGCATGCTGGGCTAAATATACCATATTGTTTTTGGCTAAACAACTAAGGGATCAAACGGGTGCCTTTTTTAACCACTGACCTGTCAGCTAGAACCACGCCATGTTCAATAATTACTTCATCCTCAATGACACAGTTGTAGCCAAGAATACAATCCGACAATTCAACATGATTGCCAATATTAGTTCCCCGCCAAATAATAGCGCGGTCCAAAGAACAGCGCTCACCAATAGTCACTTCGTCTCCAACCACAACATAATCTTTAATCTCTGTTCTTTGCCCGATGGTTACCCTTTCACCAATAATAGACGATCCAATAAAAGTGATAGTCGCGTCAGGATGAGTATCCTTACCCAACCAAACTTTTCCATTGATTCTGGTTCCGTGAATTTTTACTGCCACTTCGCCGCGCAGAATTGCTTGATGCGCCTCTTTATATTTACGTGGATTGCCAATGTCTATCCAATAGGCATCAGAAAGATAACCAAACATGGGCACGCCATTTTCCAGAAGAGCGGGGAAGAGTTGTCTTTCAAATGAATAGGGTCTGCCTTTTGGCACTTCTTTAAATATTTTTGGATCAACAATATAAGTCCCGGCGTTAATAGTCTTAACCGTAACCATGTCCCAACTTGGTTTTTCCAAAAATCTGGTTACTCGTCCAGCCTCATCAGTAAAAATCAGTCCAAAAGGGGTAGGATCCTCAACCTCAGTTAAAGCAAAGGATATGTCAGCCTTTTTTTCGCGATGGTAATTAACAAGCTTGGAAATATTTAAGCCTGTTAGAATGTCTCCGTTAAAAATAACCATGGGGCCATTATCAAAGAACTGTTCGGCATTTTTAACTGCGCCAGCCGTCCCCAACGGTTCTCTCTCGATCGAATAATTAATTTTTATTCCCCATTGTTTACCATCATTTAATAACTTCTTTATCTCATCAGGCAAGTAATGCAGGTTGAGGATAATTTCATCAATCCCATGGCAAACTAAATGTTCAATTTGATGGATGACAAGCGCGCGATTAGCTACCGGAACAATGGGCTTGGGGGTGTTATAGGTTAGGGGGCGCAAGCGGGTGCCCAATCCGCCGGCAATGATGATCGCCTTCATCTGGCTAATTCTCTTTTGAGTTTAGTAATGACATCAACAGGCGTTGGATCAACACCATGCAAGATTGCCATGTAGCAACTTAAATAATCACCAAAACATATCAACGACATAATTCTGGCCAGGTGGGATTGGCCCTGGGCCCAGAGTTCATTGGTCCCGCCCAGCTGCCGGCCAATTAATGATTTGGTAATCTCCATCCTCTTCTTGATTCGCTCTGAATCATTTTCATCCCGCAAAAATATTAAAACAAACTTATGATCTGTCCTTTTTAACAAAGAAAGATTCACAATTTCATTATGATTAAGCTCGGGAAAGAAATTTAACAAGGCTGTAACTTTACCGTTTTCATTAAACTGCGTTTTCACGCGCAGGCCCACCGCTTCTGTTATCCCTGTGTTGGCAAAAATAATAGGATTTTTTCCCAACAGCTTTTTGGCAAATTGCTTAACGGGATTAATGCGCGACGGTTTATCGGCCCCATACTCAAGACAAAGGCTTTGCGTCAGCAGAATAGCACTATTTATATCCGCTCTCAGATTGGAAATAAGCCCACTTTTTTCTAGCGCGACCAGGATTGGCACCAAAAGATATGGCAGTGCGGCCCGGGGTTGATAGCCGGCCGGGATTAAATACAACGGATACTTTTTGCTTTCAGCTATTTCCTTGAGCTTGCCGCCCGAAGTCACGCAAATAATTTTTGCGCCTCGCTTGCCTGCCTCCTTTACCGCCAGCAGGGTCTCTTCGGTATTGCCAGAATAGGACATGGCAAAAATTAACGCATCAGCTCCCACAAAGGCAGGCAATCTGTAGTCACGATTGACAAAAACCGCTAACGCGCATTTCTCCTGCAGTAAATTAGCCACAATATTACCGGCGATGGCAGACCCTCCCATACCGCAAACAACTATGTTTTTAATTTTCTTGACTTTGCCCAGAGGCACCTTTGAAGCAATCTCCAAAGCTTCAGCCAACATGGCGGGAGTTTTTGCTACGATCCCTAGCATCCCGCTCTTGTCGATAGCTTCTATCTTCTCAGTAGAATCTAAGACATCAAATTGTTCCATTGCCTCCTCCTGCTATTTTTGATTTAATCACTACAATTGCCTTCTGCAGCTGGATATCTTCCGCGTCTTTTTCTTCCGATACCAGCTCAGTCTCCGCTTCTCCAGTGGGAACCAAAACCAAAACTTCCGGAGAAATACCCTTCTTGTTGATATAATCTCCGTTAGGAGTGAGGTACTTGGCAATGGTCACCAGCAGCGCCGAACCGTCATTTAAGCGCCTCACATTTTGAACCGAAGCCTTGCCAAAGGTTGTACTCCCTACCAAGGTGGCCACATTATTGTCTCTTAGAGCCCCGGCTAGGATCTCTGAAGCTGAGGCCGAAGATTCATTGATTAAAAACACCGTAGGCTTCTTCCACAAGACCCTGCCAGTCGAGGCAATCTGTTCTTTTCTGCCTTCACGATCGACGGTCTGCACAATTATTCCCTCTTCAATAAACATACTGCCAATATCAATGGCATTTTGCAGCAGCCCGCCGCCATTACCGCGCAAATCCACAATTAACCCATCGGTATATCTTGATTCCCTCAGCGCTTTTTCAAATTCCTGGGCTGAATCAATTTTTTCAAAAGTATTTAGCTTTATATAGGCGATATTACTGTCCAGTTTTTTTGTTGTAACGCTATTTATCTTGATATTGTCTCTGACAATTGGCACATTTTTTTCTTCGTTCCACCCTTTACGCATGATTCCTAAAACAACCGTTGAGCCACGCGGACCTCGGATTAAACTTACGGCCTCCTCTAACGCCATATCTTTCGTCGATTTTTTGTCGACCGTCTTAATCTGGTCCCCGGCTTTAAGCTTGGCTTTATCGGCCGGTGTCCCTTCGATGGGAGAGATAATAGCAAGCTGCTTCTCCTTAATACCAATGTAGATACCGATGCCAGAATAAGACCCGCTCATTCTTATTTGCATTTCTTTATACGCTGTTGGTTCTACAAAGCGCGTATAGGGATCATCTAAAGCGTCCAAAAGGCCGCGAATCGAACCATAGACCAGCTTTTCATCTTCCAGATGTTTTTCAACATAATCACTTTTAACTATATCCAAAACCTGCAGATATGTTTCCAGCTTCCTTTCCAAATCTCCCTGGGCCCTAACCCTACCCACAATCGAAAACGCGATAACCAAAACACCGATACCCAATAAAACCTTCTTCATTGTTTTCATCTTTTTTCCTCCTTGCCAAATTCTACAAATATTGTAGAGGATTCTGCGGTTTTCCATTTTTTCTAACCTCAAAGTGCAGATGCGGACCGGTTGAATAACCGGTACTGCCGACTAAGCCCACCACTTGCCCCTTGGCCACAATCGCGCCTACGTTCTTATAAATTCGCGACATATGGGCATACACCGTAGAGGTTTTCTTGCCATGATCAATAACTACAGCTTTGCCATATCCATCCCACCAGCCGGAAAAGATCACTTCCCCGGCATCGGCCGCCATTATAGGTGTACCATATTTTGCGGCAATATCCAAGCCGGTATGGAAGTTACGGCCGCCATACAGGGGATGTCGACGATAGCCAAATTGAGAGGTGAGGCGTCCCCGCAGCGGCCAGGCCAGGGTTCCGCTGCCATAAACCCTGGCCCCGGTACGTGCTGCCATTTTTTTCAGGATAAGAACCTCAAGCTCACTAGAGCTTTTTTCAAGCTCAGCGACGTGGGCTTCGTACTCTTTTCTTCTCTGCTGAAGCTCCTTATACACCAAATTCTTATTCTTGGCTTTTTCAGCCACAATAACTTTATTTGATTCAATCTCCGCGGCTAATTCTTGGATTTGTTTCGTTTTAGTCTGAAGGGTAGACTTTTTACGATTGACACGTTCGACATCGGCCCTGACTCCCTGCACCAAGGTCGCGTCATAGTCTATTATCTGCCGACAAAAATAAAGGCGGTTCAAAAAGTCAGACATCGCGCCGGAAGTAAAAAGAAGTTGTAAAAAATTTAAGCCGCTGCTTTTGTAAACCTCTCTGACTCGGGCTTTTAATTTATTTTCTTTCTGTTCCAAGTCGCCAGCGGTTTCCTTTAATTCGGCGTTTAAAACTCCTATCTGCGCCTGGTTGGTTGTAATCTTTTTATTGGCTTGGTTCAAGCTGTTATTTGTCTGCTTAAGCTCTTTATTGATAACTACCAATCTCCCTAAGACTGCCTGTTCTTCTTTTTTAACTTCTAACAACTTTTGTTTTCCTATTTGAAGTTTTTCTTGAATGTTTTTGAGTTTTATCTCTTCACTAACCTCTGCGGCAGGCGCCATGGCTGAGCAGATCATTATAAACAGGAGAAATACGACGACAATCCTCATGGGAAATTATATTAACACAATCCTAAGAGGCAAACAAGGACTTGGTTCTCCTTTCTCGATGATATATAATGGCCAGGCGGTGGACTTCGTTCCTGACGCGCTGCAACAGCTGTAAGGCTCGGGAACCTGGCGCTAGCCGCAGAGGCATTATTCTGTTGGGAAAGTAAATTTCTTCCTCTTTCTTAGCTAAGCCAATAATAGGAACTTTGCCTATCCCGGCTTCCGCAATTCCTCGCCACCCGGCATTGACTTGCGCTAAGCCTCCATCAACCACAATCAGGTTCGGTCGGGGCATTTTTTGGGCCAGGGTGCCGGCATAACGGCGTTTTACTACTTCATAGATAGCCGCAACATCGTTGGCTTTTTGTGCCAAGTTTTTAATCTTAAATCTTCGGTAATCACTCTTTAGGGGAACCCCGCCAAAAAAAGTTACCATTGCTCCGACAACATTTGTGCCGCCAATGTTCGAAATGTCAAAAGCCTCGATACGCATGGGGGGATTATCAAGTTTTAATTCTTTTTGCAGGTCACTAATTTCTGAGAGCACGCGCGGCGCGGGCTCGAGGCGCAGCTCTCTCCCCTCAATCATCTTAACCAAGAGTTTGGCGCTGTCGCGCCAAGCTGCGGCTTTTTCATAATCACGCGCTTGAGAAGCCTTAGCCATTTCTTGATTTAACTTATTTAAGGCTTGGCTCATCTTGCCGCGCAGCAAAGCCGCTATCCCCTGAACCAGCGCCAAGTAATCATCGTGTTTTATTCCTCCAAGACAGGGCCCAGCACACGCTCCAATACGATAATAAAGGCAAGGTTGTTCGCGTAAACGTAGAGGCGATTCTTTACACCATCTTATGGGAAAAAGTTTTTTAACCAATCGAACAATCTCTCGAACCATCCCTCCCTGATAGCGGCCAAAATAAAGCGCTCCATCACTTTGTTTTTTGCGCACCACAAATAGCCTGGGCCATTTCTCGTTAACCGTTAATTTGAGATATGGATATGATTTGTCGTCGCGCAGCGAGATGTTATAACGAGGTTTATATTTTTTTATCAGCTCGTTTTCCAGCAACAAGGCGGCCAGCTCGGATCCGGCAAGGATATAATCAATACTATCCAAGCGACTAAGCAAAACCGCGGTTTTTATTCCTGGAGTTTTAGAAAAATATGAAGTTACACGCTTGCGCAGCGACTTGGCCTTGCCAACATAGATCACTTCTCCGCTTTTAGACTTGAAAAGATATACGCCGGATTTATAGGGAAGGGATTTTAGCTGCTCCTTTACGGAGGTCATGCTTGTTTGGCAATAACTTTTATCTGCAGCCTGGCGTTAATGTTTCGAAATAGCTTCAGCACAACACTATGGTCGCCAATCACTTTAATAGGCTCTGCCAGCTCAAGCTTTTTCTTATCAATTTCAATCTGAGCCGCTTTTTGCACCGCTTCCGCGATATCCTGAGAGGTGACCGAGCCAAACAATTTGCCCCCTTCACCAGCATCTACCGGAATTGAAATCTCCAACGCCGAAAGTCTTTTGGCCAGCGCCTCAAGCTCCATTCGCTTAACTGCCATGACTTTTTCTTTTTCTATATTTCTCTTTTCCATTTCCGCCACAGCTGTCCGCGTAGCCGGACCGGCTATTTTTTTGGGCAGGAGATAGTTTCTGGCATAACCAGGAGACACCTCAACTAAACTATCCGCTTCGCCTAAACTTGGGACTTCTTTTAAAAGAATGACTTTCATCTTATTCTACCGTGTAAGGCACCAAGCTCAATTGACGGGCTTTTTTTACCACTTTGGCAACCATTCTCTGGTGCAAGGCACAGCAACCGGTGTTACGGCGCGCCGCAATCTTACCCCGCTCGGACATAAAGCGTTTAACATAAGCAATATCTTTGTAATCAAGCGTCTTCTGATCCACGCAAAAAACACACTTGCGTTTTTTTCTCCTGTTAAATTGCTGCGCCTTTTTGGGTTTTCTTCTTTCTCTGGTCATTACCCGTCCTCCTTAAAAAGGGATCTCATCACTTTCTATCACCGATTCCGGGTTCTGCTTGTCGGCAGACAGGTCGCGAGCCTGGGCCGGGGATTTACTTCCCAACATCTGCATATTATCCAGCACAACCTCCGTCATGGTTCTCGTTGCGCCGGTCTTGTCTTGATAAGACCGTATTTGTAAGACTCCTTCAACGGCTACCGGGCGTCCTTTTTTTAAATATTCTCCGCAGATTTCAGCCAACCTGCGCCAGGCCACAATGTTTATGAAATCTACGTCCTGCCCGCCACCGGCATCTTTGCTCTTAAAGCGATTAACCGCGATAGCAAAGCGCGCCGCGGGGATTCCGGAGGTTGTGTATCTTAACTCCGGATCTCGTGTTAAATTCCCAATTAAAAATACTTTATTGTACATGATTTAAAATGGCAGCTCACTTACCAAATCGGTATCGTCGCTCGTGACTCCCGGGTGATCAAAAACTCTGACCTTATTGGCCACTACCTCAGTTGCCCAGCGGCGTTGTCCTGTTTGGTCTTCAAAAGCCCTGATTTGTATCCTGCCTTCTATCAAAGCAAGTTTCCCTTTTTTTAAATAGTCACGACTAATTTCCGCGGCCTTGGCCCAGGCTATTACATCTATAAGATCTGCTCCGCCCTGGGGTCGATCAACCGTCAAGCTAAATTTAGCCATGGGACGACCATCCATGGTTTCTCGGGTTTCTGGATCAGCAGTAAGTTTGCCTACCAAAATAATACGGTTAAGATTGGCCACCAGCTTCTCCCTTAATCTCGCCAATATCAACAGCTTCAATTTCAGTTGCCGGCCTCTCCTCAAGGTTTTTTTCCGTTTTTGGTGAAGCTCTAAGAACAGAATAGCGAACAACATTTTCAGTAACTTTCAAATAATTGCTTAGCTCTTTGGGAACTTTTGTCTCTCCATTAAAATAAATTACTACATAATAAGCTTGGGTTAGTTTCGGGGCTTTCCCCAGGGTTGAAGCCAGGTGCCTGCTTCCCCATTTATCAATTTTATCCACCTCAGCACCAAAAGCCTTAATTTTCCCATTTACCTTGGAAACGATGCCATCGATCGCTTCTTCCCCCAGATTAGGGTCAAAAAGTAACATTAATTCGTATGAACTCAAAAAAATACCCCCTTTTTGCGCGAGAAAGTATTATACCACGAATTTGACCAGAATCAAATCCCCGTCCTGCACAAGATAACCCTTCCCTTCTGTATGAAGGACTCCCCCCTCTCTGGCTTTGGCGTAAGAGCCGGCTTCAATTAAATTATTATAATGAATAACATCTGCGGCAATAAATCCTCTTTCCATATCCGAATGGACTTTGCCCGCTGCCCGAGACAAGGGAGTTCCTGGCGTTACTGTCCAGGCACGGCATTCTTTTTTATTAGCTGTAAAGAAAGTTATTAAATCCAAAAGTTCATAGCTAGCTTTAATTAATTTCCCTAGCCCCCGGTCCCTAATCCCCAGTTCCTCTCTATAATCCTGGGCATCATCTGGCGAAAGCTCAGCAATCTCAGCCTCAAGTTTGGCACATATTGAGATTAGCTCTCCCCCTTTAATTTTTTGTAATTGCTCTTTGTTGCCGGATTCATCAACATTGGCAACAAAAAGGACCGGTTTTAAAGTTAAGAGTGGGAGGTTTTTTATAAAATCTTTTTCGTTGATAGCCAAGTTGACGGTTCGTGCCGGCCTACCTTGATCAAGAGCGTCGCGCAAACGCTGCAGAATCTCTGCCTCTTTCAAAAACTTCTTCTCTCCTGCCCTGGCTTTTATCCTAACTTCTCCCAGGTATTTATCAATTGTAGATAAATCGGCCAGTATCAGCTCAATATTGATAGTTTCAATGTCCTTTGCCGGGTCAATTTCCCCTGAGACATGGGCAATCTCCTGGCTTTGAAAACATCTGACAACGTGAATAATGGCGTTAACCTCTCTAATGTGTGAAAGAAATTGGTTCCCCAGCCCCTCCCCCCGGTGAGCCCCCTTAACCAAGCCGGCAATATCGTAAAATTCTATAACCGTCGGGATAGCCTTTGCTGAGCCGGCAATCTTTTGGATCTGCCTCAAACGTTCGTCCGGGACTTCAACCACGCCTATGTTTGGCTTAATTGTACAAAAGGGGTAATTGGAGACTTCTGCTTTTGCTTTTGACAGAACATTGAATAGGGTCGATTTGCCAACATTGGGGAGGCCAATGATGCCGAGAGTAAAACCCATATAAAATTTATTATAGCATATTAATTAAACGACCAGTGCCTGTCGTTCAATAAAAACAGCGGGGGTCTCCCTGGATGTGCGGATAGAACTTTGATCGGCGGAAAAGTTATCTCCCTTACAGTTGACAGTCCCATAATATATTCTCCTTAATAAAATTTGATTTATTTCTCTGTCCTATCGCACCCTTTCTTAACTAATTTCACATAATATTAGTCGTCTGATAATTTCTATGGTATACTCATTCTAAACTACATAAACAGGAGGAATAAAATGAATTTTTTTATCATCGTGTTCGTCTGTCTGATTCTGATTTTGGGTAATTTTTCTTCCCCCACCCATGGCCAAACAATGCTCCCCCCAGGACAACAAATGAAGATGCAAAAAATTAAGGAGCGGATTGATCGCCTCCCGCCTAGGCAGAGAGGAGAGGCAATCCATACGCTGTCAAACAAACTGCAGAGAATAAAACAGCGGTTACGGGAAGTTAGAGACGCTGAACGTAGGGCCGCAATTGAAGCAGAGTTTGATCGGGTGACCAGGGAACTGGAATTTCTAAAAGCAGCCGTAGAAGAGTTTTCTCCGGAACAAACCCCCGGACCACTCCCTCCACCACCGCCCGACAGGCCCCTGAACCACCCGATGAATGAACCCCCCCCCAGACACATGGGCCATAAACCAGACAGTAGGCAAATAGGTCTTTCTGCTGGCTACGTTGCTGGTCTCCCTGGAGCACTGCTTGAGCTACGATTATTTGAACCATTTGATTTAATCTCCACCAGCTTAAGGGTTGGCGGGGCCTACGCTCAAGGAGCGGATTCTGCAGGAACTTCGAGGAAACACGTTCTGGCAGTATTAGATGGGATCTATCGGCTCAACCCTCCTCACACCCAGGGGATTAAATCGTACTTCGGTCTTGGATTTAATTACGACGTCTACACCAGCGGCCAACAAAATGGCACTTTGGGCGGACAAATTTTCTACGGCATAGAAGGAGGCCAGACAATGGGGAGCCAGATGTTTTTTGAAGTTGGCTACGGGTTAATCCGCACCGGCTTTAGCCCAAATCAAATGGGGCTAACCGCGTTGTTGGGGTATAAATTCTAAGGTCTAATAATTATGAAGCATAATTTTATTGTTACAATTTGTTCTTTTCTGCTTTTAGGAAGTATTTATTCCCCATCTCTGGCACAGCCAAAAGAATTAAGTCCGCTGGAGCAAAGAATAAAAGAACGCGTTAGCGCCCTTTCCTCTGAACAAAAAAGTCAGGCAATAAAGGGCCTAAGCGACAGATTGCAGAGAATTAAACAAAAGTTTCTTGAGGCGCCGGCAGGAGAACAAAAAGACATTCTTCAGGATGAGCTTGACAGGATTGCAAAGGAATTGGAATTTCTTAAGCTGGCGGATAAAAAACCGGAGATTATTGAGAGCCTTAAGAAACCGGCCTCGCTTCCGCCGCCTCTCACCAAAATGGTCCCATCCGAAGAAGTCGATCCAATATTTGGCGCCACTCTGGAACGAATGGCCCGCAAACAGAATAAACACAAAATTGGTTTTTCTGTTGGATTCGTTGCCGGTATCCCGGCGGCAATGGCGGATCTCCGTTTTTTTGAACCGTTTGACATACTCTCTACCAATGCCCGGACGGGAGTGGCTTATGCTCAAGGAACCGACAGTGCCGGAACCGGAAGAACACACCTCCTGCTAATTGTAGACGGCATCTATCGCCTATCAACTCAACCCGCGCCCGGCCTCCGAGCTTACACCGGCCTGGGGTTTAACTACAATGCCGCCACAAGTGACCGCAAAACCGGCGCTATTGGCGGACAACTCTTCTACGGGGTAGAGGGGGGCCGTCCGGAAAAGGGGCAAACAATTTTTGAAATCGGTTATGGCGCCATCCGTACCGGCTTTAGTCCCGACTATGTGGGAATAACAGCCCTCTTTGGTTATAAATTCTAATTCGCGAATTCGGGCCGAAGTTGTTTCATAAGACCGAGATCATTAATACTAACGGCCTCGAAATCATCGTTGCGGGTGCCTGTCCAGGATTTTAGGTAATTCCCTAAAAACTTCGGCCAGAGGGATTATATCAACTTCCCCGTCCCGCATCCGTCTCTCCCCCCCATAAATAAAATAAGCGCTGGCAGAAGGATAGTCCATCAGAAAAGCTTTTAACCCTTTGAGCATGGAACTATTAACTTTTCCTGTTCTTTTAATTTCAAAAGCCTTAATTCCTTTCTCTCCGTATAGGACAAAATCAACTTCAAGGTTACTGGCGGTTCTCCAATAAAATATTTTATGGCCTAGTTTATAATAATCATTAATCGCGTTTAGCTCCTGGAATAAAAGGGTTTCCAGCGCAACTCCGTCTGTTTCTTCCGGCCTGTCAAGCGGCCCCATTGGCCTTATCGTACGGTATAGGCCAACATCAAACAAATAAAATTTGGGATGAGCAGCCATTCGCCTCTTAGCTTTTTTGGCAAAGACCGGTATCTTATAGGCGATAAGTAAATCTTCAAGGATAGAAAAATAATTTTCCACAACCTTACGCTCAACAGCACATTCTCGTGCAATTGCGGCAATATTTAAAACCGAACCCTGTGAAAAACTGGCTGCCTCTAAAAATCTGGAAAAAGCCCCGAGATTTCTGGTTAACCCTTCCTGCCGAATTTCTTCTTCAAGATAGGTTTTAACATAACTTTCTAAGTAAGCTTTTGGATCTTTCTCAATATAAACACTTGGCAGCTGCCCAAATTTTAGAGACCGGCTCAGGTCAAAGTCATTGCCAAGCTCTAATGCCGTCAACTGGTGCAAAGCAAAAGTTAACGCACGGCCGGCTAAAAGATTTTGGCCTTTTCTCCTTAATTTCCTGGCACTCGAGCCGGTTAGAACAAATCTATGCTTGTACTTTTCTATCAGCCGATGAACTTCATTTAAAAGCTCCGGAATCTTTTGCACTTCGTCAATAATAATCCAATCACTAAGACCCTTTGGAATAAACTTTTCAAGGCGTTGGGGATCAGCCAGAAGGTCGTTAAACAATTCCGCTTCCAGCAAATCTAAATACACTGCCCCGGGAAAAGTGGCTTTTACCCAGGTGGTCTTTCCTGTACCGCGAGGCCCAAAGAGAAAGAAGCTTTTATCCTCAGGCGGCTTAATTAATCTGGAATACATAATTCCATTTTACATGTATTTATGGAGTTGTCAAGCTAATTTTTCTTATTTCATAAAGTCCAAGTCATTAATGCTGATGGCCTCGAAATCATCATCGCGGGAGTTAATTTTCGTTTCATGAAAACCAGTTAAATCTGTTTCGCGTTCTGCCTGTTCTTCTTCAACCTCCCATTTGTCAAAAAGCTCCTCTGGAACCTCTTCCAGATAACGCGAGGTTTTCATCAAAACCTGGCCTTCATAGCCTGAACATATTAAAGGATAAGAAAGATAAAGCTCATCTTTGGCCCGAGTAACTGCCACATAAAACAAGCGACGCTCTTCTTCCATTTCTTCTTCTTTACCAAAAGATAAATAAGAGGGGAAACGACCATCCGCCAGCCAAACAACAAAAACAACTTTCCACTCCAAACCTTTAGCCTGATGAACAGTAGTTAAAATACAAGCTTCTGATTCTGTCTCCTCCCCTCCAACA
>Ga0155959_107_pt1 | contig 40214 bp, 46 predicted proteins | sample RifCSPlowO2_02_FD_107613 | JGI IMG/M metagenome (GOLD analysis project Ga0155959, IMG submission 107613) | candidate division WOR-1 bacterium RIFCSPLOWO2_02_FULL_46_20
CCTCCCTATATCATGCCAGGCTTTATCCTTTATTCATCCGCGCTGTCGTCCCAACAACAATTGAGAATACATACTAACCGACCCGTTCTTATTTGCCTTCTTTCGCACAAACATATAAATATTTTAGCCTGGGACACTCAAATCGCAACATTTTACTAGGAAAATTAGCTCATTTTGAGGCAAGTGCGGAAGTCAGGAGCGCATTCTAGCTGCGAAATAATTCAAGGAATTTGTAAAGTGAAATTTTCATGAAAGAGCCCCGAGGAATACTTGTCAGGAAATTTTAGAAAAGAAGGAGATAAGAAATGTCAGGATTTAGGATCGGATTTTTTTTGCCATGGTTGAGCAGACGAGGCGGCGCTGCAAGCGCGGCAGGGAAGCCGGCGGCAAAAACCGCGGCGCTTCCGGAAAATTTTGCCAGGGCACCGGAAAAGCTTAGGGGTTTTGATTTCGAGCCGATTGGTGTCTAAATCCAAGGGCAAAGGTTACCATTTATCGTGAAAAAATTTGAGTTGCCGGGCCGCGAGAAAAATGTGTTTGATGCCGAGCAAGGAACAAAGCTGGCAGTTTTGCAGGAGTATTTAGCTGCTGTACAGGAGAGTCTAAAAGCTGTCAAACCAATTTTAAGATAATGTGAAATTTCCTGGTAAAGGATACGATAAAGAAGCGGAGACAAACAGATGTTAAGAGAATTTAGATGTAAATTTTGCCACAGACTCCTGGCCAAAGTAGGCGAGGGTAGTAAAGTAGAAATCAAATGCCCCAAGTGTAAGACCTTGAGTCTGTACAACGAAGAAACCATTGTTGTCTACGAGGTTCCGGAAAACAACGTCACCAAAAAAATCATTGAGCGTGGCATCGTTAAGTACGATTTTTTGAAAAACTAACGCAAAAGCGCCAAAGACGCTGAAGCGCCAAATAAAGAAGCGATCTGGACAATGCCGATTGAGGTGAGAGCCGCGGTGGCGGTAGGGTTGTATGCGCAATTTTCATTCTTGTTTGAGCAGCTAGGTGTAATTGGTACGGTAGATTTAGTGCAGCAGCACACCACGCTTCATGACTTTCATTTGCCTTTTCCAGAAGAAGCTCCCGCCACAATTGTAGCGGTTGGAAAAGACGGAGGCACAGAAGGCTTGAGCGACCAGGATTTAAGGAGGGGGGAGCAAAAATGGTTGAGGGCATTGCAAGAGGTTCCTTGCTTAGGCCGGAGGCAAGAATACCGCAAAGTATGTTAACTTCAAGGACAAGGTATTCAAAGGCAACCAGGATGCTGGGAAAAGACGCGGTTGCCCACTGGAATGTGAAAAATCAAAGATTACTAGATACCTTTGGGGTAAGAATAGTTGGGGTCGAAGAAATGGAATTAAAACCAGCGGTAAGAACGCAGGGTAATCTGGAGCTTCTTTTGAGCGAAAGGGCGTCGCTGTCAATGGCGCTTTCAGCGCTGGCGGTGGCACTCAAAGGCAGAGGGGATTTATTGGAAGTTCCAAAAGATGAAAGGAGTGGGCTGAAAACTCAATATAAAGAGGCGGCCGATCTTCGGGCCGCGGCCACCGAAATGGAGGCGCTGCAGAGCATTGTTGATGAGAATGCGAATATCGCGTTTCTGGTGAGGGTTGGCGAAGGCGGGGGGGATGCCGGGAGAAGGAAACCAGGCGAAGCCCTGAATGCTTCTTTGTTTCCCGGTCAGCTTATTGTTAATCGCCAATATGTTGGACTTTCGGTTGATGATCTGGAACGAAGAGGAGTCAAAGTCTATCGTATTGCTACCGATCCAATTGACGGCACCGGAAAGACCACCCTCTCCGAGCCGAGCGCTTTAACCTCAATACTGATAGTTGACGGAGAAATAAAAACCGTGCCCGATATTTATATGGAAAAGCTGACCTTGGACGAAAGAGCTGCAAGAGTGGGTCTAAACACAGATGAAACACTGGAAAAAGTTGTGCAAGGCCTGTCCGACAGTCACCAGGTTTTGCCCGGCGAGATCAACGGGTTTGCATTAAAGAGGGATCGGCACCCAATCGAACTGTTGCTGACGCTGGGGATCAATATGGTGTTGGACTCCGACGGAGATCTTCTCCCCTTGGTAGGGCCTGGTGCGCAGCCCGGAGTTTATGAGAATGGTCTTCCATTGCATGCCGGAATCGGTGACACGGGCGGCGCGGCTGAATATCTTATTGCCGCGGCTGCCAACCACTGGCTGGGCGGCGAATCGCACGGGAGATTTGTGAGCGCTAAAGGGATGAAGAAAGGGTGGGAAGGGAGATACGACTATACCGATGAAGATCGTCAAATAATTGAAGGAGCCGGCTTCGAACTGAACAGAAATTACCCGATCTCCGAACTGATTGATTTAAAAGACGGGTCGGCTGTTTTTGGTGGTATAACCAGTAATTATCATTTTCCTCAACTCTCCGGCGTCTACGTGGGAGATAACTATGCTCAAGTTGATGTCATAAAAGTTGGCGCTTCCGGCAGATTTACAAAGAGGCGTTTTACTTTCTTGTTCAGTCAACCGCATGCGCAAATGATAGAAAATTTTAGTCCGGTAACGGAAGTGCTTATGCACTGTGATGTCCGTGATATTCGCGGCGAGATAAAGACCGTTCTGGGAAATTCTTCCAGGGCAGAGAGGTTGCACAGGGAGATAGCGCTTTCGCTGTACCAGGTTTTTAACATCCGCAACGGAAAGTTTGAGGTTGATGAGGCAAAGATGCAGGCATTAGGTGACGAGAGAACGACGGCAATTGTTCATGACCTGACGGAATTAAAGCCGGATTGGTTTGTGTAGTCATCACTATAATTCAAACTAAAAAAGGCCCTGGTTGTCCGGGGCCTTTTCTTGTTTAAATATACAGCATGAATTTACCGATTAGTCCCAATTGTCCGTTTCCGAGAGGCGTACCTAGAGCGTTTTGGTTAGGTCTTTTAGACCTTGGCTTCGAGAGTGGCGATTCTTGTTTCGTGGTCTTCGAGCTTTTCTCCGTGCCGGCGGGATTCCAGCCGGCCCATTCTCTGTTCCGTAACAATATCATCGAGCCGTTTCATTATTTTGTCCTGGCTGGTCAGGATATCATCTTTTATTTCTGATTTTAAATCAGCCAGATCATCTTTAGTCGAGAATCTTTTCAGATCATCTTTAGTTGCGAATCTTTTCAGATCATCTTTGGTCGCGAATATTTCAGATAATTTTTCTATATCTTTGTTTGTTATGGCCATGCTGCAATGATTCTAGCAAACTAATTAATACCGTGCAAGCTTTGCTTGAGCACGCTCAAGGCTGCTTCATGCAGACCTTCGGGATAAGTCGGATGCGCTTGAAAACTGGCGGCTAATTGCTCGATGCTTAAGCCCTGCTTGGCCGCCAGGGCCACGGCGCCGACCAGGCTGGTGGCTTCGGCGCCCAGAATGTGAACCCCTAAAAGCTTGCCCTGGGCGTCAGCAATGACCTTAATAAAACCCTCAATCTCCCCCATGGCTTGAGCAATGCCTAATGCTGCATAAGGGAATTTGCCGACTTTTACTTCGCCAAACTTTTCCCGGGCTTCTTTTTCTGTTAATCCGACACTGCCGATCTCAGGATGAGTATAGATGCCAAAAGGGATGTTGTCATAAGTAAAAGTTTTGTTGCTTCCCATGGCGTTTTCTGCCGCGATCACGCCTTGCTCATATGCCACATGCGCCAGCATCTTGCGGCTGACCAAATCGCCCGCCGCATAGACTCCAGACACGCTGGTTTCCATTTTTTCATTCACCCAGACGCTTCTTTTATCCATTTTCAGGTTCAGAGCCTCCAGGCCAGCAAGGTTGGGGGTGCGGCCAACGCAAATTAAGGTTTTGCCGCAGGATTGGGCCGAATCAAAACAGATGTTGGTGATAATATTTATTTTTTTGCGTTTAAGAAGACGCTTAACCAGCGCGACGACTTCTTCATCAACGCCAGGGAGTATCTCCGGTAAGACTTCGTAAATTGTAATCTCTGTTCCTAAAGCAGAAAATATCTGTGCAAAGTGTAAGCCAATAACTCCGCCGCCCACAATGTCCAATTTTTCAGGCGCTTCGGTACAATTTAGCGCAGTCTCACTGCTAAAGAATTTTTTGCCGTCCAGAGTAACGCCGGGAATAGCAGCGGGGGAAGAGCCGGTGGCAATAATCAACTTACAACTTACAATTGACAACTTACGACCTTCTGGCCTGGTAACTTCAACTTTCCCGGCTTCCAAAACTTTGGCTGTTCCGTAGATGACCTCAACCCTGTTCTTCTCCAACAAAAATCCAACACCTTTAACAATCTTGGCAATGATCTTGTCTTTTCTTTCAATAACTTTTTTAAGGTCAAGAGCCGGCTGGCCGGCGGCAATCCCAAAATTTTCTGCTTTTTGTATTTGCTCATAAAGGTTGGTGCAGGCAATGATGGCCTTGGTGGGAATACAGCCGCGGGTAAGGCAAGTACCGCCGACTTTATCTTTTTCAATTAAGGCAACTTTGGCGCCAAGCTGGGCCGCCCGGATGGCCGCCGCATACCCCCCAGGCCCGCCGCCGATTACAATAAGATCATATTTTTGCATTTTATCCCCAGAAGATTAATTTGATCGCGATGACCAGCATAAAGAATCCAAAAATGCGGCGCAATTGTAAATCCGGCATAAGATTGGCAAAGTAGGCGCCGATTAATCCGCCAAAAAAGAAACCCAGACAGAGCAGGACAGCCCAGCCAATGTTAACATTGCCATTTTTCCAATAGTGCCAGGCAGCGAGCAAGCCGATTGGCGGGATCATCATGGCTAAGGCGGTTCCCTGTGACAGGTGTTGGCTCAGGCCGTAAAAATAAATTAAGGCCGGAACAACCAGGGTAGCTCCGCCGATGCCTAAAAGGCCGCTAAGGATGCCGGCGGCGAGACCAATAATGAATAGGCCGAATGTCGGCATTATTGCAAAGCCTCTCGCACCAGCTGGCTAACGAGCTTTCCGTCAACACCGGCATGCTTGCCTGATATTTCTTTCATAACCTTGCCCATCTCTTTGATTGAGGCAGCCCCGGTTTCCTTAATGGTTTGTGCAACGATTTTCTTAACCTCATCGGCAGAAAGTTCGGGAGGGAGAAATTCGGCAACAATCTTTAACTCTTGTTCATGCCTGGCAACTTCCGCGGTCCGCTCAACTTTTTTAAATTCCTCAATAGATTCCTTGAGCTCTTTCGAATATTTTATAATAATTTTAGTGATTTCCGCCTCCGGCAGCTCTCCCCGGGCGTTTACGTACAGAATTTTGCTCTTTAACATGCGCAGCGTTGATAAGCGCAGCTCGTTTTTCTCTTTCATAGCCTTTTTGAGCTCTTCATTTATTTTATTAAACATAGCCGGCCTCCTTGTATGACCTGATAGCCTATTATAGTCAAAATTATATGCTTAAGTCAAAATCTTTGTGGTAAAATACAGATAGTTGTTATGGCTGGCTTGAAGGATAAAAGAATCTGCGTGTTGATGGGTGGCCGCTCGGGTGAGCGCGAGGTATCGCTGCGCTCAGGCAAAAAAGTTTTTGACTCACTCAAAAAGCAAGGCTTCAATGTGATTTCTTCTGACCTGGATGATGACTTGATCGGCAAACTCAAAGCGGAAAGAGTAGACGTGGTCTATATCGCCTTGCATGGCCGTTTTGGCGAAGATGGGATAGTGCAGGGGATGCTGGAATTGGCCGGTTTTCCCTACACCGGATCAAAGGTGTTGGCTTCGGCTCTGGCCATGAATAAATTAGCGGCCAAGCGAGTTTTTAATTCTGTCGATATTCCTACGCCGCATTACATGGAAGTTGATTTTCGAGGTAATCTTGAGAAAGAAATAGCCAGAATTATTAAAGTTTTCCGTTTTCCTCTGGTGCTTAAGCCGGTTTCAGAAGGGTCGAGCCTGGGGGTTAGTTTAATCAAAAAAGCCGATCAATTGGAAAATATCTTAGCCGAAACTATTGCCAGGCATGGTGAGGTTTTTATTGAAGAGTTCATCAGGGGTTGTGAGGTAACCGTTGGGATCCTGGGCAATCAAGCTTTGCCTATTCTTGAGCTGGTGCCAAAAAATGAATTCTACGATTATCAGGCCAAGTATACCGAGGGGCTAACCGAATTTATCTTGCCGGCCAGACTCGAGCCGGCAGTTTATCAAAAAACGCAAGCAGTGGCTCTGGCTGCACATCGGGCCCTGGGTTGTTGCGGCGTCTCCCGCGTAGATATTAAAGTTGGCCTGGATAATACCCCCTGTGTTCTGGATGTAAATACGATTCCCGGGATGACCGATCGCTCTGATCTGCCAGCCGCGGCAGCGCACGCGGGTATTTCTTTTGGCGAATTAGTTTTAAAAATACTTGAGAGCGCGTATTAGATGGTAAGAAAACGAAAATTCCTCCCCCTGGTTATTCTAATTATTGTGGTCGCGGCCGCCATGGCCGCAATCTATCTTTCAACTTTGCCGATTTGGGAAATAAGGGATGTGGTGGTTAATGGCGCGCGGCAACTTTCAGCCGATGAAATTAGAGCCCTGGCCGGTATCCCCCGTTCCGGAAATTTGTTTTGGACCAGTTTTTCCAGGGCCCGGTCGAACTTAAGTAAAATTACTGCGATAAAAAATGTCCATTTTTACCGCATTCCTCCCGGGACGGTTTTGATTAGCCTCACCGAGCGTCAGCCCCTGGCGGCTATTGTTTTTTCTGAAAGATCAGTGGTGATTGATAAAGAAGGTTTTATTATTAACAGGAATGAAAATCTAACCTTAAATATCCCTAACATGGTTGATTTGCCTGTTATTTCCGGCATTAATGCCAAGAGGGTTTTGCGAGCCGATAGGGTTAGCGAAGAAATTTTGTTGATCGTTTCTAATATTATTTTAAAACTAAAGCCTTTTTTGGAAACTCGCAAGATGCAAATCAATTTAGGCGAATTGGAGAATGTAAGTTTCTTGCTGGACGATCTATTATTGGTCAGGATGGGGAATGCCAGGGAGGTCAAGCGCAAAATGGAGGTCTTTGAAGCGCTCCTGCCGGTAATCGCGGATAAGTGGACGCTGGTTAATTATGTGGACGTGAGTTATCCCGACAATCCGGTTATTAGCTACAAGTAGCGGTTATTTGCATTTGGTATTAGCTATGCTACAATATAAGTCACGGGGGGCGTGTTCACATGAACGAAAACGATATTAGAAATTTTGCTACAATCAAGGTTTTCGGCATAGGTGGCGGCGGCACAAACGCGGTAAACCGCATGATTGGCGCCGGCGTCAAAGGGGTGGAATTTTGGGGTGTAAATACCGACCTGCAGGCTTTATCTGTTTCTCTGGCCGATCATAAATTGCAGTTGGGCGAAAAATTAACCAAGGGTTTAGGCACGGGGGCTAATCCGGAGGTCGGGCAAAAGGCAGCCGAAGAGTCACGAGAAGATATCAAGCTGGCCCTGGAAGGTTCGGATATGATCTTTTTAACGGCCGGCATGGGTGGAGGCACGGGGACCGGGGCCTCTCCGATTATTGCTGAAATTGCCAAAGAGCTTGGTTGCCTGACTGTGGCTGTTGTTACCAAGCCATTTCGTTTTGAGGGCCCGGTTAGGATTTCTCAAGCTGAGACCGGTGTAGCTTTACTTAAAGAAAAAGTCGACGCCCTAATTGTTATTCCCAACGACAAGTTGCTGCATGTGGTAGAAAGAAAAACCTCGATTATTGAAGCTTTTAAAATTGCCGACGATGTGCTGAGGCAGGGGGTCAAAGGGATCTCTGATCTAATCACTGTCCCGGGCTTGATCAATCTCGACTTCGCTGATGTCAGGACTATTATGTATGAAGCCGGCTCGGCCATGATGGGGATTGGGACAGGATCGGGCGAAAACCGGGCGGTCGAAGCGGCCGAATCGGCGATTTCTTCTCCTCTTCTGGAAGAGACAATTACCGGAGCCAAAGGTGTTATCTTTAATGTCACCGGCGGGTCTGATCTGACCCTTTATGAAGTCAATGAAGCGGCTGAAGTTATTTACAATGCCGTTGATCCGGATGCCAATATTATTTTTGGCGCGGTGATCGACGAAAAATTGCAAGGCGATATAGTGGTCACGGTCATTGCTACCGGGTTTAGACCATCTCCAAAAAAAGAGATAGAAAATTTGCCCTTCTTGCGTCCGCGTACCGCGCGCGCCCCATCATCTTTAAACAATAAGGAAAACATCGAACTGCCGTCGTTTATGAAGTAGGTGTAATCATTTTCTGATCTTCCTCCTCTTTTCTATATAATTGGCTGCAAATAGACTGAAATTATTTTGATTTTGCTGGGATAAAGAGGTAGACTATATCGAGTTGCCCTAGAATCTTATTGATAACCCAAAGGGGGGTGACCTCAAGTGAATAATACTTCTTCAGGGACAGAAAACAATTCTCTAATTATTAAACACAAAAAGGGCTTTATTATGAGAATAAATTCTCTGATAGGCCGGAGTCAGCATGAAATCAACAGATATTATAGATAAAAACTTTAGGGAGGTTACATATGACCTAAAAGAATTATATTGCCGCCTCAGCGACGAGATATTATCGCATGAAAATGAAAAGCGTGGTGGTCCCGGGGAATATAATGCTGTTGTCTATTCAAAGGCAAAAGAGAACTTCTCCTCCTTAAAACATCTTTATAATAAAACATGGGAATTGCTTGTCGGCCAGGGACTTGAGGATCAAATCAACCCTCTTCATCAGCTTTATCGGTCGTTTTTCCAGAAAGAGATTCATGCTTTTTTTCTTGTTAGCCCTTTTTGCCGGCGGGTTTTTCAAAAGCCACTGGGATATGCCGGCGATTTTCGAATGTTGAAGTATATCTACGATGATCAGCTTGAAGGGGAAAATCTTTTTGCCAAGCTTATTCATTATTTCTCGATAAATCTTGAAATAGCCCAAGCGGTGAAAAATAGAAAAAATTACATTCTTTCAAAGATTGCAGGACAGAGAAAAGACGCGGACTTTTCTTTCATGAGCGTTGCTTCCGGCCCCGCAGTCGAAGTAGTCGAGTTAATGAAGGATAACAGCTCTATGAACGGCAGCATCCATTTATTGGACAGCGAGATCCAAGCGCTCAAGTCTGTCAAAGGGCAGATTAACAATGAAGTCTTAAAGAAGAAAAAAATCAGCTTGATCTGTCATCACAATTCTATTTATGATATTATTAAAAATCGTATGGACGTCAAGAAGCAGAATTTAATTTATACTACCGGCTTATTTGATTATTTGTCGGATAGGATAGCTTCCAGGTTGATTGACGATCTTTTTTCTCTGCTTAAAACTAATGGGGTATTGATCATAGGGAACTTAAAACATACGGGAAAGGTTTTGCGTGCTTACATGGAACTACTTGGAGAATGGTTCCTGAATTATCGGAATGAGGAGCAGTTGTTGGGCTTGGCCCACAATGTTGCTGATAAGGCCAAGATTTCGATTGAGAGGGATTCTACGGGCATTCAGCTTTTTCTGCTGATAGAAAAGATGGGATGAATTATTTCGCTTTCACCGGTTTGCTCAACGGATTGACCAGTCTTTCTCTTGGCGTATATTCTCTGGCGAGGGGCTACAGAAGCCAGTTGAACAGGTCGTACTCTTTATTCGCTTTCAGCGTTTTCTGGTGGAGTTGCGGCTATTTCTTTTGGCAGCTTTCTGCAACTTCAGAAGGCGCGCTGTTCTGGTCGAGATTCTTCATGTCGGGAGCCATCTTTATCCCGGCGACTTATTTTAATTTCTCGCTCAGGTTGACTAATAAATATCATGAAAAACGATGGCAAAGTCTGCTATCTTATCTCATCTGTTTTGTTTTTCTTGTCTTGAATTTTACCCCGCTGATCGTGGCGGGTGTATCAAAGAAGCTGTTTTTCGACTTCTGGCCTTTGCCGGGATTATTTTACATGCCGTTTCTGGCGATGTTCTTTTACTACGTTATTTATTCGCTGTTCATCATGTATTCGGTTTTCAATCAAGCAAGCGGGCACCTCAAAACGCAGATTATGTATGTTTTTCTTGGCACAATGATTGGCTTTGTCGGCGGTTCGACCAATTATTTACTTTGGTATGACATCCCGATCCCTCCTATCGCCAACATACTGGTTGTGGCCTATCCTTTATTTCTTGCTTACGCCATCACCAAGCATGAATTCATGGACATTCGGGTTGAGATCAGCCGTTCCGCCGCCTATGGTTTTGTCGGCCTTTTGATCATTGCTTCTTTTATCGTATTGAGCCTAGTGCCGCTGCCGGCCGCTTTGGTTGTATTTGCCAACGCTCTGCTGGCGCTTATCTGGGCGTTTGCCGCGCACCGTCTGCGCGACATTATCCAAACTCCGCTGGAAGAAAAATGGATCACCGGCTGGTATAACTCCGATAGATTGATTAATCAGATTGCCACAAAATTAATCCCGGTTATAGAGAAAAAAGACGTTTACAGAATTGTTGCAGATGAGCTCAAATCGGCTATTAAGATCAAAAACATTGAAGTTATTACTGGAAGGCCGCAGGTTGATTATCATGGCTTAACCCAAACAAAGAATGGCTTGGTAATGCCGTTTTCTTCTTCTGACGGGGTAGAGGGGGCTCTGATCCTGGGACAAAAAACATCTGAAGATCCGTATACTGAACGGGATATGACTATATTCAAAACAATAATGATCCAGTGTATGGCGATTCTCGATCGTATTCGCCCGTACGAACAAATTAAAAAAGAGCTGGATCGCTCGCAGCGTTTAGCTTCTCTGGGCACCATAACCGCTGGGGTGGCTCATGAAATCAGGAATCCATTAGGGATCATTCATTCAAAAACACAGAGACTCCTGGATAAACCAAGAGATTTGGAATACTTAAGACAATTTCAAAACGATGTCCTGGAAAACTCAAGACGCATCACAAAAATTATCAGGGGAATGCAAAGTTTGTCAAAGGTGAAGGAGAAAAAAGAGGTCAAGGTGAACTTGAACGATTTAATAGAAGCGACTTTGGCATTGATCCCTATAAGTCGTATAAGTTTGAAAAAAGGACTTGCCCCTGTTTCCGATATTATGGCCGATCCTGATGAGCTGAAACAGGTATTTATTAATCTGATCAGTAACGCTATCGAAGCTATGCCCGAAAGCGGGGAGTTAACCATTTCCACCAGCCAGGAAGGCACGAATGTTACGGTCCAATTTTCCGATACCGGCCACGGGATAGCGCCGGAAAATATCCATCGGATTTTTGACCCATTTTTCAGCACCCGCCACGAAGGGGCAGGCTTAGGCCTTTCGATCGCCCATCGTATTGTCGTAGAGAACAACGGGAGTATAGATGTAAAAAGTAAAGTGGGAGAGGGGACCACCTTTATTCTAAAATTTCCTGCGCTTTAACCTTGATCCTTTTTAAAGCCTGTTTCTCTTTTTTCGATATGCTTCTCAAAGGTTTCTAGAACTAATTTCCCCTCTTCTTTTAGACCCTGGCAGAATCGGTCTATCGTACCTATCAAATTGTCGCGCTCATAGGGTTTGGTAATGTAGTTAATCACAAAGCCATTGGTGGCTTTTTCCCATTTCTCTTCATCTTCCCAGGCAGTCAGCATAATAATTCCGATATCCGGACCGTACTCTTTTCTAACCTTTTCCAGAAATTGCAAACCGTCCATCCCCGGCATTTTTATGTCCAGCACGATCACGCGAACGCGATTGCCGCCCAGTCCGAACATAATCTTATTGTTCTTAAGATATTCTAAGGCTTCCATGGCGGAATAGGCGGTTGCCGTAGCATATCTTTCGGTTTCAGAAATTACCGTCGTGATTTCGTCGGCATAATTTCGCTCGTCGTCAACTATCAAAATTAGAGGTTTTTCCATTTTAACTTACCCCCCTGCTTTCATTTTCAATGATTTTACCACGAACCCGTTATTAAATCAAAACTTCGAATCAAATCATCTAAAATCTAACCATAATCGGCTTCGTTAAATCATATAAAACCTAACCCAAATATATGGGAAAAGCGCGCGCCCTATCATCTTTAAACAATAAGGAAAACATCGAACTGCCGTCATTTATGAAGTAAAGCTTTTCTCAAAACGTTCTTGACAGATAATTGGGGTTAAGTTATAATTACCTATTGATAATGATTATCAATATCATAAGTGTCATAAGGCCAGGTAAGAAATGAGAAACTTAACAAGAGCAACCGAGCATTTTAAGCAAGCGCTAAAAGAGAGAAAGCTAAGGTTCACCAGGCAGAGAGAGGCCGTTGTTAATATGTTCCTGGCCAGGGAAGGGCATGTGTGCGTAGATGAATTGTACTACACGCTGCGTAAGAGGTACCCGCACATTGGTTACGCCACCGTCTGCCGTACTATTAAACTTTTGCAGCAGGTGAATCTGGCTGCGGAAGTCAATTTCTTTGGCGGGAGAAGACGCTTCGAGCCTGCTTTTGAACGTCCCCATCATGATCATTTTATCTGTGAAAAATGCGGCCGGATAACGGAATTCGTTGACCCGGAGATCGAAAAAAAACAGGATTTGATCTGCAGGAAATATGGTTTTAAAGGAAAAAGACACTTGATGCAGATTTTTGGCGTTTGCAGGAAGTGTAACAAATAACAGAAAGGAGGTTTTTTTCTGCATCGTTAATGATAATGACTATCATTACCACTAAAGTCCGCGACAGATTATGTTTAAGGAGGATCGGGGAAGATGAAAAACATATTCTGATTGGTTTTGTCAATTATTGCTTTATTGGTGGTTTTGGCTTAACTGAGGCCAGCGACGATGTTTCGATTAAAATTATTATCGAGCGTGAATTTGTGTAACCATTATTTAGCCGGATGATGTTATAAAGGTGGGGGAATATATGCATGAGCTAGAGGGCAAAGTAAATCTCGATTTTTCAGGTATGCCAAAAATCGTTTTGGCAGGTAATCCTAACGTAGGCAAAAGTGTTGTCTTTGCCCACTTGACAGGACAGTATGTCACGGTGTCTAATTACCCCGGGACAACAGTAGAAATTAGTCGTGGCATTGGTAAATTAAAAGGTCAGCGGATTGAGATAGTTGATGCGCCCGGGATGAATTCTTTGACCCCTTCGTCCGAAGATGAGAAAGTCGCCAGGGATCTCCTGCTCAAGGAAGAGCCTGCCTCAATCATCCAAATTGCCGACGCCAAAAATTTACGACGCACACTGCTCTTAACGCTACAGTTAATTGAGACCGGCCTGCCTCTGCTCTTGGACTTGAACATGATGGATGAGCTAAAGCAGCGGCGCATGTCGGTTGATCGGCACAAGCTTTCAGAAATATTGCAAATTCCAATTGTCTTTACCGTGGCCACGGAAGGGGTGGGTATCTCGGAGCTCAAGAAAATAGCCCTGGAGGGGAAAAGATCGAGCCTTAAAATTAACTACGGAGAAAAGATTGAGCACGCTGTGGCTGATATAGGAAAGCTGCTGCCAGGTTTTTTTGTTTCCGGCAGAGCGATTAGCTTAATGTTCCTCTCTTATGACCTATCAATTGAGCTATGGCTGGTGGAAAGATTTGGGCAGGAAGTTTTAACCAAAGCACAGGCAATCCGTCAGGAGCTTCAGGCTAACTTTGCCCGCAAATTAAATCAGATCATCGGTGAAATCAGGCAGAGAGAGGTTGTTCGTCTGGTTAAGCGGGTTTTAACGACTAAGCCGGTCGCTATGCTCTTTATGCAGAGATTAGGTAATATTACCATGCGTCCTTTAACGGGGATTCCGATACTTCTGTTCATACTATACCTGATGTATAAGTTCGTCGGTGAATTAGCGGCTCAGCTGGGGGTAAATTATCTGGAGGAGGTTGTTTTTGGAACCTATCTTAACCCCTGGGCCAGCGGTGTGGTTGCCTGGCTGATACCCATCAAGTTTATTCAAGAGTTTCTGGTTGGAGATTATGGGATTATTACCATGGCTTTGACCTACGCTTTTGCCATTGTCTTGCCTATTATAACTGCCTTTTTTATCTTTTTTAGCCTGCTGGAGGATTCCGGCTATTTGCCCAGGCTAGCCATCCTTTTGAACCGTGCCTTTAGAATCATTGGTCTGTCGGGTAAGGCGGTTATTCCTCTGGTCCTGGGGTTGGGTTGCGACACGATGGCGACCATGACAACGCGGACATTAGAAACCAAGCGGGAGCGGATTATCGCTACTTTGCTGTTAGCCCTGGCCATCCCTTGCTCTGCCCAACTGGGCGTGATTTTGGGGATGATCGGAGGTTTATCAACCAAAGCGACAACTATCTGGGCCGGAGTGGTTATCGGCGTTTTATTATTAGTAGGTTTTATAGCGGCTAAAATTCTTCCGGGGGAATCATCCGATTTTATTTTGGAGATTCCGCCTTTGCGTGTGCCAAAGATTTCCAATATTCTGGTTAAAACGTTGGCGCGTTTGGAATGGTATCTGCGTGAAGCTGTGCCGCTGTTTATTCTGGGGACGATGATTCTATTTTTTCTGGACAAGTTCCAGCTTCTGGTAATACTGGAAAATCTGGCCAGTCCTATTGTGGTGAATTTTCTCGGGTTGCCGGCCAAGGCCACCCAGGCATTCTTAATCGGGTTTTTGCGCCGTGATTATGGCGCGGCCGGTCTTTTTGCTTTGGCCAGGCAGGGGTTAATGAGCCCCGTTCAGATAGTGGTAAGCCTGGTTACGATTACCTTATTTGTTCCTTGTATTGCCCAGGTTTTAGTAATGATCAAAGAGCGAGGGGCCAGGGTAACCTTTTGGATCGTGGCGTTTGTTTTCCCATTTGCTTTTTTGGTGGGTGGGATTTTGAATCTTATCCTCCGGGTAATGAGGGTCAGTTTATGAAGTGCCCTTTATGCGGCAAAGAGTTTAATAAGAGCGAGGCTCTGTGCAGCAGCTGTCCCTTTCATGACGGGTGCGACCTGACCAGGTGTCCCAATTGCGGTTATGAGTTTGTCAGTGAGTCAAAGGTTGTCAATTTTTTTAAGAAGTTGCTTGTAAAAAGGAGGAAAAATCAATGCCCAGCAGAGAAATAGATGAAATACTGGAGATAATTTGGATGAAAAAAGAGCAAGGGAAAAATGACTTGTGTGTTGTTGAAGCGGAGATTAAGGCAGAAAAACTGCAGAATCTTTTAAGTGATATGGAGGGGGATGGCTTGGTCGATGTAGCCAGGGATGGGGTGAAGTTCACCGCCAAAGGAGAAAGGTTGGCGGCGGCCTTAATTCGCCGTCATCGCTTAGCTGAGCGGTTATTGGTAGATGTCTTGGATACTCGGGAAGATAATATTGAAGAGCCCGCTTGTCAGTTTGAACATCTGGTTTCAGAAGAGGTGACCGAGGCTATCTGTACTCTTTTGGGTCACCCAAAAGTTTGTCCGCATGGTTTGCCGATTCCAGAAGGGAAGTGTTGCGAAACGGTACGTAAAGAGATAAAAAGCTTAATAGTTTCTTTAGACAAGGTTGAGGTGGGAGAGTGGGTGAGGGTTTCATATATTATGGCCCGTCACCATCCGCGATTGCACAAACTGATGTCTTTTGGTGTTGCCCCGGGAGTTAAAGTTAAATTGCATCAAAAGTCCCCCACCTACGTTATTCAAGTAGAAGAGACGCAGATAGCCTTAGAAAAAGAGATAGTTAGCGATATTTTTGTGCGCAGAAAATAAAATCATTTGGAGTTTATGAGCTCTTTGATCTTTGCCAGCAGCTCTTCAGCTTTAAAAGGCTTGGTAATGTAAGCGTCGGCACCCACTTCTTTGCCCCGCTCAATATCGGTTTTTTGGACTTTAGCACTCAAAATGATAATGAGAATGCTTTTGTGCTTCTCGTCAAATTTGAGCATGCGGCAAAGGTTAAAACCATCCAACTTTGGCAGCATAACGTCCAGGATGATCAAGTCCGGGTTTTCCGTGCGGGCTTTACTTAAACCCTCCATGCCATCATGGGCCAATATGATGTCGAAGTTGTTGGCTTCTAATCTCAAACGGATAGCCTCGGCCATGTCTTGGTCGTCTTCAATTAAAAGAATGCGTGTTTTTTTATTGTCCATTGGATTTTATTTTTGGGAGGCTAAAGGTAAATGTGCTTCCCCTGTCGATTTCGCTTTCAAACGAGATTATACCGTTATGCATTTCAACGATGCCCTTGCAGATAGACAGGCCAAGCCCCGCTCCCCTGGAGAGCGTTTCGTGTCCGGTCCCGATATGGACAAAGCGCTCAAACACTTTTGGAAAATCTTCCCTGGCAATGCCTTCTCCGTTATCTTTGATATAAGTCCGGATTTCTTTTTTCGCCTCTTCTATGCCGACAATTATTTTCCCGTCCTGGCCGGTGTGTTTGATCGCGTTGTCTATTAAATTGACAAAAACACGCAGGATTTGCTCCGGGTCAATCCAGAGCATTGCTTCTTTCGGGAAAGTTGTTTCAAGCGTAACGCTTTTATGCTCAGCTTTTGGTTTTAATAATTCAACGGCTTTCCGGCCAAGTTGCGTTATGTCTGTGGTTTGGCAGCGCAGATCCAGGGAATGAGACTCAATTTTCGCAATATCAAGCAGGTTGTCTAAGATCTTGGCCAGGCGATCAATATTGGCGCGAGAGGTTTCCAGGAGCTTTTTTTGTTTTGGGCCAATTGTGCCAACTATGCCGTCTTCTATTAATGATAAATTTTCTCTCACAACTGAAAGGGGTGTTCTTAATTCGTGAGAAGCAGTCGAGACAAACTCATCTTTCATCCGGTCAATGGCTTTTATTCTGGTTAAGGCGGCCAGGAATTTTCTGTTTTTTATGAAAAGTTCTTCGTGTTGTTCGTTGAGCAGTTTAGAAAAATAGTAAATGGTTGTGGCAAACAGGAAAAACGCCACACTGGTAAAAATAGCTTTGTTATAGATGGAAATAAGCAGTTGGTCCGGAGTCAGGCTAAAGCTGGTTCCATAGATAGGCAGGATGCCGAGATAGGCAGAAAGAAGCAGCCCCAAATAAAAAACAGCTGAGAAAAAAGCAATTAAAAATACGGCAAAAGAATAGTAAGAAAACATGCCAAAGCCCGAAACAATGATCATGACTAAATATAAAAACCAGTAGGGGCTTTCTACCCAGCCGGTGATATAGATCAAAAAGGTTATCGCGGCAATATCAAAAAACTGAAAAACCCCCGCCGCGGCGACTGCTTGCCAGAGCTTATATTCTTTCTTTAGTGCATATATGAGGTTGGCCGCTATGTTGTAAAGGCCAACGGAGATAATTAGCTCCAGGCTAAGGGGGGCATAGGCATTGCCGGTGTGCGAAAAGTAGATTAGAAATAAACCCAAGAAGACAAACGCGTAACGAAAGCCAATAGCCCAGGAAATTTTATTTTTTAAGTCTTCGATCTGTAAATAAACTTCGCGTTTCTGGTAAGTCATTGCTCAAGATTATACCTGCTCAGGCAGTTTTGGGCAAGCCCCAAAGTGATTGCTAAAAAAATACCCCTTTGGTAGAATAGGCCGGGGTGTAGAGATCTATGGCAGAAAAAAAAGGTTCCCGCGAAGTCCCGGAAATTGATTTATCCAATTATGCCATAGATGCCAAAGTGATTGGCATAATTCCGGCGACCATTGCTCATAAGTACAAATTGTTTCCCCTCTTTAAGGTTGGTGATACGATTACCATTGCCATGGCTGACCCCAAAAATATTGTGGCCTTGGACGAAGTGCGGGCGACTTGCGGTATGGACGTATCCATTGTTAAAGCCAGCTTGCCGGATATTCAAGACGCGATTACCGAACACTACGGGATTTCCGGCGTTGTGGATAATGTGGTAAGGGGATATCAGGCGCCCGCGGGAACCAGGGACAAGATGGCTATGCCGGTTGATGCGCCGATTATGAAGCTGGTCGACGAGATTGTTTCTCAGGCGATCAGAGAACGCGCCTCAGATGTTCACATCGAACCGGAAGCCAAAGATGTGCGGGTGCGTTATCGCGTTGATGGTTTGTTGCACCAGGAGCTTACTTTGCCGCAGCACATGCTGGCGCCGGTAGTTTCCAGAATAAAAGTTTTGTCCGGGCTCAATATTGCCGAATCCCGGGTGCCTCAGGATGGACGTTTTGAGATGAAACATGAGAATAGAAAGGTTGATCTTCGCGTTTCCACTTTTCCCTCGGCTTATGGCGAAAAAGTTGTTTTGCGTATTTTGGATAAAGCGGCCATGGTTTACAAGCTGGGGGAAATTGGTTTTTCCCAAGAGAATCTTGAGAAGTTTAAAAAAATTATCCGCAAACCCCATGGCATAGTTTTAGTAACCGGGCCGACGGGTTCGGGAAAAACCACTACGCTCTATTCCGCTTTGGCCGAAGTTGACAGCCAAGCATTAAATATTGTGACAATCGAAGATCCTATTGAGTTTGAGTTGCCGGGAATTACCCAATCTCAAGTTAATGTAAAAGCCGGTTTAACCTTTGCGTCCGCCTTGCGTTCTATTTTGCGTCAAGATCCCGATGTTATTCTTATCGGAGAAATTAGGGATATAGAAACTGCCACCATCGCGATTCAATCTTCGCTAACCGGACATTTGGTCTTTTCAACCTTGCATACCAATGATGCGCCGGGAGCCTTGACCCGTCTGATGGATATGGGGGTAGAGCCATTCCTGATTTCTTCGTCGGTTGAGGCGGTTTTAGCCCAGCGCCTGGTGCGTACGGTGTGTAAAAAATGCGCAGAAAAGTTACCGGCGCCGGAAAGCATGAAAAAGCAGTACCCTGATATCAAGTTTATTCACAAAGGCAAGGGGTGCAAGGCTTGCAAGAATATTGGTTATCGCGGACGTTTGGGAATTTTTGAACTTTTGCTTCTTGATGAAAGACTGCGGGAGATGATTAACGCCAGAGAAGCGAGCGATAAGATAAGAAAATACGCGACCGAGCAGGGGATGAGATCTCTATATTTGGACGGGTTGGATAAAGTTAAGGCTGGCCTAACAAGCTTGGATGAGGTTTTAAGGGTGACCGAACTTGATCAGGTTTAAATATAAAGCGATCAACGAAAAGGGCGATTTATTTCAAGATGAGATCGAAGCCGGCTCGTCGGAGGAAGTGGCGAGCCATTTAGGAGCCAAAGGCTACACCCCGGTCAATATTGCCGAGAAGCTGCCTCTGCCGGACTTTTCCCAGTTGTTGGACCCATCACAAATGATGCTAAAAATGCGCCATGTAAAAAGCCGGGAGATAATACTTTTTTTTAGGCAGCTCTCCGCCCTTTTTTCTGCCGGAGTTCCGCTCTTTGATTCCCTGCAGGCCCTGGAGGAACAGTTTGCCAAAGAGCGGATGTACCAGACAATTGTTAAGCTTAAGGACGATGTGGCTGCCGGCACATCTTTTTCCGGAGCATTATCGAAACACTCGGCGGTTTTTTCCGACTTGATTATTGCTATGATAGAAGCAGGGGAGCGGGCAGGGGTAATGGAAGATGTTTTAATTAAGATTACCGCTTTTTTGGAAAAAGAAGACCAGCTGAAACAAAAAGTCCGTGCGGCCCTGCGTTATCCTATCATGGTTATCACAGCTTTAACTATCGCTTTTACTTTTGCCATAATTTTTATTATTCCCAAATTCACTTCTATTTTTGGTTCTTTTAAGACCCAACTCCCTTTGCCAACCAGAATATTGTTGGGGATTAATTATGCCTTTACTAATTTCTGGTGGCTGTTATTGATTGCTGGAATTGGGGGTTATGCTTTATTTAAAACGTATAGTGCTACTCCTCTGGGCCGGCGGCAAGTGGATCTTGTTTTGCTTAAATTGCCGGTGGTCGGATTGTTGATCACCAAGGTTTCCCTGGCCAGGTTTTTTAGCATGCTTTCGGCCATGATCAGCAGCGGGGTTTCGGTGGTTAGTGGACTGGAGATAACTGCCAGAACGGCTGATAATGCCATTGTGGCCCAGACCATTGGTAAGATCAGGGAGCAGGTGATTGCCGGTATGACGTTATCCGACAGCATGAAAGGGCACCATCTTTTTCCTTCGACTTCGGTGCGCATGGTGGCGATTGGCGAAAAATCCGGTACCTTGGAGGGTATGCTTAAGAAGACTGCCGATTATTTTAATGAAGAGAGCGATAATACCGTGGCTGGTTTGATGAGCTTAGTCGAGCCGTTCTTGATCTTTTTCTTAGGCATGTTTGTCCTGCTCCTGGCTATGGGGATATTTCTCCCCATGTGGAGTATGATGCAGCTTTACAGCCAATAATATATTTTGCTTGACAGATATCATTAAAGGTTTATAATCTAGTCAAGAAGGAGGTGAGTATATGAAAAAACGGGGTTTTACATTAATTGAGTTGATTATGGTTATTGTTATCTTGGGTATTATTGCCGCGGTGTCACTCCCAAGGTATATCGATTTAACCAGTACGGCGAAGCAAAATGCAACCAAAGCGGCCTTGGGTTCATTAAGAGCGGTGGTTGCGGCTAAGTATGCGGAAGCCGCTTTGGCCGGCGCGGCTGCTTATCCCGCGATTACTGGCGCGTTGTTTGTGGGAGGAGAGATTCCCAGAGATGCCTATAATGATGATAACACTGTAACGGCAAACGCTGAGGATCCCATTGCCACTTTTGTTGATGATGGCGGGTGGGTATACAATTCAACAACCGGAGAGATCCGCGCTGACGTAGCAGGCGGACATGCCTGGTAGTAGTTAATTAATTGTTACTTTCCGAAAAACCCGACAAATAATACTTGTCGGGTTTTTCTTTTGGTGTTACAATTTGTGCGATGAGACATTTCACCGGACACACCCTGATAGAGCTGGTTATGGTGACAGCCCTGCTGGGGATTATTGCTTTTGTGGCTTTTATCAGTATTACTTCTTATAAAACCCATCATCTTTACGCGGCAGCCGAAAGATTGGCCAATGATCTGCGTTATGCCAAGAATTTGGCGCTGACCTCCGCCAGGTGGCATGGGGTTTCGTTTTCCGGCAGCACCTACACCCTTTATGAAACTGACGGAGCAACAGATACAAATATTAAAAATCCGGCCAAACCGGCGGAAGATTATGTAGTAAATTTGTTAGCTGATTATGATGATGTTTCAATCTCAGCATTGGTTAATCTTAGCGGAAGTAAGATTGAGTTTAGCCCTTCTGGTGTGCCGTATAATGATAAAAATGGCTCTGCCCTGGCGGCCGCGGGAAGTGTTCTTTTGGCCGGGGTTGGGGCTGGTGGTGGTTGCGCCTGCGGGAATGTTGCTTTGCTCAGTGTTAATATAGCAGCCCAAACCGGGAGAATTTATATCCAATGAAGAGAAAGGGATTCACCTTTGTTGAGCTGATAATGACCGTTATTCTTGGGGCGATAACGGTTTATTCTCTTCTCCTTATCTTTGTCTCGGCAACCACAGAAAGTGTTGATTCCGAGGCTTTATGCGTTGCTTTATATTTAGCTAACGGGAAGTTGGAAAGTATCACCAGCAGGAGTTTTGATACCATAACTTCCGAAGCTCAAACATCTTTTACTGGATCATTCAACACTTATAGCAGTGAAGTTGAGGTGGCCTATGTTTCGGCCGAGGCGCTTGATGTCCCGGTTGTCGGTACCAGCGAAAGCTATAAACGCGTTAAGGTTCGGGTGACTCAAGTCTTTTTGCCTGTCTCAATCGAAGTGACAACTTTAGTCACCGGGATGTCCAATGACTAAAAAAGCGCATACATTAATTGAGTTGGTAGTTGCTATCGCTATTGCCGGGATTATTGCCAGTATTTTCTCATTGGTAATAAACGCGGGGATGGACAGCTGGTTTTTTATTAAGGGGCAAAAAAGCCTCTTGATGGAGACGCGTGCGGCGATGAAGCGCATGGTTCGAGATATCAGAAGGACAAAAGATAACACAGACAGCGTCATTCTTAATTTCACCTCTACCCGGTACAGGTTTATTGATGTTGATGATAACACTATCGATTATCAGCGGGACGGCAATGATCTTGAGGTAAACGGGAATGTGCTTTTGCCTGATCTGGCTGTGGTTGGCGGGTTGGAATTTGTCTATCTGGATGCTAGCGGGGCAATCGCCGGCTTTGCCGAAGATATTCGAGTGGTGCAAATTACGCTGATTGTTGAGGAAGGTACCAGTCGAATTAAGCTGCGTTCCGCGGCCAGTCTAAGGAATAGACAATGAAAAACAGAAATGGTTTTGGTTTATTAACGATAGTTTTTATTATTCTGGTGTTTTCTGTTTTAGCGATCGGGTTGGTTTCTTTTATGGTATCAGAAACCAATGTTACCGTTAAAGAGTATCATTATACCAAGGCTTTTCATGTTGCCCAGGCAGGGCAGAATTTTGCGGCTCAACATTTGGCTGCTTATCCTGATTGGATTGTAGATATGGGTTTGCCTCTGGCCAGGAGTTTTGCCGGCGGGACATTTGCCATTTCTTCCACCCAGGAATCGGGTGATCAGATTACGATTGTGTCTGTAGGCCTGGTTACTAGAGAAGGCAAAACTTACTCCAGTACTATTAGCGCGGCATATTCGATAAGCGCGGGTTCCGGCTTGACGCATAACTTTGATTATGCTCTTTACTCCGGCCCGGCCGGCGGAGGAGCGACTCTCAGGATCCAGGGCAGCGCGCAGATATTTGGTGATTTTTATTATAACGGACCAATACGTTTGGGCGGATCTGCCAGCCAGCAGGGTGGGACAATCTATAGCACCAGTTTAGTCCTTGATGGAACGGCTACTTATGACTCTTGGGAAGCGGCTACTCCTGTTGATATGCCCATTTGGGATAATACTTCTTATGAGGCAATCTTAGCGACGTCAACTCAAAGCGCTTCCTCGACATTGGCCCTTGGTTGGGGTAATGTTTTGAATTTGGCTGGCGGGGTGCATATCTATCGCGATATTACTATTGGCTGGGGAGCCACAGTTAATGGCCCGGGGACCCTGGTGGCTACCGGGAATCCTTCTGGAAATGGTGATATAAATTTAAATTATGGCGCGGGGATTGGCGCGGGCGTTCGGTTTGTGGCTGAGCGAGATTTCACATATAGTGGGGGATCCAATCTTACTATTCCGATTGAAGTTTATGTAAAACGCAACCTTATTGTAACTAATAATTTAACCGTCCCCTCTGGAAGTATTCTTTATTCCAAAGGGACAGGAGCTCGGGCAATTGAAACCGGGGGCACCATTAATGCGTCTATGCTGGTACCTTACGGCGGGCTCTACATGAATTACGGAACACTCAGGGGGTTAATTTACTCAAGCAGTCTTAGGACCGCTAATAGTGGGGAGATAAGAGGCGCCATGGTTTGTTATTCACCCTCAACCATTCAGGGCTCTTTACAAATATATTATGACGCGGCTTATTTGCCGGATTCTATCGTGGGATTGGGAGGGACAGGGAGTGTGGAGGGAGAAGCCGGGATAGCTGTTGGGAATTGGCAAGAGGTTTATTAATTAATTTTGTTGCAACTCCTTTTTTTGTGGTGTAAACTTTGCTGGTAAGGAGCTAACGTGGTTAACAGAAGATTGGGCATACACTTTGCCCCGGGCGCGCTTAAGCTGGTAGAAGTAGAAGAGCAGGCCAAAAAACTTAAGCTGGTCAACTATTCAATAGATTTTTTACCCCCGGGGAATGAGCCAGCCGCCCGGGTTAAAGCTTTGGTTGAGTCACTCAAAAAGAATAAAATACATACTAAAGAAGCCAATATTGTGATCCAGGGTTCGGATATTGTTTATAAGCTGGTCGAGCTGCCCGATATGTCTGAAAAAGAGATTACCTCCGCGCTAAAGTATAAGATCAAAAATACGCTCCCCCTCTCTTTTAATGAAGTAGTGATTGACCATTATCGGCTGGAGAAGGGGCGGCCTGAGGGAAAAAATTCGTACTTTGTGGCGGCTGTGCCCAAAGAAAATATCCTCAGTTTTGTTGGAAGTGTTAAAGCGTCCGGCTTAATCCTTAAGGATATTATTGTGCCGTCAGTCGCTTTTAAAAATGCCTTGGGTGAGGTTGGGCCGGAACCAACGGCCTTAATTTATCTTGGAAAATATTCCAGCGTAATTGTTTTAATCGAGGGGGGGCAGGTTGTTTTTGCCCGCGAGGCCAAGATCGGCGGAGAAGATATTACCAATGCCATGGTGGGGCAGGTGCAGACAGAGCAGGGTAGATTGGAAATTGATTATAAACGGGCCGAGGAGATCAAAAGCCAATATGGGATTCCGATTAATCATGAACAGTATTCGGCCGAGGTGGGGTTGCCGGCAGCTGAGGTTATGGCGATGATGCGGCCGGCCCTGGAAAAACTGAGCGCCGAGATATTAGGCACCTTTGAGTATTACCGCGGCGAGATAGGCGAAGAGATTGAGTTCAAAAAGGTTTATTTTTCCGGTGGTGTGTCCAAGACTAAAAATATCCTGACCTATTTTAAAGAACAATTGGGGTTAGAGGTTGCTGCGCTGTCGCCCAAGATAGAAGCGACGTCCCAGGACTTTGCCGATAAGGCCCCTTTTTTGAGTTTGGCTTTGGGGGCGGTTTTTTTCGGCAAAGACCACCTGAGCTTAATGCCAAAAGAGGATCAATTGTTTAATCTGCCCAACTTATTGCCGGCCAATTTTCTGCCTTTGGCTGTTAGAACAATAAAGCAAAGCATAAAACTTTTTTTTGTTGGCGGTATTATCGTACTGGCCTTAGCCATTGTTTATAGCTGGTTTTATATGCAGCGCAGCGAGCTTGGCAAACAGCAGCAGGTTCTGCAAAAAGAATATAAGTCGCGCATGACGGAAATTGGTCAGAGAGACGAACTGCAAAAGATTATTAATTTGATAAAGTATGGGCAGAGAGATCGCTTTACTTTGGTAATAAATGAACTTGATAAAGTTACTCCCGAGGAAGTCTACTTTAGCAAGTTAAACTATAAAAATGACAGCAATGAGTTGATTATCAAAGGGATCGTTTTAAAAAAATATGGCAAGACAAGCATGGCCAATTTTATGAAGGATTTAAGCCTCAATAAATTATTTTCCGCGATTACCCTGGTTTTTATGCAGGAGTCGGATGCCTATACTTTGCCTACTTATGACTTTGAGCTGAAGTGTCAGTTGGCTGGAGGGGGCAAAAAGTGAAGAAGTTGAAGCTGTCTGACCGGGAAAAAAACTTATTGATCGCCACAACTGTTTTCGTGGTCTTCTTTATTTACTGGCAGGTGTATCTTAATCCATTAATCAAGGCAACTGACGGTATGAGGTCAGAGATCAGCACTTTGCGCACCAAATTGGAGTATAATCCCTACGCTCAGGCGGAGTCCCCCTTGAGTAAGAGCCGGGAGATAAAAATATATCCCAAGGAAGAACAGCTCGGCCGCATCATGACTTTTATCGACGATAAGTTTAAGTGGTTTGGGATAAAGATGATTTCTCTGCGCCAGGGCGAAGTCGAAAAAAAACAGCTGACTATTGATTTAAAATTTAAGGCCACTTCCGATCAGTTTTCCGGCTTTTTAAATTCTTTGCATGAGCTAAAAACGGTTTTGCTTATTGCCAGCGCGGACGTAGACCAGGAAAACACAAAAATAATCGCCGAAATAAACTTTATAAGTCCTTATCAGTAAAATAAAGGGGGTAAATAAAATGTTGAAGAAACTATTAAGCGGGGTTTTGTTGTTTTTGGTTGTGTTGATGATCCCGGTGGAGGGACGAGAGCTTTTTTTGCAAACCAAAGAACAATCTGTGGCTAATGAGACTAGAGATGTCTCCGCTTCGTATCCGCTGCAGTCGTTTAAGTTAAAATATATCAAAGCTTCCGATTTTGCCGAGATGATCGTAGATCTCTTGGGCAAAGGAGAGGGGGTGGCGCTCAATAAGACACTTAACGCTGTCATGGTGCGTGCTTCTCATGACAGTATCAAACGTTTGACGGCGCAGGTGGAAAAACTGGATGTGCCGCCGCTGCAGGTTCAGGTTGAAGCCAGGGTTATCGAACTAAAGGCCAATGATGGTGATACGACCAATCCCTCGGCCCTGGGGGCGAGCTGGACTATTAGAAATAGCAGCGGGTCAAATGATTACCTGCAACTATTAACTACAGATACTGTGAGCGCGGCCGCCACTTCTATGGGATTATTCGCTCAGCTTATGACCGGCAATGTTGAGGCCTATCTCACAGCCTTGCAAAAAACAGTTGGCTACAATTTGGTGGCTTCTCCCTGGATCACGGCGATTAACCATGAAGAGGCGGAGATCCTCATCGGGTCAAAGTATGGCTATATGACAACCTTGACCACCACTACCGGCACAATGCAAAATATTGAGTTTTTGGAAGTAGGCACAAAATTGAAGTTTACTCCCCATATTAATGAAGATGGTTATATTATCATGGAGATATATCCGTCGGTTAGCGAGGGTTCGGTGACAAATTCCCTGCCGCAGGAGAATACGACAGAAACAAAGAATAAGGTCCTGGTTAAGGATGGTCAGTCTGTTGTTATTGGCGGTTTGTCCAAAAAATATGACCAACAGACCGAAATTGCCGTACCTATTCTTTCTAACATCCCGTTATTGGGGAATTTGTTTAAAAGAACAGAGATCGTTTCAGAAAAAAGGGAACTTATGGTTGTGGTCACTCCTCACATAGTTACTCCAGCCTTTCTCGAAGTCATGGCCGGTCGGGCCAAAGAATTGGAGAAGAGCCGCCAGGAGTGGAGTGAAAACGTAAAGTTGTTGCGCTAATCAAATGGCAGCAGAAATAAAAGAATTATTAAAAGAGATGGTCGAGGCTAAGGCCTCGGATCTAATCCTGGAAGCCAATGCTCCGATGGCCTTGAGGATCGGCGGGCAGCTAAGGTTTATGAAACAGGTTTATAACGCCGCTGAGATCGGGGTACTGCTAACCTCAATTCTCAATCCTACCCAAAAGATACGCCTGGAGAATGAGAAACAGCTTGATTGCTCGTACGAGCTGGTTTCGGGGGAGCGTTTTAGGGTTAACCTGCATTTTCAGAAGGGAAGTTTGGCCGCGGCGATAAGAGCGGTACCAAAGGTTGTCCCCAGTCGGCAGGAACTGCGCTTGCCCGAAGTAATCGAAGAATTAGTCAAACTGCAGAATGGTTTAATTATTGTGACAGGTCCGACAGGCTCGGGTAAAACCACTACCCAGGCTTGCATGGTTGATATGATCAATCAACAAAGGGCGGCGCATATTCTGACAATTGAAGATCCGATTGAGTATATTATTGAAAATAAGAAGAGCCTGATTGAACAAAGAGAAGTAGGAACCGACGCGATAGATTTTCCCGGCGCTCTGCGCGCGGCGCTGCGCGAAAACCCTAATGTGATTCTTATTGGAGAGATGCGTGATTTAGAAACTATTTCTACCGCGATTACCGCGGCCGAAACAGGGCATTTGGTGATTTCTACTTTACATACCAGTGGGGTGGTTAACGCTGTTGATCGTATTATTGATGTTTTTCCGGCTCATCAGCAGAATCAAGTGCGCAGCCAGCTGTCTTTGACGCTAAGGGCGATCCTGGCTCAGGAGCTTATCCCTAGAAAAGACAAAAAAGGGGTAATCGCTGCGGTGGAAGTGCTGATCGGTGTTCCTGCCATCAGAAACGTAATTCGTAAAGCGCAGACTCATGAGATCCCTACGTTAATTGAGGTTGGCAAAAAATATGGGATGCAGACGATGTCTGAGGCCATGCTCCAGCTTCTCCGCAAAGGGCTAATCGAATTAGACGAGGCGTTGTCCCGGGTCCCCGACCCCGACGCCTTTAGAAAGAGAATATGACGAAAAAGAAAATTTTACTTATTGATGACGAAAAAGACATCATTGATATGGTAAAAATACGTTTGGGCGTTAGCGGATCATATGAAGTTACCACAACGTATTCCGGGCAAGCGGGGGTCGATCAGGCAAATAGCCAGGACTTTGATCTGGTGATAACCGATTACAATATGCCGGACCTGAACGGAGAAGAAGTTATAGACGCAATCAAAAAAGTAAAGCCCGATTTGCCGCTCTTCTTATTCTCTATTTATTACGATGACGATGAAACAATCAGTCCGGCCATCCGCGCTAAAGTTGATGGACTGGTGCGCAAACCCATTGATTACGCGCAATTAAATGAGATGATAAATAACCTATAAAGCCAGGGGGAGATTAAAATGCCGGAGCAGACGATAAAAATTTTACTGGTTGAAGACGAACCCGATTATAATAATATGGCCGAGTATATGTTAAAGAAAATGGCTGAGGCAATTAAATTGACTTACGCGCTTGACCTTGCTTCCGCCATTGTCCAGGTTAAACAGGGTGGGTTTGATATTATTTTGCTCGATCTCAACCTGCCGGATTCAAAAGGTCTTGATACGGTGCGTGGTATGGTTAAGGGAGCCTCCGGCATCCCCATTGTTGTGCTGACCGCGACGAATGACGATAAAGTCGGCGTGGCGGCAGTTAAGGCCGGAGCCCAGGATTATTTGGTTAAAGGCGACTATGATTCCAGGTTGTTGCACCAGACTATCCGCCATGCAATGGCCCGCACCTCTCCACACCGTAATGAGTGATAAGCAGCCGGCATTCCGGCCAAAACTTAACCAGTCTTGGTTTACAATCTTAATTATTACTTTGTTGATCTTTGCCGTCGAATTTTTGATTATGTTGCCGCTAAGAAATCTTTCGCCTTTTACAGATGATTTCTTTGACGCACTCTTAAATGCCGCACTTTTAATCATTTTTATTTTGCCTTTTTTATATCAATTTCTGTTTCGCCCTCTTGTTTCACAGTTCAAAGAGCTGCAAGCTGTCCGGCAGTTTGATGAGGCCTTGCTGCGGGCGATCCCTTTTCCTATTGACATTGTTGATGCAACGGGGGGCATCCTTTATCTTAACGATAAGATGAAAGAGCTGGTGGGGGACAATGTCCTGGGCAGCAAGTGCTGGGACAATTATAGAGATAACAAAGAACAATGTCCGCACTGCCCCTTGTTCACAGGAATAAAGACAGGGGAAACAGTGGACATTGAAATAGGCGATTATTTTGGAGGCAAGACCATGAGAATTTTCCACACGGGGATGGTCTTTCAAGGAAAAAATGCTGTGCTGGAAATTTTTATGGACATTACGGAGCGTAACAAAGCTGCGAAGCTTATTGATGAGCTGGCCAAGTTCCCCGCAGAAAATCCTCTGCCGGTTATGCGGGTTTCCACAGAAGGCATTCTTCTATATGCCAATCGGGCCTGCAAATCCATTATGGCTGGCTGGTGTAGCGAGGGAAACCCTGTACCGAATGTTTTAAAAGAAAAAATTTACAGCGCGCTTAAGACCAAACAGCCTCTTGAGTCGGAGTATCAAACTAATGGGCGGGTGTTTCTCTATTACATTGTTCCGCTAGTCGAGCAGGGCTATGTTAACTTATACGGCTCTGATATTACGGAACGCAAAAAGATCGACCTCCTGAAAACAGAGTTTGTTTCTACCGTGTCCCATGAATTGCGCACCCCCCTGGCTCTTATTAAGGAAGGTGTTTCCATAGTGCTTGATGGACTTTACGGGAAAATAAATAAGGACCAAAAGAAGCTCCTGTCAATCGCCAAAAGCAATGTTGACCGCCTGGCGCGCATCATCAACGAGCTCCTGGATATTTCCAAGATTGAGGCGCATCGCGTCGAACTTAACAGAAGCCAGGTTGATATCTGCGCGGTTGCGGCCAGGATCATTGAGCAGATGCGGGGGCAGGCTGAAGAAAGCGACATTAACCTGACCCTTAAGGCTTTTCCCCAGGCCGTTGAGCTGTCTGCTGATTCTGACAGGCTTGAAGAAGTTTTTATAAATTTATTTTCAAATGCTATCAAGTTTACCCCGAAAAATGGTACAATCTCTGTGGAAATTGTAGATAAGGACAGTCTGGTCGAGGTCAGCGTGGCTGATACCGGCCGGGGGATCAGCGAAGCTGATTTGCCGAGGGTCTTTTCCAAATTTGAGCAGTTTGGCCGTACCCCGGGGCCGGGGATAAAAGGGACAGGATTAGGGCTATCAATTGTTAAAGGGTTAATTGAGCTACATGGCGGAAATATCCGGGTCGAATCGCAGCCTGGCAAGGGAACAAAATTTATTTTTACTTTGCCCAAGGCAGAGGGGGCCAAAGATGGACAAGACAGAAAAAAAACAGCAGGCAGTTAGGGACCACGAATTAAACGGCCTGGCTTCCGAGTTTATCTCGACAGTGTCGCATGAGCTGCGCACACCCTTAACCATTATCAAAGAAGGCCTGTCCCAGGTTTCGGAAGAACTGCTGGGCCCGGTGACCGAAAAACAACAGCGCGCCCTGCGCTTGTCATTAAAATCCATTGATCGGCTGACCCGCCTGGTTAATGAACTGCTGGATGTTTCCCGCCTGGAGAGGGGCAAACTAAAATTAAAGAAAGAAAATTTTGATATTTTAAGCTTAACCGAAGACGTTTTTAAGGGTTTTGAAGCTGTGGCCAAAAAGGAAAACAAGATATTCTCTTATGAGGTAACGACAGACAGAAAAGAACTGCTTATTTTTGGCGACGCGGATAAATTCACCGAGGTTTTGATCAACCTGATCCAGAACGCCCTGAAATTCACCGGGCCGGGCGACGCGATTAAAGTTGGCGTTACCGATAATGCCAGGAGTGTTAGGCTTGTTGTTTACGATGACGGCAAAGGCATACCAGCAGAAGAGCTGCCGTTAATTTTTAATAAATTCCATCAGATAAAAGGCGGCGAAGCAGACAAAAGATCTGGCCTGGGGCTGGGGTTGTCAATTGCCGCGCAGATCGTTAAGCTGCACGGCGGCAATATTTCCGTCGAAAGCAAAGTGGGCAAGGGTTCCGAGTTTATTATTGAGCTGCCCCTGGCGATTCCGTGTTTGAGCCAGCTGGTTAAGGTATGCAAAAGGGAACGCCTGAGCCAGGACGAGATCCAGGGGTTAACTGATTACGGCGTGGTCAGGGTCTTGATTGAAGCGATCGTCTTCCCGGGTTTTGATGTTGACGAAAAAGAACAGGTGCTCCAGTCCATCCAGAGCATGAATTTACTGGCCGGCACCCTGCCCAGCGCCTGGTCCCACATAGAAGATTTTACCCGCATTGATGTCAAGGATAAAAAAGGCCGGAGCTTAAAGGCCGTTAATTATAAAGAGGCTTTTTACATGGCTTATGTGGAAAAAAACATGGGTGATTTTAAGTATCAAGGCAAGGCAATTTACAAGTTTGGCAGCACCGAGCAAAAACGCCGCGCCTTAATGGCATTTGTCAAAGGGCTCTCCGGCAAGCAGCTCGACGCCATGATTGACCTGATTCAAAAAAGGAGGATACAATATGTCTAAAATTTTAATTATCGACGATGAAAAAGACCTGGTGGAGATGATGACTATGCGCTTGACAGCCATGGGTTATGACATAGTCGGCGCCGGCAACGGCGAAGAGGGCATAAGCCTGGCCAGGCAGGCAGCGCCTGATTTGATCCTCCTGGATATCATGATGCCGGGCATTGACGGCTATGAGACCTTAAAAAGGCTTAAACAAGAGGCCAAGACCAAGGCTATCCCGGTGGTCATGTTAACGGCAGTTGGCAAGCCTGATGCCGTCAGCCGCTCACTGGAGGGCGGGGCCAGTGACTATATCTCCAAACCATTTGAGCCCAAGACCCTGCTGGAAAAAATTAGAAAGGCATTAAAATAAAACATGGCAGAAGATCTCCTGGGCCAAAAACTGGATCCGCAGATTGTTCATATGCTGCCCGAAGACGTGGTGCGTCGCTACAAAGTGTTGCCTATTAAATCGCAGGGAAATGTTCTTGAGGTAGCCATGGTCAGTCCGGATGATCTGGAAGCCCTGGACGAAATGAGGCTTCTGACCGGTGCTGACATTAAACCGGTTTTGGTTTCAGAAAATCAGCTTATGGCTATCATTGATAAGCATTTTCGCGTTGAAGAAAGTACCAAGCAAGCTTTGATTGATATGCGTATGGAAGGTTTGAAAGCGGCGCGAGATCAGAAGACAGTAATTATTGAAAACAAGGATCAAGTTTCTGACCAGCCGGTTGTCAAATTAATGAATTCGATTATCAATGGAGCCATTGCCGCACGCGCCTCAGATATCCACCTGGAACCGCAAGACCCTGAAATGCGGGTGCGTTATCGTATTGATGGCGTGCTGCACGATGTTATGAATATTCCCAAGCATGTGGAAGCCTCCCTGGTTTCTCGCGCCAAGATTATTTCCAACATGGATATTACAGAGAAGCGCCATCCTCAAGACGGCCACGTTAGTGTGGCTTTTCAGGGAAAACCCTATGATTTGCGTGTTTCTTCCATGCCAGATATTTCCGGCGAAAAAATGGTTCTAAGAATTTTAGACAAAAACCAAATGCTCCTGGGTTTGGAGGAATTGGGCTTGGTGGGTGATGACGATAGGCTGATCAAAGAGCTTGTGGCCAAGCCGTACGGCATGATCTTTGTTACCGGGCCAACCGGCAGTGGCAAAACCACTACCCTGTACTCAATTTTGAATTATGTCAATAACGAACAGGTTAATATTATTACGGTTGAGGACCCGGTTGAATTTAGGTTAAGCGGCATTAACCAGACTCAGATAAATCCGCAGGCCGATATTACTTTCGCTTCGGAATTAAGGGCTATCTTGCGGCAGGATCCTAATATCATAATGGTGGGAGAGGTTAGGGACAAAGAAACAGCCGAGATTGCGATCCAAGCCGCGTTGACCGGCCATCTGGTATTTAGCACATTACACACCAATGATGCGCCGTCGGCAGTGGCGCGCTTGGTTGATATGGGGATTGAGCCCTTTCTCATTACTTCTACTGTTATTGGCGTGGTGGCCCAGCGATTGGCTCGAAAGATTTGTAATGAATGTCATGGCCAAGGCTGCAACTTTTGCTATAAGACCGGGTTGAAGGGCCGCACCGGTATTTTTGAAATTATGAAAGTAACGGATGAGATAAAAAAAATAATTCAGGACAGGGCTTCGGCCTCTGCCATAAAAGAACTAGCAATCAAACAGGGGATGAAGACTTTGCAAAAGAGCGGCGCGGAAAAAGTGAAGCAAGGTATTTCAACCGAAGAGGAGATTAGCCGAGTTGTCTATTCAGAGTGATGAATTAGTCAGTTTTACCCAGCAATTTGCAAATTTGATTAATGCCGGGATTCCTCTATCCAATGCTTTATTGGCTTTGCAGGAGCAGGAAGAAAACAGAGAACTGCGTGAAATTATCAGCCAGGTCAGTCAATCTGTGCAAGGCGGTTCGCTCCTTTCGGAAGCTTTGTTAAAACATCCTCGGGTTTTTTCTAGATTCTTTACCAGTATGGTTTACGCCGGTGAGCAGGGGGCAGGCCTGCCTAAAGTCTTGACCAATATTGCCGACCATCTTGAGAAAGAATCAGCCTTAAAGGCCAAAGTCAGGGGGGTTTTTACTTATCCTTTGGTAATTGGTTTTCTGGTCCTTTTAATTGTCGGTTTTTTAATAGTGGTAGTAGCGCCGGTGTTTGCCGGTGTTTACCGTCAATTGCGCGTTGCCCTGCCCTGGCCAACCCAATTGTTATTAACTATCAGTTTTGGTATCCGCCATTATTGGTGGGTTTTAGCCCTATTGAGTTCGGGAATTTTTTATGGCTGCCGCCGTATGTCCAGCCTGGCCGCAGGGCGGGAATTCCTTGATGAAACACTCCTTAAACTGCCGTTTATCGGAAAATTTTTACACAAGGTTGTGGTGGCCAATTTTGTGCGCGGCCTGGGTGATATGTTGTCTTGTGGTGTGCCGATTATTGATGCCCTGGATATTGTAGCCAGGGTGGTTGGCAACCGCAATATTTCTAAAGAGATCAAGCAGATGAAATCCTCCATCCAGGCCGGAGGCCGCTTAACAGAAACTCTTGGCCGCAGCAATGTTTTTCCTCCAATTGTTGTGCAGATGGCTTATGCGGGTGAGGAGAGCGGCAGTCTGGGGGAGATGTTTGGCAAATGCGCCAATACTTTGGAGCAGGACGTGGCAGCCAGCGCCCGGCGCCTGATTGTTATTTTAGAGCCGTCTCTCACGCTGATCCTGGCCGGCATTGTCGGCTTTATCGCAGTGGCTATTTACTTACCCATGTTTGATTTGGTAAGATTAGTGAGTCAATAAAGGGAGGTGACACATGAAGAAAAAAGGTTTTACATTAATTGAAATTATGATTGTTGTGGCGATTATTGGTATTTTAGCGGCCATAGCATTGCCTAGATACGTGCAGACAAGTAACGATGCCAAGATCAAAGCTGATAATGCTAATATTGCTAATATTAATGCGCAATGGGAGACTAAATACGTCTCTACCGGGGCCTACGGAACCCTGGCCGCGCTGACTGGTTCTACGACTTATTTTCCAGATGGCGCTCCAACTTGTCCATTTGGCACGGCTTATGCGGATGCTGGTGGCGATAGCCGCGTAGATGCGCACGCTCATTAATGAAAAGAGGCGTAACCTTAATAGAAGTAATGGTCGTTTTGGCCATTATCGGGATACTCACCGCAATTTCTCTGCCGCGTTTTAGCGGCATTATCGAGCGTCGATTAGAAAGCGAAGCACGCCGGATCCAGTCGGACCTCAGGTTGGCTCGTCATTTGGCCATCACCAATGGCCAGAATTATATTTTGGAAATTTCTCCGCTGACCAATGTGTACAAGCTCTATGCCGGCAGTGTCGCTCCCGCCAACCAGGTGGGAGAGACTCGCTTGATTAAGTCTCAAATTACCGCTTCCAGCGACAATGATTTTGTTTTCGAGCCACTGGGGAATGCCGCTGCCTCTTCAGGCAAATTGTTGACTTTAACCACCGGAGCCAGACAGTATAAAATTTACGTGACAGTTGCAACGGGGAGGGTGAGCATTGAAGGGCAATAAGAGAGGCTTTACTCTGCTTGAGGTCATGGTGGCGATTGCGTTGATCGGGTTGGTTCTAACCGCGATTATGCAAATTGTTCCGGGCATGCTAAAAGTGAGCGCAAAAGTTGAAAGAATAACCAAAGCGACTTTTCTGGCCGAGAAGAAGATGGAAGATATCCGCAGTTTAATATGTAGTGACTATAGTGTAAATCGCACCCAGGCGGCCACCGCTTTCCCCGGCCCCGATGCTTTGTATAGATTTACTGTCGCGGATAATGCGGTGGTTCTGATAAAAAATATAAATGTAACAGTGTGGAATGATCTTGATGGTGATAGTGCTGTTGATGCGGACGAATATGCGGTCTCCCTGGATAGCAAAGCGGCGAACAGGTAATAGCAATGAAGCAAAAAAGGGGTGTAACCCTAACCGAATTAATGATCGTCGTGGCCCTGATTGGCATTCTGTTCGCGGCTGTCCAGCCGTATTTCTACACCTTGAGAAAGGTCTGGCATCAAGCTGACGGCAGATCTGACATCCTGCAAAATGGCCGGATCGGTTTGGCTGTGATGGTTAGAGAAATAAGACAAGCTACCGGCCTTACCAGTGTGACTGCTTCCACCGAAGCGGCCGGCCAGATAGTTTTTATAGATAAAGATGATAATCAAGTGGGATTTAAAAAATATAGCGATGGTGCCAATAATATGCTGGGCTATGTCCAGGGTGGAGTTACCTATCCTTTGGCCGGGCCTGTTGAAAGTTTAAAATTTACCTGCTATGAAGCTGATGGTGTAACTGTAACGTCTAATGTTTCTGATGTCAGAACAATTGATATCGAGCTGGTAGCGGCAGATCCCAGAGGTGAAATTAGTGCTCAAACTTTATCTTCAAAAACTTTTATCAGAATAACTCAAGTTGCTTTCTCTGTTCGGGTAGTTAATGAGGTGATGTATAATCCTCTTGGAAGCCTGATGCCGGGCCAACAGGAAGACAGTTATTATGAATATGTGGAGTTTTATAACGGTACGCCCAATTCTATTGATTTTGCCGGTTGGCAGCTAACGGATGGTGGAACTTTTGATAATATTATCGGCGATCCGGTTCATGGTTCCGGAACTACGATTGTGCCTCCGGGCGGTTATGCTTTAATCACTGACATGGATACCAGAGTATATGATCCGGGTTCTCCCTATACGGTGCCGGCCGGAGCGATTAGACTTCGAGTTGATGATAATGACCTGGTTAATGGCTTACATGATGATCAGGATATTGTGGGGATTTGGGACGGTGATGGTCTTATTGTAGATACTCTTAGTTATACGGACGATATGGGGGCTGGCGGTTCTGATGCTTTGGGAGATAGTTTGGAGAGGATAAGCGCTTCCGGGTCGACGAGTGATCCAAACAATTGGGAGGATAGTGTTTTAAATGGGACACCCGGCGCAGCTAACAACTAAAAAGCGAGGGGCGGTTCTTTTGATGGCAGTTTTTATTATTGCTATCGGAGCAGTTTTAATAATTGGCTTTTTGGAACTTAGCCTGGCTGATTTAGAAATAGTGCGCAATCATCACTATTCAACCCGTGCTCTTTATATCGCCGATGCAGGTATAGAAGACGCGCTTTATGAGCTGGGTCAAAGCAGTAGCTGGAATGCTGGTTTTACCAACAAGGCCTTTGCCGGGGAGACATATACGGTTGTTGTTTACAACCATCATCCAAATTCGACAACCGTCGAATCTACTGCGACCGTGGACGGTACGTACCAGAAAAGCCTTCGGGTTGGAACGACCATCCAGGGCTCTAATCCACCGACTATAGATTTTTGGAAGGAATTATAATAGACTATTGCAGGCAATATGAAAATTAAAGATTATCTAAAAAAGAAAACAAGCGTGGCCGGATTGGATATTAATGAAGCCGAGATCCGGGTCGCCTTTGCCGATATAACCGTCGCTATAGCTACTCCCGAATATGCCATTAAGGATGGCCGGATTATTGCTCCCGAAAAGATTGCCAGAGCATTAAAACAACTCTGGTCTGCCAACAAAATAAAAACTAAAAATGTTTCTCTGGCGGTCCATGGGCAGGACCTGTTGCTGCATATTGTGACCATTCCTTACGCCAGGCCCGACGAAATTTGTCAAGTTTTAGAAACCAAAGTGAATCAGTATGTTGCTTTTGCCGGTGTAAAAACAGCTATTGCTTGGGACAAGGTTGGTGAGGTGTTTGAGGCGGGGGAGAAGAGATCTAAATTCCTATTAGCAGTGGCCAGACGGGACCTGGTCGACTCTTATATTAATGCCGTGGAACTGGCGGGGCTGCTTATCCATTGTGTAGTTTTATCTCCTCTGGCCAGTTGGCAGGCCCTTAAAGAGGGAAGTCTAAAGAGTAAGGGTAAAGAGAAGATGATTTTTATAAATGTGGACGAACAGCAAACCTTTGTCCTGGTTTTGGAAGGAAATTCTGTTTTGCTTACTCATAATCTCGCTTTGGGCGCGCAGGTGCTGGCTGCCTCTCCGGAAAAACTGGCCGTATTGGCCGAGGATCTGCAAAAAATATTGCACAGGGAGCAGCCAATTGCCGGAGTTGTTATCCACGCCGACAATTCATTAGTGAATGATCTGGTTAGACCTTTGGGCGAAGGTCTCGGTCAGGAGATAAAGGTTGAATATAACAAAACAGCCGCTGGTTTGGCGCAAAGCGTAGATCCCAAAATCAACCTGTTGCCTCTCGAAGTCAAGAAGCTTGAAGAGCTGCGCGAACACATCTTTTATTTTCTCTTCGCTTTAACCGGGGTCGCGGCATTGATGATTGTCAGCTTTTTTCTGCTCTATTTTTGGAGTTTTACTCTGAATAATCGCATAGAGGCGGCCAAAGCTGAATTGAGTAAGCCATCCATTAAATTTACTCGGCTGAAAGAGGTTGAGGAACAGAGCGAGTTGGTTGCAAGATTAATCGTTGGCCGCCGGCGGATGGTTGAAAAGTACGGTAACTTTTATTGGGATAATGTTTTTAATGAGTTGACCGAGCTGGTGCCGGAAAGTATTTTCCTGTCAAAAATAGATGTCAAAGACGGGGATGTTATTATTGTCGATGGTCTAACGGCAAAATCCGACAATGCCTTTGATTTTATTCAGAAGTTAAAGACGGCAAAAAATCTTAAAAAGATCAGCCTGCAGTATGTGCGTGATTCGGATGAATTCGAAAACGCGGTTAACTTTAGTATTTATGCCGAGAAGGGTGCCAGGGATGAATAAAGAAGACCTTGTAAAGATGATTATGGATAGTTCAATTAAGCGGAGGCTCTATGTTGTTATCCTTGTCTTGCTGCTGGTGGCCTTTGTTCTTTTTCGTATAATGCTGGCACCCTATTTGGCCAATGTAAATTCCTTAAGGGGTGAGCTTAAGGCGCAGGAAAATCTTTATAAAACAAAGTTGGCCAGGTCTGAAAACCTGGATAAATTACAAAAACAACATATTGTAGACGAGCAGACTTTGCGGGATCTGGCTAAACGATTTTTTGCGCAGGGTGAGGCGGAGATTTTTATGAAACAACTGCCTGGAATAGTGGCTGGTTTTGGCAATAAAGTGGTAGCCTTAAATCCCGGAGTGCAGACCGAACAATTAAGCCGCAGCGCCAAGCTGAAAAAACATGTGTTAAGCGAAAATCTGCCATCCGAAAACGAGCTGATCGATTTTTTGAATATAAATCAGGTAAAAATTGATCTGGAAAACGAGGAAGAAACATTATCCCTTTTGCAGCAGGCGATGAGTATGTTGCCCGAAAATAAGCGGGAGCAATTTAGGGTTCTCTGGCAACAGGCACAGAGTAGTGACTACTACGCCGGAATACAGTTAAAGAAGATGGATCTGCAAGCAACTGTTCAGGGGCAATTTAAGGGCATATTGTCTTTGCTCGATTGGTTTGATCAATCAGATAAAATTATTGACTTGAGCCAGATCAGTATTTTGGCAATGCGTAATCAAGGCTCACGGTTGGAATTTAAGTTCAATTTAAGTATTTATGTTATTGAGGAAGGGAGCTAAGCCCTGGCAGAACGAGTAACCAAAAGCGCGTTGGAGAAGATGAAACAAAAGCTGAAAGAGCTTACTGAAAAGCGGCCCAGGATTTCCAAGACGATCGGGGAAGCCAGGGATCATGGTGATCTAAAAGAGAATTCCGCTTATCACTCGGCTAAAGACGAGCAGGGGCTCAACGAAATGCGGATCCGTGATCTTGAGGCCAGAATAGTTAATGCAGTGTTGGTTAACGAAAATGATATTCCAAAAGACGGGAAAGTCCGGCTGGGGTCAACTGTGCGAATCAAGGCGCTTGATACCGGGGACGACTCTGAATACACCATAGTCTCGGAAGCCGATGCCGATGTTTTAGAAGGACGGATCTCTACAGAATCGCCAATCGGCGCAGCGGTGATAAATTGTAAAAAAGGCCAAGTGGTGGAGGCCGAGTTGCCGCGGGGAGAGGTTAAGTTTAAAATTTTGGAAGTTAAGTAAGAAGCTCAAGTAATCAGTTTGGGCGCTTGCAATTTGACATAGATCTGTTATAATATAAAAGTTGAGAGTCTGCATACGAGCAGGCACGGTCGAAATTAATGGTTTAGATAATAGTTGACTGCATCTAAGATCATGTTGATGCCCCTTGAGGCCTCTACATTCCGTTAATCGCAGCAAAATTATATTAAAGGAGTAAAATCATATGAAAAGCATATTTGTAGGTAATTTACCTTGGTCTGCCACTAATGAAGAGCTGGAACAGAAATTTTCTGAGTTCGGCCCGGTTAAGTCAGCCAGGATAGTTAACGATAAATTCTCTGGCAAGTCCAGAGGATTCGGATTTGTTGATATGGAAGACGCTGACGCCGCAAAAGCCATTGCAGCCATGAGTGGTCAAAAATGGGGCGATCGCGAACTGACAGTCAATGAAGCCAAGCCAAAGTCTAACGACGGTGGCGGACGAGGCGAGCGAAGAAGTTTCGATCGTTTCTAACTTCCCGCTAGTCAAACAATAAGCATAGGCGCTTGATAACCTCAAGCGCCTTGCTTTTGTCCCGAGTCGAACCGTCGAGGGACTTTTTTTCTGCTATAATATGGACGTGAGTGCGCCAAGAAAAGCTCGGCGTATACAGTTGGTTATCCGCAAAGGCGGAAAATCCGACCTAAACGCAAGTGAAGGTATTGAGCCCTGAAACAATATATAGACATAGAGGCTGACCCACTTCGGGACTGTCTACATGATAACAGGGAAGGGAGAAAGCGTGCCGAACACAGATGCGGAAATAGACACAGCATTTAAACTATGTTAGATGTGGAAGCCCTTCGATCAGGGAAGAGGTATTAGACCCC
>Ga0155959_158_pt1 | contig 38822 bp, 48 predicted proteins | sample RifCSPlowO2_02_FD_107613 | JGI IMG/M metagenome (GOLD analysis project Ga0155959, IMG submission 107613) | candidate division WOR-1 bacterium RIFCSPLOWO2_02_FULL_46_20
TGACATATCAAGATAATAAGCTGAAAGATCATTAACACAAAAATCATAAAGCGAGTGATAAACAATATGGAACTCAAAATTGTCATAGGCCTTGATCACTCTTTCAATAAGCTTGTGCAGGCACAATAATATCCAGCGGTCGATTTCAAGCAGCTTTCGTCCATCGTCCATCGTCCCTCGCCCATCGTAATCATAGAGATTACTTAACAAAAACCTGCACGTATTTCGTATCTTCAGATAGGCCTCTCTAACTTGTCTTAGAATATTCTGCGATGCCGCCATATCATTGCGAAAATCTGTCGAGGCGACCCAGAGGCGAAGGATATCTGCGCCGTATTCTTTAACGACAGCCTGGGGGCTGATAACATTGCCCAGGGATTTGCTCATTTTCTTGCCTTTGTCGTCTATGGTGAAGCCATGGGTTAAGACCGCCTTGAACGGTGCGTGTCCCTTATAACCAATACCAAGTAAAAGTGAGGTTTGGAACCAGCCGCGGTGTTGATCGGAACCTTCCAAGTATAGGTCCGCCTGGCCGCCAGTTAAAACAGCAGCATGGGATGAGCCAGACTCAAACCAGACGTCCAGAATATCTGTCTCCTTTGTAAAGTCTGTCCCGCCACATGAACACTTTGTTCCCTTTGGTAAAATCTCGGCAGCAGACTTTTCAAACCAGCCGTTGGTTCCATGTTCACGGACCAGTTCCCGGATCGCCTTATTAAAAACTCCCGTCATCTGCGGTTTGTGGCATTTTGTGCAATAAAAAGCCGGGATCGGAACCCCCCATGATCTTTGACGAGAAATACACCAATCAGGCCTGGTCTCAACCATCCCTCGAATACGATTTTCTCCCCAAGCTGGAAACCATTTTGTGTGGCCTATAGCTTTCAACGCTTCCTGCCTCATATGCTTATGGTCAACAGCCACGAACCATTGTTCGGTGGCCCGGAAAATAACCGGCTCTTTACAGCGCCAACAGTGGGGATAAGGATGCCCCATAAATTCTAATTTAAGGAGTGAGCCATCTTCCTTCATCCGTTCGGTAATTACCTTGTTCGCCTTCTCGTAATACATTCCTTTGATAAAATCAGGCGCCGTCTGATCAAAATGGCCATTTTCATCCACCGGCATGACAACGGGCAATTTATAATTCAAACCTACTTTGTAATCTTCTTCTCCATGTCCCGGGGCGAGGTGGACCAAACCTGTCCCCTGCTCTAAGGTTACATATTTATCAAGGACAACCATACTTTCTCGTTCAATAAATGGATGTCGGCAAAGGATCCCTTCTAAATATTTTCCTTTGGTTTTATCGATTATTTTATGCTCTTCAATCCCCACCCGTTTCACAAAATCCTCGACCAATCCTTCGGCTACAACATAAATTTCATCATTCACTTTGAGAAAAACATACTCGAAGTCCGGATGAGCGGCAATCGCCACGTTGGCCGGCAGTGTCCACGGGGTGGTTGTCCAGACAACAAAAGAAACCGGCAACCCTAGACTCGCGACTGGCGACTTTTTATTGACCGAGGCTGTTTTCGGATTAATAACTTTAAATTTTATAAAGATCGAGGGCGACTTTTCGTCTTTATATTCGATTTCCGCTTCTGCTAAAGCGGTTTCACAATGAGGACACCAATGAATTGGTTTTAACCCCCGATAAATGTAGCCTTTTTCAGCCAGCGCACCAAACAGTTCCACAATCTTTTCTTCGTAGGCATGATCAATTGTCAAATATGGTCTACCCCATTCACCGAGAATGCCCAACCTTTTAAACTCTGTGCGCTGCAAATCTACATAATTAAGAGCATATTCTTTGCATTTTTGGCGAAACTCTACAATGGACATTTCTTTGCGCTTATCACCAATTTGTTTGATCAATTGTGTTTCAATCGGCAGGCCGTGGCAGTCCCAGCCGGGAACATAAGGCGCTAAAAATCCCTGCATTGATTTATATTTGACAATAATATCCTTGAGAACTTTGTTTAAGGCATGTCCAAGATGGATATCGCCGTTGGGGTATGGTGGGCCATCGTGTAGAATATAGCTGTATTTTGCGTTCCGTGCTCTGTGCTCCGTGTTCTCCTGCATCTTGTGGTAAATATCCTCCCCTTCCCACTTCCCCAGCATCTCTTCTTCAACATTTTTGAGGTTAGCGCGGATAGGAAAATCAGTTTTGGGCAAATTCAGGGTGTGTTTGTATTCCATAGTACAATATCTATTTTATCACGATAAAAATGGGGTGACAACTAATGGGGCCTTGAATTGAAAAAAAGTCCCACAGTTTGACTTAAAAAACGGTTTATGCCAGAATTCAGGTGAGATTGAACAAGGAGGTTTGTTATGCATAAACCTTTAGCGATATCCCTAATATCAAGCGGCAAGTAATCGATCTTGAGGAATCTCTTTTTTTGGTCATCAATTTCTTCTAGTTTCCCTTTAATGAACCCAAACGCTTCTTTTTCGAAGTCCACGCAAGTAAATTTGAGCGGCTTGTCAATCATCCCCTCTCTCAACAATATAAGACAGGGTTATTCTACCACTTCATCTGCCTAATAACCAAGAAATTTCAAGATTTTACGCAAAATTACGCGGGAAGAAGATAAAGATCTAACTAATGATAACTGCGCTGAAGTTTTCTTAACGATTGATGCGCCGCGGCTTCACCGGCGGCGATCAATTTCTTGGCCTTATGCAAATCGAAGTGCCAGATATCTTCATCCATTTTTGGTTCAATGAGAATGTCCGCCTGCTTCCTTTGCTCAAGAGATAGCTTGTGTAAAATAATATCCAATGACCTGCCAAAGACTTGAAATGGATCTTTGGGTAGATAATTAACCGGACAGGTTGGAACTACGTCGGAAGCAATGATAAAATTGGCTCCCATTTGTTTTGCTAAATCAACCGGCAGGTTGGCGCTGATTGCCCCATCTACCACGGTATGTTGCTTTACTTCTTCTGGAGCAAAAAGCCCGGGGAAAGCCACGCTGGCCGCCACCGCCTTGGCCACCCTGCCCCAATTGATAATAACCGGCTCTCCGGTTTTCAAGTCGGTAGCCGCGACGGCAAATGGAATTTTCAGTTCTGAGAATTTTTTGTCGCCGACATATTTAATTATTAAATCTTCGATGGCCTCTCCGGACATCAAACCTGGACGGAAAAACGTAACTTTAAGGATCCTCCCCCAGCTAATCCTTAAAGCAAGTTCTTCGATCAACCTGACTTCCATGCCAGCCGCAAAAACCGCCCCCACTATTGACCCGGAAGAAGCCGCCGCAACGTAATCAATAGGTATCTTGTATTGCTCGATAACTTTAAGCACGCCAATGTGGGCAAGGCCGCGTGCCACACCGCCACCCAAGACTAATCCTATTCTTTTCTTGTCAAAAGGCCACAAAGGCATGTTTGGATAATATCAGAGGTAAAAAGTTATTGCAAGACGCAAGTTTTCCGCTGACTAAATTATAGCTTGACGAGGGTTGCCCCAAAGATGCCGTCCAGGGTGGCCAGCTCTTTTAGCGTTTTATCCGGCACTGCGCAATCGACACTTAAGACCATAACGGCCTTTTCGCCAATTTTGACGCGCCCAACATCCATTGAAGCAATATTGATCTGATGCTGGCCCAGAAGATTACCTACTTTGCCTATCATCCCGGGCTTATCAATATTTGACAGAATCAGCAAATATCCTGCGGGTTCCAGGTCAACACGAAAACCATCAATAGAAACCAAGCGGGCTGTTATGCCTCCCAACACAGCCCCCCCAACCTCCCGATCCCCTTGGGCAGACGTTATCTTAACCGAAATTAAATTAGTAAATTCCTTGGCTTCTTTAATCTTACTTTCAACAATCTCAATGCCGCGTTCTTTGGCAATTAGGGGGGCATTTACAAAATTTACCGCCACATCCATAATCGGCGTAAGCAGACCTTTTAGCACCGTGGTGGTCAATGGAGAAACGTCTCGCTCCGCCACCTCACCAGAATATTCAACGGTAACCTTAGAAATAGCACCGAGAACAATTTGTGCGGCACAGGCGCCCAGCTTTTCAGCAATACCCATATAGGCCTTAACCGGGGCTATCAACTCTGGTTTCATCGACGGGATATTAACAGCTGAGCGGGCTGCCCCACCCTTTAACACTTCGATAATTTGTTCAACTACGTCTACCGCCACATTAACCTGAGCTTCGGCAGTGGAGGCCCCAAGATGCGGGGTCACAACAACATTATCTAATTGGAGAAGAGGACTATCTGCCGGCAATGGTTCCTTTTCAAAAACATCCAGAGCAGCCGCCGCGACATGACCATTTTTCAGAGCTTCAGTCAGGTCGTTTTCGTTAATGATCCCACCCCTGGCCACGTTAACCAAGCGCACCCCTTTTTTCATTTTAGCAAGACTATTGGCATTAATCATATTTTGAGTTTCTTTGGTTTTAGGGACATGAAAAGTAATAAAATCTGATTCTTTGATAACATCATCATTTTTTTTTAACTCGATACCCAGGCTTTTGGCATATTCTTCGGTAACAAACGGATCGGAGCCTATTACTTTCATCCCCATGCCCAGGGCGTAAGAAGCAACACGGCGGCCAATTTTGCCCAGACCAATTACTCCAAGTGTTTTGTTAAGGACTTCAACCCCTTTAAATGATTTTCTGTCCCAGTTGCCGTCCTTTAATTTAGCATAAGCTTGGGGGATTTGCCGTGCCATTGTTAAAAGCATGGCCCAGGTATGCTCAGCGGCGGCAACCGTGTTGCCTTCCGGAGAATTAACCACAATGACGCCATTTTTAGTGGCGGTTGGCAGATCAATATTGTCTACTCCAACACCGGCCCTACCAATTATTTTTAAATTCTTACCCGCTTCAATTATTTTTGGAGTAACCTTGGTCGCAGAGCGCACAACCAGCGCGTCATATTGAGGTATAATTTTGATAAGCTCATCTTCGGACAGTCCCGTCTTCATCTCCCCCTCAATCCCCGCCTCTTTCAACATTCTCAAGCCAATTTCATCGATTTTATCAGAAGCTAAAACTTTCATGATTTATTCTCCTCTTTTCGGGATACCCCCGATATATTTATCGGCAGTCGCGCCCACATATTTCGCCACCATAATTTCAAACGGTAGCAGGTTTTTTTCGTGGCCCAATTGTAGGGCGGAATAGTATTCTTTTCTTTTTGTTGTTTCACACTCAAAAATAGCGATTGGATAGTCGTATTTCATCAAAATCAAGTTCATCAAAAGCCTGGCAGTCCGCCCATTCCCATCGATAAAAGGATGAATATCAACCAATTTAAAATGCGCTTGCGCCGCGAATCTAACCGGGTGCAAAGTTTTTGCTTCCTGCGCTGTTGCCAACCACTTTGAAAACTCAAGCATTAGGCCGTTTAATTTGTCAGGCTTCGGGCAGTCATGGGCTGAACCGGTAATATAGACCTCAACATCCCTTAGCTTACCGGCATATTTATTATTAATTCCTTCTAAAATAAGAGCATGGATACTTAAAACATCTTTTTGGGTGATGGGTTCTACTTTGGTTAATAATTCGTTCAAATAATCAATGGCATTCTTATGATTAGTTACTTCAAGATGTTCCCGCATGCTTTTGCCGGAAATTGTTAATCCCTCCTTTAAAATCAGCATGGTTTCCTGGCGGGTCATGGTATTCCCTTCAATCGCGTTGCTGTTATAAGTCCACTCTACGGTAAAATATTCAGAGAGTTTATCAATAATAATTTGGGGGATGGGCCTAACCTTATCAATTTTCGCCTTCTTTTTATCAATTTTTTTTAGTATTTTTTCTAATTCTCTCATGGTTTTCCTAAATTAGGCTCTTCTCCCAAACAAGTGGGTAAACCCCACATTAAAATGTGGGGAATTATGCAACATGTAAATCCTTCTTCTGATTACGAACATAATTTTTGAGCATATGAATTGCCCACGACAAATCCTGATGGCTTTCCAGACCAATATGATAATATTTCATTCTGATATTCCCCACAATTCATTGTGGGGTTTTAGTCCTCTCCATAGCATGCCCATTTTTCTTGTCCTTTTCAACCCCTGTTTTTCCTTATCTTTCAACAATTATTCACTGTTCGGCTCATGTTTTTACCCACTCGATCGGGAGATGACCCCTAAATTATATCATCAATAATTAACTTTTAGCAAACACAGCCCTTGCGCTGGAGCGGTCCTACCCGCCAGGCGGCGATCTCTGCCTTTGATGATTTTACGAACATCATTTACCTTAAGCCGGCTCAACCCCACTTCCACCAATGTCCCCACTATATTCCTCACCATCTTGTACAAGAAACCATTTCCTTTAACTCTGAGCCTCATAACTCGACACTTATGACCTGTCCAAATAACCAAAGACGAATGCCTGACAACTAATGAATGTATTATCCGGACAAAATTACGATCATCGCCGCCGCTGGCGCAGAAAGAAGAAAAGTCATGTCTGCCAACAAGATATTTTGCCGCTTTTTTCATGGAAGCAAGATTGAGTTTGGATTTAACCTGCCAGGTGATCGTTCGAAGATGGGGAGGCATAACCTGACCGTTAAAGATCAAATACTCGTACTCTTTGCTTTTGGCGGAAAAGCGGGCGTTAAATCTCGCCGCTTTGGCCTCAGCCTTGATAACCCGAATATCCTCAGGCAAAACCGAGTTCAGGGCAACGGGAATTTTACCGGCCGGCATGGCGGTTTTGACTTTGAAGCTGACAACATTGCCGAGCGCATGGACACCAGAATCGGTGCGGGAGGCGGCGTAAAATTTAACTGGCTTTTTATAGATCTTCTCTAGGGCTTTTTCAATCTCGCCGCGGATGGTTCGCTTGCCGGGCTGGAGCTCATATCCGCAGAAGTCGGTCCCGTCGTATTGAAGAATTAATCTGATATCGCGCACAAATCAGATTACAGCATCTCCATCATGGCTTTAACGCCGGCACCAAAGTTAATCTTGGCGCCCAGCCGTTTGAAGAGAACTTCTACCGCAGCCCAAGCCCCAATCAGGTCAAGAGAATCAACATAGCCAAGATGGCCGATCCTGAAAATTTTACTTTTCAGCTCTGATTGGCCTGGGGCAACCTCAACACTAAAATCTTCACGCATCAGTTTCCTGACCTCTTCACCGTCAACCCCTTCCGGAGGGAAAATCGCGGTAACGGCCGGAGAAGCACAGGTATCGTCCGCCAAAAGTTTTAATCCCAGCGACCTGGCTGCCGTGCGCAGCAAATCACGGTTGAATTTATGCCGGGCAAAGACGTTTTCTCTCCCCTCTTCTCGCAGCATCCTTAAACCTTCTCTCATGCCAAAAATCAATGATTCCGGCGGAGTGGTATAAGTGTGACCTTTGGGCGCGTGTTCCTTCATTAAGCTCCAATCCCAGTAATGTTTTGGGCATTTGGATCGTTCATGCGCTTTCCAGGCTCGGGCTGAAATTGACACAGCCGACACGCCGGGAGGAACCATAAACGCCTTCTGGGAACCGGAGACAACAACGTCCAAATCCCAGACATCGGTTTTTAGCGGCGCCGCCATCATACCGGAAACCGCATCAACCATGATTAACGCGTCCGGTTGAATTTTTCTAACCAGCTTGGCCAAAGTTTCAACATCATTAATTACACCGGTTGAGGTTTCATTCTGCTGCATAAAAACCGCCTTAACCAGCCCTTTTTTCAATTCAGCCTCAAGCACTTTTGGATCTGCCGCCTTGCCTCTGTCAAACTTAACATTATTAACATCAGCTCCGTAAGCTGTGCAAATTTTCGCCCAGCGGCCGCCAAAGTTCCCGATATTTAGGACAATAACCTTATCTCCTGGAGAAAGGACGTTGACCGCGGCCACTTCCATACCGCCGGTACCAGAAGAAGGATAAATAAAAATATCGTTATCCGTCTCATAAGCCCACTTAAGGTCGGTCATGACCTCTTTCATAACCGCGGAGAATAATGGCCCCCGATGTCCGATCATTTCATGGTTCATAGCCGCTAAAACTCGCGTTGGTATTGGGGTGGGCCCGGGAATCATTAGATTATACTTAATCATTTTTCTGGCCACGCTAACTCCCCTTCCTTAGAAAGATATTAATCCCTCTTCCAGTCAACCCGCACAAATTTCTCGTCTTTTAGAAATTTATACTGGTGGTCGCCCTTATAGGCGCGGTAGAGGGCTTTGCCGATACGCAAAGCTAAATTGTGATCCGTGGTTTCAACCAACAGTCCACCGTTAGCCTTGGCAATTTTACTGACTTTGGCTTTGGGATTGCGCTCAGTCGCCAGTTTGCCTTCGTGTTTAACCAAATTAATAATCTCTTCTTCATGATCGAGCAGAAACGCTCCGGAAAGATTAACGACTCCGCCTTCTTCAATCTTATCGGGACTACGAAAACCCTCATAATGTCGGTTGCCCGCCGCTCCCTGTGGCATAAATTACCTCTTGGTGTATTGGAACGATTTTCTGGCACGTTTGTGCCCGTACTTTTTGCGCTCTTTCGTACGCGGATCGCGCGTCAAAAAACCTTCTCGCTTTAATTTTACCCTAAAATCAGGGCTGACTTCAAGCAAAGCCCGAGAAATTCCCAAAGAAATCGCCCCGGCTTGCCCCGGCACCCCACCACCATATGCCTCAGCAAATACATCATAATTTAATTGAGTGTTCGTAATCACCAAAGGACGCGCGACTTGAAACTCAAGAACCTTTCTATTGCAAAAATATTCCGTCAAACTCTTGCCGTTAATATTAAACTGTCCACTCCCCGGCTTAAGCCATACTTTAGCAATAGCCTCCTTCCTACGTCCGGTTCCATAATACCTGAGCCCGGGAGGCAGCTTAGCTTTTTTGGTTTTTTTATGGGTAACAACCTCTCGGGGGGCAACCGTCTCTTGGGCTGATTCTACGGTAACAGACGAGGAATCTATATCAAGCGCGGGCGTTTCCTTAACCACAACTTTCCTGGTCGTTTTTTTCTTTGTCGTTGTTTTTTTAGCCTTTGCTTTTTTCTTTTCTGCCATTATTGTTTACACCTCAAGTTTCTGGATTTTATGCGCCATATGCGGATGTTCCTTACCCGCATAAACCTTTAATTTTTTTATCAGCTGCCTGCCCAAACGATTTTTCGGCAACATGCCCGCCACCGCATGCCTGACAACTTTGGCGGGATCTCTCTTCATCATCTCTTCAAAAGCCAATAGCTTGTCCCCGCCCGGAAAACCGGAGTGAGTAAAATACATTTTATCTTTTTCTTTTTTGCCGCTAACACGAATTTTGTCGGCATTAACTATTATTATAAAATCACCACAGTCAACGTGAGGAGAAAAGATTGCTTTGTGTTTGCCGCGCAGATAAGTCGCCACCCTGGTCGCGACTTTACCCAGGATAATCCCCGCGACATCCAGTTCATACCAATCCCGTTTTACAGTTTCTTTTCTGGCGTATAGTGTCTTATTTTTCTTCATATTACCACCTATAACAGCTCCAGGATCGCCATTTGAGCGGCGTCACCCTTGCGGAAGCCCGTTTTAATTATTTTGGTATATCCGCCCGCCCTGCCTTCAAAACGCTCGGGGAAGGTCTTAAACACTTCGGTAACTATCTTTCTCTCTCCAAAAAACGATTCCATTTTTCTGCGCGCCTGCAGATTATTCTTTTTGGATACGGCAATTAGCTTTTCAGCAAGCTTTCTGGCTTCTTTAGCCCGAGGCAAAGTAACATTGATTTTGCCGGCTTTAAACAACCCGCGGACAATATCTCTGAGCATGGCCAAACGCTGGTCGGTCGGCCGCCCAAGCTTTCTATTTCCTTTGCGATGTCTCATTCGCTCTTTTCTCCCTTTAATGTTAATTTGTACTCGGACAATTTGTCACGGACTTCATCCAATGACTTGGCTCCAAAATTCTTATACTTCATTAGATCTTCCAACGAGTGCGAAACTAATTTTCCAACTGTCTTGATGCCGGCCTTTTTCAAGCAATTCAAAGAACGGGCCGAAAGCTCCAGATCCTCAACCATCATTTCCAGGATCGCGCCAGGTACTTCAAGCTTATCGTCAGCATCTGCGCCCAAAATGTCAGTTTTTTCACCCAGGTGGATAAAAAGGTCAACGTGTCTGGCCAGAATTTTGGCACTCTCTCTCACCGCATCTTCCGGCCTGACGCAACCGTTTGTCCAAACCGATAAAAGCAAGCGATCATAATTGATTTCTTGACCAACACGAACTTCTTCGGTGGACATGTTAACTTTAAGCACCGGAGTAAAGATTGAGTCGGTAGGAATATAACCAATGGCCAGGCCGGGCTTATTGTTTCCTTCCGAAGAAACATAGCCTTTCCCCCGTTCAACAATTAATTCCATCTGTAATTTACCTGAGCTATCTAAAGTGGCAATCTTATGATCTGGATTTAATATTTCTATTTCCGCATCATGCTCGATATCGGAAGCTTTAACCTCACCCTTGCCCTTGACTTTAAGAGTAACCACCTTTGGCTGCTCGGAGTGTGAGCGAATAACGATTTCTTTTAAATTTAGTAAAACGATTAAAACATCTTCTACTACCCCAGGTATGGTAGTAAACGGGTGAGTCACTCCATCAATTTTTACAGCCGTTACCGCCGCGCCGTAGAGTGAAGACAGCAGCACGCGCCTCAAAGAATTTCCCAATGTTGTCCCATAACCACGCTCCAGTGGCTCAACCACAAACTGACCGTAATTATCAGAAGTTTCGGCTATCCTTACCCACGGTTTTTCTCCAATAGTGACCATTATCTATATCCTCCTTGTTTATTATCTAGAGTAATACTCAACAATAAGATGATCTTCCAAAGCCGCATCAATTTCCTCTCGCTTTGGAATAGAGGCCATCTTGCCTTCTTCCGCTCCGCTACGCACCAACCAGGCTGGCGGCGTATGATCGGGAGATTTTTCTATCATCGCTTTTACCAACGGAACTATCTTTAGGCTAAATTTAATCTGATCATCCGCACTTACCTGAAAAGAAGGAACATCTACCTTACGACCATTGACCAAAACCCCTCCATGATGGACAATCTGACGGGCACTCTGCCGGGAAGCGGCAAAGCCCAGACGAAAAACAACATTATCCAGGCGCCGCTCAAGAAACTCCAGCAGTTTGTCTCCGGTAGCCCCTTTCCCTTTCGAAGCTTTATCAAAATAACCTTCAAATTGTCTCTCAGTTAACCCATATATTCTTCTGGCTTTTTGTTTTTCTCGCAAGCGAATCCCATATTCAGAGATACGCACTCTTTGTGTTTTACCATGCTGTCCGGGAGGATAGGCACGTCTGACAACAGGGCATTTCTCACTAAAGCACTTATCTCCTTTTAAAAATAGCTTTTCTTTCTCTCGTCGACAAAGCTTACATTTGGCTTCAGTATGTCTGCCCATTAAACCCTTCTCCTTTTGGGCGGACGGCACCCATTATGAGGAATTGGAGTAACATCCTTAATTGAGTTGATTTCAAGTCCCGCTGCTTGCAAAGATCTAATGGCAGTTTCCCGGCCAGAACCTGGGCCTTTAACTACAACATTAACCTCCCGCATACCCAATTCCAGCGCTTTCTTACCGGCGGTCTCGGCAGCCAGAGACGCGGCAAAGGGGGTCCCTTTTTTGGTCCCCTTAAAGCCAACTCCACCGGCTGAAGACCAAGCAATAATCGCTCCGCTCTCATCGGCAATAGAAACAATTGTATTATTGAAAGTTGCCTTAATATGGGCAACACCCGTCGCGCTAACTCTCTTTTTCTCCTTGCGTGTTTTCGACTTTACATTAACCATAGCGTTTTATGTTTTTTCCTCCTCTTTCCTTTTGCCTAAACCAACCGTTTTCCTTTTTCCCCGTTTGGTTCTGGCATTAGTTTTTGTACGTTGCCCGCGAGCCGGCAAACCTTTGCGGTGCCGCGAACCACGGTAAGTTCCAATTTCCACCAAACGCTTAATAGACATATTAATTTCTCGCCGCAGATCCCCCTCGATCAAACAATTTTTAATCACGTCTCGAATGGCTATAATCTGCGGATCGGTTAAATCTTTTATCTTGAGCGCAGAGTCAATGCCCGCTTCCTGCAAGATATGCTTACTTAAAGACGACCCAATTCCATATATATAGGTTAACCCAGTAACAACATTTTTATTTGCCGGCAAATCCACCCCTACTATTCTAACCATTCTTTTAATTACCTCCTATTAACCTTGTCGCTGCTTGTGTTTAGGATTTTCACAAATGACATACACCCGGCCATGTCTTCTGACCAGCTTGCACTTCTCGCATATTTTTTTTACCGACGACCTAACTTTCATTGTCCCCTCACTTCATCCTATAGGTAATTCTGCCGCGGGTCAGGTCATAAGGAGAGAGTTCCACCTTAACCCTATCTCCGGGAAGAATCCTAATAAAATGCTTACGCATCTTACCTGAAACATGGCCCAAAATAATTTGACCGGTCTCAAGCTTCACCCGAAAAAAAGCATTGGGCAAGGCCTCGGTTATTTCTCCTTCAAATTCAATAACATCTCTATCTTTTACCATGTTTTTCCTCTTAGGGTTAAAATCTCCGGATCCTTTTCCGTTATCAAAACTGTATGCTCAAAATGGCAGGAGCGCTGCCCATCTGCCGTTATCACTGTCCAACCATCCTCCAGCGTCTTTATTTTCCAGCCTCCCATATTGAGCATGGGTTCAATCGCCAAGACCATACCCGGACTCAGTATTGGCCCTTCACCCGGCCGACCAAAATTGGGGATCAGAGGATCTTCGTGCAGATCTTCACCAATACCATGCCCGTAAAGTTCTCTAACAACCGAAAAACCATTGGCTTCAGCGATCTTTTGAATCGCCGAAGAAATATCACCCAGGTGATTTCCCGCGCGAGCCTGCCGGATACCAGCCTCGAGAGCCTGCCTGGCTGTGTCCATCAACCTGGTATATTTTTTTTCAACCTTACCTACCGGAAAGGTAGCGGCCGCGTCGCCGCAAAATCCATCAATCTTACCGCCCACATCAACACTAACAATGTCCCCCTCCCGGAGAATCTTATCTCCCGGAATCCCATGCACGACTTCTTCATTGACAGAGATACAGGTCGCATGCTTATAGCCGCGATAACCGATAAACACCGGCAACGCATCTTTTTCCCCAATCAACTTCTCGGCAAAACTATCAAGGTACTTGGTTGTAATTCCCACTCCAATCTCTTGACCTACGCTATCCAGAACCCAGCCAACAATGGCACAGGCCCTCTTTATCCGTTCAATTTGGTCAGCCGACTTAACCTTTATCTTCGGCATGTTTAACTAATTTAGAAAAAACATCCTGAATTGCCCCCGAAGCATCCAAGGCCACCAATTTATTTACTTCTTTATAACGCTCAATCAACGGCTTAGTCTCTTCAGCATAGACTTCAAATCTGGTGCGAATCGCTGATTCTACATCGTCTTTTCTTTGATAAAGTTCCCCGCCACACAAGTTACATTTGCCTTCTGTCTTAGGCGGATTAAACTTAATGTGGAAAACAGCTCCGCAAACCTTACAGCTCCTGCGGCCGGTCAGACGCTCAACCACCTTGTCTTCATCAATTTGAAAATAAATCAGCTTGCCTAATTCGCGTCCCATGTTTTTCAACATCTTATCAAAAGCCTCAGCCTGAATAGCCGATCGGGGAAAACCATCTAAAATACAGCCGGCCTGACAATCCGGTTGGCTGAGTCTCTGCCGCGTCAACTCAATAGTTATCTCATTTGGCGCCAGCTTGCCGGCATCGATAAACTCTTTGGCTCGCAGGCCAATCTCGTTTTCTTTCCTGACCTCTTCCCTCAACATATCACCCAAGGAAACATGAGGCAACCCGAGTTTATCAGCCAAAAGTTTTGCCTGAGTCCCTTTGCCGGATCCAGGCGGGCCCAATAGAACTATAATCATGCCAACAGCCCTTCATATTGTCTGGTCACAAGGTGAGTCTCAATTTGTCTCACAAGATCCATGGCCACACCGACCATAATTAAAAGCGCCGTTCCCCCCAACCCTTGAAACGATGTTATATGGGTCAGTTTTTCAACAACACTGGGGACAATCGCCACACAAGCTAAAAACAACGCCCCCACCAGGGTCAAACGCGTAATAACATATTCCAAATACTCGGCAGTTGGCCGTCCGGGCCGAATCCCGGTTATAAAACCACCATATTTTTTGATGTTTTCTGCCAGTTCTACCGGGTTAAAAGTGATCGCCGTATAAAAATAAGTAAAGAAAAAGATCAAAATAAAAAAGAAAACCATATACAGGTTCCCCGATGGAGAAATCAAACCTATAATATTTTGGACAGTTGGATTCGGGATAAATTGGGCAATGGTTGCCGGGAAAAGCAGAATGGACGACGCAAAAATAATCGGGATTACTCCTCCCTGATTTACCCGCAGAGGGATATACGTGCTCTGTCCCCCATACATTTTTCTGCCAACAATCCGTTTAGCATATTGCACCTGAATACGCCGCTGGCCTTCTTGAATAATAACAATACCAACAATCATAGCTAAAAAAGATGCGATTAAAAAACCAACACCAAGGATAGAAGCTCCGCCGCGAACCAGGGTCACAGTTTGGGCGATATACGAAGGGATGCGGGCTACAATTCCCACAAAAATTAAGAGCGAAGCTCCATTGCCAATACCATGTTCAGTGATAAGCTCGGAAAACCACATAACCATAGTGCTGCCCGCGGTCAATGAAATTACAGTTCCGACCAAGAAAAACAAAAAGTTATAGCCGTCAAACATGACGCCGCGGAACCAGAAAGACATCCCGAAGCCCTCAAAAGTTGCCAGCACCACTGTTAGATACCTGGTATACCTGGCAATTTGTTTTCTGCCTGCCTCGCCCTCTTTGTGCAGTTCCTCAAGATGCGGGATTACCACAGTTAAGAGCTGCACGATAATTGAAGCATTGATAAAAGGAATAATTCCCATAGCAAAAATTGAAAAACGCATCAAAGCCCCGCCAGTAAAAAGATCTAGAAAACTTAGGATATTTCCCTGGCTAAATAAGTTTTGCAGTTTAGCCGGATCAACCCCAGCCACAGGGATATGTGAGCCCATCCTAAAAAGGATAATCATCCCCAAAGTATACATAAACTTTTTTCGGAGATCCGCGATATTAAAAATACCAGAGATTACGTTAAACATTTACCACCTGCTGCCTCTATCTTTTTTTGGGCAGACCCCGAAAATTTATCAGCTTTTATGGTTATGGCCTTCATAATTTCTCCATTGCCTAAGATCTTTAACAGGCCGGAAATCTTTAAAGTAGTTTTGTCAATTTCACCCTCATATTTGTTCAAATCCGACACATTTAATACGGAGTAAACCTTCTTAAAAGGATAGTTTTTGAAACCACGTTTAGGTAGGCGACGATACAGGGGTGTTTGTCCACCTTCAAAACGCACCCCCTTGGTCCCACCGCTGCGGCTTTTTTGTCCCTTGTGTCCTCGACCACAGGTTTTACCCCAGCCCGAACTGGTCCCGCGGCCAACGCGCTTCTTGTTCTTTTTAGCTCCGGGATTATATTTTAAACTACTAAGCTGTGACATAGTTTATCTTAAGATCCTTCCCTCTAAGTTTTTTTTCTGTTTCCAGATCTTTCAATGCTTTAAGCCCATCCAACGTCGCCCGGGCCAGATTAACGGCGTTGTTTGAACCAAGCGATTTTGCAACAACATTTTTCACACCAGCCAATTCCAAAATGGTACGCACCGCGCCACCAGCAATAACCCCAGTTCCAGGAGGTGCTGGACGCAAGACAACTTGACTGGCACTAAATTCACCAATAATTTGGTGTGGGATGGTGCCTTCGACTTGAATCACTTCAATTATATTCTTTTTTGCCGCAGCCACACCTTTACGGATAGCGGCTGCTACTTCGGAAGCTTTGCCCAGGCCCAAGCCCACGTGAGAAGCCATGTCTCCAACAACTACGGCCGCACGAAACCCCATCTTTTTACCGCCTTTAACTACCTTGGTTACCCGACGGATCTGGACCACTTTTTCTTGTATTTCTTTCTCTTCAGTTTCGATCAAAAAACTAACCCTCCTTCTCTGGCGCTATCCGCTAAAGCCTTAACCCTGCCATGATAGAGTGACGTGCCGCGATCGAAAACAACCTGCGTGATCCCAGCCGATTTGGCCCTGGCAGCTATTTGCTTGCCAATTTCCTTAGCCGCAGCTACATTGCCGCCATTTTTGCTTTTTAATGTTGAGGCATGAACCAGTGTCTTGCCTCCCTCATCATCAATAATCTGGGCGTGAATGTGCCGCAGACTGCGGAAAACTGATAGTCTTGGTCGTTCTTTAATTCCAAATATTTTTTTCTTGCGCATGATTTATGAAGCTCCTAACGCAGCTTTGGCAGCTTTACCAGCTTTTTTCCTAACATGCTCGCCGGCATATCTTATCCCCTTACCCTTATATGGCTCGGGCTTTCTGATGCTGCGGATTTCTGCGGCGATTTCACCAACAACCTGCTTATCAATGCCCTTAACAACAATTTTGGTATTACCTTCTACCTGAAGCTCTATCCCCTCCGGTGGTTCTACTATAACTGGATGAGAGTAACCAATCTGGATTTGTAAGTTTTTACCTTGTTTGACCGCACGATAACCTACCCCGACCATTTCCAATCTCTTTTCATAACCATTCGTAACTCCCTCAATCATATTCTTAGCCAGACTATTGTACAGTCCCTGCAAAGCCCTGGACTGAGGATCCTTGGCTGAACACAGGGTCAGAACCTTGCCATCTTTGACTTCAACATTAATGGCTGGCCTGTATCCCTGCACCAAGCTGCCCCTGGGCCCTTTAACTTGAATTTGACCATCCTGCACCTTAACCTCAACCCCTTTTGGTATTTCTAATTGTCTATTACCTATTCTACCCATAATTAATTACCAAACATAACAAACAACTTCTCCGCCCAACTTTTGGGTCCGGGCGGTTTCGTCATTCATTAGCCCCTTTGAAGTGGAAATAATCGCCGTACCAAAACCAGACTGTACCTCTGGCAACGAACGGGCATCTTTATAAATTCTCCTGCCCGGTCGGCTTATACGCTTGATATCACAAATGAGCCCTTTCTTGTTGGGCTTATATTTCAATTGGAGTCTAACATATTTTTTTTCCATACGCTTTAAGACCTCTAATCTACCGACGTATCCTTCAGCCACTAAAATCTTGGCGATTCCTTCTTTAATCTTAGAGTGTGGGACATCAACCACTTCCGAGCGGACGCTCTGCGCGTTTTTTATTCTAATCAACATATCTGCAATCGGATCAGTCATATACCCTCCTCCTTTACCAGCTCGACTTAGTCACGCCAGGCAACTGCCCTTTATGTGCTAAGGACCGAAAACAAATTCTGCAAATGCTAAATTTAGCGATATAGGAACGCGACCTGCCACAAATAGAACAACGATTTTTCTTACGGGTCAAAAACTTAGGTTCTCTCTTGCCTCTTTCCAACCATGATTTCTTCGCCATCTAAGTTGTCTCCTTTCGAAACGGCATGCCCCACGCCTCGAGTAATTTTTTGGCTTCATTGTCATTAGCCGCTGAAGTAACAATTGTTATGTCCATACCGCGAACCCTGTCAACTCTTTCGTAATCAACCTCAGGAAAAACCAATTGCTCTTTAATCCCGAAAGTATAATTCCCCCGGCCATCAAACGACTTTGGACTAACCCCTTTAAAATCTCTGATTTTGGGCAAACATATATTAATTAACTTGTTTAAGAATTGACGCATCCTCTCTCCGCGCAACGTTACCTTAAGCCCGATTTGCATCCCCTCCCTTATCTTAAATACCGCGATTGACTTTTTGGCTGTTCTGACCAAAGGTTTTTGACCGGTAATCTCGGCCAATTCTTTGGCCGAAACATCACAGGCCTTAGCATCTTCCCGGGCTTCACCCACCCCACGATTAATCACTATTTTAACTACACAAGGAACACGCATGGGATTGTCATATTCTTTTTTTAATTTTTCTAATAAATCTGACATATCACACCTTATCCACTACTTCGCCGCAGCTGGCACAAGCCCTAACCCCCTTACCTTCAACTTTTTTCCCTTTCACTCGGCTGGGCTCGCCACATTTGGGGCAAATTAGCATTACTTTTGACGCATACATCGGCATAGGTTTTTCAATGATCCCGCCTTGAAAATCACGTGTTGGCTTTTGATGCCGCTTAACCACATTCACCCTCTCCACAATTACCTTGGCCTCTTTAGCAAAAACCGCCAGGACCTTCCCTTTCTTACCTTTATTTTTACCAGAAAGAACAATCACTTTGTCATCTTTCTTAATTTTCATTTTATACAACCTCTGGCGCCAGGGAAATAATTTTCATAAACTCTTTATCTCGAAGCTCCCTGGCCACGGGTCCAAAGACTCTGGTGCCGCGCGGATTTTTACTCTGAACATCAGTAATAAGTACCACGGCATTATCATCAAATCTGACGTAAGACCCGTCAGCCCGGCGCATCGGTTTCTTTGTGCGCACCACCACGCCAAAAACCACTTCACTTTTCTTTACCGTCATGCCAGGGTTAGATTCCTTAACGACTCCGACTATAACATCACCCACTCCGGCAAAGCGGCGATTAGACCCGCCTAAAACCCGAATACACAATAAAGAACGGGCCCCAGTATTATCAGCTACGCGTAACCGGCTCTCCTGTTGTATCAACCTTCTTCTCCTTCATCTTGGGTAATTCGTGTACGTTAACATTACCCTTCCCAAGTATTTTGACTAAACGCCACCTCTTATCCCTTGAGATGGGTTTGGTTTCCATTATTTCAACCCTATCGCCAACAGCACACTCATTTTTTTCATCATGTGCCTTGAATTTCTTTGAAGCACGCACTACTTTCTGATAGAAGGGATGAGGATATGTAGTTTTAACCTCAACCACCGCAGTTTTATTCATCTTGGCGCTTACCACTATCCCGACCTTGATTTTTCTTTTTCCCCTTTCCAATTTAGCGCGCTCCTTTCTCATTGACAATCGTTAATATTCGAGCGATATCTCTGCGCAATTGCCTCACTTTAAGCGGGTTTTTCAACTGCTGGTTGACCTTGGAAAATCTGGCCAACAAAAGCTCATGACGCAGATGTTTTTCTTTCTTCTTTAATTCTTCAGCGCCTAATTCACGCAATTCCGCGGTTTTCATATCTTCTCCATAAATCTGGTTTTTAGCGGCAATTTATAACTGGCCAGGTGCAGCGCTTTTTTAGCCTCTGCCTGCGGTATGCCGCCAATTTCGAAAATAATATGTCCCTGTCTAATCGGCGCGACAAAAGCCACGGGAGCACCCTTACCACCACCCATGCGTGTTTCTGCCGGCCGAGCAGTGATAATCTTATCGGCAAAAGCCCGCACCCACACTTTGCCTCCCCTTTTGAGATAATGAGTCAAAGCTTTTCTCGCTGCTTCAATCTGGTTGACTGTCAGATAGCCGCTTTCCAGCGACTGCAAAGCATATTCACCGAAGCTAATACCAACCCCCCCGGTGGCCTTGCCGCGCACCCTTCCCCTCTGATGTTTCCTAAATTTAGTTTTGGTTGGGCTGATTACCATTTTCCTGCTCCGCCTCCTTAGCGACATCAACGACATCCTTGTTTTTCACTTTTAAAACTTCACCCTTATAAATCCAAACTTTGACACCAATTTTGCCGTAAAGTGTCATCGCTTCGGCAAAGCCATAATCAATCTTGGCGCGCAGAGTGTGGAGTGGAACACTGCCAACTCGATACCACTCTCGGCGGGCAATCTCTCCGCCACCCAATCTCCCGGCACACATAATTTTAACCCCTTTTGCACCCATGCGCATCCCCTTGGAAACCGCCTGTTTCATGGCTCGGCGATAGGAAATTCGTTTCTCGAGCTGAGAAGCAACATATTCTGCCACTAACACTGAACAAATTTCTGGTTTTGCTTCTTCACGAACATTTAATTGGATCTGTTTCTTGAATTTTTTTATCAGTTTGTCACGAATAGTTGAAATTTCCTTTCCACCCTTGCCAATAATTAAACCCGGCCTGGCAGTATGAAGATCTATTTCGATTTGATTCGCCTTGCGGCCTATAAAAATTCTTGATATCCCAGCCTTAAATAACGTACTCTTTAAGTATTTTCTAAGTTCCAGGTCCTCAGCCAGTTGCTTGCCATAGTCTTCGCCATCGGCATACCAAAAACTGTCCCAATGTTCAATAATCCCTATTCTTAATCCATGCGGGTGAATCTTTTGGCCCATTAAGCTTCCTCCTTAACGTTACTTTGTTTATTTTCTTTGGCACTGACACAAACGGTAACATGGCTGGTCTTTTTCAAGATTGGAAAAGCACGGCCCTTGGCCCGAGCTCTCCAACGTTTCATGGTCACACCTTTGTTGGCATAAATTTCAGAAACAATTAGTGACTCTTGGTCCAACTTGTAATTATTTTTTGCGTTGGCTACCGCGGATTCAATCACTTTTATCAAAATCCTGGCACCTTTTTGCGGCATCAACCTTAATACCTGTAAAGCTTCGAGCGCGTTTTTACCACGGATCATCTCCATTACCAGCCCCAATTTGCGAGGACCAATTCTGACCCACTTAACTTGTGCTTTTACGATTGTCATGTTAATGTTGCCGCCTTGTCAGTTGGAGAACTGTGCCCTTTAAAGACTCTGGTGTGGGCAAATTCACCCAATTTATGACCAACCATGTTTTCTGTAATATAAACCGGGAGATGCTTCCTGCCATTATGAACCGCAAAAGTATAACCGACCATCTCCGGAATAATGGTACAACTCCTGGCCCAAGTCTTTATCATGGTCTTTTGTCCTGAAGCTTCCATTTTCTGAACTTTCTTCAGCAGTTTTTCGTCAACATACGGTCCTTTTTTAATCGACCTTCCCATCTTCTATTTCCTCCCGCTTAAGATAAAGCGATCATTGCGATGTCTTGGTTTTCTGGTCTTCTTGCCCCGGGTTGGTTTTCCCCAAGGAGTAACCGGATGCTTCCTGCCGATAGGAGATTTACCTTCTCCTCCACCATGAGGATGGTCACAGGGATTCATAGCCACCCCTCTAACAGATGGCCGGCGCCCCAGATGCCTCAGCCTGCCTGCCTTACCCAGAACAACATTCTTGGCGTCGACATTACCAACTTGACCGACAGTCGCCCGACAAGAAATATGCACCATGCGCTGCTCACCAGAGGGCAGCCTGATGATAGCGTAGTTCCCTTCTTTAGCCATTAACATGATACCCGCACCGGCAGAACGTCCCAAAATCCCACCTTTACCCGGCTCAAGCTCAATATTATGCACTAATGTACCAACCGGAATTGAACGCAAAGGCAGAGCATTGCCCGGTTTAATGTCAGCATCAACTCCGGAGTTCAATGTCTCCCCGTCCACCAGGCCAAGCGGAGCCAAAATATATCGCTTCTCACCATCCTCATATTGCAACAAAGCAATACGCGCGTTACGATTGGGATCATATTCAACACCAACGACTCTGGCCGACATATCCTTATCACGTTTAAAGTCAATAATCCGATACATGCGTTTGTGGCCACCACCGCGATGTCGTGCTGAGACTCTACCCATGCTATCCCTACCGGCAGTTTTACGATAAGGGACTAAGAGTGATTTTTCTGGTTTATTTTTAGTGATGTCTGAAAAATCATCCGCTATCTGAAATCTTTGTCCTGGAGTTACAGGATTTTTTTGCTTAACTCCCATTATGCTTCAAGCTCCTCTATTGTTTGCCCCCGCGTTAAACTAACATAGGCTTTTTTCCACTGGGATGTCCGACCAACCGATTTGCCCACAACCTTGCGCTTGGCACGAACCTTGCAGGTATTAACAGCCAGGACCTTTACCTTAAAAAGTTGTTCGATCGCTTGTTTAATCCCAACCTTGGTTGCGTCAAGATGAACCTTAAATACATATCTTGAATCAACCTTTTGCCCCACCGCTTTTTCAGTAATTAACGGCTTTAATATTATTTGTTCCGGAAGCATTATGCTAGCCCCTCCTCAAACTGTTTAATCGCGCTATTGTCAATTAGCAGCCATTCGCAAGCCGTAAGATCAAAAATATTTAAATCTTTAGCTAAAAGTAGTGTTACCCCTTTGATGTTTCGGCAAGCCTTATTAAAATCCGCGTTATCTTGCCCAGCCACAATTAAAACTCTTCCAGTTATCTGCAAATCTTTTAGCATTTTTACCGCCACTTTTGTCTTGATCTCTGAAAGTTTAAATTCCTGAACCACCTTAACTCTGCCTGCTTTAGCTTTGGCTGAAAGAACTGTCTTAAGCGCTAATTTCCTAATTTTTTTTGGCAAAGCATATCCATAATCTCTCGGCTTTGGGGCAAAGACTACGCCGCCCTTTCTCCACAGCGGCGAACGGATGCTGCCCGCTCTGGCTCGGCCGGTCCCCTTTTGCTTCCAAGGCTTTTTACCACCACCACGAACCTCACCACGGGTCTTGGCGCTCTGCGTCCCTCTTCTCTTTGACGCTTGATACCATACCACCGCCGAATGCACAACATTGTCATTTGGCTTACGACCAAAAATATCTACTGGAGCCGTTACTTCTCCAGCACTTTTGCCGTCTATATCATATAATGGCAGATTCATGCCTTTGCCTCGGCTTTCTTATCGGCTTTCTTCTCTGCTTTCTTTTCCGTTTGCTTATCGAAGGCAACAAGTTTAGCCACCTGAGTCCGTTTGATTGAAACAAGGTTCCCCTTTTTCCCTGGAACCGTCCCTTTTACAAGAAGTAGATTTTTTTCCGCATCAACTCTAACCACCTTAATACTTTTAACCGACGCCCTAACCGCTCCCATCCTCCCTGGCATAGACAAACCCTTAAAAACCCTGCCCGGAGTTGTCCCGGCACCGATTGACCCGGTGATCCGATGCGATTTCGAACCATGGGACATCGGTCCCCGCGCGTGATGATGGCGTTTTATATTACCGGCAAAACCTTTACCTATGGTAATGCCAGAAATAACCAGCATGTCCCCGGGACTAAAAATTTCAACCTTGATCTCCTGACCAACTTGAATTCCACCCGTATTTTCATTTCTAAATTCACGCAGATATCTTGCCTGGGACTCTTTTAGGTGTCCCTTCATCGGCTTATTTAGTTTTTTGTTCTGACCAAACCCAACCTGGATAGCATTGTAGCCATCGGTTTCCTTGGTCTTGAGCTGAGTAACCACACATGGCCCAGCTTCAATAACTGTTACCGGAACCATATTGCCGGATTCATCAAATATTTGCGTCATTCCAATTTTTTTACCTAATAAATTATCCATCATTACCCCATTTTAATCTCAACATCTACCCCGGACGGTAAATCGAGTTGCATTAAAGCGTCTACGGTTTGCGGCGGCGGATCCAAAATATCAATTAAGCGTTTGTGCGTGCGTATTTCAAAATGCTCTCGCGACTTTTTATCCACGTGCGGAGAACGCAAAACACAATATATCTGTTTATCGGTTGGCAAGGGCACCGGGCCGGAAACAATTGAGCCCGCCCTTTTCGCTGTTTGAACAATCTTTCCCGCCGATTGGTCCAGTATCCTATGATCGTAACTCTTGAGCCTGATCCTAATCCTTTGTCTTTTTTGTCTTACCATATTATTTTTCCTGACCTTCCTCTGCACTAGCGGTACCTTGATTTTTTTCGATTATCTCCTGCGCTAGATTCTTGGGCATTTCATTGTATTCACAAAATTCCATACTGTAAGAGCCACGACCCTGGGTTAAAGAACGCACAATTGTAGAATAACCAAACATGGTTGAGAGAGGCACTTTGGCTTTTATAGTCTGAATTCCCATACGCGCTTCCATGCCTTCAATGCGGCCTCGTCGGCTATTTAGGTCACCAATAACCTCTCCCATATATTGATCGGGCACCACTACCTCCACCTTCATAGTCGGCTCCAGCAAAATCGGACTACTTTGCAGAACACCTTTTTTAAACGCCATTGAACCGGCAATTTTAAAAGCTATTTCCGAAGAATCAACATCATGATAAGAACCGTCAAACAGTGTGGTGCGCAGATCAATGACCGGATAACCAGCCAACACCCCGGTTGACATAGCTTCTTCTATTCCTTTTTCAACCGCCGGGATATATTCTCTAGGAATTGAACCACGCACAATCTTATTAACAAATTCAAAACCCTTACCTGCCGCCAACGGCTCAAGCCTAAGAAAAACATGGCCATATTGGCCCCGGCCACCGGTTTGTCTAATATATTTGCCTTCAACTTCTGCTTCTCCGCGAATGGTTTCTTTGTAGGCAACCTGCGGTTTCCCGACATTGGCTTCAACACGAAATTCTCGGAGTAATCGATCTACAATAATCTCCAGGTGCAACTCTCCCATACCGGAAATAATTGTTTGCCCGGTCTCCGGGTCACCCTTAATTCTAAAGGTTGGGTCTTCTTCCGCCAGTTTTCCCAAGGCCATGCCAAGTCTTTCTTGATCTACCTTAGTCTTAGGCTCAATCGCCACAAAAATAACTGGTTCAGGAAATTGAATAGATTCGAGGATTATTGGTTTAAGCGTATCACACAGCGTATCGCCAGTAGTAGTATTTTTTAAACCAACCGCGGCGGCAATATCGCCAGCGTAAATCTCTTCTATATCCTCGCGTTTATTGGCATGCATTTGTAAAATCCTGCCAATTCTCTCTTTTTTATCTTTAACGGAATTTAATACGTAAGATCCGGACTTCAACGTCCCTGAATATACCCTAAAAAATGTTAGCCTTCCGACAAAGGGATCAGACATAATCTTAAAAGCTAAAGCGGCAAAAGGTTCTTCGTCAGCTGCTTTTCTCTGTTCTTCTTCCCCAGATTTAGTGTTCAAACCCTTAACTCCCTCTTTATCTAGGGGAGAAGGGAGATAATCAACGATAACATCCAAAAGCGGCTGCACTCCACGGTTCTTAAAAGACGAACCGCAAACCACCGGAACAATTTGTGCCGCTATCACGGCTTTTCTTAAACCCACCCGTATCTCTTCCTTGGTCAAAGCTTGGCCTGACAAGTATTTCTCCAAAAGTTTATCGTCGGCTTCAGCCGCAGCTTCGACCAATTTTTCCCGATAAGCGTTCGCCTTCACCTTCAAGTCATCGGGAATAGGCTTACGTACAAGCTTTAGCCCCAGATCGTCCTCATACATAACAGCATCCATCTCCACCAGGTCAATTATCCCGGCAAACTGATCTTCTGCGCCAACCGGCAATTGGAACAACACCGGTTTGCTTAAAAGCCGATCCTTTATTTGATCTGCCACGCGATAAAAGTCCGCCCCAACACGATCCATTTTATTAATAAAGGCAACCCGCGGCACATTATAGCGAGTGGCTTGCCGCCAAACTGTTTCTGATTGCGGCTGCACTCCACCCACGGCACAAAAAATTATTACCACTCCATCTAAGACTCGCAAAGATCGTTCCACTTCAACCGTAAAATCCACGTGTCCGGGAGTATCAATAATATTAATGCGATGATCCCGCCAAAAGGTGGTGGTGGCGGCAGAGGTAATAGTAATACCGCGCTCTTTCTCCTGCTCCATCCAGTCCATGGTGGCGGTCCCATTATGAACCTCACCTATACGATGAAGGCGACCACTGTAAAACAGTACCCGCTCGGTCGTGGTTGTTTTACCAGCGTCAATATGGGCCACAAAACCCATATTTCGATATTTATCCATAGCGTGTTCTCTAGCCATTTATTTTATTACCACCTAAAATGAGCGAAAGCCTTATTGGCTTCCGCCGTTTTATGCAAATCTTCCTTCTTTTTCACACAAGCCCCGGCACCATTATAGGCATCCATCACTTCCGCCGCCAGGCTCTCGATCATTGATTTTCCAGCTCTTTCCTGACAAACTGTACACAACCACTTCATGGCCAGCCCCTGCCCTCTTGACTTGGACACCTCAATCGGAACCTGATAAGTCGCACCGCCAACACGCCTGGCCTTAACTTCCAACATGGGAGTTATTTTCCCTAAAGCCACGTCAAATACCTCCAAAGGATCTTTGTTTAATTTTTTCTTAATTTCATCTAAAGCGGAATAAACTATATTTTCTGCCTTACTTTTCTTCCCTTTAGTCATAACCTTATGAATAAATTTTTGAACCAGCACACTTTTGTAAACCGGGTCTTCTTGAATTATTCTTTTAGAAACATTTCCACGCCTAGGCACCAGCTGCTCCTCCTTTTACCATTTTTGCACCATATTTGCTGCGCGACTGTTTTCTACCTTCAACCCCAGCAGTATCAAAAGAACCCCTTACTATATGATAACGCACGCCGGGCAAATCCTTAACACGGCCTCCCCTAACTAAAACCACCGAGTGTTCCTGTAAATTATGCCCAACTCCCGGAATATAAGCCGAAACTTCCATGCCCGTGGTCAAGCGAACCCTGGCAACTTTGCGCAAAGCAGAATTTGGTTTTTTTGGTGTTGTTGTATAAACTCTAACGCAAACCCCGCGTCTTAAAGGACAGCCCTTTAAAGCCGGCACATTCTTTTTGCTTTTCTTTTTTATTCTACCGAAGCGAACCAATTGATTAATCGTTGGCATATTAATACTCCTCTGCCTTTGCTTGAGCGGCAATTTTGAGCTGCCCCATTAAACCGGCCGTCGGCGTCAATTCCAAAAAACTATAGTCAAGGAACCCGGTTCCGGCTGGAATTGGCTTACCAATGATAACATTTTCTTTTAGTCCGTACATTTCATCTGTCTTCCCATTAACCGCCGCCTCAGTTAAAACCCTGGCCGTTTCCTGGAAAGAAGCGGCAGAAATAAAACTCTCCGTGGCCAACGAAGCTTTTGTTATACCCAACAAAACTTCTGTAGAGGTGGCTTTTTCTCCTTTGCTTTTTTCGTTAATGACAGCCAAAGTATTTTTTTCAATCAATTCACCGGGCAACAAGGTCGTATCCCCGGGCAGAACCACGCGCACTTTCTTGGTCATTTGCCTGACAATAACCTCAATATGTTTATCGGCAATAGTTACGCCTTGTCCTCGATAAATCTTTTGTATTTCATCAACTAAAAACATTTGAGCGGCAGCCACGCCTCTAATCCGCAATACTTCATGGGGATTAACATTCCCCTCGGTAATCTGCATACCTTCGTGCACCTTATCGTTTGAGATAACCCGCAATCTGGTCTCGTAAGGTACATTGTATTCTTTTACTTCGTCTTTGCCGCCTTTGATTTTTACCAGGCGCATGCCCTCGCTTTCACTGACCTCCACTACCCCATCAATATCCGAGAGGATTGCCGTGTCGCGAGGACGTCTGCCTTCAAAAAGCTCTTCAACCTTTGGCAAACCTTGAATAATATCTCTGGTTTTGCTGGGATCGCGGCGGATTGATTCAACACGGGCGATAACATCGTAACTTTCAACGTTCACATTGTCTTCAACAAACACCCGGGATCCGGCAATAACTAAATAATTTTCACCGGGAGCAACAACCAGGCTCTGTTTGCCAGCTTCAATAATAACGCCCGGAGCTTTACACATTAAACCAACGGCCATTTCATCTCCGGTTTTGACCTTATTGCCAACTTTGACGAAAACCTGCACTTTGCCTGGCACATCATATGTTTTTGTAACTTTAGGGTTAAAAACAAAAACCTCACCATCCTGCTTCGCCACCCGATCCCCTCTCTTTGTTGAGACGTCAAGATCCAAGTACATAATCTTGCCGGCCGTGCTGGAAATAACATATTCATAACTCGGGTCGTATTCGGCAATAACACCGTCGGCATTTACTTTTTGATGTTCTTTTATCTGAAGCATGGCACCGACAGGCAGCGGATACTCTTCTTTCTTATCTTTAATTTTGATAAAGATCTTGGTGCTGCGGGCAATCATCTTTTGCTTTTCACCCATTTCATCAACAATATCTTTGATTTCGATGCCATCAGAGAAACTTACCGTCCCGCCATGCTTGGTCTTAATCTGAATTTTGGCCCCTTTATGCAAAGCAACTCCACCAATATGGAAAGTTCTCATGGTCAGCTGTGTACCTGGCTCACCGATTGATTGTGCCGCGATAATACCTACGGCTTCTCCAACATTGACCACGCGTAAAGTCGACAGATCCAAGCCATAACACTTTTTGCATAGCCCCTTTTTGGTATTGCAAGCCAAAACTGAACGAACCAAAACTTTTTCCATGCCCGATTCATATATTTTTTTGGCAGTTTCTTCATCCATCATCTCTCCGGCTTTGGCCAAAGTTTTACCGGACAGCGGATCGACTAGATTCTTGATAGGCACACGGAAAATTAATCTTTGCCAAAGCGGGATCACTTCTTCGTAACCTTCGCGCAGGGTTGACAGCTCAATCCCTTCTTTTGTTTCGCAATCATCTTCGGTAATCATGACATCTTGAGCGACATCTACTAACCTGCGGGTTAAATATCCCGAATCTGCCGTGCGCAGAGCGGTATCAACTAAACCTTTGCGCGCACCATAAGAAGAGATAAAATACTCGGTTACAGTTAAGCCTTCTTTAAAGTTGGTCTTAATAGGTATCTCAATAATATTTCCAGACGGATCGGCCATCAGGCCGCGGATACCCGAGAGCTGGCGCACCTGTTGGACATTGCCCCGGGCACCAGAGAACGCCATCATGTAGACGGAGTTGAGACGATCAAATCCTTCCAACAAACTATTGGTCACCTCTTCGGTAACCGCGCTCCAAAGATCCAAAGACCTGATGAATTTTTCTTTGGCTGAAAGAGTACCAGCCTGGAAATGCCGCTCCAAATCAGCTACTTGCTTAGTTGCCCTGTCGACAATTGCCTTTTTCTTCTCCGGCACTACCAGATCTTCAATGGCAATCGAGACTCCAGCCAAAGTAGCATATTTAAACCCAAGCCGCTTAATCTCATCGGCAATTTCCGCGGCTACCGCGCTGCCATATTGCTTATAACACGTTAAGATTACCTGCTCAACTTGTTTTTTACCCATTAAAAAATTTATGTATGGATATTCTTCCACAACATCGTGTTTATTTAAGACGCGATTCATAGTATAGTTAAATTTTATCCGGCCTACAGTAGTGGCAATCAATTCCCCGTTCCGACGCACCTTGATCGGTGCCTGCAAGTGCAGCTCGTCTAGGTCATTGGCAACCATCGCTTCCCAATCATTAGCAAAAACCTTATCTTTACCCAGGGTCTGCTTGTCATCTTCAACTGTCAAATAATAGGTACCCAAAACCATGTCCTGAGTAGGGGTAATAACAGGACGGCCGGAAGCGGGCGAAAGAATATTGTTTGAGGCAAGCATCAGGATACGTGCCTCAACCTGGGCTTCAAATAATAATGGCACATGAACCGCCATCTGGTCACCGTCAAAGTCAGCATTAAACGCCGGACAAACCAGCGGATGGATTTGAATCGCCTTTCCTTCAACCAAAACCGGCTCAAAAGCCTGTATACCCAGGCGATGTAAAGTTGGGGCGCGGTTTAGCAGTACCGGATGCCCCTTGATAACTTCTTCTAAAATATCCCAAACAGTGATCTCTTTTTGGTCTATCATGCGTTTGGCAGATTTTACATTTTGGGCAATATTGCGGTCGACTAATTTTCGGATCACAAAAGGTTTAAATAATTCCAGGGCCATTTCTTTGGGCAAACCACATTGATGAAGTTTAAGGGTTGGTCCAATCACAATAACTGAACGGCCGGAATAATCCGCTCGTTTGCCTAACAAATTTTGGCGGAAGCGGCCCTGTTTACCTTCAATAACATCGGTTAAGGATTTGAGAGGCCTACCGGTTGATCCGGTCACCGCTCTTTTACGACGGCCATTATCAATTAAAACATCAACCGACTCCTGAAGCATCCTTTTTTCGTTGCGGATGATCATCTCAGGCGCACCCATGTTAATCATTTTCTTTAAGCGATTGTTGCGGTTCAAAACCCTACGATAAAGGTCATTTAAGTCAGAGGTGGCAAAGCGTCCGCCCTCTAACTGGACCATGGGACGAAGATCAGGTGGAATAACCGGCAAATTATCAATAATTAACCATTCCGGACGATTATTGGATGTTAAAAACGCCTCGGCCACACGCAAACGTTTAACAATCTTCATCCGTTTTTGGCCGGTAGAAGTTTTTAGATCGCGGCGCAATTTACTGACAGTCTGACCAAGATCAATGCGCGACAACAACTCACGAATACCTCTGGATCCGGTTTCCGCCTTAAATTTACTGCCATACTTATCAAGCGCTTCTTGATACTCGGCTTCGCGTAAGATTTTGCCTTCTTTCAGGCGTTTAAGATCGCCACTCACCTTGGTCACAATATAAGCGTCATAATAAACAACTTCTTCAAGTGACTTGGTCGAAACATCCAGCAGCAAGCTTAAGTACCCGGGTATCCCGCGTAAAAACCAAATGTGCGCTACCGGTTCAACTAATTTAATATGCCCCATTCGCTCGCGTCTCACGCGAGAGGTGGTCACTTCAACGCCACAGCGTTCACACACAATCCCACGGTAGCGTACACGCCGATACTTGCCGCAATGACATTCCCAATCCTTAACCGGACCAAAGATCTTTTCGCAAAACAAACCTCGGCGTTCCGGCTTAAAGGTGCGGTAATTAATGGTCTCCGGTTTTTCAACCTCACCATACGACCAGCTGAGAACTTTCTCAGGAGAAGCGATTCCGATTCTTATTGCCTGAAATTCTTTGTCTGCTTTATTGGCAAATGGCAAGATTAATCCCTCCTCTTAGACTTATCAAATATGCGCGGCATTTTTCTGCCGGAAACTTTTTCTTGCTCATCAATATTCACTTCTTTGCCCTCTTTGTTTAATGTCCTAACATCCAAAGAAAGACTGCGTAGCTCCTTGATTAGCACTTTAAACGATTCCGGAATCCCTGGTTTACCCATAGCTTTACCTTTTATGATGGCCTCATAAACCCGCGAACGACCGACAACATCGTCTGATTTTACTGTTAAAAGCTCTTGCAGGGTATGGGCAGCCCCGTAAGCCTCCAACGCCCAAACTTCCATCTCTCCAAATCGCTGGCCGCCAAACTGCGCCTTACCACCTAGCGGCTGTTGAGTAATAAGCGAATATGGACCGGTAGATCTGGCATGCATCTTGTCATCAACCAGGTGAATTAGTTTCATTAAATACATATAGCCCACTGCAATTTTTCTACCCAGAGATCTGCCGGTTCTACCGTCTTTAAGATCAACCTTGCCGCTGGCATCGATCCAGGTCAACCTGGAATCAACAGCAGCTTTTTCAAGCTCCCTCTCAATTAACTTGACTGAAGCATCTTCTTCTATGGCTTCATCAAAAGCCTGCAATTTATATCTCCTGTCCAAAATATGGCCAGCCTGACCAAGCAACAACTCAAAGATCTGACCGATGTTCATACGAGAAGGAACGCCAAGCGGATTTAATATTACGTCAACCGGGGTACCATCCGGTAAATAAGGCATATCTTCTTCCGGTAAAACCCTGGCGACGACCCCCTTATTCCCATGACGGCCAGCTACCTTATCACCAACACCAATCTTGCGCATCTGCGCCAGGTAAACGCGGATCAATTCATGCACACCCGGAGGCAACTCATCTCCATTCTCACGAGAAAAGCTTCTCACCGCGATTACTTTGCCATGTTCGCCCGGAGGAGCCTTAAGGGAAGTGTCGCGCATATCTCTGGCCTTATCACCAAAAATCGCGCGCAGCAGTTTTTCTTCGGCTGGCAGCTCAGTTTCGCCTTTGGGTGTAACCTTACCAACTAAGATATCCCCAGGGCCAACCTCTGCCCCCGGAACAATAACCCCTCGCTCATCTAGATCTGCCAGGGCTTCTTCACTGACATTGGGAATTTCTCTGGTAATCTCTTCCATACCCAATTTTGTCGCTCTAACTTCCACTTCCAAACGCTGGATATGCACAGTAGTAAAAAAATCATGCTTAACTAATTTTTCTGACAGGATAATTGCATCTTCATAGTTATAGCCCTCCCAGGGCATCATTGCGACCAGGACATTTCTACCCAATGCCAATTCTCCGTCCTGGGTGGCAGAACCATCGGCCAGAACTTGTCCTTTGACAACCTGATCTTTAATTTTTACTCTGGGCCGTTGATGTATTAGTGTGTCCTGGTTACTTCTGCCAAAAGTGATTAATTTATATAGATCTTTTTTGCCGTTGGATCTCTGGACCACAATCTCTTCGGCGCAAACGTTCACCACCTTGCCGGGATTTTCCGCCCTGAGCAAGGTTCTAGAATCATTTGCCACTCTTTCCTCGTAGCCGGTACCAACCGTAGGCGGCTCAGGTAAAAGCAAAGGCACTGCTTGTCGCTGCATGTTCGCCCCCATCAGTGCACGGTTGGCGTCATCATGTTCAAGAAAAGGGATCATGGCTGTTGTTAAACCAACAATTTGTTCTGAAGCGACAGCCACATACTCCACCTCTTTGCTCGGCGCATACATAAATTCCCGACGATAACGCACGGGAATCTGTTCCTCGATAATTTTCCCCTGGCTGCTTAAACGTACATCATAGGCAGCGATTTTATGCAAATCCTCGACATCCGCCGTTAAATACTCGATTTTTTTGAAAACAAACCCTTTATCAACTTTGCGGTAAGGCGTTTCGATAAAACCATATCTGTTAACCCGCGCGTACGTCGCCAAAGAACCAATTAAACCGGCATTAGGTCCTTCCGGAGTTTCAATCGGACAAATGCGGCCAAAGTGGGAGGGATGGATATCTCTGACTTCAAAACCAGCTCGCTCCCTGGAAAGACCTCCCGGACCAAGGGCAGAAAGCCTGCGTTTATGAGTTATCTCGGCCAAAGGATTTGTTTGATCCATGAACTGCGATAATTGACTCGAACCGAAAAACTCTTTAATAACTGCCTGTAATGGACGGATATTAATAAGTTGTCCCGGGGTAACTACTTCGTCCCCCTTAATCATCATCTGTTCTTTGATTAGGCGCTCAATTCTCGCCAACCCAACCCTTATTTGACGTTGCAGCAACTCTCCAATGGCTCTGACTCGACGATTGCCAAGATGGTCTATATCATCGGCAATGCCCTCTCCAGTATTGATTGAAATCAAATATTTGACCATAGCTAAGATATCAACTTTGGTCAGAACATATTTGTCTTCGGGCACATTTACTCCTAATTTGCGATTAACCTTATGTCGACCTACCCTGCCAAGATCGTAACGGCGGGCATTAAAAAATAGGTTATTTAGATAAACTTGCGCCCCCTCCTGTGTTACAGGATCTCCGGGCCGTAACTTCTTATAAACTTCGATCAGTGCCTCATCTTTGGGCAAAATGGGACACTCTTTTAATGACCTTCTTCTAAATTCACCCTCGGACAGAGCATCCAAAATCTCTTTTTCTGAACAACCAATAGCCGAAAAGAACATGGTTACGGGAATTTTGCGGGTGCGGTTGATGCGGGCAAAGATCGCTCCGGCGGCATCTGTTTCAACCTCCAGCCAGGATCCGCGGTCTGGAATCACCGTGGCATAGTAGAATGTCTTGCCGCCACGTTCCACCTTTTTAGATTCGCGATAATAAACGCCCGGAGATCTAACTAGCTGAGAAACAATAACTCTTTCAGCGCCATTGATAATGAAAGTCCCACGCTCTGTCATCATCGGTAGATCACTTATAAAAACAGATTGGGACTGAACCTCTTTGCTCTGTTTGCTAACCAAACGAGCTTCAACCTTTAAAGGCACAGCATAGGTTGCTTCACGGATGAGACACTCCCGTGCCGAATACTTTGGCTTGCCCAACTGGTACTTACCCGAGAAATAGAGCTCGAGCTTACCGTTGTATCCCTTAATAGGAGAAATTTTCTGGATTTCCTCCGAAAAACCTTCTTCTAAAAACCACCTGAAAGAATCTCTTTGTAACTCCAATAAATCAGGCGGTTCGGCAACCCTTTTCTGTATTAGATTAATTACTTTCATTATTTGATTTCGACCTTTGCTCCTTCAGCCTCGAGCTTTTTCTTGATTTCGCCTGCCTCTTCCTTCTTAATACCCTGCTTTAGAGGTTTTGGAGCGGTATCAACTAAATCTTTAGCTTCTTTAAGACCAAGTCCTGTCACCTCACGCAAAACTTTTAGAACTTGGATTTTCTTGTCACCCGCAGATACTAAAACGACATCAAATTCATCCTTAACCTCTGCTGTTTCGACGCCAGCGGCTCCGCCGCCACCAACCATCATCGGAGCAGCCGCGGAAACACCAAACTTTTCTTCCATTTTCTTAATTAGTTCCGCGAGTTCAAGAACCGTCATCTCCTCAACCTTTGTTAAAATATCCTCTACCTTTGCCATGTTTTTCACCCCCCCTTCTTTTCTTTAATTGCATTTAACGCGTAAACAAATTTGCGAATATTGCCCTGGAGAACATTGAGCAAGCCATATATCGGCGCCTGCAATCCCCCCACTATTTTAGCCAGCAAAACTTCCCGTGAAGACAGCTTGGAAATATCATTAAGGCCGTCTTTATTAACCACTTTGTTCTCAAAAACCCCGGCTTTAATCTCACCTTTTTCAACCTCATCAAAAAATTCTACCAGGGACTTTAGGGGCGCTACCGGTTCATCATAGCCAAGCAACATACCGGTTGGACCATGCAGATGCTCACTAAGATCCGATAAGCCGGCCGCTGCCAACGCCTTTTGCAACAAACTATTCTTCACTATTGTATATTCTGATTTATCTTTATAAAGCTTTTTACGCAGTTCTGTAATTTTATTAACAGAAATACCGCGATAATCAGACAAGATTATGACCTTGGCTAAATCAATTTTTTCTTTTAATTTATCAACTACCTCTTTCTTCCTGGCTAAAGCCTTGGCACTGCCCATTTTATACGTTCACCTCTACTTTTTCCTGGGCTGCCTTAGCGTCTATTTTAATGCCAGGCCCCATAGTCCCCGATATAGTGATAGATTGAATATAATTTACTTTGAGTCCGCTGGGTTTAACCTTTATAACAGCAGAGAGCGCGGCCAGAAAATTCTTTTCTAAAGCCGCGGCATCAAAAGAAACCTTACCTAAAACCATATGTAAGACCCCGGTTTTATCCATTTTGAACTCAACCTTGCCCCCTTTATACTCGTTAACTGTCTTAACAATATCAAAAGTTACGGTGCCGGTCTTGGGATTTGGCATTAGGCCCTTAGGGCCTAATATTTTTCCGAGTTTCCCTACCGCACCCATCATGTCAGGGGTAACAACTAAGACATCAAAGTCCAAAAACCCTTTTTGAATTTTCTCAACCAGATCGTCACTGCCTGCTATAGCTGCCCCGGCTTCCTCTGCCTCTTTTACCTTTTCTGCCCTGGCTACCACTGCAACCCTTTTAAATTTTCCCGAACCACCGGGGAGCATAACCGTACCGCGGACAGAATGTTTCTTTGAATCAGCACCCAATTTCATGGCTAAGTCTATGCTTTCATCAAATTTTGCGCGCGCGGTTTGCTTAATCAACTGCAACGCGTCGGTTAATAAATAATACCTTTCTTTGTCCACCAACTTAACTTTTTCCTGATATATTTTACTGCGCTTACTCATTCGATTGTTATCCCCATATTTCTAGCTGTGCCGGCAATAATCTTCGTCGCCGCCTCAATTTCGTTAGCATTGAGATCTGCAAATTTCAGCTCCGCGATTTCCCTAATTTTTTGCTTTGAGATTTTGCCAACCTTTACCTTATTCGGCTCACCAGAGCCTTTTTCAATCCCCGCGGCCTTCAGCAACAAAGCGGCGGCTGGCGGTGTTTTTAAGATAAAAGAAAAAGAACGGTCTTTATAGATAGAAATCTCAACCGGAACAACAACATCCCCCTTATCCTTAGTTGCCGCGTTATATTGTTTGCAAAAATCCATAATATTCAAACCATGCTGTCCCAAAGCCGGACCAATTGGCGGTGCCGGGTTAGCTTTGCCTGCCGGGATTTGCAATTTAACTTTGGATATTACTTCCTTAGTCTTTTTCTTAGCCATATAATTTCTTCTCCGCTCAATACAAACTACGCTATCTTTTGCGCATGCTCGAAATTTACTTCAACCGGAGTATCTCTGCCAAAAATATTGATGAGAATTTTAAGCTTACCTTTTTCCGGATTAACTTCATCAACTGTGCCGGTATAACCGCGAAAAGGACCGGAAATAATCCTCACCCCCTCACCCCTTTCGAAATTAACCTCTAATCTTTCTTCTTTACCCAGCTGTTTGAGAACTCGCTGCATCTCTTTACCGGAGACGGGTGTGGGCTTTACTTTAGTACCAATAAAGCGGGACACGCCAGAGGTTTGTCGAATTTGATACCAGGTTTCTTCATCCAAGATCATTTCCAAAAAAACATAGCCCGGGAACATCTTTTTAACCTTGGCCGTGCGTTTGCCACCTTTAATCTCAATAATTTCTTCCGTTGGCACCAAAACCTGAGCGACTTTTTCACTTAACCCACTGGATCTAACGGTTAAATCAATTGATTGTTTTACTTTATCCTCGTGGCCGGTAAAAGTCTGAATCACGTACCATTTCTTTTCTTCGCTTGTCTTCCCAGTAGGCACCTCTTCTTTAGGCTCGGGAACAGTCTCTGATTCCTGGGTAGTTTCCTGGGCCGGAGGGGCATTTGCTTCATTTACCTCTTCTGGTTCAGGACCCTGGGAAACTGAGACTGGCTCATCAGGTCGAGCCTCTGCCTCTTTCTTTATCTCTTCTTCATTTATTTCATTGTTCATGACTATTTAATTAAAGCCCCAAATATTTTTGCTAATCCAAAATCAACCAACATCACATAGAATCCGGTTATAATGACCAAAACCAAAACCAGTATCGTGGCCACTGTTACATGTCTTCTATCGGGCCAGACGACTTTTTTTGTCTCTGCCCTGGTCTCTTTAACAAACTTCGCTATTTGCCCAAACTTATCTTTAATCATTAAACCTTGGCGGGTCTGCCCCGATTTTCCCGACTTCATCATTAAATATAATAATGATTGTCGGGATTCCGATCGGCACGAAGTGCCGAATCGGAAGAACGGGAGTGGGAGGACTTGAACCCCCAGTCCTGCTTTTGGAGAGCAGTGGTTTAGCCATTAACCGACACTCCCCCACATTTAAAGCCCACGCCTTCTCTATTTCTCCTCTTTATGCTTGGTATGCTTTCTACACCAATTACAAAACTTACTTAACTCAATGCGTTCTTTGGTATTCTTTTTATTTTTGTTTGTCGTGTAATTTTTTCGCTTACATTCAGGACAAACTAACGCAATTATATCCAACATAAAAAAACAAGGGCACAAAGTGCCCTCCTCCAAAATCTTTACTGAAAACTTTTGGCGAAACGACAACGATTCTATCCGGGCGCACAAAGTCTTATTCTACTACGATATGCAAATAGTTGTCAAGGTGCTGCAACGTTAAAGGCGCAAATGCGACTCCCTATCGAACCTTCTCTATTATTCTACCTGATATACACACGGCTGCACGCTCCGCGCTCCGGCGGCGGCCGCGCCCGTTATTTTGAGGAACTGCTCCAGCGTATTCGCGATATCAGGAGCATAAATAGCTGGTGGCTTGTCCTCCAAGGACGTTCGAAGAGCTTGTCTTAGGCGCGAACTCTTCGCGTTTTTGCTTCTTCTAAAAGCCGGGCCGTTCCTAATAGCTGGGCAATATACTCTTTAAAAAGAAACAAGAGCTCTGACTTCATCCAGCGTTCAGCTTCTCCGGTTTTCTCAAAACAAGCAATCAAAAGTCCCGCCAGGGAATAATTGGTTTTTAAAGGCATTAACATGACCGTTTCAAATTTAGCCAAACTTAAAAGGGATGGGGTCAGCAGCGACAATCGTTTAGCGCCATTTTCCGAAATCAAGGCGGCGACATCTGAAGTAAAATAATTTTTATTGCTTTTAAAGATTATTTTAAGCTTGTTCCCTAAACAAAATCGCACGTTGGCCGCGCTCGTGGAGAATAAGTCTTCTAATTTTTTGCGCAGACCGCTTTTGATCCCGCTTGCGCATCCAAATTCAAAATCTTTTTTATTATTCATTAAAAAGAGGACGGTGTATTTAGCTTCCAGAGTTTTTCGGGAAAGCGAAGTCACTTTTTCAGCCAGTTTTTTGGGATCAGTTTCCCTTAAGTTTTTTAGAGCTTTCAAAATTTTTCTTTCGGCTAAGGGTTGGGGGGCTTTGCCTCCCTTTTTAGAGGGCGTTTCTTCTATAAAGTATGAGAGGGATTCCCCTAAAAACTCCGCGATTCTTTCCAGGTCCACCAGGGAGATCCAGCGTTTTGCCCTTTCATAATTTGAGATAGAGGCTGTGCTATAACCCAGGAGGCCGGCCAATTGTTTGGCGGTAACATTTTTTCTTAAGCAGGCCTCTTTAATGCGGCTGCCGACCCTCTCATAAATAGTCACTATACCACCTCTTTATTTGATTGGGTTTAACATTAACATAATGTTAATAGGCATGTCAAGCGCACCGCGGCGTTTTACATTTTGTTTATTAAGGGGGGTGCGTTTTGTTGAATAAATTGAATTTACAATATGTTAATAAATACCTGTTGCAATCCCTGGTTTGGCCGGCGTATACTTGTTTCCGCTTGGTATGGTTGATTGAGCAAAAGGGTTATGAACAGAGAAGCAAAAAACATGAGGATTAATAACGAATATTTTTCCATAGAAA
>Ga0155959_103_pt1 | contig 35920 bp, 26 predicted proteins | sample RifCSPlowO2_02_FD_107613 | JGI IMG/M metagenome (GOLD analysis project Ga0155959, IMG submission 107613) | candidate division WOR-1 bacterium RIFCSPLOWO2_02_FULL_46_20
ATCGTTTTTGATCCATTTTGCCCCTTTTCTTGGGTTAGGTTTTTAAATGTCTCAACGAATGCCTCTATGGTTAGATTTTACATGGCTCAATACGAGCGCTTGACTTCGATAGTATCATATGATACTATCATGGCATGCCTGAAAAATATCCGCCTTTTCAAATTACTGCCGAAATCTTAAACCTCTGCGCGGAGATTAACCGCCTCCTGGGCCAGTTTGAGGGCTTAAAGATGCCCGTCCCCCAGCCGCAGTTGCGGCGACAGAGCCGGATCAAGACGATTTTTTCGTCCCTGGCAATTGAAGGGAACAGGCTGACGGAAAAACAGGTAACCGACCTTATAAACAACAGGAGAGTGATCGGCCCGCAAAAAGATATTCTCGAAGTTAAAAATGCCATCAAGGCCTACGATTTAATCCATACCTATAAATATAGCCAGTTTGGTTCCCTGCTTAAAGCGCATCAGGTCATGCTGAATGGCCTGACCGAAGACGCCGGCTCCTTGCGCATCAGAAATGTCGGCATTTTTAAGGGCGATGAGGTCGCGCATCTGGCGCCAAAATACCAGTTGGTCCCGAAATTGATGGGAGACCTTTTTGCTTTTTTAAAAAGAAGAGATAATTTAAATCCTTTAATAAGATCAAGCGTTTCCCATTACGAACTTGAATTTATCCACCCTTTTTCGGACGGCAACGGGCGAATGGGTCGTCTCTGGCAAACCGTTATTTTGCTTAAATACCATCCGCTTTTTGAATATATCCCGGTAGAATCAATAGTCAGAGAGAAACAAAAGGAATATTATAAAATTTTGGCGCAGGCGGATAAAGTGGGGGATTCGACCCGGTTTATTGAATTTATGCTGAAAGTTATTTTTCAGGCGGCCCGGGAATTTTTGGCTAACCTTAAACCGCAAACCGAAACGGCAAAAACCAGGCTAAAGCTGGCCGGGGAACATTTTCAAAAGAATCCTTTTTCCAGGAAAGATTATCTGGCTTTCCATAAAAACATTTCGACTGCGACTGCCAGCCGTGATCTGCTTTTTGGGGTAAAACAAAAAATCCTTAAAAGAAGCGGAGCAAGGGCCTTAACAATATACCAGTTTTAAGTTTGTAGTTAGTTCTGTAATGGGTATAAAAGGCCAGGCCCATCGTCAACATTAAGGAAGTCCAGGAGGCAAGGAGTTTAATGTTGTGGCCGCATTTGTTAGTTGGGGCTTTGGAGTGCGCCGGGAAAGAGTTGGGCTATGCCGGGATTTTTTCCAGAGACACCGGAAGGCAAACGCATTTTATGATGGGTTATTCAGTAAAAGGTTCTCTGGATCAGGTGCCAGATTATATACACGGGAAAACCAGCCAGAGCCCAGCAAAAGTCTTAGACAGGAAAAAGAATCCTGCTGGATTCATCGCTTTACCACTACTTCAAGTACTCCCGTAATTTCTTAGCACGCGTAGGGTGTTTTAGCTTACGCAAAGCTTTCGCTTCAATTTGGCGAATACGCTCTCTGGTGACATTAAATACTTTGCCGACCTCTTCCAGCGTTCGGGGATGGCCGTCATCCAGGCCAAAACGCAGCTTGAGCACAATCTTTTCCCGCTCAGTTAAAGTACTCATAACTGTTTCCAGGTCATCGCGCAGCAACCCATGCATAACCACGTCGTCCGGGGCTTGCACTGTGGCATCTTCAACAAAATCTCCCAGACGCGAGCTGTCTTCGTCGCCGATCGGCATCTCCAGCGATAAAGGCACCTGAGAAACCTTTATAATTTCCCGCACCTTCTCAACTAAAATCCGTGATTTTTTAGCGATTTCTTTTTCGGTCGGTTTGCGGCCGAGCTTTTGTAATAATTGACGAGAAGTCTTGCGCAAACGGTTAATAGTTTCAACCATGTGGACCGGAATACGAATTGTGCGTGCCTGATCGGCAATGGCTCGAGTAATGGCCTGTCGTATCCACCAGGTGGCATAGGTTGAAAATTTATAACCCTTGCGGTGATCAAACTTCTCAACCGCCCGAATTAGCCCCAGGTTCCCCTCCTGAACTAAATCCAAAAAGAGCATGCCGCGTCCGGTATATTTTTTGGCAATAGAAACAACCAGGCGCAGGTTGGAGTTAACCAATTTATGCTTGGCGCGCAGATCGCCGGCTTTAATCCGCTTGGCCAGGACGATCTCTTCTTCGGATGTGAGCAGGGGGAACTTGCCGATTTCGCGCAAATACATGCGCACAGTGTCGTCTACGCCAACACCCTTAAGGGCAGCCAGCTCTTTGTGCAGAGCATCAATTTCGGGCTCAACTTTAGATTCTTTTTTTTCAGCAACTTCTATGCCTAAACCAAGCAACTGCTCTATCTCATCCAGGTTTTTTTCCGGTTCCGGATAAATAGATAAAATCTCTTCCGGCGTCAGGTAGCCCTTGCGGGTCGCCTCCGCTTTTAAGGATTCGAAGCTTTTTCTTTTTGTCAGCACACTATTTCTCCGTTGCTTTATCGTACGTATTACCAGGAAATTTCATTATTTAGCTCAACAAGTAATTTCGCGACTTCCTTACTTTGTCCCGATTTCTCCGCTTGATTAATGGCCAGTTTTAGGCCGGCTACTTTGTGTTTTTGCCGCTCGTTATTCAGGACCATAAGGCAGTCATTAAGGATTTTCTCTTTATTTTCTGTATCACCCAGGGGTTTGTCCATGATGTTGCGCGATAAAAATCGCCTGGCTTCTTCGTCTTCTAAATTATCCAGCAAAAAGTGCAGCGGACTGTCGTCATCTTTGAAATCCGAAGCAAAAATCAGAGCGACGATGGCCTGAACTGGTGCCAGCTTAAAATCTTCAACTGACATCCGCTGTTTTAGGGTCTCCAGGGCCTCTTTGCTTTGTGCGGCCAGCGCGATTAAATTTATTTCCGCTTCCTCAATCCTTGAACCCGGTTTTTCAGTCATTCTTTGCAAGGAATTTCTGCCGCCATAGCTGTAGTGCTGGCTCCTTTTAATAGTGGTCAGGATTGTGTCAGCGTCTGTTTTGAGCCAGGACGCGGCCAGTTTGGCGTATTCTTTTTGAATATATGGGTCACTTTCTTGTCCCAGGATTGTGGCGATCTCTTGCAAAGCCTTAGCGCGAGCCTCTATTTCAGCCAGATTATAGCGTGCCAAGATCCTTTTGATCCTAAACTCAAGAAACGGCAAGGCGGATTCAATGCATTTACTAAAGCCCGCGAGGCCGCTTTTTTGAATTGCTTCATCCGGATCTTTACCGGAGATAAGTTGGGCGACTTTAACTTTTAAACCCTGGTCGCGCAGCAGCTCAATGGAGCGCTCTGCCGCCACGCCGCCCGCGGCATCCGCGTCAAAGGCCAACACTATTGTATCGGCGTATCTGGCCAGTAACTTGCATTGCGAAATCGTCAGGGCAGTGCCCAGGGTGGCAACTATATTTTGTACGCCATTTTGAAACGGGGTGATCAAATCAAAATAGCCTTCAACCATGATCGCGGTTTTGTGCTTTTTTATATTGTCTTTAGTCAGATTTAAACCAAAAAGAGTCTCCCCTTTGTGGTAAATCTGCGTGTCGGAAGAGTTCAAATATTTTGGTTCTTCATCGCCGAGCGACCGGCCGCCAAAAGCGACCAGCCGGTCGCGCTGGTCGACAATTGGGAAAATTAGACGGTTTCGAAAGCGGTCATAATAACCGCCTCCCCCTTCACGAGCTAAAATAAGGCCGCTTTTTTCGATTAAGGCAGGAGAAACTCCGCGGGCAATAAGGTGTTTAAATAAATTATCCCAGCCGATTGGAGCTACCCCCAAATAAAAGAGTTCCCTGGTTTTGTCTGTAATGTTTCTCTGATTGAGATATTTTCTGGCAATTTCTCCATCGTTCCCATTTAAGCAGGTTTGAAAATATTGGCCGGCCATGAGCGTAACCTGAAAAAGTTTGTCTTTATCCCCTTTAGAGAGTTCATAGTTGGTTGATTTGGGTACGTTAATATCGAGCTTGGCACCCAGATCTTCTGCCGCTTCGACAAAACTAATGTTTTCGATTTTCATGATAAAGGAAAAAGCATTGCCGCCTTCGTTACAACCAAAACAATGGAAGATTTGCTTTTCCTCGGAGACGGTAAAAGAGGGGGTTTTCTCGGAGTGGAAAGGGCAGAGTCCCAAGTAATTTTTGCCGCGTTTTCTGAGTTGGACGTACTCGGAAACAACTTTAACTATGTCAGCCTTTTTCCTGATCTCTTCAATTGTTTCTTTGGGGATCATTAATTCTCCTTGCTTGCCGCCTGCCTGCCGGTAGGCAGGGGTGGGCTGGGCTGGGCAGAGCATGCCATTCATCCGGCACAAAAAGTTGCTGAAACTTGGTTATGGCGTAGCGGTCGGTCATGCCGGAGATAAAATCAACTGTATGCTGGACCTGGTCTTCGTTTGTTTTGGCCCCATTTTGGAAGTCAGCGTTATAATGATAGTGCCTGAAAAGCTGCCGCATTAAGACCGGCACCTTGCTTTCTTCTTTTTTGGCGGTCGGATTAATGTAAACGTTTTTGTACATGAAGTTATACAGCCCATCCATGGCTTTTTGGACAGCCCGGCTCAATTTTATTTCGGATTTACCGCGAGATTGTTTAATAATGTCACTGATAATTGTGTCCAGGATGTTATTGTTTAAAACTTTCATGTGATGGCGCGGTAAATATCTTTTCTTTAATACTCCGGCGCGCAGCGCGTCCTCAATGTCGTGATGCAGGTAGGCGATCCGGTCGGCCAGGCGCACAAGGCAACCTTCCAGTGTCTCGGGCCAAGGATCATCCGGAGTGTGGTTGCGAATACCGTCAATTATTTCGTGGCACAGGTTGAGCCCCTGGCCGTCTTTTTCCAGCTCTTCGACGATGCGCACGCTTTGTTCGTTGTGAAAAAAGCGGCGGCCATAATTTTCTTTCAAAATATCGTCGAGAATGTACTCGCCGGCGTGACCAAACGGGGTATGTCCCAGATCGTGAGCCAAAGCAATAGCTTCGGTTAAATCCTCATTTAAACACAGCGCCCTGGCAATGGTTCTGGCGATTTGCGCTACTTCCAGGGTGTGGGTTAAGCGAGTGCGGTAATGGTCTTCGACAGGTGAAAGAAAAACCTGGGTCTTGTGCTTTAACCGGCGGAAAGATTTGCAATGGATGATCTTATCCCGGTCACGCTGAAAAGCAGTGCGAAACTCGCACTCTTTTTCCGGTTTTCGCCTGCCTCTGGTTTTTACCGACAGGGCGGCGGAGGGGGAAAAATATCTTTTCTCCCGCGCCTCAATTTCTTTGCGGATTATCATTAACCTTTGAGCGCCGCCTGCGCGGCCGCCAACCTGGCGATGGGAACTCGATAAGGTGAACAGCTCACATAATTTAAGCCGACTCTGTGGCAAAATTCCACAGACGAAGGGTCTCCGCCGTGTTCGCCGCAGATGCCGACTTTAAGGGTCTTATTGGTCTTTCGGCCGCGCTTAACGCCCATTTCTACCAGCTGGCCCACGCCTGTCTGGTCCAAAACCTGGAATGGATCGTTCTTTAAAATTCCCATTTCAACATACGCCGGCAGGAATTTACCGGAATCGTCGCGGGATAAACCCATGGTCATTTGGGTTAAGTCGTTGGTGCCGAAAGAAAAGAACTCGGCAACTTCGGCAATTTTATCTGCCGTTAGCGCCGCGCGAGGAATTTCTATCATTGTGCCGACCAGGTACTCAACTTTGGCTTTGTATTGTTTTAAAGTTTCTTGGGCAACCCGTCTGATGATTTCCGTCTGATTTTTTAGCTCTTCTACCGTACTAATCAGAGGAACCATGATTTCCGGTTGCGCCCCTTTAACTTCGCAAGCCGCTTCCATGATTGCGCGGGCCTGCATTTCGGTTATTTCCGGGTATATAATTCCCAGACGGCAACCGCGATGGCCTAACATCGGGTTGAATTCGTGGAGAGATGATATCTTTTGCTTGATCTTCTCCAGGCTCACTCCCATTTCTTCGGCCATCTCTTTTTGCTGGGCTTCTTCGTGAGGCACAAACTCATGGAGTGGGGGATCAAGCAGGCGGATGGTAACCGGCAGGCCTCTCATGGCTTCAAATATACCGATAAAATCACCTTTTTGCATGGGCAATAATTTGGCCAGCGCCTTTTTTCTGCCTGCGCGGTCGTCAGCTAAAATCATTTCTCTGACCGCTTTAATTCTGTCTCCTTCAAAGAACATATGTTCGGTGCGGCAAAGGCCAATTCCCTCGGCGCCAAAATCACGGGCGACCTGGGAATCTTTTGGCGTGTCGGCGTTGGTTCTAACCTGTAAGGTCCTATACTTGTCAGCCCAGCCCATGATCTTGCCAAAGTCTCCGGAAAGCTCGGGTTTAATAGTAGGTACTTGTCCCTTCATGACTTGTCCGGAACTTCCGTCAAGCGAAATCCAATCGCCCTCTTTGATCACCGTACCGCCAACTTCAAATTGTTTATTCTTGTAGCTGATGTTGATGGCGCCGCATCCAGCCACACAACATTTACCCATGCCGCGAGCGACAACCGCGGCGTGAGAGGTCATACCGCCGCGGGCAGTCAAGATGCCCTGGGCCGCGTCCATACCACCGATATCTTCCGGTGAGGTTTCTATCCTGATCAGGATAACTTTTTTGCCATCTTTGGCCCAGGCTTCAGCTTCATCGGCGTGGAAAACCGCCTGTCCGGTAGCTGCGCCGGGGGAGGCGGGCAGCCCCTTGGCAATCACCTCTTTTTTGGCTTTGGGATCAAACATCGGATGGAGTAATTGATCCAATTGCTCTGGGGCAATGCGCAGTAAGGCGGTTTTTTCGTCAATCAATTTTTCTACAACCATATCGCAGGCAATTTTTAGGGTGGCAGCCGCGGTTCTTTTGCCGGTTCTGGTCTGCAGCATCCAGAGTTTGCCTTTTTGAATTGTGAATTCAATGTCCTGCATCTCTTTGTAATGTTTCTCCAGCTTTTTATAGATAGCTTCAAGAGTTTTGTAGGGTTTGGGCATGACCTCTTCCAGAGTTTTCTGGTCTTTACCGGATTTGGTTGAAGCGTTAATCGGTTGAGGGGTCCTGGTGCCGGCCACAACGTCTTCTCCCTGCGCGTTGATCAAATATTCCCCATAAAACTTTCTCTCGCCGGTAGCCGGGTTTCTGGTAAAGGCAACGCCGGTGCCTGAATCATCCCCCATATTACCGTAAACCATGGCTTGAACATTAACTGCCGTTCCCCATTCATGAGGAATCTTGTTGATTTGGCGATATTTGATGGCGCGGTCACCCATCCATGAACCAAAAACAGCCTCAATTGCTCCCCACAACTGTTTCCAGGGCTCTTCGGGGAAAGCAACCCCTTTTCTTTTTTTGATCACGGCTTTAAAACGACGAACCAGTTCTTTTAAATCTTTGGTCTTTAATTCGACGTCAAGTTTGACCCCTTTTTCTTTCTTAACCTCGTCCATAATTTCTTCAAAGGGATCGATGTCGGTCTTGCTTTGCGGTTTTAATCCCATCACAACATCACCGTACATCTGGACAAAACGCCTGTAAGCGTCCCAGGCAAATCTCTCGTTGCCGGATTGTTTGGCCAGGCCGACCGCTGTTTTATCATTGAGTCCCAGGTTTAAAACAGTGTCCATCATTCCCGGCATGGATATCCTGGCGCCAGATCTCACGGAAACCAATAATGGATTTTTATCATCGCCAAATTTGGCCCCCATTACTTTTTCCACATGACCTATCCCTGTTTTTATCTGGACATCCAGTTCTTTGGGGTATTTGCGGTTCATTTTGTAATAAACCGTACACATCTCCGCGGTAATGGTGAATCCGGCTGGGACCGGAATTCCCAGAGTACTCATTTCTGCCAGGTTCGCCCCTTTACCTCCCAACAAATTTTTCATTTGAGCCTTGCCATCTGACTTGCCGCCGCCGAACTTGTACACGTACTTATTCCCTTTTGCCATTTTCTTTAATCTCCTTTCGTTCAGGTATGAATGGAGCTGAGGGGGATCGAACCCCTGACCTCTTGACTGCCAGTCAAGCACTCTCCCAGCTGAGCTACAGCCCCACCTTTACTAATAATGATAAATAATCGCGTCTTTTTCCCAAAGCCCCTCAAGATTATAATAATCTCGTTCAGCGCTGCCCATCAGGTGGATCACTATATTACCCAGGTCCAGCACCATCCAACCGGATTTGGCTAAGCCTTCCCACTTGATCATTTTTATCTTATGCTTACGCAATTGTTTGTTTATCTCTTGCTCAATTGCCCTGAGTTGCGGCACCGACTCAGCGCTGCAGAGGATTAAAACATCAACGATGGATGATGTTTTGCTGATATGCACGGTCTTTATGTCAACCGCCTGTTTTTGTTCCGCCGCTTTGACGATGAGCTCTACCAGATCTTCGTTTTTTGATTTTTTAGTTTTGGGCATCAGGTAATTACTTGTTTGCCGCAGATGTATTTTTCGACAATATTTTTCAAACCGGCTTTGTCCGGCTGCCAGTAATATATCCCGTCGACCATCAGGTCTGTGCCGGGTAGTACAGCCAGATAAACCCGACCCAGCTCAAATGCCGTGCGCATGCTTAGGCTGAGCCCCAGCACCTGTTTTGAACTTAGATTAGTATCAACATAAGAGAGCAGGCCCAGAAACAGTTTTGGCGAGCGCAAGACATTATCGCGTTTGATCAGTTCGTTGGCGAGAGCCTGGATAAACTTTTGCTGACGGGCGATACGGGAAAAATCTCCGCCATCGCTGCGGAACCTGACATAGCCCATGGCTTGTTTGCCTGACAGTTTTTGCAAGCCGGGATTCAGGTCAATATTTAAATCCCCGGCGCTATCCACATAATACATCCTATGTTCCACATCGATTGTGATGCCGCCAAGTTCATCAATAATATTAACTATGCCGGAAAGATTGACACAGAGGTAGTAGGGGATGTCGACGTTGAGCAGGTCTTCAACAGATTTCCGGGCCAGTTCAATCCCGCCATAGGCATAGGCGTGGTTGATTTTACCTAAACTATGCCCATGCAGTACAGCCAGGGTGTCTCTGGGAACGGAGATGAGCGAGGCTTCTTTATTCTCCGGGTTGGCGTGCAGCACCATTATGGTGTCTGAGCGATGGCCAAAGGCATCGTCAATGCCCAGCACCAGGATGTTGGACGTTGGCAGGAGAATATTGGTCGGGGCTAAACTTAAAAACACCTTTAATAGGGTAAGTTTTGAAGCGATAGCTACGCCAAAGCCCAAGGAGGCCGATAAAATTGCTAATATTACAGTGGTGATAATTAAGAATCTTTTCATGATCTTAATAAATAATAATTCCTGGTGGCGATAGTGCCGGGATAAATAGGTAAGCCCTGGCCGAGTAAAAACAAAAGCATATTTGAGGCCGACTCAACAACGGCCCGATCTAAATTGGTGAACGCTAATTTTCTGAGCCTCTTTACTCCAGAAAAAGAACGCCCTGCTTCAATATGGTCTGACAAATATATTATTTTTTCAAGTGTCGTCATTTTTGGCGAGCCGACAGTGTGTTTTTTTATCGCGTTAAGAATCTGGAAAGATGTAATCCCAAACTCTTGCCTGGCCAATAGCGCGCTTAACTCGGCATGAAATAGTTTTGGCTCAAATTTGCCGATAGCGTCAATTTTTAGGCGAAACTTTATAGCCTGTTTGAGCAAATCCGACCTTGAAAACTTTCTGGCATAGTCGTGTAGAAGCGCAGCAATGCTTGCCAGTTTAATTGAAACACCATGTTTCTTAGCAAGGGAGACCGCGGTCGCTTCTGCGCGTACACAATGCTTAAATCTTTTTGGGTCCAAGTCGCGCTTTAATTTTTCCAGTATTTCCGCTCTTTTTTGCACATTCCTCACGCGAAGTTGCTATTCTAGCAGTTTTTCTTTATAATTGTCAACTCTTATGAAGAACTTAGCGGTAATAATATTAGCGGCAGGCAAGGGTGCGCGCATGAAGTCTGATTTGCCCAAGGTCTTTCACGAAATCTTGGGTGAGCCGATGCTGACCCATGTTTTGAATGCCGTTAAGGGGCTTGCCCCCCAACAGACTTTGGTTGTGGTTGGTCATCGCCGTGATCTAATTATGGATTATTATAAAGAATGGCCCATTAAGTTTGCCGTTCAGGAAGAGCAGCTAGGCACCGGACACGCGGTTATGCAGGCAAAACCTTTTCTCAGAGATTTTTCCGGAACGGTGCTGGTTTTAGCCGGAGATGTCCCCTTACTATCCGAAAAGATCCTAAAAGAACTGGTGAACTTTCATTGCAAGAACAAAGCCGCGGCGACAGACTTAACGGCTTTATTGCCCGATGCCGGTAATTATGGCCGGGTAGTGCGGAAGCCAAATGGAGAGATGGTAAAAATAGTTGAAAAGAAGGACGCCTCACCGGAAGAATTACAGATCAAAGAGATAAATACCGGCACGTTTTGTTTTGACAAAGAAGCCTTGTTTTTGGCTTTGGCTGAAGTAAAGGCAGAGAATGCCCAGCAGGAGTATTATTTAACTGACACGATCGAAATTCTATGCAAGAAAGGGTTGCCGGTCTACGCCTTCCGCGCCTCTGACCCCTCTGAAACTTTGGGAGTAAACACCAGGGAAGAATTAATCAAGGTTGAAAAGTTTCTCTTAAAGAAACAAGGCTAAAAAATCCCGCCAGCGTGGTAAGCGGCCACAAAACCAGGCCGCGCTTCAGATTATAGCAGAAAAGATAAGCGAATTGAATCTTCCCCCTCAATAGCCTATAATTCCCAACAATGGGGTTTGATATATTAATTAACCTCAATAATGTTAGCCTGCTGATAACCTTTGCCGTTCACCTTGGTTTTGCCGCTTACATATATTGTAAGGATCCCAGGAGCGAAGCAAATCGCTCATTGGCTACGCTCCTGTTCTTTGTCGCAGGTTGGGTTTTTACTTACATCCTTTTCTATAATGTAAAAACGTTTGAGTTTATCTTGATTATTCGCAGATTATCCCCGGCGGTGGCCGGTTTTGTAGTTGCTTATTTTGTCTGTTTCGCCCTGGTTTTTCCAAAGAGGGAAAAGGAAGTTCCCTGGATCTGGAAAACATTGATTATGGCGCCTGTTTGGATCTGCTCCATGTTTGCGATTTTTTCGGATTTAATTATTAAATCCGTTAATATTGTCGACCCAAACTTTTTGGTGTTTGGCGACGTGGTTTTTGGCCCGGTTTTTCATCTCTTTAACCTTGGTTTTGTGGTTTATACTATAATTGGAACCTCAATCCTGGTGAAAAAATTATTTCACGCTGATGGGCGAGCAAGAGGCCAGATATTATATGTCCTCTTTGGCGGCACGCTCACCCTGTGTTTTACGATTGTAACAAATGTTATTTTGCCGGTATTCTTTGGTGTTTCGTATTTTTCCGGTTTTATCCCGGTGGCTACGTTGATTGTGGCGGGGTTTATGACGCATGCCATCGCCAGGCATCACCTCCTCAACATTGAAGATATGTTGTCCCGGGGCACTTATTTTCTGGCTACCGTCGCTGCCATAGTAGGCACAGTTTTTTGTCTGTTTACGGATAATTGGGCTTATTTGCCTCTTTATTACATTACTCTCGGCCACCTGGCCATTGGTATCGTGGTTCTAAGTTATAGCTGGCGCAACAAAATAAATGTTTCCTACGCCTTTTTGGTTTTCTTTACCGGAACCATGATATTCTCTTCGGCAGTTTTTTTTAATGCCGCGCGGCTCCCCTATATCCTCTTGGCGGCTAAACTCATATATGTAAGTACATTTTTCCTGATGATCCCGCTTTTTTTCTTTTCTGTCTTTTTCCCGTTTACCAAGCCCAGCCTTTCTTTATTGAAAGCCTTAATTATTCCCGTGCCGGGGATTGTTTTTGCTGCCGTAGCCTTATTTTCTGATTTGTTGGTGCGGGATGTTATTTTTCGATCCTGGGGTAGGGAGGTGGTGTTTGGTCCGTTTTTTCCGGTTTTTGCGATGTACTGCACCTTCTTTGTGGGATATACTTTTGCGATTTTGGTCCGTAAGCATAATGTTTCATTTGGGCTGCAAAGGACCCAGGTTAGATACATTCTTATTAGTTTTTTAATTATTGGCGTGCCTAATTTTGCGGCAAATATTATCTTGCCTGCTTTTTGGCAAAATTATCAATTGATACAACCAGCACTTTACTTTGCCCTGCCGGAAGCCATCTTTGTGGCTTATGCGGTTTTAAAACATCGCTTGATGAGCGTTGAAATTATGATTCAGCGGGGTTTTGTCTATGCCAGCGTGACGGTCTTTATTATGGCGTTGTATGCCCTGGCGGTGATTATCTCAGAAACATTTTTTAGGCAGATATTGGGCTATAGTTCTTTGCTAATTTCAACGATGGCGGCATTATTGATCGCGGTAACTTATCATCCACTGGTTAAGAGTTTTCAGTCTTTTACCGATCGCCTCTTTTTTCGCGGACGTTATGATTATCAGGTGACGTTGCGTGAGATCAGTCATAAAATTGCTTCGGTGATCAAGCTGGAAGAGCTAACCAGGTTGATTGTCTCTTCTTTTGTTGATACGATGAAAGTTTCGGAAATATCTTTTCTGCTGCTTGATAAAAACAAAGAACGTTTCCATTCGGTCTCTTTGCCAGCGCCGCGCTATAAAAGGATTGAAATAGATTTTACCAGCCCCATAGTTGCCTGGATATCGGCCACCAAAGATGTTTTGGTGGCTGATGAGCTGCAAAGTGAAATCGTCCGCCAGGATGTTCCTGGCAAAGATGGTGAAAATAGACGCCACAGCCTGGAAGAGGTGCGGGATGAGATGCTACGCCTGGGTATTTCCATCTGGGTGCCGATAATTTCCAAAGATGAATTGATCGGGATTATTGCTTTAGGCAATAAACTCTCTGGAGATATTTTTAGCGGCGAGGATATTGATTTGCTGGGAACTTTGGCCAACCAAATTGCCGTGGCCTTGGATAATGCCAGGCTTTACGACGAAGTGGTTAATACCAGGGATTATGTGGAGCAAATACTTCAATCGATGGTTTCCGGCGTATTGACGGTTGATACACGGACCAGAATTGTTACTTTTAATTCCATGGCTGAAAAAATTACCGGCAGAAAAATTGATGAGGTTATTGGCAAAAAATGCGAAGAAATATGGGGCAACAAGGGGATCATTTGCAACATTGTTGAAAATACGCTAATAAATAAGTGTTACGTAAATTTTGACTCAAGCCTGGCTTCACCCGAAAAAGGTCTGGTGCCGGTTTCATTTTCCTCAACTTTACTCAATGATTCCCAGGGAAAGAAAATGGGGGCCTTAATTACAATCCAGGACCAGACCGAGGTTAAAGAATTGGAAGGCAAAGTCAGGCAGGCGGATAAATTGTCGGCGCTGGCGACCATGGCGGCCGGGATGGCGCACGAGATTAAAAATCCGCTCTCTTCGATGAAAGTATTATCTCAACTTATCCCCCGCAAGATTGATGATCCGGAGTTCAAAAAGAAACTGGCCGAAATATTTCCCAGAGAGATCAACCGCATAGACCGTATTGTCGAAAGCCTGTTGGGCTTTGCCCGGGCCACGGCTCCGGCGTTTGAAATAACTAACATAGAAAATATTCTCGAAGAAACCCTTGATTATTTTGCCAACCAGGCCAAGGAAGCCGACGTTAAAATTATTAAATATTTTGCCCGGTTGCCTGAAATTGAGGTTGATCGAAGCCAAATCTCTCAGGTTTTTTCTAATTTGGTGCTTAATGCCATCCAGGCGATGTTCCTGGGTGGGGAGTTGCGGGTATCAACCTTACCGGGCAAGAAGGTTGATAATTTTTTGCGTAATGTAAAAATCCAGATTTCTGACTCCGGACACGGGATAGCGGAAGAAAAGTTAAAAAAACTATTTGATCCGTTTTTTACCACCAAGCATGGCGGGACAGGGCTTGGCTTAACTATTACCCATAGTATCGTGGATGGTCATAAGGGGTATATTGATGTCGTAAGTCAGCTGGGCCAGGGAACGACTTTTACAATTACTTTACCAGTGAGTCAGGGATTGGTATAATTGCAGCCATGAAGAAGACAATTCTTTTAATTGAAGATGAGCCTAAGGTGGAGGCGGTTTTCCGGGAAGCTTTGGGCAAGGGTTATGTAATTGAAGTAGTGCCCGGCGCTAAACTCGCGGCCGCTTTTATAGATAAAAAAATTCCCGATATAGTTGTTATTGATTTTGATTTAAAAAATGAAGACGGACTGCGGGTCTTTGAGCGTTTGGGCCTGGCGGCGCCAACGATCATGATGTCAAGCTCGGGCAATATTTCTCTGGCGGTTTCTGCCACGAAACTGGGCGTGGTAGAGTTTTTGAGAAAGCCGTTAAATGTTGAACAATTGCGAGAGGCGGTGGAACAAAATATTTCGCAAGAAGAGAGGCCGCTCCGATTGGGTGCGGGGTTGGCGTGGTTGTGGGGAGAAGGACATGGCTTGAAAGAAATGTTCTCCGGGATTCAACATGCCTTACGCGCCAACAAAGATGTTGTTCTGGTCGGCGGGCGGGGGATTGAGTCGGGGGGGGTGGCGGAATTAATCCACCAGCACAGCGCCAAACGAGACAGAAGATTGGTCAGGTTTGATATTGCCGCTTTTCGTCGGCAGGATCTGGAAACGCATTTTTGGGCCACCTTGCAGGATTTACTCTCTTTGCCGGCGGCAACCTCCCTGCGAAAAAATGAAAATCTGTGCGGCACAATTTATTTGGAGAATATTGAGCGGGTTGATGAGCATTTTAAGCTGAGCCTCTTAAAATATTTTAATGAACGCAAAGGCAAGACTGTTCGTGCCGTGCTCGGAGTAAATAGCCGTGACGCTATTTTAACGCAAAATGATTATGTGGTTGTCGAAATCCCCAAACTCCGCGAGAGAAAAGAAGATCTGCCATATCTTTTGTCTTTATATTTAAAGGGCTACTCGGTTAAGTACAATAAGGAGGTCAAATTTATTTCCAGAGAGGTGCTGGCAGATTTGGCTGCTTATGATTTTCCCGGTAATTACGCGGAGTTGGAAGAATTGGTCCGGGAGGCAGTCTTGGTGGCAGCCGCAGACAAGCTGGAAGCAAAAAATTTAGCCTATACCTATAAGATTCTCCAACAAGCTTATGGCGGGTTAAATCTGCCTCTTGACGCGGCGAAATTAGAATTTGAAAATAGCCTGTATAATATATTGCTCGATAAGTCAAATGGAGACGAGGCGCGGCTGGCCAGATTTTTGAATGTTCCCAGGAGTGTTTTAAGCGAACGAATTCAAAACCTGCTTAATTAGATTCTTTACCTGGTCTTTTTCTTTGGCTTCACCGATAATTCTGATAACCGGTTCGGTATTGGAGGCTCTGACGTGTACCCAGCTCGTGGGCAGGACAACTTTTACCCCTTCGGTTAGGATAAGTGTTTTGTTGCTAAAGTACTCTTTAACATCTTCAACCACGGCATCCGCGTGGTCTTGATCCCGACAGTCTATTTTCTTCTTAATCATATGGTAAGCGGGAATTTCCGCGACCAGCTCAGAAATGCTTTTACCGGATTCCGCCATCATGTTTAAAACCATTGTCATGGCGGCCAGAGCGTCACGGTTGAAACCAATGCGTGGATAAATTACGCCGCCGTTACCTTCGCCGCCAATTAAACCCTTTAATTCTTTGAGTTGTTCGGCTACGTGTACTTCGCCGATTTTGGTGCGGATAACCATGGCCTGATTCTGCTGAGCAATATCGTCAATTGCCCTGGTCGTCGATAGATTTGTTATCACCAGCTTCTTTTTGCGGTGGCTCCCCTTATGTTTTGATAAGATGTATTTGGTAGCCAGGGCCAGGGTTAATTCTTCTCCCACAGGCTTGCCCAGGTCAGAAACAATAGCCAGTCGGTCGGCATCGGAATCCAGGGCAAAACCAATATCCGCTTTTTTGCTTTTAACCAATTTAACCAGGTTCCCCAGGTTGTCGGGTATCGGTTCGGGCGGGTGGGGGAAAGGTCGGTCAAGATGGCAATGAATGGCCTCTACTCGACAACCAAGTTTTGTTAAAAGTTTTACGCAGGCGACAGATCCGGCGCCGTTACAACAATCCAACGCGACTTTGAATTTTTTGCGGCGGATGGCCCCGGGTTTGATCACTTTGAGTATCTTATCAATGTGAGTCTCGATGCCGGAATAGTTAGAGAGGAGTATTCGGTGATCTTTGGCGATGAATTTTTTTGTTTCGTAAAGTCTAATTAATTTTTTTGCCTGATGCTCATTCAAAAATATTCCATCTTCGCGCACAAACTTTAATCCGTTCCAGGGGAGGGGGTTGTGAGAAGCCGTAATAATTATCCCTCCGTTAGCCCGCAGTTCCCGTACCATTATGCCAACGGTGGGGGTGGGGCAAATACCCAGATCAATAACTTTACAGCCGGTGGCCAGGAGTCCGGAAAAGATAATCCCTTTGATAAATTCTGAAGTAGTTCGCGGATCGGTGCCGACAACGACAATTTTCTTGGCCGAAGAATCATCCGACAGGTATGTGCCAAAGGCTTTGGCAAAATCCAGACAAACTTCCGCGGTCAAGGATTCCGGGACCAAACCACGAACCCCAGAAATGCTGATTTTTAGCGACATATTGACTATTATAACACAAACTGTTACACTCAAACAGAAATGTTTGGCGCAATTTTACCTCATCCGCCGCTTTTAGTGCCGGAAATTGGCCGTGATCAACTGAAAATGGTTGAGAGTACAATAAAAAGCGTCTCTGAGGTTTTCCGCAGGTTAAAGAAACACGATTTTGACACGCTGGTTGTTGTGACCCCCCATGGAAATGTTGGACAAGCCTCGGTTCCGGTCTATACCGGGCATGTTTTTGAGGGAGATTTTGCCATGTTTGGAGCCAAAAAACCAATTTTTAGTTTTAAAGGTGATCCCAAGCTGGGTCTGGCAGTGATTAAGGATTGTGGGCTTGCTGCCAATTGTCCTGAGACGCTGCTGGACCACGGGGCCCTGGTGCCGCTTTATTTTTACCAGGTTGAGAAAATTAAAAAACCGATTTTACCGGTCGCCATTGGCTTTATGTCGCTGAAAAAATTGTATGATTTTGGCATGAGTCTGGCTAAAACAGCCGCGCGTTTAGGACGAAAGATCGCGGTGATAGGTTCAGCCGATATGTCGCATCGGTTAACCCAGGATGCCCCGTCGGGGTATAACCCAAAAGGTAAAGAATTCGACGAAAAATTAGTTGGTTTAGTTAAAGCTTATGATGTTCAGGGGATACTTAATTTTGATCGAGCTTTGGCGGAAGAGGCGGGGCAGGATGCTTTGTGGTCGATTGCGATATTGCTGGGGGCGCTTGATGGGGTGGCAGTTAAGCAGGAAGTTTTATCATACGAAGGTCCTTTTGGCGTTGGTTACATGGTCGCAAGCTTTGAGTGAACATGCTTTAGTGAAACTGGCGCGCAAAACCATCGACAGTTATGTCAAGGAAGGCAGGATAATTGAACCGCCTGCCGAATTGACCGGGGAAATGAATAAAAAGGCGGGGGTTTTTGTTTCTTTGTACAAACGGGGGAGTCTGCGTGGCTGCATTGGCACTTTCGCGCCAACGACCAAGAACGTGGCGGTCGAGATTATTCATAATGCTATTGAATCGTCGACCAGAGATCCGAGGTTTTTGCCAATTAAGGTGGATGAACTTGAAGAGCTGGATATTTCCGTTGATGTTTTGGGTGTGCCCGAACCGGTTAGCTCCGTGGCCGAGCTTGATGCAAAAAAATATGGCGTCATAATTGGAAATGGCGGGAGGCGAGGGCTGCTTTTGCCTGATTTGCCGGGAGTCAATACCCCGGCCGAGCAAATAGCCATTTGTCGCCGCAAGGCCGGCATTGGGGATAATGAGGACTTAGAGCTGTTTAGGTTTGAAGTTAGGAGGTATAAGTAATGATCAAAGCGGGAATAATTGGCGCCGGAGGCTACGCGGGGGTGAATCTGTTGTCGCTATTGTTGCGGCATCCGGAGGCAGAGGTCGTCTGGCTGATTTCGGAAGAAGCTCATAATGGAAAAAAAATCTCTGAATTGTTCCCTCACCTAACTGAGATTTGTGATTTGGCTTGCGGTACTTTGGCTGATGTCGGTAAACTGGCCAAAAAAGTGGATGTTGTTTTCTTGGCGTTGCCCCACGGCATGGCTCTTGATTATGTGCCGCGGATATTAAAAACCGGGGCAAAGGTTGTTGATCTGGGCGCGGATTATCGTTTTAGTGATGAAAAAGTATTTAAAAAATGGTACGGCGTTGAACATAAAGATAAAAAAGTTTTTGCCGAAGCGGTATTTGGTTTGCCGGAGCTTTTCCGGGCTGAAATTAAATCCGCTCTCCTGATCGGCAATCCCGGTTGTTATCCGACCGCTTCAATCTTGGGCCTGGCGCCGTTGGTTAAAAAGGGCTTGATTGATATGGATTCCATTATTGTGGATGCCAAATCCGGAGTTTCCGGGGCGGGGCGGGGGGCTAAACAAATCACTCTTTTTTGTGAACGTAATGAAGGGGTGATGGCTTATTCTGTCAACAATCATCGACATATGGGGGAAATAGAATTCCAGGTTGGCCGGCTAGCCGGTTATCCGAATACCCGGGTAACCTTTGTGCCTCACCTGATGCCGATGAGTCGGGGAATTTTGGCCACAATCTATAGCCAACTTAAAACTGAAAACTTAAAACTTAAAACTAAGGACTTAACTATTTTATATAAAAAATTCTATAAAGACGAGAAATTTGTGCGGGTATATGATACGCCGTGCACCAAGAATGTCTCTTTTACGAATTTCTGCGATATTGGCGTAGCGGTTAACGAAGAGACTCAGACCGTTATTGTGACTTCGGTCATTGATAACCTGATTAAAGGAGCGGCAGGACAGGCGGTACAGAACATGAATATAATATTCGGGCTTGATGAAGCAAAAGGTCTGGAGCAAATAGGAGTATTTCCATAATGAGCCGGGTAAAAGGATTTAAGGCCGCTGGGATTGCCTGCGGATTAAAAAAATCGGGTAAGCCCGATTTGACAATAATTTATTCTGAAGTACCGGCCGTTGCGGCCGGTGTTTTTACCACCAATCAGGTTAAAGCCGCTCCGGTTTTGGTTGACCAAGAACAGCTTAAGAATAAAACAGCCCGGGCCATTGTGGTTAACGCCGGCAATGCCAACTGTTGGACCGGTAAACAGGGACTAAAAGACGCTCATACAATGGTTAAGGAAACAGCCAGGGCGCTTAACCTTAAAACCCGGGAAGTTTTGGTGGCTTCAACCGGAGTGATCGGCCGGTCCATGCCCATGTCCACCGTTACAGCCGGCATTAAAATAGCGGTAAAGCAATTGTCGGCGGCTGGACTGGCTAAGGCGGCTCAGGCGATTTTAACAACTGACACCAGGTCCAAACAGATTACGCTTAAAGTTGGAGATATTACCATTACCGGCTTTGCCAAGGGCGCGGGGATGATTGAGCCGGGTATGGCAACTATGTTGTGTTTTATTTTAACCGACGCGCAAATTGAGAAAAGTTTACTGCAAAAGATTTTGCGGCAAGCGGTTAATAAGAGTTTTAACATGATCTCGGTAGATAATTGCCAATCAACCAACGACACTGTTTTGGCCTTAGCCAATGGGATGTCAGGAGTTAGGGTTGGTAATGTAGGGGCAGGGCTTGCCTGCCTGCCGGTAGGCACGGTCCCTGTCAGTCAATTTCAAATCGCCCTGGAAAAGGTTTGCATCTACCTGGCCAAGGAAATCGCGCGGGATGGGGAAGGGGCGAGCAAGCTATTAACGGTTAAGGTGTCCAGGGCCAGGAATGAAGCCGATGCCAGGAAGGCGGTGAAAGCCTTGATTGGTTCTTTTCTCTTGAAGGCCGCGGTTTATGGCCAAGATAAAAATACCGGCCGTATCTTGCAAGCGATCGGCACTACCAACGCCAAAGTTAATTGGGATAAATTTAAATTTGACTGGCAAATGGGAGACAAGGAAGATATTATTACAGTTAACCTGGCCGCGGGTAAGGTTGCCGCGACCGGCTGGGGTTGCGATTTAACCGAAGGCTATGTTGAAATCAACGCGGAGTATACGACATAAATGTTTAAGCAGTTAATTAAACGGGCTAATGCGGTTATCGAGGCTTTACCCTATCTTATTAAATTCAATAGTAAGATCATTGTCATAAAATACGGCGGGGCGGCGATGCAGAATAAAGAACTGACGTCGAGCGTTATTCAAGATGTCGTCTTGCTGAAGATGGTCGGGATGGAGCCGATCCTTGTTCACGGCGGCGGGCCGGAGATCAATAAATACCTGCGCAAAAACGGGATCGAGCCGAAATTTATCGGCGGCTATCGTGTAACCGATAAAGAGACGATGAGGATTGTCCAAAAAGTCCTCGGCGAAAAAATTAACCAGCAGATCGTCTCGCTGATCAAAAAAGCAGGAGGCAAGGCTAAAGGTTTCTACGGCAAAAAAGGGCAGGTCATTAAAGCGTTCAAATACTGGAAAAAGGACGAGAAGGGCAACAGGATCGATCTCGGCTTTACCGGACAGGTTGGCGGGGTCCGCTACCGCTTCCTGCGAAAGTGGATGAAACTCGGTTATATTCCGGTTCTAACCTCGATTGGCGTTGGGAAGCGGGGTGGAATCTACAATATTAATGCCGATAAGGCGGCGGCGGCGATCGCCGCTTACCTCAAAGCGGAAAAACTGATCGTGATGACTGATGTCAACGGCGTTCTTGATAATACAGGGAAATTAGTTTCAAAAGTTAACACTTACAAAGCGGGAAAAATGATCAAATTGGGCGGCATTTCCGGCGGGATGATCCCCAAAATTAAATCTTGCCTCTACGCCCTCCGCAAGGGTGTGAAAACTGCCCACATTATTGATGGCCGGATTCCCCACGCCATCCTCCTCGAGCTCTTCACCGACTACGGTATCGGGACGATGGTGGAGAAGTAAGCTTACCCCATTATCACTTCGATGTGGTGTTCGGCTCCGCCTGGCCGGTCGGCCGGAATAAGATTAGACGATTGCCGTTTATTATCCACAGTAATTGACTTTATACCCCTGGAAATATTTTCCGGGTTACGCACGGTTATGTAGTAGGTTGAATCACGAAAAACTCTTTTGACGGAAAAACCCTTCCAGTTTTTTGGAATGCAGGGATCAATCAGCAGCCCTTTGTAATCCGGCCTGATACCCAGAATCCATTGCGAAGCGGCAATAAAATTCCAACTGGCGGAACCGGTTAACCAGGAGTTTTTGCCTTCACCAAAATTTTTATGGGCTTTGCCGGCAATCATCTGGCAGTAAACATAGGGTTCTGTCTTATATAGATCAGCGGTATCATTGTGTGCCGCCGGCTGGATGGCTTTGTAGTATTCGTAAGCAATGTCGCCGCGACCGAGCATGCATTCGGCAATCATGGCCCAGGGATTTGGATGACAAAAAATAGCGCCGTTTTCTTTGAGCCCCGGAGGATAAACACAGATCGAACCGTATTTCCAGATGAACCTGGAATAAGGCGGCGTCATGAGGACGATGCCGTGCTTGGTCCAGAGATGTTTTCTGACCGCGTCCATGCATTTTAGAGCCCTGTCTTTTTCCGCTACGCCGGAGAGCACCCCCCAGGCCTGGGTTTCCAGATAAATCTGCCCTTCTTTATTTTTGCTGGAGCCAACAGGTTCTTCGTCCTGGTCAAAAGCGCGCATGTACCAGCCGCCATCCCAGGCAACTTTATTAATCTTCCGGCTCAGCTTGGTTGCGATGTCATTATATTTCTTGATATCATCTTTTTTGTTGATGAGCTCCGCCATTTTGGCCATTTCTCCGGCACCGTAAACGACCATCTGGGCGATCATAACAGATTCGGCCCCCTCTTTGCCGTGGGTCAGGTTTAAGCAATCGTTCCAGTCGGCAAAATAGATCTTGGGCAGGCCATGCGAGCCGATATGGGTAGTGGAAAAGTGGATAGCGCGGGCCAGGTGCTCGTAAACGGTTCCTTTTTCTCCGGCCACAAAAGGAACGGTTGTTTCTAAAAAGCGAATGTCGCCTGTTTCTTTGACATAAGCCGGGACCGAGACGGTTAACCAAAGGTGATCGTCGCCATAGCCGGAACCGTTGCCTTTTTTAGTTAAAGGAGAATACTGGTGATAGGCCGAACCGTCTTCGAATTGGTTGGAGGCCAGGTCAATTATTCTTTCTTTTACCTTTTCCGGGATCATGTGCACAAAACCGAGAGTGTCCTGGTTTGAATCCCGGAAGCCCATGCCCCGGCCAATGCCGGATTCATAATACGAAGCCGAACGCGACCAATTAAATGTTGTGCGGCATTGATACTGATTCCAGGTATTGACCATAAGGTCAAAGTCCGGATCTTCGGAGTTAACGGAAAAGTTGCCCAGGTTGGTTTCCCAGTACTTTTTAAGCTTTAATAATTCCTGTTCAATCGTTTGAGGTTCTTTATACTTGCCGACTTTGGCCGGCGGCTCGTCAATATCTTCCGTGAAGCCCAAAACAAAAATAAATGTTTTTGTCTCTCCCGGCTTAAGCTTAAAATTAAACATCTGTGAGCCAACCGGCGACCAACCGCCGGCAAGGCTGTTATTCATTTTACCTTCAATAACCGCGCGGGGCCTGGACCAATCGCCATAATTGCCCATAAAATCTTTTCTTTGGGTATCAAAGCCCTTGGCTGCCGCGTTGGCGCAGGCAAAATAGGTAACCAGGTTTTGTTCCACGCGATAACGGGAGAGATGATAGATAATATTGTTTTTTACCTCGGTTTCGCCGATATTTAGATTGTATTGATAGTCGGTCATGTCGTTTAGGGCATCCCAGAGACAGAACTCAACAAAGGAGAAGAGCGACAGCTCTTTTGGCTGGGTTACTTTTGGCTCTGCTTTAACTTCGATCATCCAGATTTCCAGGTTTTCGCCTAAAGGTACGAGGTAGGTGGTTTTGGTGGAGACACCCTTGTATTCGGATTTGATAATGCTATAGCCCAGACCATGACGACATTCGTATTTATACTCTTTAGCGTCTTTGAGAACCGGTTGCCAGGAGGCTGACCAGAAATCATTGGTTTTATTGTCGCGTAAATAAAGATACCTGCCGCCCCGGTCCATGGGGATATTATTGTAACGATAGCGCAGCAGCCTTCTTTCTTTCGGGTCTTTGACAAAACTATAGCCGCCGGCAGTGTTGCTGAACAAGGCGCAATAATCTTCGCACCCCAGATAATTTATCCACGGCAGTGGGGTGTCTGGTTTGGTTATGACATATTCTTTGTTTTCTTTATCAAAGTACCCGTACTTCATTTACTATGTCCCCTTACTAATTCAAGCCACTTCTTGTTCCCGTTATGCATCTCCAGGAACAAACTGAAATTGGCGTACCTGGCTTTGCCTTTGCCGATTTTTCTGGTGATAAATTGTTTGGTTTTTATTGCAGGGGCGGTCTTTAGACCGCCAGATTTTGGCGACCTGAAAGTCGCTACACCGTCAAAGAAGCCTTCTGGTTTCAGGACAGTGTATTCGTAAGTCACGCCAAATAAATCTTCCATCAGAGGGTTCGGGTACAGATGCCCATGCTCATCTTTTACGCCAAAACGAGCCTCCGTGATCAATGTTCCGCCGGCTTTGATCCATTTTTTTAAATTCTCATATTGTTTGAGAGAGAGCAGGTATGGATTGGGCATCAAGATTACTCTATAAGGCAACTGACCCGAATTTAAATCACGCTCAAAAACAAAATCAATGGGCTGACCTTTTTTGTAGACGGCTTTGTAGGCTCCCGACATAGACAACAAGCTGTACATTATGCCAATGTCTCCCCTGGCGGTTTCCCATTGCCCGGCCATTGGGCGGGGAGGGCCTTGTTCCTGGTAAGCTTCGATTTCGCTGCCGCGGAGATAGGCAATGGCGATTTTAGAACGTGGAACGTGGAATGTAGAACGCAGGTTCCTGGATAATTTTCTTATAACCTCAAGCCTCCTGGTCGGACGCCCAGCAGCGGTCAGAATTCCGAAGCCGCCGGTTTCCGCGCCAAAGAGCGGCGGCCGCCAATTGTGGTAAAGCAGGGCACGGGCGCCGTATTTAAAGGCCAGCTCAGTCCATTCTTTTATCTCCGGGCCCTCAACATAGCCGGGGAAACCCCAGCGCACATTCTGGCCCCCTTGCATCTCGGTTATGTGAAATTCAGCCCTGGTGCCGCGGGTAAAGCTACGCCACAAATCCAGCGTAAAAGCCAGCTGCCGTTCGTCCATTTTGCCGCCGCGCGGATAAACATCCAGACCATACCAATCAAGGTTTTTGGGGATTAAGCTGTGATCCGGAACTCTGGTGCATATCCCGATAAAACCATTGGTCCCTACCGGGTGTTTTTTGTCGATTTTTCTAACTATAGCAGCTAAATTTTCTATCCATGATTTAATGCTGTCGGTCTTAAACCTGAACCAGTCCAGGAATGTATGAGGAGAAACCGCTTCCCAAAAACCGGCTTTTGGAGTTCTAATATCTTCCCAGGAGGAGAGATGGTTGGTCCAGAATTTTGTCCCCCAAATCTCATTAACTTTTTTGATCGATCCGTATTTATTCTTGGCCCAGGCGACAAAGGCCAGGCGACTATGCTCGCAATGGCAAAAATCGTTCATGGTGGTGTGGTCCAGCGGCGGATAGACCGGTTCATTGTCCAGCTGCCAGGAATGGAGCGCCGGATGGTTCTTGTAACGAGACACCATCTTTTTAGCCAAGCGTTCAGCCAGCTTTCTATAGTGAACATTATCTTTGCAAATATTGGGTCTGGGGCCAAACTCCGGATAAAGTGTGCCGTCTTGAGCCACGGGTTGGGACTCTGGAAATTTTCTATGAAACCAGGGCGGGACTTGAGAGGTTGGGATGCCGAGTAAAACTTTGAGGCCATGCTTTTTACAAAGAGCCATGGCGTAATCAAACTCCGCGAAATTGAACTTGCCCGGCTCCGGCTCAAGCCAATCCCAGGCCATCTCGCCAAAACGCACGATGTTTAATCCAGCCGTCTTGATTTCCCCAAAAGTTCTGTCCCAGGTGTTCTTGGGCCATTGGTCAGGATAGTAGGTTACTCCAAATGGCAGCATAATGGATTATTATAGCAAAAAATGGGGGGCTAGCCTAGGGTCACAATCAGCCGCTTAACTTTTCTTTCGCGGATGAGCTCGGCATAAGGTCCGGTGATAAAAGGGGAATTAACGCCAACTTCTTTGTCGTCGATAATTAGCTTGTAGGCGACGGGAGAAACCCCATCATCAAAAGTGTTTTTACCTGTTTTATTTAGATACGTAACTTCAATTGTGCCGAGCAGGGTAAAACTTAATTTCCCTTTATTAAAAAGCCAGGCGGGCAGGCTGGGCGCCAGTTTGAAACAGAGCCGGTCTTGATTGTCCAGATAAAAAATCTGTTTACCGGTGGTCATTAATAGCCACATGTCTATAAATTCGGCAGTCGCGCCGGATAATCTAGCGATAAAACCGCGGCCATGGTTAGCTTTGTTGGGATGGGCGCTGCTCACCAGAAAAGATGAATTTTCCAGAATGCTGCGTTTGTAGGTCTTGGGATCTAAAAAGGGGATAAGGACATCCTTGGCGTCGGCAAAAAACTCTTTATAGAGACCGGCCTTGAGCAGCTCGAGCATGTACTTGTATTCCATATGCAGCCAGACAGATTCGTTTTCCAGCCAGCCGGGAGTAAAGACCCTGGCCCGCCCAATCTCGAGCGGAGCTTCTTTGAGCGGAGCATTTACCTTATACATTTTAAGCGCTTTGTCGTAAAGCGGACTTTTCTTAACCAGATTATATATATTTTTATCTTTCTCAATCTTTAGAGCATGGACAAAGCCCTCCAAAAAAAGCGGCAGGGGGCGTTGGGCGGCGCCGGGGATGTTGGTAAAATAGGTATAATAGTTTTTATATTTTTTGAGACACTTCTTAATGCCGTCATCGCATTTTTTGACAATGTTGTTTAGAAAATCCCTAACTTCAGGGCAATTAATCTTGGTTTCCCGCCCGCTAAGGCCCAACCTGGTTTCTTGTCGATGATTTTCTTTGGCCTGGTGGCTGGTCTCCCAGTAATCCGGACTGGAAAATACCCGGCTAAGGTTGTCGCTAAATTTTTTGACCTCAATCGGAATTTTAATATCTTTAACGCCGGTTAAATGCAGCAGGGTAAAGGTACAAAGTCGTTTTAACTCCAGGGTCTCGGATAGGGAGGAGCCGGCAAGGCCCGGTAGGCCGTTTAGCGCGTCGTACCAGTCCGGTTTGTCCGCTTCCATCTCAAGGCCGATACCCGCGGGATCAAAAGAAGCGGCTTTATTGGCTACTAAAGAGAGAATTTTGACTATTAAGGTCGTGTAATAGGGCTGGCCCAGGCCAAACTCCGTATGGACAATGTTGTTAGCCGCGATCCGTTTGTTAATTAGCGCGGCTTTTTCCGGATCGGCGTAGACGCTGTGGCTGGTTGTTTTGACCTTGCCTTTTCTCGGCAAGACAATGTGGTCGTTATCATAAAAGCAGAAAGATTTATTGTTAAAAAGTAAATCCGTCATTTTATCGGGATAAACATAACTGAAACTCTCCAGCGCGTCGGTATTGTAGGCGAAGTGGTCGATCCAAAAGCCCTCGCCGTGGTTGGCGCCATCGACCGCTTCCGCCTCCTCGAGAAATTCTTTGGTAAAAATTTCTTTTGATGTTTTACATTCCAGATTGTGTAATAAAGTACCAAGATAGTTAGGCTGGGTTAGCATAGCGGCGGCAGTCGCCCCTCGCTTAAGATGTTTTTGGGCTAATTGCCTGGCCCGTTCTTCCGATTTAATAAAATATTTAATGCCCAGCACAACCAGGGGGTTAAAACCGTCCAGTTGGATCAGGTTAAAGAAATGGATAATATTTTCTTCTCCGATTTCCGGGTTAAAAAAGATATCGTTACGGCGATTCTGGTTTATATCGCGATAATTGCCGTTGCCCTGGGAAAACGGGGTGGGCATAAGTTGAAAATTGTTGTAATCTCTCTCCATATCGCCGTGCTTGCGAAAGAAAGAGTAAACAGTTTTGCCGCCGATTTTGACCGGCCAGCCCCCTCTTAAGACATTGTCGAGAAAAGTTTGTCTGGAATAAAGGTCAAAGCTCTTTGACGCGCTGGCAATGCCCAGGGCGGAGCAGAGGCCGTCGATCAATTCCCGGTTCTCGGCGAACTTATCTTTGAGATATTTTTCTTTAACAATTTTGTTTTTAATTTTATTAACAATTTCCCGGCTGTCGGCCTGGCCAATGATGGAGTAAACGGTTAGTTTTTCTCCGGTGGCCAGGGTAACTTTTTTGTGGGCCAGGGCCGCGGGGGTGAAACCGTCGGTTAATTGCCTGGCGGGGATGGTAAAATTTTTGGCGCCGGCAAAATTTTCCGGCTCTTTAAAACTGGCAGAGGGGCCAAAAACAATTTGTGGATCAACAATGGTCTTAACCGCTCCTTTGCTGGTAAAGGAGATAAAAAAATGCCCCTTTTCAATGGCCACACTTTCTGTCGCGTCGGAAGGCGTCAGTTTTAGGCGGTAGTAAGGGGCGTTATTCTCCAGATTTTCAACTACCGACCAGGCTTCAATTGTTTGGCAGATCTTTTTTAGCAGGTCATCGGCAAAACCGTAGGGGATAATGATCGGTAAACCGTCGATAATTTCCAACTTTTGTTTTTTTGGGGCCAGATTGGTAACCTTAACTTTTCTGGCCAGGGCGGGGAATTGTTCGTTTGGTATCGTAAAATAGGTAACTTCAATTTTTACTTTTAATTTGGGGTTCTCTTCGATCAGCGTTAAGCTGTCCGGGCTGATTCTCATCTCCTGTTTTAATTTTGTAGTCTCTTTAAACGGCTCATAATAATTGCCGTTGATTTTGAGAAATGTCCTGAAACCGGTTAGAGAGACGGCGCGATAAGCTTTGTTGGCCGGATTAAATTCGATTATGGCGCCATTTTTATCTTCGATGCCGGCCGAGGTGACGGCTTGGCCGCGGTTGGCATAAAAGACCCACATGGGGCAGCCGTAGATACCGGCGATACCGGGAAAAAAACTGGAAAAAGTCGGCGCCGAGTTGTAATTTTCGATAACAAACTCGTTGTTGTCGGATATATAATATTTTGGCTGGTTCATTATTCCACTGTTACGCTTTTAGCCAGGTTCCTGGGCTGATCCACGTGGCAGCCCCTCTTCACCGCTATATAATAAGCTAAAAGCTGCAGCGGAACAACCGCCAAAATAGGGGAGAGCGGGACCGAGGTGTGTGGAATATAAATAATTTCATCCGCGCATTCTTTTATTGTCTCATCTCCCTCGCAAGCTATGGCGATAACCAGGCCGCCGCGGGCCCTAACTTCTTCAATGTTGCCCAGTATTTTTTCGTAGCGCCTGCCGGATAGCGCTAAAATAACAACCGGCATGTTTTTGTCAATTAGGGCGATCGGTCCGTGTTTCATTTCCGCGGCCGGATATCCCTCGGCATGGACATAGGAGACTTCTTTAAGCTTTAGAGCGCCTTCCAGGGCAATAGGGAAACCTTTGCCCCGACCTAAATATAGGGCGTTATTGGCCTTGTAAATTTTTTGGGCGATTTTTTTGATCTCTTCCTCGCGATAAAGTGTTTGTTCGAGTTTCCCGGGTATTTCTATCAGGTCGTTGATCAGTTTGGTGGCTTCGCTGTTGCTGATAGTCCCTTTGCGTTTACCAAAAATGATGGCAAGAAGGTAAATTACGGTCAGCTGGGTGGTAAAAGCCTTGGTTGAGGCAACGCCTATTTCCGGACCGGCGTTGGTGTAAACTACGCCATGAGATTCGCGAGCAATAGACGAGCCCACCACGTTACAAATTGAGATTACTTTGGCGTGTTGCGCTTTGGCTTCCCACACCGCGCCCAGAGTATCGGCAGTTTCCCCGGACTGGGTGATGGCAATGACCAAAGTATTTTCGTCGATAACCGGATGCCGGTATCTAAATTCCGCGGCATACTCAACTTCGGTGGGAATTTTGGCAAACTGTTCAAAAAGATATTCGCCGACCAGCCCGGCATGCCAGGAGGTGCCGCAGGCGGTAAAGACCACGCGATTAACTTTATTTATTTCTTCGTCCGTCAGGTTAAGTTCGTCAAAATGGACTTTGTGGTCTTCGGCTCTGACGCGTCCTTCGATAGTTTTGCGGACAGCGTTGGGCTGCTCATGGATCTCTTTGAGCATAAAGTGGGCGTAGCCCCCTTTTTCCGCTGATTCCGGATCCCAGGAGATAAGCTCGATCTCTTTTTCTATCTTGTTAACATCCAGGTCAAAAGCGGTAAACTGGTCGATGGTTAACTCCCCCACTTCTTCGTTATCCAGTTGAATGATTTTATCCGTATACTTAAGCATGGCCGGTATATCGGATGAAATAAAACATTCGTCGTTGCCAAAACCGATGATTAACGGGCTGCCGTGGCGCGCCACAATTATTTTATCTGGCTCATGTTCGGAAATTACGGCCAAAGCGTAAGAGCCGCGAACCAAACACAAAGCTTGGGCGACCGCTTTTAGGAGATTATCCTTATAGCATTCTTCGATCAGGTGGGCAAGAACCTCGGTGTCCGTGGCCGAAGAGAACTTATGGCCTTTGTCGGCTAATTCGCGGCGCAATTCCAGGTAATTTTCGATAATCCCGTTATGAACCACCACAATTTTGCCCTGGCAGTCTTCGTGGGGATGGGAGTTTTCGGACGACGGTTTGCCGTGGGTAGCCCAGCGGGTATGGCCGACGCCGATTTGGCCGCCAATGGGTTTTTGTTTAAGTAAGTTTTCCAGGTTGGCAATTTTGCCCACGCATTTTGAAACAAAAAGTTTATTATTTTCCAGAGTGGCGACTCCGGATGAATCATAACCGCGGTACTCAAGCTTTCTAAGCCCCTCAATGATAAAAGGGACCGCTTCTTTCTTACCGATATAACCAAAGATGCCGCACATTATTGCTTAAGCACCGCCTCGACCTCTTTTTTGGCCAGTTTTAATTGTTCCCTGATGCTCTCTGGCTGATAATCCGCGCCGGAGGTGACATAATCCCACATAATGCCGAACCTGCGGGTCAGGATCGGTTCCAGTAATCCCCAGGAGGGGATGGGTGGATAAGTTCGGCCATAGGTAACCGCGTTTTTAAAGATATTCCGTTTCGGATCTTTGGTAAAAAATGGATCATCAAAGGCATCCAGCCTGGCCGGCAGAAACCCTGAGATCTTGGCGTAATCAATCTGAGGCTGTTTGGAAGTTAAATATTTTAGTACTTCAAACGCCCCGGATTTGTTTTGGGCGTTTTTAAAGATAGCCAGGTTGGACCCGCCGACAAAAGTAAATTGGCCTTTGGGCCCTCTGGGATAACCGGTGACGACAAAGTTGCGCGAGGTTAGAGAACCTTCAGCCCCCCCTTCTGAAGCCGGTCGGGTTAAGGTTTTAACTTCATAAGGTCCGTCAAAGTACATGGCGCAGGCGCCGTCATTAAAATTACCGCTAACCTGCGCGGTATTTAATTCTAAATATTCAATGGGCACATAACCCTCTCTGGCCAGACTGATATAAAAGGAAAGACCATTGAAAACCTCCTCGCTGTCAAGCAGGCAGGTTTTGCGGTCCTGACCGAGAAAATCTCCGCCGGCCATCCAGATCCAGGGGGCCAGGGAATGGATAACGTTCCAGTCGTTTTTACCGGAAATGCCGAGCGGGGCAATGGGTCGATCTTCAATAACTACGTCAGCGTCATAGATTCTTTTTAAGGCACCTTTGAAAGAATCCCAGGAGCCAAGTTGCTCGGGGGAGACTCCGGCCTTCTTTAGCACATCTTTACGAAAAAACAGCGCGCGAGCGTCGACAATCCAGGGAATAGCCGTAGTCTGGCCGGTATTTTCAATCCCGGTTGTTGTCCAGGCTACAGGAACAAAAGTTTTTTCTCCTCCCAGGGCCGCGATAGCTTCGGGGGAGAGGGTTTCCAGGGCGCCCATGCCGGTGATAGCAGAGACCCAGGTAGAGCCAAGCTGTACAATGTCCGGCACGTCGCCGGAGGTAGCCGCGGTAGTGATCTTTGACCAAGCCGCGCCCCAGTCCACAGAGGTTAATATGACCTTAATACCGGTCTCTTTTTCGAAAGGCTTGAGCAGGTTTTCGAGGTCGGTGATAGGCTCCAAAGAATTGGGCATAACCCACATTTCCACGACCTTGGGGTTGGCTTCTTTGGACGGGGCACAACCGATAGCCAATGACACAATTAACAATGAAACAATTAACAGTAAAGGAACAGCCATTCTATTAAACAAATATTTCACGACAACAACCCCTTTCTGATTTTAATAATTGGATGAAGAAGTATTATAGCAGATTTTAGAGGAGAAATCAATTGCCGCGCGGCCCGGACTAGGCGATGAAAGAAAGGAAGTTTTCGCGGTTGACGCAGAGAAAGTCTGTTTTGGGGTAGGCGTTAAGCAGCTCTTTTGGCGCGCTGGCCCGGCTTTGCCCCCATTTGAATTCATAAGCAAAAAGCTGCCCTTGCCGTTCCTCAATATAATCAACTTCTTTCTGGTCGTAAGTCCGCCAGAAATAACGATTGGCAAGCAATTGCTCATACTGGCATTTTTTCAGCCGTTCCATGATAAGGAAGTTCTCCCACAGGGAGCCGACATCGCTCCTGATTGCCAGGGGATTATAGTTCTGGATTAGACTGTTCCTTATCCCCAGGTCGTAAAAATAGATTTTTATTGACTTGGATATTTCTTTGCGCAGGTTGCGGCTGAATGCCCTTAAAGTGAAAATGACAAAGGCTTTCTCCAGCAAGTCAAGATATTTTTGGACTGTCGGGCGGCTGATGCCGAGATGCCGCGCTAATTCCTGTCCGGAAACTTCGTTGCCGAGCTGAAGGGCGAGAAGTTGCAGGAGATTAACAATTACTTTGGATTTTTTTATATTTTCAAAATTCAAAATATCTTTATAAAGATAATCAGAAGCAATTTCATTTAAGCGCTGTTTTGCCGGGTTTTCCGGTAAAAGGAAAACTTCCGGATACGAGCCAAGGATAAGCAGACGATCCAGCCCGGCTTCGGCTCCAAGGCGACCGCTGTCAGCGCTGATTTCCTGAAACGATAGGGGGAAAAGCGTGTAGCGATTAACGCGCCCGGTCAAAGGTTCGGTTGTGCTATTTGCCAGATCAAAAGAAGAAGAGCCTGTGGCAATAACTTGGATATCAGGATATGTATCAACTAAAACTTTTAGGACGCGGCCAACATCAGCCACTTTTTGGGCCTCATCTAAAACAATCAGTTTATTGTCGCCAAAATAGCTTTTGAGCGCCGATGGCTCCGGCCTGGATATGGCCTGATTGACAGAGAGAATTTCACAGTTTAAATATAAGCTGTTTCCGGAATAGTTTTCCAATATCTGCTTAACCAGGGTGGTTTTGCCGACTTGCCTGGAACCATAAATTATTATAACTTTTCCTTGGAATAAGCTTTCTTCAACCTGTTTTTGAATGTAACGCTTTATTGTTTTCATAATTAAGATGAAATATGTAAGTGCAATTACATAATTTACACTGTATTAGTTAATTTGTCAAGGGGGGAGAGATCAAACTGCGGTGGAATTATTCTTCTTGAGGAGAGGTGCCGCCGAAATCCACCGCCAAACCTTCAATTTCTCTGTTTTTGAGGGCGATAAAGGGCCCGTGAAGGCTGACGAATCGCTTGCCCAAGCCCAAGCAAAGCGCTAATTTTAGACCAGGTGAAGCTCTTTTTTTATTTTTTCGGCGAGGAAAATCTTCATTGCCCTGGCGGAAATAATCCTTATTTTATGCCGCCCCGCGGTAAAAAGCACTATATGTGTAATATGCTAAACTTGGCTGTGGTTGTCAAGTGGTCTAATCGTCTTTGCCTCTTTTGAACGGATGGGGGGGTAATTACGCTGGCGGGGGTTTCTGTTTTCCTATTGACAACTTCTATTCTGCGTCGTAAAATAGAAGTATGATTAAGAGAACCCTAAAACTCCCTGATAACAAGAGTTTTTTTCTTTTCGGGCCCAGGCAGACCGGGAAAAGCACTTTACTCAAATCGCTTTTTTTGAATGAGGCGACCTACTATTACGACCTGCTAAAAACAGAGGAATTTGTAAGATTGTCCGCCCATCCCGAGCTTTTTCGCGAAGAGGTTATCAGCCGCGGCCAGAAAATTAAAACGGGCCAGGGCGAACCTTCTGGCCGGCCGGGCGTTGACCTATCGGCTGCATCCTCTGACCGCCGGCGAATTAGCGGGCCAGTTTTCCCTGCTCAAGGCCTTGCAGATTGGTTCTCTGCCCAGCGTTTACCTGGAAGAATCCGCCGCCGGCGCGCAAGCCCGTCTCCGTTCCTATGTGGAAACCTATCTTAAAGAAGGAATTGAGGTTGAGGCGCAGCTGCGCAATATCGGCAGTTTTCTAAACTTTTTGACTATCGCCGCCGGCGAAAACGGCAATATTATCAATTTTTCCAATATCGCGCGGGAGACCGGGACCTCTTATCAAACCGTAAAATCGTACTTTCAGATCCTGGAAGATACTTTAATCGGACAGTTTATTTTCCCTTTTCAAAAATCTCTGCGCAAGCGGCTGTCCCAGCACCCGAAATTTATTTTTTTCGACACCGGGGTAGTCCGCGCTTTAACGAAAAAATTAACCGTCCCGCTGGAGCCGAAAACGACGGAATTCGGCCGCTCTTTTGAGCATTTTGTCCTGCTGGAGATTATGCGGCAAGCTGATTACCAGGATCTTGATTATACTTTCTCTTTTTATCGGACCGAGAGCGGGGCGGAAGTCGACCTGATTGTTGAAACGCCAGCCGGGGGGATCATTGCCCTGGAAATCAAGGCGACGGTGGTTATCGATGCTTCACACCTGCGGGGGCTTACCTCTTTTGCCGCGGGAGTTCCCCAGGCCAGGCTCGGCTGTGTTTCGCTCGCGCCCCACCGCCGCCAGCTTGGCGCGGTAACTATTTTACCCTGGCAGGAAGTGTTTGACTGGCTGAAAAGTTGAGGCCTTACCTGCTTTTGAATGGATGGTGGGCTAGGTCGAGTCGCGGCGGAATTTTTTAGTTTTTGACAATGGCATAAGCTGAAAAGCCGCGCCCTGCTTCCTCACGCGTATTTTGCTGCGACCAATTTTGATCCTTAGCGCATATTCGCCAGAATCATCCAGGACAGGGCGCTTAAATACATGCGGATCATGGGACTGGAGCCGTATCCTCCTGGCGCGCGGAATAAAGATCTCCATGGACTCCAAAAGTATTATGGATGCTGCATTGCGGAAGTCAGGAAGTATTTTTTGAGCGGCTTGTTTTTTTGTGCTATACTGGCAAAAAGTTAAACATTCAATTTCTCTGTTTTTTAGGGTGATAAAGGGCCAGTAAAACTAAAGCCCGAGTTTTTCGGGCAGTTCAAACCAGGGGATTGCCAATATGTGTCTTAGCTTTTGGGGGCGGGGCGTCTGGCAGATAAGATATGCCTCTGCGCCAGAATGCTTCCGGCAGAATGTTTCCAGGCCGGATAGGTCTTGAGTTGAAGGTTTGGCGGTGGCTTTTATTTCCAGCGCGATCAAACGACTCCCTTTTTTGATTATCAAATCAACTTCCTCACCCTGTTTGGTCCGCCAGTAAAAAAGCTCCGTTCCGGGTTGATGTTTTAACCGCGCCATTATTTCCAGGACCACGAAGTGTTCAAACAGGAGCCCGATTTGGAGCGGCAATATCCCTTTGCCGCAGCCGATGCCGGCCGCCGCGTTGCGCACCCCGATATCAAAAAAATAATAACGGGCGGAACGCAAAACGGCATCGCGCGATGAACCATAGGCATCCAGGCGATGGATTATTAAAGTATCTTCTAATATCTGGAAATACTCGCGGATGGTTGGATGAGTTAGGCCGACGACCCCGCCGATCTTGGAAAAATTCGGCGCGCTCCCTGATTCCAGGGCGGCGAGACGGAGAAATTTGCTGAACCTGGGGATGTTGCGGGTCAACGCCTCCATCCTGATCTCTTCATCCAGGTAGAGCGAAGTATAGTCAAACAGCGATTCCTCCCGCGTAATAAGGTCTTTTTCCGCCAAAATCCCGGGGAGGGCGCCATAGAGAAGATTGGCAGTGATATTTACAGGAAATTTGAGCAAGGCGCTTTCGTCCCAGGTAAGAGGGTATAAGTGTTCGATGTGGACGCGGCCCGGCAGCCAGTTGGTCCCAAAGTTTTTCATTTTCCTGGCCGATGAACCGGTTGCTCCCAATACCACTTTCCCTTTATCAATTAAAAACTGCAGAACATCCATGACTCGGGGGATTTTCTGGATTTCATCAATAAATAGGTAGGCCGGTTCTTTGTTTCCTTTGGCCTCGACTTCCCGCAAAATTATCTCGGGGTCAGACTCGATTCGTTCCCTTTCCGAGGGGAGTTGGAAATAATAGCGTAGTGTTCTTTCTTTGGGGAGTTCAGCAAAGATGTCTTCCAGCAAAGTAGATTTTCCCGTTTGCCGCGGCCCAAATAAAATGAAGGAGCGGCCTGCCAGGAGGAGTTTTAATAGCTTTTCTCGTTTTGACCGTTTGAAGGTAACACTTTCAATAATCATAATATATTGAATATACTACTTTCAAATAGTATTGTCAAGTGTTCGAAGATCCAAGCCTTACCTGCTTTTGAATGGATGGTGGGCTAGGTCGAGTCGCGGCGGAATTTTTTAGTTTTTGACAATGGCATAAAAGGTCCCATTGTTGGAAGAGTCTGCCAAGATAATGCCTTTATCCTTTATTCCCACACCAAAATACCCCACCGCTTGCGGTGGGGT
>Ga0155959_116_pt1 | contig 34505 bp, 31 predicted proteins | sample RifCSPlowO2_02_FD_107613 | JGI IMG/M metagenome (GOLD analysis project Ga0155959, IMG submission 107613) | candidate division WOR-1 bacterium RIFCSPLOWO2_02_FULL_46_20
TTCAGGTCAATCCTTTATGGTTTGATTGAAAATGCCGAAAAATATGGGAGTCCGGGAGACCCAATACAGATAGTTTTTTCTTCGATTGAGGAAAGCGGAATAAAATATCTTAAGGTAAGAGTCATTGACCGGGGCAGAGGCATTGAAGCAAAAAATCTCGAAAAAATATTTGAGAGAAAAACACAACTTGATGACAGCGCGTCAGGATCAGGCATGGGACTATATCTTTACCACGAATTGGTAACAAGGCTGGGAGGCAAAATCTGGGCAGAATCGGATGGGCTTGGCCACGGGTCCACTTTTGTCTTCACCGTTCCCATTAGAACCACCGACCTCTAAACCAGCCTGTCACCACGCATGTTTGATCTCAAACCCAAAATGGTTTGTTCTGGTCGCCACAGCTTTATAATAGTGAGAAAGGCCGGAAGGAACATTATAAAAACGATAGTACCCCTGCAAACTAAGCTGCGGCCAAAGGTCATAAACAAGAGAAAGTTGTTCGGTGTGATTCGTTCCAGGATAACCTGCCCCATATTGATAGGATCCAGTCAGAGATAGATTCCCATTCTCCTCAACTCTTAACTTTTCACCAAGTCGTTTGCTAAAGCTCCAGCCCAGGTCTGTCGTGCCGTCTAAAATTGGTCGGTTAAAATTATCGAGAAAATATACTTCGTCCTCAATCATGGCCGGACGATAACTACTGCCCAATTTATCTACCCGCAACGTCAATCCCCAACCAAATAACTCCTGCCACTCCTGAATCACACGCAAATGCCAACTGCTGGTTCCTGTCCCCCCTATCCCCAATAGGATATTGGTCACCGAATTTTGGTCCGGCGCATAATCAAGAAAAATTTTACTGTATAAATCACGTCCTGTCCCCACTTCCGAAAACAAACTCGGTTGCATCCCCAGCCTTAATGAATTATTAAGGGAAAAATTTAAGCTCCCGGTTATTTCGTATAGAGCAACAGAACCAGAAACTGCCGACCGACGGACAATAAACCCGGCCATCATGCCCCAACTTTTCCCCCGGCTAGAAACCTCAAGAGCACTAAAAGGCCGTTCAACGACAATTCTTTCCTCGTAAGGGAATAAGCCTGTTGAATCCTGGTGCACCACTAAACCAGGGCCAATAACTGCCTTAAGATCAAAGTAAGGCAGTTTAACCTTGCCTTCAAAATCCAATAATTCTGTAGCCAGGTTTCTGGGGGTGGAATTACCATAACCAGCATCCATCGTGTCCAGGCCGATCTTCAAGCTGGAAGCCGGGTCAAAATTCTTGACCAAACTTAACTTTAAGCGGTAATTAGCTTCGGCTCCCCGTGTCGCATCTATCGCGAGCCTGGACATAGCCGACATTTCTCCCTTAAAGTGTGTCCCCCAGGCCGCTTTTTCTTTTTTATACTGAACTAAAGCTAATTCGGTTTTGAACTCTTCCAGCAGTTTTTCATTTTTACCGCGAGTAAAATTTAAAGAATTGGCTAATTTAGAAATAAAAGAACTAACTTCATAGCGGGAAATCTGCTTTGTGCCGCGAAAGGTGCCATCCGGGTAACCACTGGTAACGCCTAATTTAACCAGATCATAAACCGCCTCTGTTGCCCAATGGTCCTCGGGTACATCCCGCGGCGTCTCTTCCGCCAAAACCACAGAAGCGACACAGATAATCAGACTAAAGACAACGAAATATTTCATGGGCAATATCTACCGCCGCCTGCGGCCGGCTGACCCGGGCAATATTCTTTTTTAATTCCTCAAATTCGGTGGTCTCGCGCAGCTCTTTTACAATCTCAACCACTTTTTTTGGGTCCTTGCTTACCCGGCCAATATTTTCTCTAACCACAAATTCAACATTCCCTTCTTCTTGTCCCGGCAACCATGAGGTAATAATAATTGGCAAGTTCATCGCCAAAGCTTCGGCAATAGTCCCCGGACCCGCCTTGGTAATAATCAGGTCAGACTCGGCCATAATTTCGTGGACCTGATCTGTAAAGCCGTAAACACGCAGCGGAAAACTAAATTTATTCTTATTGCGTTTAATTTTTCGTTCTAAGCTTTTGTTTCGCCCAGCAATAACGATTAATTGGGCTTTAATTTTTTGCTCTTCCATCTCCTCAATTATGTCATAGAGTTTGCCGGCCCCCTCACCCCCACCCATAAGCAACACAGTAAAAAGTTTAGGATCGAGCTTATCCATTTTTCTGGCTTTTTCCTTATCCTTATCTTCCAGAAAGAATTTTGGGTCGATCGGCATACCGACAATCTTAATCTTTTCTTCGGGCATTCCGTATTTTAGCGCCAGCTCCTTGGCTTCGTGCGTTCCGACAACGACAAAATCCGCTCCAGGAGCTATCCAGGCCCGATGGAGAGTAACCGGATCAGTTATCACTATGACAAAAGGGGTCTTTTTCCCTGATTGTTTTATCGCCCGGACTGTCAAGCGATTAATCATTGGATGAACAGAAACAATAACATCGGGCATTTTCCCCTGGATTAATGCGGTAAGTTCTTTCAAAATAAAAGGGCGGGACATTTTTTCCAGAGCTTCCAATTTTTTCTCATCATCCAGCCAATAGTAGAGTTGTCCCCACATTTGGGGCGAATATTGGATAACCGGACCATAGAGTTTGGCAAACATATTAAGGAAACCGGAACAGGCGGCAAAAACATCGATCATTTCTTGTTCAAACATGTCTTTGCGCAAATGATCTACCGCCCGCATTAGCGCCGTAGCCGCCGAACGATGGCCGCCACCAGTGTCCGAGTATAAATAAAGTATCCTTTTCTTCATTAGTCTTTATACCACTTGAGGGTCAGTTTTAGACCCTTTTTTATACTCGTCTCCGCTTTCCAACCCAGCTTTTTTTTGATCTTTTTAGCATTAAGTACACTGCGAAACAACTCACCCGTTCTGGTGGGAGCATAAATCGCATCTTTATCAAACCTTACAATATCTTTGATAACATTAAACAACGCATTGACCGAAGTCCCTTTGCCCGTGCCAACATTAAAAATTTGATTATCTCCCTTATCCAACACTAATAGATTAACCGCCGCTATGTCCCCGACATAACAGTAATCACGCAATTGCTTACCATCCCCGTAAATTGTCGGCTGTTCACCATTTAACAGTTTGCCGCAAAAGATCGCAATAACCCCGGCCTCACCTAACGGATCCTGGCGCGGCCCATAAACATTGCCGTAACGCAAAACGGTATAGTTTAAACCATTGTTAACATGATAGGCATGCAAATATAGCTCGACTGACCTTTTTGTAATTGCGTATGGGGAAATTGGTTCCAGAGGATGATTTTCATCTGCCCCACTCTTCCTGGCTACCTCACCATAGAGTGCTCCACCGGTTGAAGAAAATATGATTTTTTTAATCCTGGCCTTAACCGCGGCATCAAGCAAATTTAAAGTCCCAAGCTCATTTACTTCCACGTTGTAAGCCGGGTCTTCCACGGATTTTCTCACATCTATCTGCGCCGCGTGGTGATTGATAATTTCAGGAGAGAATTCGGTAACAACCAGGGAGAGTCTTTCCTTGTCTCGAATATCAACTTCGTAGAACTTTACTTGAGGATTAAGGTTTTCTCTTTTGCCGGTCGTTAGATTGTCGAGGACGGCGACTTCATGCCCGGCTTCAACATAGGCATCAACTATATTTGAGGCAATAAACCCGGCTCCTCCAGTAACTAGGATTTTCATTTGCCTTTTTTCGTTAAGCCTTCCTTATATAGGTCCAGCACCTGCTCAACTATAACCTTCCAATCATATTTTGTCTCAACAAGTTTTCGCCCGGCTTTACCCATTTCAATCGCCCTTTGCGGATTTTTCAATAAAGGAATAACTGCATCGGCAATAGCTTGTGGGTCTTGCTTCGGCACTAAAAGCCCGGTTGTGCCGACATCCATAACAGCGTTCGGCCCAGGAATGTCTGACGCGACTACAGTAGTATTATTGACAAAAGCTTCTAATTGTACGATACCAAAAGCTTCCAGGCGATTGATTGAAGGAAAAACGTAAACCAATGACTGGTAAAAGAGCCTGACCAGCCCGGCAAAATCAACTGTGCCCAGCATTTCAATTGACTGCCTAACTCCCAGCTTATCAATCAACGAATTGATATGGGCTTTTTCTTCGCCATCACCGCAAACAACCAGTTTTGTATCAGGGCAAGCCGCTAATATCGCGGGCATGGCCATAACCATATAGTCGCAACCTTTATTCCCTGCCATGCGACCCAACCAAAGTAATTGCTTTGGATTCTTGTCTTTTTCAGTTAAGCCAAGCTTTTGCTGCATTGCATCAATATGATCGTGAAAAATACCGATCGGTATATGCCGTACCCCTTTAACCTTACCCAAAACAGGAGAAGTATCGGCATAAGTTTTTGTTGTATTGTAAACAACATCGGCTTTTCTTAATAAATCTCTGGCATAGACATTGGAAGTGGCCTCAACTGTCTTGATTAACCAACCCGGGATGGCAACTCCATAGTATTTTTCAGAGACAGTCACATCACAATGATAGGTTACAATAACCGGCTGTTTAACTTTTCCAACTACCTCTCTTAAAAAACCAAAAGAGGGGACATGGCAATGGACAATGTCATAACCTTCGAGCATTTTGAGGTCAAATTTTTGCCTGGTAACCGGCAGATAGCTAAACATATTGATCGCGGGCAGGCGAATAACCTTGAAGCCTTCCGTTATTTCTTCAGCCGGGGCATTCTTCTCCGCGGGCAGGTTTGTGGAGATAACCGTTACTGCGTGGCCGGCCTGGGTCAGAGACATGGACAAATCTTTAACATACTTTTCTGTTCCACCGGTGTGCGGGTAAAAATACGGAACAACCATTACAATCTTCATCTTATTTTCCTCCCATTAATAAAATTTGAAAATAAATTAAGCCAAAAGTACCTATCAATCCCTGTCGAGAAAGATGGTAGCATATAGGGCCAGCGCATACAAGAAGAACAGATGTCCTCTTTGCCCTGCTCTCCCCCACAATTAAAAAAGCAGGGGGCAGCCTGGCTGCCATCCGGCATTATAGTAATAGTCGTCTCGCGTGCCTTGCAACGAGAGAGAATAACCTTATTTCCACCATTATTAACAAATTCTAAGACCGCCAGGTTAATTAACACATTTTTTCGCCTGGAATAATAACGAATATGGTCTATGGTCGACGGCTCAAACCCCTGAGTTCCATGAAAATCATAGACAGGATTTAAACATATGAAGACTTTGAGGCCGGCTGCCAAATCAATCATCTCAGGCAGGTAAAGAACACTATCCCTGGTTAAAGTAAAATAAATAACTGGCTTCTGTCCCAATTCCTGAGCCAGCTTAATCGCCTTTATTACAAGATGAAAACACTCCTCCCCCCGACTGCGATCATGCATCTCCGCTGTGGGATAATCCAGCGAGAAAAAAAGCCTTTCCACCAAACCATTTATCAACCTTGCCTTGTCAGCATAAAGGATTCCGTTTGTGGTAAGCATAACTTCAAAGCCCAAATCTCTGGCTCGCTTTAAGATCTGCGGCAGATCTTCGCGTAAGAGAGGCTCCCCGCCGGTGATGTTTAAACTTTGTACGCCCAATCTTCTGACCAGGGAAAGGTCATAAGGTTTTTCTTTGATTTTTTGCAAATCTTCTTTTTGCCAAATAGAGCAAAATTCGCACGAATCATTACAACGGAAAGTTACATAGTAGTTGCAGAATTTAGGCATTGTTTTTATGAAATTATAGCACAAAAGGGTGAAATTTTCTGGGGGGGGCGTCGATAGATATCTGAGCCCGAAAAGTCCGCCAAAGGCGGGTAAACTTGACAACCTGGATTTGCCGGGTCAATTTTTCGGAGCTCTCACAGAAGGAAAATGAGAACCGCACAAGTAAAAATCAGACCTATTAAACAAAACCGTCCAAGGATAACCGCGCAACCAAAACCGCGCAGGCCACTGGTTGTCTTTGATATGGCGCTCAAGGATCCAAATGTCCCAAAATACAAACAAACTATTTCGGGAGCTGCGCATTGTTTATCTCTTACCTTAAGAAACAGCAATACTGCGGGAGTTTACTTTATGGAAACACCCCTTGTCCAGCAAAAAGATCCGGCAAAATTTGCTTTTCCAAAGGAATATCAAGCAGAAGATAGACAGCTTATTTTCGCCCTTTCTCTCTATGATGATCTCTTTAAAATAACTCAAGCAGAGGTTGCCGCCATTAAAAAAGCCTATCCCGATGCAAAAATAATTATCGGCGGCTCTTGTGTTAACGTCTCAAATGATCTGCGTGCGCTGGCTTCATTCTTTCCGGAAGCAACTGCCTTTGTCAAAGGCGACGGCGAAGGGGTAATTACCCCCCTTGTCCAAGCCATGGCCAGCAACTATTTAGACACAAAACTTATTGAGGGGCTAAAAGGAGTATATGTCAGAGAAGCAGATTTTGAATATCTAAACGAGACAACCAACGCATTAACCGAAGCAGAGCTAAACGCTCAACCGGGAATCGTTGCTTACCAGACGCTAATAAAAGATATCAATAAACACAATGACTTGTCTCTACACACGTCCAGAAGTTGTAAATATAGATGTGTTTTTTGTTCCCATAAATATCACCCGGCCCCGATTTACTGGTCAGCCGAAAGACTTATCCAGGAACTAAAAAGAATAAAAGAGATGACTGAAAAAGGCTTGCTTCCCAAAGGAGCCTTAAACATTCATTTCTCAGATGATGATTTTTTTCAAGACAAAGAAAGAGCCATAAAATTTTTTCAATTACTGACAGCAGATCCATCCCTGCGTAAAGCATTTTCGTTTGTCTTCCAAGGAACTGTCGCTTCATTTTACAAGAATGGAGAGCTGGATTTCACGCTGCTTGCCTATTTAAAAATGATCAGGGTAAATTGGCTAAATTTTGGCACTGACGGCTTTCATCCTGAGGCCCTGGCCTTTTTCCGGAAAAGCCATTCTTTGGAAATGGCCCTAAGGCTCATTTTCATATTGGATGAGATGGGAATTCCCCAATGTCACTATTGTATTCTAACCTTTCCAACCATGTCCATCCAAACCCTGACTGAAACTATGTTTACAATATTGAAAATTGCCGAACGGCCCACCGTGCACTTTTTGTACAACCTATGCTTGATAAGTCATGACGACAGCGATCTCTTGCCCTCTGCAGAAAAACTAGAGCAAAAAAATATCGTTATTAGCCAAACCGGCCAAAGAAAAATACTCCCTACGGAATTACCATTGGGGCATGAAGGGGCTCATAAAACAATCGAAAGCGCCCTGTCTTCTCCCTTCCCCAACCGCCGATCATTAAGAAAAAGGTTCACACAAGGCAAACCCAAAGCCGAGAAAAGATGGTGGAGAAGAATAGAAAGAAGCGATAGAAAACTGTTAAGTTCCAAGGACTTAAAAATTGGAGAAGCGCTGCTATACTCAAAACACACATTTATTAAAAGGCTCGCTATAATGGAACTGGCTAAACAATTAATGCCAGAGATCGTTGTATGAAACCAAGTGAGAAACAACTAAACCGCTCTAAATTTAGGTAAGAATATTCCCGCCACCCCGGTTGCCAACACCAGCCACCCCAACCCCCCAAGCGCCCACATCACCCCATACATATCGGCTAACCAGCCGGCCAGGATAACCGGGAAAACAAAGGCAGAATTAATCATCATGTTCTGAACCCCAAAAACTCTACCCCGTATCTGCCGGGGAATATGTTGCTGTAAAATTGTTTGAATTAACGAAGTAATAAAAATATTTCCCAAACCCAAAAGTCCGATTAAGACCAGGGCCAGATGAAGATCAGACACTCGGCCAAGCGCCACCAAAGCCAAACCGGACAAGATAAAACTCATAACCACAATTGTCCCTTTGGTTAAGAGCCTGCTCAAACGCTCCAACAACCCCAACCCCACAAACATCCCCACCCCTACGGCAAGAATCAGATAACCAAAATTCTTGGCCCCAATATTCAGCACATCCTTGGCATATGAAATAGCCAGGAGAGAAACAATGGCAATCGCCGCTGTGGCCACAAACAATTTATACAAGGAATAACGCACCACACTGTTCCTGCGTATAAACTCAAGGCCCTGGAACAAATCCCGTCGAATGGAGCTCTCCAGATGCAGCGGTCTTTTTTCTTTTGACTTCAAAGGAACCAAAACCACCGCCCCTGCCGCGATAAAATAGAGCACGGCCGCCGCGACAAATGTCCCCTCATTGCCAAAATAATTAACCAGCGGAGCACCCAAACCAAAACCGATAACAGAAGCTCCCATCCAGGTTATCATAAATAAAGAATTGGCAACTATAAGATCGTCTTTATTTACCAGCTCCGGAATAGACGCTGTTTCCGCTGGAGCAAAAAACTGCATAGTCGTATAGATTAAAAAGCTGACCAAGAAAATTAAAACCATCGATTTAGACACCAGCGGGATAATCAATAAGATTAAAACCCCACGGATAATAGAGGTTATGGTTAAAATACCTTTTCGATTCCACTTATCCACATAGACACCGGCCAAAGGGCCAAAAAGCAATGAGGGAATCCCAAAAGCTAAAAGCGGGATAGAGACCCCCACGTTGGTCTGGGTTAATTTGTAAGCATGAATCATTAAAACATAAACAAAAACTCGGTCTGCCAGCTGTGAGTTGAGCTGCCCCAACCACAATAAAAGAAAACCGGGATTAGAAAGAACTTTGGTAAAACTTTTTCCTACCATGATCTAATATCACTCCCAATATGTTCACTTAAAGAATCCCGCGGGTGGATCTTTTCATGATAAATTCCCTCAAGAACAACAAATTTCTTTTCAAAATCCAGCGCCACCGTTTTAGGCAGTTCTCCATTTTTTAAACGCAGTAGAGATTCAACCAACAAATCAAATAGCTCCGGGTAGTGTTGGCCTTCAGACGTACCGGAATTAACCAGCCTTAGCATATACATACCTGCAGGCAAAGTTGATTCTTGCTCACGCACGCGCTGGAAAGATTCTATTATCTGACACTGTGAGATAATATCCAGATTCCTGCCTTTGGCAACAAAATAGTCCCCATAAGTAAAAGGCTCTACCCTTCCCCCCAGGCTGGACGGAACTCTGCATGCCCCCTTGGCAATCGCTCTTATTTTACCATGATCCCTGGTAAACAGGGTTACCATTTTATCCGCTTCAGCGAAAGGAATAGTTTTTAAGCTGACGGCTTTTGTTTTATAGGTAGCCATATTTTAAATGTTGTTCCCTTTCCCACCTGGCTCTCAACCTTGACCTCGCCACCATGTTCTTTGACAATCCGGTACGCCACAGCCAAACCCATCCCCACCCCCTCATCCTTCGTACTATAAAACGGATCAAAAATATTGTCTAGCTTATCAGCCGCGATCCCTTGTCCGTTATCGGTAACTTCGATAACTATGGACTCGTGGTTCGCCACTCGCGATTCAACAACTAAACCACCCCCCTCCGGCATTGCCTGCACGGCATTTAACAACAGGTTCATAAAAACCTGGGACAGCTGCTCGGCATCTCCTTTGATAATAAAATCTTTGGCCAAACGTTTCTCCACGACTATCGCACGTTTACGACATTGGTCTTCAATTAAATTTAACACCTCTTCGATAACTCTATTTATATTAAATTCGCTTAAAGACAGCCCCTTGGGTTGGCCAAAATGCAATAATTTTTCAATTAAATTATTCATGCGGTCAATTTGCCGGCAGACAATCTCCTGATATTTTTTGATGAAAGCGGGATCGTTAAGGTTTTCTTCCAAAACCTGCGTCAGCCCCTTTATAGAAGCCAGAGGGTTTTTGATTTCATGCGCCATACCGGCGGAAAGCGTTCCCAGGGAAGCCAATTTATCCGCCTGCAGCAGAGAACGGAAGAGATTTTGATTTTCTACGGACAGATCATTAATCGTCTTCTTGTACTGATACTCTCCTCTAAAGAAAACCTGATCGATCAATCGCTGAACTTTGTCTCGCAAAGGTTGGAAAATTAAAACCGAAGCGAAAACAACCAGCGCAATCGTTAAGGCCGGATTTAACGACACAAATCGCGACAGAAAATAATTGGTAATAAGAACCGCGGACACGTAAAACCCGGTAAAAAAAAGTGTCAGCACCGAATAAATTAATCCTTCACGGACAATCACGGAAATATTAAGCAGCTTATGTTTCAATATCGCATAAATTGTAATTAAAACATACAGGGGTAGCGCGTAACGGGACAAAATGGGGAAATCTATCCCCCAAACAGGGAAAAAAGTGGTGGCTCCACCGGAAAAACCGATAAGCGCCCCTAAAATAAGATAAAGCAGCTGGTTCCTTTGCTCTCCCTTAGCAAACCGGTAGGCTCTAAATAACAAGAAAAAACCGTAAATAAAACATATAAACACATAAAAAGTAAAATATTGGTAAATTAACCCGGGCTGCGGATAGTAACCTATCCCAACAATAGGAGCCACGTCAGCCACAAGAAGCGGCGTAAAGTCGGCCAGCAAAAACACACACCCAATAAGGTAAAACAGCCAAAGTTTATGCTCTTTTTTAAGAAATGCCGCTGTAAAATGAACAAATAAAACAGGTAAAAACACCGCGCCAATCAATCCCAGCCTGGTCCAAAACAAAACTTGCGCTTTGTCTGACACAATGCCGCCCATGAATTGGCCAAAACACCAACCGGCTATAGACAAGGATAAAAAACCTAAAGTTAAACTGGGGGCGCTCTTCCCACCCTTTAAAAAAACAAAAGCTGCCAGCAAAAGCGAGGCCAGAGAAGTGATCAAAAGAGGATCAAACATGACAGTATTCTACCATACTATGCTATAATTTATTGTATGGCAAAATTAATTATTTTGGTCGTCGATGACGAACGGGATATGCTGGAAACCTATGAATCAATCCTCCGCAAAAACTACAAGGTAATTACCGCCTCATCCGGCCAAGAAGCCCTTAAAATCAGCCAGGTTGAATCTCTGTCACTGGTACTCCTCGATATCCGCATGCCAAAGATGGATGGCATTGAGGTTCTCAAAAAGATCAAAGAACAGGATCCAAACCTGGAAGTCATCATGATAACCGCCTCGAAAGATATTGCTTCGGCGGTTGAATCCATGAAACTGGGCGCTTTTGACTATATCACCAAACCATTTGATGTAAAAGAACTAAAAGCAATAATCGAAAAAGCTTTGGAAAAAAGAAGCTTGGTCAGGGAAAATCTCTATCTGCGCGAATCCCTGAAAGATATCACCGCCTATTACGATCTAATCGGCAAAACCCCGCAGATGAAAAAGCTTTATGAAACCATTGATAAGGTCGCGCCGACAGATAGCACTATTTTAATTCATGGGGAATCGGGCACCGGGAAAGAACTGGTGGCTCGCGCTATTCATAAAAAAAGTAAGCGAGCCCACAAACCATTTATTGCCGTAAATTGCGCCGCCATTCCCGAAAATTTATTTGAATCTGACCTTTTTGGCCATGAGAGAGGCTCCTTCACCGGCGCCCTGGAGAGAAAATTAGGCAAATTTGAATTGGCCGATGGCGGCACACTTTTTCTGGATGAGATCGGCTGTATGCCGCCAGCCATGCAGGCAAAACTGCTCCGTGTTCTTGAAGGCAAGGCCATTGAGCGTGTGGGCGGAGAAAAGGTCGTCCCCATTGATGTTCGGCTGATCTCGGCAACAAATATAGATTTCAAAAAAGAGATCACAGAAGGCAATTTTAGGCATGACCTCTACTATCGCTTAAACGTTATCCCTGTCACGCTAACCCCGTTGAGAGAAAGAAACAGTGATATCCCTCTCTTTGTGGAATATTTTATCAATAAATTCAACAATATTTTGAACAAAAACGTTAAGGGCCTGGCTAAAGAAGCCATGGCTAAATTATTAAATTATCCATGGCCGGGCAATGTCAGGGAATTGCAGAATTTAATTGAACGCGTCATTGTTTTATCCGCGGGGAAAACCATTTGTGAGGATGAGATACCGCTCTCCGCTCAAGGCGGCACCAAACCGTTGAAAGAAAGTTTAGACAACTTTGAAATTGAAACCATCAAAAAAGTTATCGCCGAAAACAACGGCAACATCAGCCAGGCGGCCAGATCCCTCAAAACCGCCCGCACAACCCTTTTAACCAGGATAAAAGCACTGGGAATCCAATCTTGATTTTTCTCTCATTCTAAGTTAAACTAAATTATTCCACTTTTGAAAGGGGTTCATAAAAAATGGTTAGATTAAAAGAAGAATATTTTCACATTGAAAGAGCAAAATCAGGGGCCAGGATCGAAGAAATTAAAGGCAGGCAGATTCTTGATTCCAGAGGTAATCCCACGGTTGAAGTAGAAATTTTATTGAAGGACGGAACCGTTGCCATTGCGGCAGTTCCTTCCGGAGCCTCCACAGGTGAAAACGAAGCCCTGGAAATCCGTGATAAAGAGGATAAAAGATATCAGGGCAAAGGAGTTTATACCGCGGTCAAGAACGTCAACGAGATCATCGCGCCGAAAGTCATCGGCCTTCCCGCCCACCAACAACTCAAGATCGACAACCTGATGCTGGAGCTTGACGGGACAGAATTCAAAAGCAAGCTTGGCGCTAATGCCATACTCGGAGTTTCGCTGGCAGTTGCCAGAGCCGCCGCGATTTCTTACGGCCTTTCACTATTTAAATACATCGGGGGAGACAATGCCGTCACCCTCCCAGTGCCGAACATGAACGTCATGAACGGCGGCGCCCATGCCGGCTGGAACTATGAACTGCAGGAATTCATGATCTCGCCTGCCGGAGCAAAGACCTTTTCCGACGCCCTGCGCATCGGCGCCGAGGTTTATCAAACCCTGAAGAAAGTTTTGCAAGACCGCGGCCTCTCGACCGGGGTCGGCGACGAGGGCGGCTTTGCCCCCAGGCTGACGAAGAACGAGGAAGCGATCCAGGTTATTATGGAAGCAATCGCCAAAGCCGGCTACACGCCGGGCAAGGACGTCTACATCTCGCTCGACCCGGCGGCCAGCGAGTTCTTTAAGGACGGGAAGTATCAGCTAAAGAGCGAAGGAAAAGAACTCTCCTCCGAAGAGATGGTCGCCCTCTACGAAAGCTGGGTCAATAAGTACCCCATCATTTCCATCGAGGACGGCTGTTCGGAAAAGGACTGGGACGGCTGGAAGATCTTAACCGAAAAGCTGGGCAACAAAATTCAGCTGGTGGGCGATGATGTGTTCGTTACCAATCCCAACTTCTTAAAGAAGGGGATCAAGCAAAAAGTCGCCAATTCGATTTTGATTAAGCTCAATCAGATCGGAACGCTTTCGGAAACCTTATATACGATGGAAGTTGCCAGGGCGGCCGGCTATACCTATATGACCTCGCACAGAAGCGGTGAGACCGAAGACACAACTATTGCCGATTTAGCGGTGGCGACTAATTCGGGACAAATTAAAACCGGGGCGCCGGCTCGATCCGAGCGGGTCTGCAAATATAATCAGCTCTTGAGGATTGAGGAAGAGTTGGTGGATAAAGCCAAGTTTATTGGACTGGCCGGGTTTTATCCTAAGAAAAACTAAAACTGGTCAAGCGATCGAATTGGCTCTTCCACGCCCGGGGGCAAATACAAAGAGGGCGCTTCAACTCCCTCTCCGAGGCGCACGGTGGGCTGTCCGTTCTTTCTTTGACCGGCGGGTACCGGTTCGTATCCTGCTTGCCGTAAATACCAGGCGTACCTTCTTTCTACCTCTTTGGACAAGAGCCTTAATTGTTCGTCAAATGCGGGGGAAGCAAGGTGCCTGGATTTTACTTGACCTCCAAAGTATGCTTCCAGCGAAGTTGGTTTGCCTGTTCTTTGCTGGCTGCGCAGAATATCTACCGCCCATTCCCCATCCTGGTAGCGGACAATAGGGAAAAGTCCGCTGTCAACGGCAAGGCGGGACATATCTTTGGTTAGCTCTGGCCCGAAGCCCTGTTCTTTGGGGCAAGGCGAATCAACCCAAATAATGGTTGGCCCGGGGACATTGATGGCGTAGCGCACCTTATTCATCAAATCCATCGGAAAGGCCGGGGAAGCAGTGGCCGCGAAAGGAACATTGAGCGCAGCGGCAATCCTCATCCAGTCAACCGGGAAAAACTGATTGCCTGGGATATCAACGCCGACGGGAGTGGTGGCCCGATTTTCGAAAGGCCAGGTGGTGCTGCTTACCTGGGCGCCCGTATTCATATATCCCCGATTGTCGTAGATTATAAGCAATCCCCAGCCCTGCTGTAAGAAGTTCATTATGGGTCCGGCTCCAATGGTGGTTGCGCCGTCGCCGGCAAAAGACCAGAAAAAGAACGGCTGATCCAATGTCCCATTTTTTATCCGCGCCTGATAGGCATAATGCAGGCCCGTTAGAAGCGGAGTTCCGTCCGAAAAAGTGGCGTGGAGCATGGAGCGCGGACCATCCTCCCAAAAAGTTCTCATCCAGGCGCTGGTGTCATTGGTCGTCTTACACACCTGCTCACAGCCGGTGTGCTCTGTTAACATAATGCCAGGCAGTCCTCCTCCCGCGCCTCCGCCTCTGACACGGCCCTCTTGATCCCTCCACCTGACATTCGCCGCTTCCCAATTCAGGGCGGAAGAAACCAGACGCAGAGCCAACTCTCCCCCACAGCCAATACAGGAGCCGTCCGCCGACGCAAAGCTTGACCGGAACGTCTTTAGTCGAGCCTGTTCCGCAGGTGTCAGCCTTTTTATGCCAGGAAATTTTGGAGCGCCAACTCTCATGCTAAATTTTCTCCTTGCAAAGAACTCACCGCTTCTTCGATCAATCTAAGATTCCCTTGGATAATTTTATTTTCTTTACCTCTTAAATCTTCCGTGATCCTGGCGCGGAGCTGTTCTAAAGAGATCAACTCGGGATAAAGATGGGCCAGAACCGCCAGCAGCACGTTATTAGGAAAGTCCTTACCCAGGGCTTTCAAAGAGAGAGCCGTGGCATCGATCGTAAAAACCCGGACCGAATCCGGCACCTGATGCTGCCGGCGGATCTCTGCGGGTGAAAGAGATGTGTTTACCAGCAGTACTCCGCCGTCTTTGATTCTATTGATGTGACGCGCTTCGACCAGATCGGGCCTGAAGGCGATCACTGCTTGCCGTTTCCCTTCGTGGCTGTAGCTGGTTATCGGCTCTTTTGATATTACCGCGGTCCCAAAGGTTGGAGAACCGGTCTTTTCGGAGCCAAACTGGGGTATCCCCTGGGCAAAACGATCTCCGCCATTTACAATTTCAACCAGATTGGCCGCGGCGGAAACCGCCCCCAAACCACCCCTCCCGAGGAATTCAAGAATAACCGCGTCGGTCACCGACGGAGGCAGTCCTTCGACGTCGGTTAAATCCAATTCAACGGCCGGCCCTTCGCCATTTCGATCAAGCTGTTGAATGGGCCTTTCTACCGCTCGGTTTTCGGGACGATTTGCTTCTTCAATCATTCTGTATAAAGCTCCGTTGAGAACGCTGAAGTAAGGGTTCTGTCCGCCGCCGAAGCGGAAATCAAACATTTTAGGGGGCAGCTGGGGAAAGTATTCTCTTCCGAAACGATTGAGAGCCGCGCTTAGATCAGTATAGATTGGGCCGTCAACCGGATCTAAGGTTCCATCAAAAACCCCCACCACTTTAACCTGCGGCATCTGTTGATAGATGGCATTAACCAATTCCCTGCCGGGAAACGGCCGATACATGGTTCCACTGATCAGTCCGACCTTGATTCCCTGGCCGCGCATGATATCAATAAAAGTCCTCAAGGTCCCGGAAAGAAAACCGTAATTTACGAAGAGATATTCGGCGTCTTCGGCATGATAGGTGTTAAAGAAAGCCCCCGGCGCGCGGCCCGAGATTTTCCCGAACTCATCATGCGTTTCTTGAATTGTCCTCGGGATTGCTGCCCAGCCGGCAAAATTTTGCGCGCGCTGGAGAGGATAAGCGGCCGGAGAAGTCAGCCCGCCTTTTGAAATCGACTTTTTAAATGGGTCAAGCAGGGGCTGGAATTCGCCAACAAAACCAGTAGCCGCGTCGTCGGGGATGACCCTCACCTGCGCGGAAGAGTGGCTTGTAAAAAAGCCCGCCTGATTGACAATGGTCAGCCACTGGGCTCTTTCCGCGATGCGGAAAGCCTGCAAGCTCAGATCGTAGGCCTGCTGGTGATTTTCGGCGACCAGCTCAACGGCAAAATCCCGCGCTCGGGCCCTGTCAACATCCTCGTGCCAGATATTTAAGGGGGCGTTGGCGCGGTTGCTTAAAGCCATGACGATCGGCAAACGGTTCTGGCCGGCCCATTCGACCATCTCCATCATATGCATGAAACCTACCGAAGCAGTCGCGATAAAGGTTCTCACGCCGCCGAAAGACGCTCCGATACAGGCCGACATGGCGTCGTGCTCCGAAGGAGCATTGTAGCCAAGAGAAGGCATTCTCCCGTTTGCCTCCCAATAGCGAATCAAATGCAATATTTCGGTCGCGGGAGTAATGGGATAGGCCCCGGTAAATCCCCCCCCGGCCGCGATCATCGCCTGACGGACGGCGTGAGCTACCGCGTGGTTGCCCACCAGCGTCATGATCTGACCCGTTCCCAGAGCCAGACCAGGACGCGGAGAAAATCTCGTTGGTCCTGCCGCCGGCATCCGGCTCCTCGGAAAAACATTTGGTATTCCGCCTAATTTCATGCTTATTTTTTCCCTTCTATTATGCTGATGGCCCCCGGACCACAGGCCTCAACACAGAGCTTGCATCCTTTACATGCCTCGGGATTAATCCATAAATTAAATCTTTCCTCTTCTTTGAGTCCACTTCCCCAGTTTACCAGTTCTATAGATCTCCCCGGATCAACCGCCCCGGCCGGGCAAACCAGAACACAGGCTCGGCAGGAAGAGGAAGGGTCCTTAGTAGGAGAACACTTTGTAGGATCAATTTCGATAGAAAAAATTGTCCAGCCGCTGACGGAGGGGAAAGCTCCCAATGGTTTTCCCATAAGTCCTTCACCCACCGCCCCGCTAAAGCCAAGGCTCGTAGCATATCGCGGCAAAAAGAGCTGATCATAAACCTTGACGGAGGTAATGCCGTTTAGTTCCATAAATCTCAGCATCTCTTCTCCAAAATCCGTTAATCCCTGCCTTACATCTTCGATCTCGATTTCAAGGTATTGGGTTTCGGGGCGGGCCTCGGCCTGCACTTCGCCTCGAGTGAACAGCAGGGCGCCTTTCTCGCTGAAGTTTTTCGGCAGATTGAACAAAAGGGCTGGCTCGGCCAGAAAAGGCGCGGTGAATTCTCGTGACCCGAGAACGCGTTCCAGCTGTTCAACCATTGTTTCTATATTGGCGTTTGTGCTCACCATAACGTTTTCAATTCTTTTCGCGGATAAAGCGGCAACAACTTCAGGCGCCGCGGCCTTGAATGCGGCAAGCGGATGGAAGCCGGGCGCAGTGGTTAAATGCTGAACAAAGGCGCGGAGCAAAGCCAGAGTTATCGTCACTATTCTATGTCCGCCGGTGACCGGTTGAATTTTCATCTCCCTTATTATCGCAGGCGTTTCTGGAAAATTTCACTCAATTTTTTTTATCTCAAGCAATGGGGTGAAAATTAATTGAAACAGCTGTGCCTATTCAACAAGACCGGACGAGGCAGCACTCCAAGTGCTGAGGGCAGCAGACAATTCCGACTCATAAAATCTTTGGTAAAGCTCAGCCACCGCAATTATCCTTCTTTGATAATGGTTCACTTGCACTTCTCCGGGTGATTCTCCGTCCAGGAACCCTCTTCCCCCATTATAGGCAATCAGCGCCCGGCGCATAGGCAAACTGAAAAAACTCTCACTCCCCGGAGCTCCCCCCTCCTCGATATAAATATGATAAAGATTAAGCATGCCGAGTGACAGGTTTTTTCGCGGGTCAGAAAGGGGAAGGTCTCTCTCCAGATCGCTTAATTCAGAATTATATGTTACTTCTAAGTCTCCCGCCGTGGAAGGCATGATCTGCATCAGCCCAACCGCCCCAACCGCGGAAACCGCCTCGGGATTAAAAGCACTTTCCTTATGAATTAAAGCCATTACCAAACTGATAAACTCAATCTGTCTGTCAACCGGCAAGCCTGTTACCGGCTCAGGCAGGTGCTCAACAATAAGCGAAACCAGCTGATGACCCGCTAATTCCAGATCGATCGGCAAATAAGCCCTAAAAACCGTTTCAGCCACCGCATCCATCTCTGGGCTCGCCGAAACTGTTTCCAGAAAGGGGATAAAATATTGATCCACTGTTTCGTTGGGACAACCCACGGCAGGGAACTCTCGCAACAACCATTCCACTCTGCCCAGATACGCGGGAAGGGAGGTCTCCCTTTCCGCCCGGGTGAGATTTGTCTCCACAAATACGCGACCGGGAGACTCGATCTCAGGCGCATCCGGTTGTGCGGCGTCTCCCCTCCAGGGGGAATAGCCTGGCCGGCAAAGGCTTAAAGGCTCAATTCCTGGCATATATACATCCCATATATCTACAATCGTTGTGAGCGGCGAAAAAATTGCATCGGCGAAGCGAAAACATCCCCCACTCCACCCCGCTCTACGATCTTGCCCTTAGAAACAACAATAACTCTTTGACAAATAGCCTTGATGATCCCAAAATTATGCGTAATATATATGACAGAAAGATTAAATTTCTGCTGGATCTCTTTAATTAACTTTAATATTTCCGCTTGAATAGTAACATCTAAGGCTGTGGTTGGTTCGTCAGCAATCAAAAGTTCCGGTTTACAGGCCAAAGCCATAGCAATCATCGCCCGCTGTCTCATCCCACCGGAAAATTGGTGTGGATAATCGCGAACCCTGGCCCCGGGATACTTTATTTGAACCGTTTCCAACATTTGAATAGCTTTTTCCCAGGCCTCTTTTTTATTCAATCCCTGATGCAGACGTATGACCTCCACAATTTGCTCGCCAACCGTGAAAACAGGATTAAGTGAAGTAAACGGGTCTTGAAAGATCATAGAAATTTTCGCTCCACGGATATTAATTATCTCCTCGTCCGTAAGTCTTAACAAATCCCGGCCATTAAAAATAATTTCTCCGGAGACAATTTTTCCCGGAGGCTGAATTAAGCGCAGAATTGAATGCGCGATGGTTGACTTACCAGAGCCGGACTCCCCGAGGATGCCCAACACCTCGCCTTTTTCAACTGACAAGCTAATATCGTCTACGGCTTTGACAATCGCATCGTCCTGATAAAAATAAGTTGATAAGTTTTTAACTTCTAACATCTAATTTCTCCCGCAATCCCTCGCCAACAAAGTACAGAGAAAGCACCGTGATTAAAATCAATACACCAGGAATAACCGCCAGCCAGGGGGCATCTCTCATATAGGCCTGCGCATCCATCAGCATGTTCCCCCATGACGGCATTGGCGGTTGCACTCCCATTCCCAGGAACGACAAAGCTGATTCAGTTAAAATCGCCCCAGCCATGCCTAGCGTCGCCGCCACAATAATCGGCGCTTGCGCGTTGGGCAGTATGTGACGGAAAATTATTCGCAGATTGGAACAACCAATAGCTTTGGCCGCTTCCACATATTGCAACTCACGTATTTTCAAATACTCTCCTCTCACCAACCGCGCCATCCCCATCCACGAAGTTACCCCGATTACAAACATAACATTATATATGTTGGGGGTAAGCATGGCCTGGACAGTTAAAATCAGAAATATAGAGGGGAAGGAAAGCATCACATCGACAAAGCGCATAATGAGACCGTCAATCAAACCGCCAAAGTAGCCGGCCGTCGCGCCCATTAAAACCCCGATCAACATTGAAATTGTAACCGCGACTAATCCGACGGTTAAAGAAATCCTGGCACCATAGACCGCGCGGCTAAAGATATCCCGGCCCAGATTATCTGTGCCAAAAAGATGCGTTAAGCTTGGCGCTAAAGTTGCGGATTCAACAATCTCACTCGGATCATACGGCGCGATCATTGGCGCAAAGATTGCTGCCACAACAAAAAGGGTAAGAACCGCGAGACCAAATACTGCCAATTTATTTTTTGCCATATCTAATCCTCGGGTCAACTAAAGCATAACCAATATCAGCCAAAAGGTTGCCTAACATGATTAATACAGCGGAAAACATCACTATCCCCATAATCAATGGATAATTCCTTTGGAAAATCGCCATGACCCCTAGCCGCCCCATCCCCGGCCAGGCAAAAATAGTCTCAACAATAAACGCTCCGCCAAAAAGATCGGGTAATGATAAACCGAGAATGGTTACGATTGGCATCAGCGCGTTACGCAAAGCATGTTTAAATATAACAATTCTTTCCGGTAAGCCTTTCGCCCGGGCTGTCCGAATATAATCCTGATTCAAAACCTCCAGCATCGCTGCCCGTTGATAGCGAGTCAGGCCGGCCAGGCTTCCAACTGTCATCGTTATCAGCGGCAGGACAATATTGCCGACCGCCGGCAGCCAATGGAGCTGAACTGAGAACAAGAGCATCAACATCAGTCCGATCCAGAAAGTCGGGATCGCCATGCCGGCAAAAGAGAAAATTGTTACAAAATTATCAAACCAGCTCCCTTTTTTAACCGCGGAGATCACGCCCAGGGGAATGGTTATGAGTAAAGTCAAAATAAATGAAGAGCTCATAAGCAAAAGGGTGTTGGGCAGCCGCTCAAATATTTCTTTGGCCACAGGCAGACCGGTAGTATAACTTGCGCCAAAGTTACCGCGTAAAGCATTGCCCAACCAATAGAAGTATTGGATAAAAATCGGCTTATCCAAACCCCAATTCGCCCTAATCCGCGCCAGCTCAACCGGATCAATGTTTGGATCGGTAAATAAGGCCGTGGGGTCGCCGGGGGCTAAGTGCATGACAAAAAAGGAGAGCAGAGAAACACCAATTAAAAGAGGCATGAGCTGCAACAGTCTTTTTAAAACATATTTTCTCATTTTGTGACAAAAACTTTTTCAATATTAAGGAACAACCCCGCCGGCCCGGGCTCTGACAAGCCTCCCACCCTTTCGCTCACCCCTGAAATCGCTTTCGGATACCAGAGAAAAATATATGGCTGGTCGGTAGCAATCTCTTTCCACAATTTAGCGTAAATCGTTTTCCTCCCGGTCTTTTCCATGGTAGTCCGGCCTAATTCCAAAAGCCGGTCAACTTCCGGGTTATTATATCCAATAAAATTAAATCCGCGCGGAGACTGGCTGGAATGCCAAATAGAATATGAGTCTGGGTCCAACCCCAACGACCAACCCATTAGTATAGCCTCAAAGTCTTTGGGCGCTTTTGGCGCATTTACAATTTTCAGCAAAGCCGACCATTCCATCACTCTCAGATTAACTTTAACCCCAACCTTTTTGTATTGCTGCTGGATGATAATCGCCGCATTTTCCCGCTCCTTGTTGCCGTTATTTAGCAAAATTGTAAATTCTAAATCCTCTACCCCGGCCTCCTTTAACAACTGCTTAGCTTTCTCCGGATCATAAGCAAATTTTGGCACATCATCAGAATAGGCCCAGGAAATTGGCGCTGACGGCGCGTAAGCGGCCGAGGCTAAACCTTTAAAAATCAATTTTACCAGTTGTTCTTTGTTTGTGGCATAAGCCAACGCCTGCCTGACTCGACGGTCAGCAAATTTGGGATTGCCCAGGTTAAAACCCAGATAAGTGTAGACCAGTGAATCATACTCAAAAACATTAATCCCTGCCGCGGCCTTCAGCCTGGAATAATCTTTCGGTGGAATGCCTGACTCGTCAATCTCGCCAGCTTCGAGCGCGACTAATTGGGTATTGGCATCAGGAATTACTTTAAAAAGGATATCCGACAGTTTTGGTTGGCCCAAATAATAATTAGCATTGCGCACAACCGCGACATGATCACCGGTCACCCATTCTTTGAACCTAAATGGGCCGGTGCCAATGGGGCTACGGTTAAACTTCGCAGTATTAATATCCTGATTTTGCAGAATATGTTTAGGAATAACACTCATGCCCGAACGGCTTAAAAAGGGGGCAAACGGCTCAGGCAAAATCGCCTGGACCGTGTAATTATCCAAGACCCTAAACTTTATCTCCTGGCCGTTAATAATATAATCACTGCGCCGAACCGAGTTAACTTTGGGATTTAGAATGGCATTAAAAGTGAAAACGACATCATGGGCGGTAAAAGGCCGGCCATCGTGCCACTTGACATCTTGACGCAGATAAAAAGTCCAAAGCTTGCCGTCTTTTGACACCTCCCAAGATTTGGCCAGATCGGGAATAACCTCAAGTTTTTCATTAATCTTGGTCATCCCCGTAAAGATAGTTCCTTCAACCGCGGAAGACGCTGTATCAGTAGACAAAATTGGATTAAGAACCGAGATTTCTCCACCCAAACTAAGGATCAGCTTCCCCTCAGGGTCAGCTTGCGAAGCCTCGGGCAGTAGAATTGCTTTTTCTTTTTGTGGAGCTGGCTCAGCACACCCGACCACGAAGACAAAAGCTAATAAAGCCGCGGCGATCCTGAATCTCATAAAGCAATTTTATCACAGATTGGTCAGTTCTTGTATTTTCTTAATCCCGGTTCGGTTATAGCCGGTCAAAGTATACTTGCCGGCTACCTCATCATAGCTATAAATAATCTTACCCGACAGATCCGCGTCTTGATATTCTTTCCCGGTAAACGGATTTTTGGGAACTTCAGCAACATAACTCCCGGCCATCAAGTAATTATTGCAAAGACTCGCCAAAGCTATGTTCTTTTCAAGCGGATAAATTTGATTTTCCATTTCATAAGCTTCAATTCCCAACTGCAGAGAATGCATCACACCTTTGACCGCCATTTCCTTGGCTCGATCTTTGGCCCCCAAAAGATTTGGTACTAGAAAAACGGCCAGCAAGCCAATAATACCGATTACAACCAGTAGCTCTATCATAGTGAAGCCTTTTCTCATCTTTCTCGTCACCTCCCCTTGATTATACATCATTGGATTTGCGAAATCACATTCATCATGGGCAAGAACATGGCAATGGCAATAACACCCACCACCAGGCCCACGACTAAAGTCAGCACAGGCTCAAGCATCATTGTAAATCTTTTGGTGGCAATTTCCTTTTCCTTTTCGTAAAAACCGGAAATACTCAATAGCATTTCAGCCAAATTGCCTGAATTCTCCCCAACCGCGACCATCTGAACGGCTTCATTGGGAAATATCTCATATTGTGCCAAAGCTTCAGCCAGCCTTACCCCATTTTCTATCGACTCTTTAATCTTAAAAATAATCTCCCGAAAAGCTTTATTGTTTGATGTGCTGGCAGTAGTTTTAAAGGCCTCAACAATCGGGATCCCTCCCTGCAAGAGAGAACCCAAGGTTCTAAAAGCACCAATAACTTGCCCGCGGGAATAATATTTAATTTTCAGGAGCCACTCGTCTCTTTTTTCATAACGTAAATAAAGAAAAACCATCGTTAGAGTCACCATGAACGGTAAATACCAAATCTTAGAAAACACGTCACCCAAACCAATAATTATTCTAGTAAAAAGCGGCAACTCGGTATTCAGGTCCACAAATAATGTTTTAAAACCAGGCAAGACAAAAACAAAAAGAACAAACAGACTGACGAGGCATAAGCTGGTTACAAAAGAGGGATAAATAAGGGCACTTTTTATTTTATCTTCGGTCTCCGCCCTGGCTTCATAATGCTTGGCCAGCCTATCTAAAATCGCCTCCAAACTGCCAATTCTCTCTCCCCCTTCAATAGAGCTAACCATCATGGCTGGAAAAGTTTTTTTCATGGCAGAAGCTAAAGATTCCCCTTGTGCAAGCTGTTGGATAATAAAATCAATTTCTACACGCTTAGAAATATTCTTGATAATATGAAGAGCTTCGAGGAGTGGGACACCGGAGGATAACAACATCCTCAACTGCTCACAGAAGCGGGAAACATCGCGCTTTGATAAAGATGGCATATAAACCCTATGGAGCAAGCTTATTACCATTAATTAACTAACAACACGCTTCGCTACAACTAACAACAACTTTTTATTATAATATTAGAAAATTTAGAGGGGTTGTAAGTTGTGGGTTGTAGGCCTCGATTTATCGGGGCTGTCTCATTAGTTAATAAGTGTCGTAATTCCGACAGGTTACTTTTGTAAGCGCGGAAAAAGAGGTTGGCCCTTGTTAATCTTTCCTTTTACACCCAACTGCAGCCTCATGCTCTCGGCAGTGGCTGGCATAAAAGGAGAAACCAGGAGTGCCGTTGTTTGCAAAACATCATAGAGATTAGACATCACAGCCTGAAGTTTAACAGTCTCTCCCGCCTTAGCCATCTTCCAGGGAGTTTCATCTTCAATATACTTGTTCGCTTTATTAATCAATTTCCAAATAGCCGCCAAGGCAGCCGCAAAAGCCAGATTGTTCATGTGCTGATCAACAACCTTTGGTGTTTCCTTTGTCAAACCGACCAAAGCTATGCTCAAAGCATCAAACTGCGTATCACATATCGAATTCTGGATCTCGGATTGAAAATATAGATCAATCATAGTCAGTGTTCTATTCAAAAGATTCCCAATATCATTGGCCAGGTCAGAATTATATCGCTTAATAAAGGATGCCATAGAAAAATCACCATCAGAACCAAAAGGAACCTCACGTAAAAGAAAATATCTGATAGGATCAACGCCAAACCCATCACTCAAGACTAAAGGATCCACCACATTGCCTCTGGATTTACTCATCTTCTTGCCTTCCACCGTCCACCACCCATGACCAAAGATCTTTTTCGGCAAAGGAATATTAAGAGCCATCAATATCGCCGGCCAGATCACTGCATGGAAACGCACAATCTCCTTACCCATCAACTGCACATCGGCCGGCCAGTATTGCTTGAACTTTTCATCGTCAGGATACCCTAAGGCAGAAATATAATTGAGCAATGCATCAAACCAGACATAAACAACATGCTTGGAATCCCCCGGTACCCCTACTCCCCAGGGAAAAGCTGTCCGGGTAACAGACAAATCTTTTAAGCCACGCTTTATGAACTGCAAAATCTCATTTTTTCTGGATAGAGGCTGAAGAAAGTCTGGATTAGCCTCAAAATGCTTTAACAGTTTGTCCTGATATTTGGCAAGCTTAAAAAAGTATGTTTCTTCTTTTAATATCTCCGTGGCGCGGCCACAGTCGGGACAATTTTTTCCGTCAATAAAATCCATTTCCGACCAAAAAGACTCACAGGGAACACAATACCAACCTTCATACTCCCCCTTATAAATATCCCCTTGCTCCATAAGCTTACTGAACACCGCCTGGACAACCTGCTCATGGCGATTTTCTGTAGTGCGGAGAAAATCATCATAAGCAATATCCAGGGTTCTCCAGGCAGTCTTAAAACCCTCAGCCATTTTATCAACAAATTTTTGCGTAGTCTCCTTTTTATCCTCTGCCGCCAGCCAAATTTTGTGGCCATGCTCATCTGTCCCCGTTAGAAAATACACATCAAAGCCCATCATCTTCTTATAACGCGCCAAAACATCGGCAGCAATCGTAGTATAGGCATGGCCGATATGAGGGATATCGTTCACATAGTATAGAGGCGTAGTTAAATAATATTTCCGTTTCATTAATTCGCCCCTAGATCCTTAATTGGGAACAATATCCTAAAAACACTCACATTAGCTAAAGCCTTATTGGCCCAATCAGGCAACTGGCGTTGGAGGTAAAAATCATGCACCTCAAAAACCGGCATGGGCTTCCATTCAACTTCTCCGTCATATAAAACCTGCACCAAAAATCTATCCAACAATTTTTCGTACCAAGCCTCATCTTCCAAATCTTCCGGAACATACGCGGGATGGATGTAATTCTTAAAAAATGGCGCCATCCCCTCCAGGGATTTTTCCTCGGCTTCCACCGGACCAATCACCATCCACTGTGTTGAAGTATTAACATATCCCATGTCGGAACTATGCAAGGCCGGCACAATCTGAAAACCACCGATAGCACCAATGGGCGAAGTTGAGATATCAATTACCCCCGCATGATTAGCCCGAATGCGTCCGGGATCGGCATAAAGGCTGCCGGGAAACCGACCAATCCCCACCACCGGCCGAAGCACCTCGCCAATTACTCGATGATCACCGGAATAATAATTTATTATAATCCTGCCACCGGATCGGTTCTCAAAAATAATTTCTTTGGGATAATCAATGGGCCGGTCAACTAAAATATAGTAGGCATCTCCCACCGCCGGGACATAATCACGCGGCAGATCAATAACCGGTTGCGCTGGAGCAGACAACATCACTATATTCCCCACAAAAGGGGCAAAACCACCGCCAAAAATGCTCTTGCCGGCAGGGATATCCGTGTAGATAGATGAATCCGGGCTCAAAAACGAATTATAAACCTTTGGCGGTTGCAGGAAATCTTTTGGCAGCAGGGTAAAAATACTCTTGTCCCACTCTGCTGCCCCAGTTTTAATATGAATAGCATTAACTGCAGCTGCCGCCACCCGCCCCTCACTTATCCATCTGGCTGCCGCATAGCCTGTTTTGCTCACCCTGGTCACAGGATACAAAACCTTACCAACATTAGCCCAATTCTTTCCACTATCTTCGCTAACCGCAATGACGCCGTCCACTCTATTCTCCACTTTAATGCGGTAGATCTCTTTGAATGCGGGGGAGTTCTCGTGACGGATTGCCGGAGAGACCCCGCGCTCTAAAGTGGTGGCAAGTAACGAAGATGAAAGAAGTAAAACTGAGATTAATAAAGCTAACAATCTATACATTTAAAAATTCAATTAAAGTTCTAACCGGCACACCCGTGGCTCCTTCAGCCAAATAGCCTCGCCCCTTGGAGAGATAAGCAGTCCCGGCAATATCAAGATGCGCCCAGGAAGTATCTCCGACAAATTTATGAAGAAAGGTTGCCCCTGTAGAGGGAGAAGCCCCGCGCCCCTCTGTGCAATTCTTTTGGTCGGCAACCGAACACTTAAGGTAATCTTTGTATTCTTCATAAAGCGGCAGCTGCCAGACTTTTTCTCCTGATTTCTCTGCCGCCCGCTTAATTTTATCAATAAGTTCCTGGTCATTGCCCATAAGGCCGGTAGCCACATCTCCCAAAGCAGAGAGACAACCTCCGGTTAAAGTGGCACAATCAACGATTGTTTCCGCTCCTTGCTCTTTGGCATAAGTAATAGCATCGGCCAGGATCATGCGCCCTTCCGCGTCTGTTGAAATTACTTCAGTAGTTAGACCAGACAAACTAGAAACAACATCGCCTGGTTTAAGCGCTCCGCCATCCGGCATGTTTTCAGTTAACGGAATAACCGCAAAAACATCTTTGGCTATACCCAATTCAACCGCAGCTCTCATAGTTTCAATAACGGCAGCCGCCCCCGCCATATCTGTTTTCATCTCCCAAAGTTTGTTTGAAGGTTTAAGAGAAATTCCGCCAGCATCAAACGTAACCCCCTTGCCAATTAAAGCAATTGTTCCACGCTTCTGATTACCAAGTACAACGACCTTCGCCGGCTCCTTACTCCCCTTAGCAACCGCCCACATGGCCTCCATCCCTTCCGCTTTGGGGTCAAGAATCCGGCACTTCAAACCAACTTCTTTGGACATTTGCCTGGCATAATTGGCTAAATAGGTTGGGGTAATTTTATTTGAAGGGCCATTAACCAGATCTTTAGCTCGATTCTCCGCCTCGGCAACTATCTGCCCAAGCTTTGCTCCCTTTTTTATCGCACTTATTTTCTTATTATCTTTTTCTATAATTATTAATTCATTAACTCTGATTTCTGACTTCGGACTTTCGGATTTCTCACCTTTAAACTCATAACCCCCAAGGACAGAACCTTCTACCACTGCCTGCGCAACAGCTTCAAGGTCAAGCTTGCCTACATCTGAGCCATGAACAATAGTCGCCACACTCTTAGCCTTGATTCTCTTTGCTTCTTTAATAGCCGCCGCTCCTGCCACCCTTACTTGATCCAAGCCAAACTTATCTTTTTCTCCCAAACCAACCACAGCAAACTTGCCGCCTCCAGTATGAATAATCGTCACCTCTCCTAAACTACCCTCAATCTCTCCATCATTTATCAATTTTACAATCTGCCCCTTGAGTAATTTATCTACTACAGCCGCGGCTCCCTCCGGTTTTTTTACCCCTTTGAAAAAATTGACAACAATAAGATCCGCTTTGACCTGAGTTAATGAAGCACATTTTATTTTTATCCGCATTACTTAATCCTCCCAAAAAATATTGCGATTTCCCGCTCGGCTGACTCCAGGCTATCAGAACCATGCGCGATATTTTTAATAGTTCCGTCGCTGGTAAACATATTTTCCGCTTTAAAATCTCCGCGGATAGTCCCGGCTGCCGCTTCGCGCGGATCGGTTGCGCCCATTAGCTCCCGCACGCTGGCAATGGCGTTTTCTCCGGCCACCACACAAGCGATTAAATGTCCGGAAGTAATAAATTTAAGCAGACCGGCATAAAATTTCTTGCCCAGGTGGGGTGAATATAGGTCGGCAGCGCTCTTTTCTGTGAGGCGAAACTTTTCTTGACGCTCAACCTTTAAGCCAACATTTTTAACTCTGGCAACAATTTCTTTGTCCAATCCCCGCGCCACCCCATCAGGCTTTATGAGTAGTAAGGTTTTTTCTTGCACGTTTAATAGCATCCTTTACTCGATTGGGAGCAGTTCCGCCCGGCAAATCCTTATTGGCTACAGAATTTTTTGTAGATAGATATCGCGTTGCATCGTAGGTAAAAGCGTCAGAAAATTGTTTTAGTTGTTTCAGAGAAAGATATTCAAGCTCCATATTGGATTCTTCGCAATAGGCCACAAGTTCACCAACCACTTTGTGGGCTTCACGGAAGGGAACCCCCCGCCCGACCAGGTAATAAGCAAGGTCGGTTGCGGTTAAAAACCCTTTTTGGGCAGATTTTTCCATTTGTTCACTCTCGATTTTTGTACTTTTAATCATTTGTTCAAAAATGTCCAGCACAGCTTTAATGGTGTCAACCGTATCAAAAACTGCCTCTTTGTCTTCCTGCATATCACGGTTGTAAGCCAGCGGCAGCCCTTTCATTACAGTCAATATCGCCATAAGATGACCATAGACCCGCCCCGTCTTACCCCTGATCAATTCCGCAATATCCGGATTTTTCTTCTGCGGCATGATAGAAGAACCCGTAGAAAATTTGTCGGAGAGAGTGAGGAAGCCAAACTCTCGGGTTGACCAGATAATTATTTCTTCCGCAAACCTTGAAAGATGCATCATCAACACAGCGGCGGCAGAGACAAAATCAATAGCAAAATCACGATCAGATACCGCGTCCATGCTGTTTTTTGATATCTTGGAAAAACCAAGCTCGTAAGCCAGGCTGTCGCGATCAAGTTTAATATTGGTCCCGGCTAAGGCACCAGAGCCTAAAGGCAAAACATCGGCACTTTCACTGGCTTTAGCAAACCTTTCTTTGTCACGCTCAAGCATCTCATAAAAAGCCATTAGATGATGAGACAAAAGTACGGGCTGCGCGCGCTGCAAATGCGTATAACCGGGCATAATCACTTTAATATTTTCTTCCGCTATATCAAGCAACGCTTCCTGCAGCTTAACAATCAACCCAGAAACTTCCGTCGCTTCATTCTTTAGATACATGCGCAAATCGGTCGACACCTGGTCATTCCGAGAACGTCCAGAATGAAGTTTTTTGCCTACATCGCCGATCTTTTCAATCAGCAGGTGCTCAATATTCATGTGGACATCTTCGTATTCCCGGCTAAGCTTGATCTTGCCTTCTGCTATGCCTTTCAAAATTAATTGCAGGGCATTAATAATTTTTTTACACTCGGCCACATTCAATATTCGTGCCTTAAGTAAGGTTTGAGCATAAGCCATGCTTTGAACAATATCCTGTTTGTAGAGTCTGACATCGTAATGCACAGAGCTGGTAAAACTTTCGGCCGATTTAGCCAGCGGATGGCTAAACCTACCGCTCCAGGCTTTTTTCGATTTTCTACTATTGCCAACTACCCGCTTTGCCATATTATCCCTCCAGTTTTGCCCGCACTTTAATAGGCAAACCAAAAAGATTGATAAACCCTTCCGCGTCTTTCTGGTTATAAATTTCTTCTTTCTCAAAGGTTGCCAGATCAGGACGATACAAAGATTTATGGGACTTACGCCCCACTACATTACAATTGCCTTTGTATAGCTTTAAGCGGACGGTGCCGCTGACTGTTTCTTGAGTTTTATTAATAAAAGCATCCAGAGACTCTTTCAAAGGCGTATACCACTGGCCATTATAAATTAATTCGGCATAACGCTGGGCTACCAGCTGTTTATAATGCTGTACATCTTTATCCAGAGTAATGGATTCCAAAGTTTGGTGAGCGGCATAGAGGATAGTCCCACCCGGAGTCTCATAAACTCCGCGCGACTTCATTCCCACCAGCCGGTTCTCAACAATATCAACCCGACCAATCGCGTTCTTGCCGCCTATTTTATTCAATTGCTGGATCAGGGCAAGTGCAGTCAGGCGTTTGCCATTGAGCGTTTTTGGCTCACCTTTTTCAAACTCAATTTCAACATATTCCGGCTTATCCGGCGCCCGTTTTGGGGAAGCAGTCAGTTTAAACATATTTTCCTGCGGTTCAAACCACGGATCTTCTAAAATCCCACCCTCATAGCTTATATGCCAGAGGTTGCGATCAGAAGAATACGGCTTATCTTTGGTCACAGGGACCGGGATACGACGCTTTTTGGCATATTCAATCGCTTCCTGTCGGCCTTTAATCTCCCATTCACGCCAGGGCGCAATAATCCGCATATCCGGAGCCAAAGCTTTGTAAGTTAATTCAAAACGCACCTGATCGTTGCCTTTGCCCGTTGCCCCATGAGCCACAGCATCAGCTTTTTCCCGCTTGGCTATCTCAATTTGCTTTTTGGCAATTAAGGGGCGCGCCACCGAAGTACCCAAAAGATAATGCCCCTCATACACCGCGCCAGATTTAATCATGGGCACAAGAAAATCTTCGGCAAATTCCCGTTTTAAATCCTCAATATATATTTTGGAAGCCCCGGTCTTCATGGCCTTTTCTTTTAAGCCTGTTAATTCTTTTTCCTGGCCCAGATCCGCGGCAAAGGCAATTACGTCACAATTATAGTTTTCCTTCAGCCAGGAGATCATAACCGATGTATCAAGCCCTCCTGAATAAGCCAGTACAACCTTCTTAATCATCCCTTACCTCCTAATAACAAAGTTAAAATTGCTTTTTGAACATGCAGACGATTCTCTGCCTGATCAAAAACAACTGACTGCGGCCCATCGATAACGTCGCTGGTAATTTCTTCCCCGCGATGAGCCGGTAAACAATGCATAACAATAGCATCCTTTTTGGCCAATACTAATAGCTTTTGATTGACCTGAAATTTACTGAATTGCTTTTTACGCTTAGCTTTTTCTTTCTCCTGCCCCATCGATGTCCAAACATCGGTATAGACCACATCGGCATCCTTAACCGCCACCACCGGATCATTAAGAATGTCAATTTCCACGCCCGCTTCTTTACCATCGGCAAACGCCAACTTAACAATTTCCGCTTTGGGTTCATAGCCTTTTGGCGACGCTACAACCAGATTTATGCCCAGCTTAGCTGCCGCGAACATCAGCGAATGACACACGTTATTGCCGTCACCGATATAGGCAAACTTAAGTCCTTTAAGATTCCCTTTCTTTTCTTTGACTGTAAACATATCCGATAAGGCCTGACAAGGATGAAGTAAGTCGGACAGCCCATTAATAACCGGGATAGAAGCATACCTGGCCAACTCAACCACCTTACTATGCTCAAATGTACGCACTAATATCGCATCGGCATAACGAGACAGCGTCTTGGCCACATCACCAATAGACTCGCGGATCCCCAAACCAACCGCAGCTTGATCTAAACTGATAGCTAAACCACCCAACTGCCACATGCCGATTTCAAAAGAAACCCGAGTACGAGTGCTCTGTTTTTCAAAAATCATAGCCAGACTCTTTGCCCATAAATACTCGTGTTTTTCATGATTTTTCTGCATACTTTTCAACTCTGACGCCAGCGAAAATATCGCTATGACGTCGTCAGCAGACAAATCATGTTCTGAGATAAAATCTTTACAGGAAAGCTTGCTCATGGAGAGAATATTATCATATTTCAGTCTATTTTCAAAGCTAAGGTTTATAGACAGGTGGCGGACAAAGTTTATGTGCCGAGGCCTGTATTCTTCTCTTAACCAGGGCAACTTTTTCTATATTGAGCCCTTTTGTCTCTTTGCTGTCCAGGGCCCGGATAATCTTATCTAACTCTTCGTATGTAATACCCAGTTCCTCCTCATCAGTTTGGCCTGACCACAAGCCGGCAGAGGGTGGTTTATCTATTATCTGTTGAGGCACCCCAAGCTTCCTGGCTAATTCCCGAACCTGGCTCTTTAACAACTCTCCCAAAGGTAAGAGATCCACTCCCCCATCCCCATATTTTGTAAAATATCCCATAACGGCTTCCGAACGATTACCGGTTCCCACCACCAAATAGTTTAGTTTATTAGCCTGATAGTAAAGGCTGACCATTCTAAGCCGTGGTTTTAAATTAGCGATAGTTAAACTCTTATCTTTATGTAAAAAAGCCTTGCCTTCTAACTGTTGGTACAATTGATCACAGACCGGTTGGAGATCAACAAGTTTTGTTGGAATAGAAAATTTGTCTGCCACCGCTTTGGCATCAGTTAAGTCTTGATCCTGGCTAAAACAGGGCAAATACAGACCTAACACATTATCAGGCAAGGCTTTTTTACATAAAGCCCCAACCACCGCCGAATCCACCCCACCAGACAAACCAAAAACACAACCAAGGGCAGCTGCTTCATTGACTTGATTTTTAATCCAAGCGACAAGTCTATCAATCATTTTTTGTCCTCTCTTTCTCTTGACTCTCCATTTCTTTTCTTTCTTTGACCACCTGGTCAAAAACAGGCTGAAAATCACCAAAGGCTTTGTAAAGCACGATAAAGTTTGGCTTTAAATCCCGCGCCGACTGAGAGATACGGTCTGTTTTTCTTGCTGAAAGCGCCGCGGCAAAAAGAGCTAACAATTTTTGCTCTTCCTTGATCCTCTCTTTTATCGCAACGATTTTATTATCATCCAAATCAAACACTTTAAAATCAGCCCCTGCCGCTTCTACCCTGGTCAAGCCCGCCTGAGCCTCTTTCAACAGATCTCTAAAAACATGCACATCCATCTCTGTCAATCTCCCTTTGCCTTTTAAACTAAAGATTATCTTATCCAGGGCCGCGTTAAATTCGATCAGGCCATCCAAAAAATAATCCAGGCCATTTCTATGGCGCAAGGCCAGTAAAATATAACGCACCCCTTCCAATTTTTCATAAGCCGCCGGCAACTTTTTCTCTTTAACATAACCTTCAGCCGAAGCCAGCCTGGCATTAATATTATCAAAATCTTCTCTCCATAATTTATCGGTTATATTCATGCCGTATGTCATTTTTACTTTATAATACTTACGATAAAAGTCCCGCCACTCATTAGCCAAACGTTCAACCGCGACTTCCGACTCTCTCGGCTTTTGCAAACTGGTAAAAATAAAAGCCGGAATGTAAACACGCTCCAGCTCTTCCATCGATTTCAGCATTCTTACCTGAATTGGCTCTTTAGCGCAACCAACTAACAACAAAAGGACAAATAAGCAGACAAAGGGTTTTCGTTTACTCATTTGGCAACATCCCTCTAAAAAGTTTAACCAAAACAGTCGTGAATAAGGCCTCAGCAACCCCTACAACAACATGTACTTGGAGCATTGGCCCAAACCCAAGACCGAGCTCTAGGGAAACCATTAGAGCCACAATAACCAAAGAAAGCCAAGCAGCTAAGGCAACACCAAGCCACTCAAATGTATACTTTTTCAATTCGGCGTAAATATAGTAGGTTACGAACGTTCCAAGGAAAGCCATATTAATAATGTTAGCACCCAAAGCAATCAGCCCGCCATCCGCTAAAAATAATGCCTGGACGATCAAAACCGCTGACATAACCAGCGCGCCGGCAAAAGGACCCAGGACGATCGCGGCTAACGCCCCACCCATCAGATGTCCAGAGCTTCCTTCAATTACAATAAAATCAAACGACTGAATGGCAAAAATCACAGCAGTCACCATACCCATTAAATATAGTTTCCCCGTAAAAACCCGACGACTACTTCCTGCCAAACACTTAATCCCATTTCCCACTACGGCAAAAGCTTCCTGCGGGGCCAGGGCTGTAACCGCCGCTTTAACTTTATTTAAACAAAAACTCAAAACCGCCACGGCCATCCCCATTAATCCATAAGAAACTTTAGGATCCAAAAAACCATCCGGAATATGCATTATTTTAACTCCCTATTTTTATAATAACACGGGGTGTTTAACGAA
>Ga0155959_106_pt1 | contig 33048 bp, 22 predicted proteins | sample RifCSPlowO2_02_FD_107613 | JGI IMG/M metagenome (GOLD analysis project Ga0155959, IMG submission 107613) | candidate division WOR-1 bacterium RIFCSPLOWO2_02_FULL_46_20
CAGCCAGTGACCAATACTTAAATAAATATCTTTTGGAATACGGTGAGGGGAGTTCTCCTGCCAGTTTTGAACAAATAATTGAAGGTTGGACGTCGGTGGCCGGCGGAGTTTTAGGTACCTGGGAAACCACAGGGCTTAGTGGGTCGTATATCATAAGGCTTACTGTTTATGGCAAGGTAGGAGATTCTGTGACTACGAGCGTTGTAGTGACTGTGCAGAACGCAACCGATCCAACGAAAACGGCGCAACAACAAACCGGCTTACCCCTTACTTATGCCGTGCCCAATCCTTTTGATCGCACCGTAACTGCCGAGATTCAATTTGGTTATACCTTAGCGGGCAACTTCGCCACTAGAATTTACCTTTTTGATTTGACTGGAAACTTAGCGTGGCAAAAAAGTTATAGCGCCGGCGTTGATGGCGGTAAGGCAGGAGTCAATACTCCTACCTGGGATGGGAAAGATCTTTTCGGAGCGGAAGTTGCTAATGGGATATATCTTTATCAAGTAGTGGCCGATCAGGCTGTGATTGCCAAGGGCAAAATAATAATTCTTAAATAATCCCCCGCAGCTTAGAAATTGAGTGCCCCTTCGATACTCAGCAGCGAAGCCAGAAAATTATCCGAAGTATTTGCCAGATTTTTGTAATCGACTGATTTATAAGAGCCGGTCAGGACAAAATTTGTTAAAACCGGGTTATCAACTGGCATGGTAACGCTCAAACTTAAAGTTTGAGTAACTTTTTGTATGTTCAGGTCGGCGACTGAGCCGCCCTGGATTTCTCCTCCGTTTTTCTCGTCCTGTTGATCAAAGGTCAGAGTCCCCCAGCCAGCTATTTGGTATGTTGCTTTGGTGTCCATGATGATTTTCTTTTTATCGGACGGGGATACTCTTAAGTCTTTAATAACTCTCGTCGTTTTATGATTATAGGTTGTGCTGATGGCCAGAGGGGGGAGGGGATTGAGTGTTGTGCCGGCAGTAATGGTACGGTTGGTTGTTTCTGTGTCTATTTGGCTGGCGGACAGAGGGTGGTCATTTGCGTTTTTGTAATTTTCCAGAGCCAGCCCCAAACTGAGCGGGAGAATGGGAAAAGGAGAAAGAGTTGCTGTGTAATTTTGGGCGAAGGTGTTGGTGTTTGTTGTTACCTCTGGAGTTGTACCGGAGGGGGCAGTCTGGTTGTTATCTGAAAGTGTAAAGCGCGAATCCAAGCTAAAAATAGGGATGGAAATTGGTTTGTAAGTAATGTTATAGGTGTTGGCTTTGCCCGTTGTTCTATTGCTCAGACCGGTTTCTGGGACGGAATCACTCTGTGAACTTGCCCAAGAACCGGAAAGCCAGGCCAGGGGTGAAAGATTAATGTTGGCAGAGGTCCTTTCGGTTTTGGGGTTGGTTCCGCCGACAACAACAGTTAAGCTTTCCTGCCGGTTATGATCTAAAGAAGTTGTTAACATTGAAAAGGGGATTAGATCCATGTGATAAGTTTGGTTTTTTGTCGCAGAGACATCACTGGCCGCGCCAAAACTTTTAACCAGAGTGTTTCCTTCATGGTTGAGCAAGCTGGCACGGGCAGTCCATTTTTGCAGCGGTCCGGTCGTGAGGTCGACTGACAAATTGTATGAAGTATCAATCGACTGAGTGTGAGCAGAGAGCGCCTCAGCTGTAGCTTCTGTGCTGCTTGATCTCAGGGCAACAGTTGTTGGCTCGCTTTTTTGATAGTCAAAACCGGCAGTTACTCTTTCAGTAAACTTTAAGTTCGCGTTGGCATGCAAATAATCGGTGCTTGTTTGTGAAAAGCTGTTGCTGTCACGCAGGGGGTCTGATTCGGAAACGCTTTTCTTTAAATCATACTTATGGGTAAGAGAAAAAATGCCGCGCTCTATGCCCAGAGGCGCAACGCTCAGGGCGTAAGAGTTTTGAACGGTATCGCCGCTATGGCTTGAGCCGCTGGCAAGCTCGTCCAGTGTCTGATAAAGACGATAGCTGAAATCGATCTGCGCTAGCCCCCGCGGGTTTATACCCAGGGTAACAGAATTGTCATAGCTGTTTTGATACTGAGTGCGAGAGGCCCCGATGGGATTATTGTTTTCTTTATACGAATAATTAGTAAAGAAAGAATGAAAATTGGGCTTAAGTTTAACATTATATTCTTTATACTTTGAGCCGAAACCAATAGAGGTCACTCCCATGGGGGTAAAATCAGAATCTATTTGTTTGGTGCTTCCGCCGACAGAGAGTATATCCCCAAAAAGTTTTGTTTCGGCCCCAAAACGAAACGCCCCCCCGCTCTTTACTGTTTGTCCGACAACCAGCCCAACCTGAGACTGGAACTGATATTCCACGGAGATGGCATCCGAAGAAGAAGGGGTAAGATAATAAAGGGTGATTTGTCCCGGTTTTGTGTAGCTGACAAAATAATCCAGATCTCTGTTTAAAACTTTTGCGTTAACCGAGACCTTTTCACTGCCTTCAATAATATCTTGAGCTGATTTCAGTATATAACTTTTTGTGCCGCTACCACTAAAACTTTCAAGGGTTGTTTCGGCAATAGAGACCTGGTCTGTTTCGCTTTTGGCGTAAGCGGAATTTATCGTGAATAAATCGCCGATCTTAAAACTGCCATCAGCGCCAATTACCGAATGTGTAATATCGCCCCCTGCAAAAACTTGAGGCGGGACGTATTGATAGATTATCTGGTAATTTTTGGTGGCAGAAAGTTCATTATTAAACGTGATGGAAGGGGTGTCAGCGATATAATTAATAGAATATCCTTTATCTCCCGCGTTAGCCTCAAAGCTTGCATTGCGCGTGTAGGAAGCAATAACGGAAGAGCCCTGTTCCCAGACCTGGACTGTTTCTGTCCCAGGGGCAATATTGCGCACGTTCCTTAAATAATAAGGACCACGGGTTCCATCTCCCAGGCCGGAATATTTCCCCACAACACTTTTATAATATGTATAAGTTATTATAATCGTGCTGGCGGCAGAAATGTTAAGCGGATTTAAAAACTTAATTGTTCCAGTTGTGTAGCCGTCCGAGGGATCCCTATAATCGGTTCTAAAAGCAAGCTGTGCCTCTGGAGTAACGGTAAATTTGCCGGTGGCAGAATCAAGCTGAGTGGTTGGAATAGAATAGTCAACTTCCCAGGTCAGTTCTACGCCATCGAGCCTGACCGTGAAATTGGCGCCGGATTCGGTGGTGGGTGTAATGGGGCGATTTTGTAAATAAGCGTGATAGTTATTATTAATGATGTCAGCGCCGCTAATGCTTTCGATGATTGAAGCCGTAACTGTTCCGACGCTCTTTTTAGCGGATTCCTTAAGGTAAGTCGTGCCAATTTTAAGTTCCTTGGGGAACTTTGAGTCTGGAATGGCCGGGATAGCGGTGACTTTATAGCGATAGGTAGCTTTGATTTGAGAGGTAGAGCTGATGACGACGCCAAAAACAAGCTCCCCAAAATTATTATCAATCGAGTATTCTAAATCACGGGTAAGCAATTTGCCGTCAACTTCAATTCTTTCGCTTTCGGCCACAACATTGTCGTGCGCTAGTTGGTAGGGCCCACGACTACCAATACCCAACAAAGACTCAGTGTTTTCCGCGGATTCGTAATAATTGTATTCAATGCTTAATGGTTCTGAAGCTTGGGGAAGAAACCTGGTTAGGAGCTTTATGATGCCTTGATCATAGCGTATGATATAGTCTTCGTTTTTTTTAAGTGCTGACCCCCGAAATGTAAGCTTCTCGCTAAAATTAACAACAGGAGTGTGTTTTAAACGGTACTGTCCCGAGGCTTCTTCCTCTGCCGGCGTGGGTTCAGCGGAACCGACTGAAGCGGGGTACATCTCCCGCATAGCTCTTGTAACCGGCTCCATTATAGGTTGAGATTTTCCAAACTCTTCCGGATTAAAGGTGAATCTGGATTGGAAACCAAAGAAATCCCTTTTAGAAAGAGTGGGGAAGAAAAGATCAAGAACATTAGTGTACTCATAATTATAGCTGATGATGTCGTCTGAGGTTAAGATACGGGTAAAAGTAATTTTGCCTTCAAAATAATTAATCGTGTAATCGATGTTGCGCCTTTGGGAAATATTATTCAAGGTTATTGCTTCTGACCCGTCAAGAATCGAGCCATGCCCAAGGCTGTACGGGCCCTGGGTGTTATTCCCTTTTTGAGTCGAGAGTTTTTGGCTTTGACTTTTTAATTTAGCGGAAGGGACAGTGATGATATCGTACCAGCCGTCTTTGGCTGTGAGCAAAACACCGTTGAGTTGTTTGGCCACAGAAGCAAATTCGTTGCCGGTGAAGCTGGCGGAGAAATCGCCGAAGGTCAATTCGTTTTCATGGTATTTAACTTTGACGTCATAGCGTTCTGGTGTTTCCGGCTGCTGTTCCAGATCATATCCAACGGAGAGATTTTCTGAAAGTTGTCCCAGAATTTGCAGCTGCAGCCTCTCCTGCCATGGTCCTCCCGTGAAAGTTGGGGAATAACCGCCTAATTGGGATAAGCCTGAAAAATAATTGCTGGCCGGGCTGACTCCGGCTTTTTTGAACTCCCATTTTTTATAGCCGCCGATTTCTACTTGAGGATAATCGCCTTGATTGGCAAGCGAAGGAAGGGACAAGAGAACAACCGAAACAGACAGAAAAAATATAAGTCTGCAAATTTTATTCATTAAAATGAATATTTTTTAACAATCAAAATCGCATTATGTCCGCCAAAGCCAAATGAATTTGACATAGCTATCTCGAGGCTTTGTTTCCGGGCCTGGTTGGGAACATAATCTAAATCGCACTCCGGATCAGGAGTCTCATAATTTATGGTGGGAGGAATGATCGAGTTATTAATGGAGAGAATGGTAGCAATTATTTCTACTGCTCCGGTAGCCCCCAAAAGATGTCCTTGCATGGACTTGTTGGAACTTATCGGGATTTTTTTTGCTCTCTTTCCAAAGACCAATTTTAAAGCCATCGTTTCATATTTATCGTTAAGCATAGTTGATGTCCCATGGGCATTAATATAATCAATTTTATCCGGTGGAATATCGGCATCTTTGAGCGCCGCCTGGATGGCGCGTACCGCGCCCTCTCCGCCAGGGGCAGGAGCGGTAATGTGATTGGCGTCGCCGCTCATGCCGTAACCGATTATCTCAGCATGAATTTTGGCGCCACGAACTTTAGCTGATTCTAGTTCCTCTAATATAACAATACCGCAGCCTTCACCAATCACAAAACCATCGCGGTTTTTATCAAATGGACGGCTGGCGCGTTGCGGCTCATCATTTCTAGTTGATAAAGCACGCGCAGCGCAAAAGGCGGCCACCCCCAAAGGAGTAATCGAAGCTTCTGTGCCGCCGGCGATCATGGCTTTTACTGTTCCGTGTTGAATGAGCTTGTAGGCGTCGCCAACAGCGTGTGTGCCGGTAGCGCAGGCTGTAACCACGCAGCTGTTGGGACCTTTGGCGCCTGTATTAATGGAAACATAGCCGGAGGCCATGTCGGCAATCATGTATGGGACAGTGAAAGGGCTGACTTTATCAGGGCCTTTTTCCAGCAGAACCCTGGCCTGTTGTTCCAAAATTTCTAAACCGCCAATGCCTGAACCAATTAAAACCCCAATGTCTGCTGCGTTGTTATCAGAAATAGTTAAATTAGAATCCTTTAAGGCTAATTGTGATCCGGCAATAGCAAACTGAATAAAACGCACCAGGCGGCGCGCTTCTTTTTTGTCTAAATAGTCAGCCGGGTTAAAACCTTTAACTTCACCGGCAATCTTGCTTGAGTGCGCGCTGGCATCAAAAAGAGTTATTTTATCGATGCCGCTTTTCCCGGCCGACAGGCTGTTCCAAAAAGCTTCCTGGCCAATCCCCAGGGGAGAAACAACTCCCAGGCCAGTTACAACAACTCTTTTTGTCATGCTTTTATCTTCCTTCTGCGCCTTCGGGCTCCGAAGGACAAGCTTCAACTTCTTTAATAAGTTCTTTGATAATATCAGCCGCTGGCCTGATTCTCTTATCTTTTATCTTCCAGACGTTTTCACCAGAAAACACAACCCCCTCGTTGATTTTCCCATGCAGGGAATTTATTAAAGCCTGGATAATACAATATTCCAAAGAACAGTTTTTTAAGCAAAAATCACAACCAATTGGTTTTGGCGCTTCTTTTTTTAAGATCTTGTTAACAAAATCTGTTTTTAAAGCGTGGCCAGGCAGACCAACCGGGGAAGAAATAGTGACTATATCACCCTCTTTCGCTTGTTGATAGAGTTGCTTATAGGGGAGGGCGGCATTGCATTCTTCTGAAAGTACAAAGCGGGTTGCGATTTGCACCCCGTTAGCTCCCAGGTTAAACATTTCAACAATGTCCTGGCCGGTGGTTATACCTCCGGCCGCTATAACCGGCAGGGTGGTAACTTTCCTGACTTCTGGAAGTACATCTTTGATTGAGCGATCCGTTCCCAAATGTCCGCCAGCTTCTCTGCCTTCTACCACGATGGCCGTGGCCCCACATTTATCTGATGTTTTGGCCAAACGGGCAGAAGAGACAATGGGAACAATTGGGATATTACTGTCTTGACCGATCTTAAAGATGTCTCGGGAAAAACCAGCACCGGTAAATACGATGTCGATTTTTTCCTTGATCGCGGTCCTAACTATCCCCCAAAATTCCCGTGCTGCGAACATAATGTTAATGCCGATGATGCCGCCCATTGCTTTTTCACGAGCTATACGGATTTCTTCCGCTAACTCATCAAAAGTCATGCCTGAAGCACCGATAACCCCGATCCCGCCGGCCGCAGCAACTGCGCCGGCCAGGGCACCGGTTGATATCCTGATAGCCATCCCTCCCTGGATGATAGGGACTGAGGCAACCAGATTTCCAATTTTTAGTTCAGGCAATTTCATTTTTTATCCTACTTAGCGTGAGAAGTAATATATGTTACTGTATCCCCGATAGTTTTAATCTTTTCCGCGTCTTCGTCAGGGATTTCTGTTTTAAAAGCTTCCTCAAGAGCCATAACCAGCTCTACAGTGTCCAGGGAATCTGCTCCTAAATCATCCACAAAGGAGGCTTCTTTGGTAACCTCTGATTCAGAGACCCCCAGCTGTTCAATCACTACCTTTTTAACCTGTTCTAATACTTGTTGTTCGTCCATTTTCTCACCTCCCTTATTTATGTGTTCATTAACATTCCGCCGTTTACATTAATAACCTGTCCGGTAACATAATCAGCTGCCGGACTAGCTAAAAAGAGCACTGCGGCTGCCACATCTTCCGGTCGGCCAAGTTTGCCCAGCGGAATCTGGGTCAGCATCTTTTGTTTGATCTCTTCAGGTATCTTATCTGTCATGGCTGTCTGGATAAATCCCGGAGCAACGGCGTTGACCGTTATTTCTCTGGAAGCCAGCTCCCGGGCCAGGGTTTTACTTAAACCAATTACTCCAGCCTTTGAGGCGGCGTAATTAGCCTGGCCGGCATTCCCCATTTCACCAACAATGGATGCTATGTTGATAATTTTACCTGAGCGCTGCTTCATCATCAAGGGGGAAATAGTTTTGCAGAGATTAAACACGCCGGTTAAGTTAATTGAAAGAACCAGATCCCAGTCCTCTTTTTTCATTCTGATAAAGAGGCCGTCTTTTGTAATGCCGGCGTTATTAACGAGGAGGTCGATCCGACCCATGACTTTGACCGCCTCTTCAACTGATTTTTCGACATCGTTTAGATCGGAGACGTTTGTCTTAAGCGCCAGAGTTTTTACGCCCAGGCTTTCAACCTCTTTCGCCGTCTGCGTTGCGAGTTCCAGATTGATATCTGAGATAATAATGCTTGCGCCTTCTTTGGCCAGGGCGAAGGCAATGGCCTTGCCGATGCCTTGCGCGGCACCGGTGATAAACGCGACTTTATCCTTTAATTTCGTCATAAGTTTTTACCTCCACATTTCGGTCTATTTTCTTGATCAGGCTAGAAAGAACCTTTCCCGGCCCGACTTCGACAAATCTCGTTACTCCATTCCCAGCCATTTTCCTCACCGAATCCTCCCAAAGCACCGGAGAAGTAACTTGTTTGACCAATAACTTTCTAATCTCATTTCCAACGGTTACCGGCAACGCGGTCACATTAGCGATGACCGGGAGGTTCGGTTCTTTAATTTGAATATTATCCAACACTTTGGCTAATTTGTCAGCCGCCGGTTGCATGAGCGGGCAGTGGAAGGGAGCCGAGACCGACAACGGAATTATTTTCTTGACGCCAGCCGCTTTCAGTTTTTCCCCGGCCGCCTCGACCGAATCTTTCTTGCCGGAGATGACGATCTGGCCGGGTGAGTTAAAGTTGGCCGGCCAAACTCCGCCGACTTCCTTACATATGTTAATGATAGTTTCCCGGTCGCCGCCAAGGAGGGCCGCCATGGCGCCTTCACCGGGTGGAACCGCCTCCTGCATGAACTTTCCTCTTAAATGCACGATCTTTACGCCGTCTTCAAACGAGATGGCGCCCGCAGCGTAGAGCGCCGAGTATTCGCCGAGTGAATGTCCGGCGACAGTTGTAAGTTGTAAGTTGTGAGTCGTGAGTTGATGAAAAGCCGCGACACTGATCGTAAAGATCGCCGGCTGCTGGATCTCGGTTTTTTTTAGCTCTTCTTCCGGTCCAGCAAAACAGATCTTTTTGAGATCAAAACCCAATATTTCGTTAGCCTGATCCAGATATTTTTCAGCCAGATCCTTGCCCATGCCAATGAACTGTGATCCCTGGCCAGGGAAAACAAACGCCGTTTTCATATTAACCTCTGATTTCTTGCAATTTCTTGGTTAGTAACGGTACATATTCGAACAAATCGCCAACAATACCGTAGGTCGCAACCTTAAAGATCGGAGCGTCCGGGTCTTTATTGATTGCCACAATCGTGTCTGATGCCTGCATCCCAACAAGATGCTGAATTTTTCCGGAAATCCCGCAGGCGATATAGAGTTTTGGCGCAACGGTTTTACCTGTTTGGCCAACCTGGTGGTGGGCAGAGATCCAGCCTGCGTCAACGGTGGCCCGAGAAGCGCCAACCGCGCCACCCAAAACCTTAGCCAGATCTTCAATCAGTTTAAAATTCTTGGCTTCCTGGATGCCGCGGCCGCCGGAAACAATAATTTCTGCTTCGGCCAGATTGATTTTTACGCTCTCATCCTTAATGATCTCAACGAGTTTTACGACCAAATCTTCCGGGTTAATCGCCGGATTAAATTTGATTAATTTGCCCATACGACCGTCTTTTTTATCAGATCTTCTGAAAACTTTTGGGCGGACGGTTGCCATTTGAGGTCGATTGTTGGGAGAGATGATCGTTGCCATAATGTTGCCGCCAAAAGCCGGTCGGGTTTGTCGTAATATTTTCTTGTCCGGGTCGATTGATAGGTCGGTGCAGTCGGCTGTCAGGCCTGCGCCAACGCGAACGGCCAGTCTGGCCGCTAAATCTCGTCCCATGGTCGTGGCGCCCAATAAAAATATTTCGGGTTTGTATTTTGTTATTACTTCGGCAACAGCTCGAGTATAGGTAAGAGACTTGTACTCTTTTAATTCGTTGTGATGCAGGAGGTAAACTTTGTCAGCGCCGTAGGAAAAAAGATGCTCAACTTCTTCTTCAATGTCTTCGCCACCGCAGAGTACCGCGGAAAGGTCTGTCTTTAATTCTTGCGCCAGGTTTCTGCCCTCACCCAAAAGCTCATAGGCGATAGTTTGGACTTTACCTTCTCTTTGTTCAGCAAAAACCCAAACACCCTTGTAGTGACTTAGCTCTTGGCTGGTTTCTTTTTCAACTTCAATCTCGATCGCCTTGAATTTACTGCAGGCATCAACACAGGCGTTGCAAAGGGTGCATTTATCCAAATCAATCACGGCCAATTTGTGCGGAGTCCCCTCGTGTGGTTGCATGTCAATGGCCGCAAATGGGCAGGCTTTGACGCAAAGTGTGCAGCCCGTACATTTATCAGCGTAAACAACAATGCTCATTAAAGAATCTTCCTCTCTTTGATTTTATTGATTAATTTGTCAATAATCTCTGCCGGTTCACCTTCAAATCTTTCCCCGTTGCCTTTTGGCGGGGGGGTGAATATTTTAACGACCTGGGTGGGAGAGCCTTTTAGCCCGGTATTTTTTTCTTTTGCTCCGATTGCCTGGGCGGACAGGGTTTTAACTTCCGCTTTTTTTGCTCTCATCATCCCTTTGAGTGATGGCAGACGCGGCTCATTGATTTGTTTGACTACGGTAATAACCGCAGGCAGTGGACATGTAACAACTTCATTATTTTCTTCGAGCAATCTTTCAACTCTGGCAATTTTGTTGGAAATTTCAATCTTGATCGCAAAGGTAACTTGGGGAATGCCCAGCCATTCGGCGATTCCGGGTCCGACTTGGGCGGTGTCGCCGTCAATGGCTTGTTTGCCGCAGAGGATCAGGTCAAAATCTCCGATTTTTTTAATGGCCCTGGATAGGGTGTAAGAAGTTGCCCAGGTGTCAGAGCCGGCAAAGGCGCGGTCAGAAACCAGGAAGACTTCGTCAGCCCCCATGGCAATACAGATTTTTAAAGCTTCGGCTGCCTGGGGTGGCCCCATAGTGATAACGGTGATCTTACCACCGTGTGTTTCTTTTAGCTTTAGCGCGGCTTCTACCGCATTTTCATCGAAGGGATTAACGATCGACGGAACCCCTTCGCGCACCAAAGTATTGGTTTCCGGGTTGATCCTAACCTCGGCTGTATCCGGGACCTGTTTTATGCAAACGATTATATTCATATCAGCAACAAAACTTTAGTAAGTATAACATGAAAATATATGTGAGAAAAGATGAAATTACCGCTGGTTGCTGACGAAAATAAGTCATGGGTGCTCCATATTTTAATTACTTTTTTAACTACCAGAAGATTAGAAGCTTTCGGTACACTTATCACCCGGCGGAAGAAATAAGAGTCCAGCGGGAAATAAGCCGGCTTATGGCGGATCCCTTGCCGTTCGGAGGGAGGAAAGTCCCGCATATTTCTCAAAATGCTCAAGTGAGAATTATTGAAGAATTGACCTTGTCCCTGCGTCTTCCCAATTCACGCTTGCTTGAAGTCGCTCATTTCAGGGGAAGGCTTCCCGGTTGGAAAAATCAACTTTTCGATCTTTATGCCTACTATCATGATTTAAGGCTGGAAAATGAAACAACTGGCAGAACAATTGATTTTATGCTCGACTATCTTGGCATGCCAAGACTAGATAATCTGCCGCTATCAGAACAAATTACACTGCTTAAAGCGTACAGCTCCAGGATAGCCTGGGATACGGCAGGTAAAACAATCAAGAGACACCTGGTTGAACGGTTGGCAGAAGAAGTCGATATTCCCCACCCCCGCATGTTAACTGATGCGCACTTTCGAACTATTGTTATCCCGGAGATAGGAACGACGCTTATTGGTCTTCATCAACGTTATCACAATAGAGCTTCCGGATCCGGGAGAACAATTGATAAGTTGCTGGACGATATTGGAATTCCCTCTTATGAGAGTCAATCGTGGGAACAACAAGTCAGTTGCTTACGACAATGCAGAAAAATTTGCTGGGAGAGAATCCCGGCTTCTACGCAACTAAAATTATTATCACTGCTGGGCGAGAGAATCCCACCTAAAAATGGGGTTTCCATCCCGCACCTCCGTGCGCTTACGAAGGATGCTTTTTGGATAACCATTAAAGAAATGGACGGAGGTTTAACCGGGCTGCTTGGCAATTATGCCAGAAAAACCCCCAAAGATTATAAGGGGACTACCATTGACTATATGCTAGACTCTCTCGGTGTCGCAAAGTTTGAAGAACTCTCCTTTGAGCTGCAATGCCAATGTTTAAAGTATACCCGTAATTTGTTGTGGTCTAGGTTCCCCCGCACTGCCATTCTCCGTCTTCTGGAAAGACTAAAAGAACTTGCCGGCCTGCCTCATCTAAGATTTCTTAGGGTGGAGCATTTCAGGACTATTAAAATCCCCGAAATTAATCAAACCATCGGGGGCCTTTATGTTTACGCTTGCGAAAAAATAGCCCCTCCTGACACCAAAGATAAAGACGTCGTTGATATCCTTTTGGACCATTACGGAGTTGAGAAGATTTTCGAAATGTCGTTCAGGTTGCAGCTGCAACTACTTCAACTCCCAAAGCGTCCAAAGTGGAGCCGCATTCCTCCTGCCGTAATTGCTTACGAATTAGATACGCTTAGGCGTACTGTTGGCGGTGGGAAATTAAGCTGGAAAGACTTCCAATTCCCTACTGAAGGAAGGCGGTTCGGCCTGTCGGGGCTTTATCAGCGTTTAAGAACCATTCGGCCCCCACAATCTGCCCATGAAAGGTTTAGCGATTGGGCGTTACGCGAATACAAATTGGCGCTAAGAGAACAAATTATAGCGAAACGAAGACTGAACGCCGGCCTTTTAAGCGGGGAAGAAAAAGAGTTTTTACTGCAAAGGGCAAAACTCGGGAACGAAGAAGCCCTCGACCACTTGATTTTCTTTTATCAACCGCTGATAAAGGGGTGTGTTTGGATGGCTCTCGCCAGGTTCCCATCGCCGCGCCAAACTTTTGAGGAACTGCTTCAAGAAGGGGTGACATATTTCCCTAGATTGATCCAAAACTACGCCTTTCTTAAAGGAAGCTTTGAAACTTACGCGAGGAAATCTCTAACCCTATATTTACTTAGGATAATTATTTGTGACACCGGAGTTATCCATGTTCCAGCTCGTCATCTTGAAGAAATGCGCCAGCTCAAAAAAACTACGGGAATATTATGGCGGAGACTGAACCGCGCGCCAAGTGAAACAGAGCTCGCCCAAGAGCTTAACATCCCCGTCGCAGAGATTCACGTGATGCGTTTATTTTTAACGGATGAGTTGTCGCTTCAGCAGCCAATAGGCACGGAGGAAGCTTTCGCTTTCGAAGATGTCATTGCGGACGAGCATGCGCCGCGGCAAGATGAGAGCTGGGATAAAAGCGAGCTCGAACAAAAATTGCGTCAGGCGATAGAAGGCTCCGGTCTTAATGCAAACGAGAAGCTGGTTATAGAGAAACGTTGGCTGGAAGAAAGGACGCTTGAAGATGTGGGAGCAGAATTATTTCGCACGGGGGAAAGAATCCGTCAAATTGAGTCCGCCGCTCTTGAAAAAATACGCAATGGCCCTTACGCGGCCATTCTTAAAGGGTTGCTTTAGCCCTACCTCTTACTGACGCTCTCTTTAATCAAATTATTTTCCCGGCCCAGAGCTTTTCCAAGAATTCCTGCCACGGAAGAATGTGAATTCCCGAGGCCAACCGGGGTCTGGGATCAAGAGAAACGACAATGTTATGCCTTGTTTTATATTCCTCGCTAAAGGCTTTGAGCCCTCCGAGATGTTGCGCGCCAACATTTTTTGAGGACTTGGCTTCCAGCGCCACCTCATGTTCCCCGAGGATAAAATCGACTTCGAGCTGAGAGGTTGTATGCCAGTAATAAATGGGGAAATTCTTGCCGGAGTAATGGCTGTAAGCAAAAATCTCCTGGTAGATATAATGTTCAAAAGCCTTACCGAAAGATTCCCCCCCGGCCTGGATTTCGCCGCGCTTTAACAGGAAATTTACCAGTCCCAGGTCGAAATAATAAAATTTTGGCGCGTGCAGGACGCGGCGCTTTGGGCGTTTCCGGTAAGAAGGGACATAGCGGCCAACCAGGGTGTCAACAAGGATTTGAAAGTATTCTTTAACAGTTGGAGAACTAACGCCGCATTCTCGGGCAATGTTGGAATAATTCACGATTTCACCGTTGCTAAAAGCCGCAGCCTGCAAAAAATCGCCAAAAGCGGGAATGCTCCTGCCGGCCGCTTCGGCGGCAATTTCTTCTTTAAGATATTCGCCAACATAGGCCTGAAGCAAAGGATACGAATTTTTAGCCAAATAGTGGCGGGGAAGGAGCCCATGATTTAAGGCGCGAACCAAGTCAAAATCAGGAATTTCCTGGGCTACCAGAGGGAGCAATTCGTAGCGCAGGGCGCGCCCGCCGAGAAGGTTCCCTTTTTTGCGTTTTAACTTACGCGGGCTTGAACCGCACATGATGAATTGGAACCCATGATTAACCGTGAGCCAATGAATTTCATTTAAAAGCTTCGGTATCAATTGGATTTCATCGATGACTACCGGAGTTTTTAAGGAGGGGCGGAGGAGCAGATCCTCGCGCAGCAGCTGGGGCTGGCGGCTAAGCCGCTCAAAGACTTCGGAGAGCAAGAGGTCATAATAAGGCGCGTGAGAAAAAAGCTCTTTTAAGAGGGTGCTTTTCCCTGTTTGCCGCGCCCCCCAGAAAAAACAGCTTTCTTTGCCCAGATGGATAAATTTTTGCAGGCGAGAGAACATGATAGCTTAATTAGCCCCCTTAATAATGCATGATATATTAAAGCATGGCTTTAAATAATTGTCAAGCAAAAAAGCCTTCGAAAAATAGACTTGCTACTTCTTACTCACGCTCTCTTTAATTAAAGCGAGCCCGATCTGGTTCCGCTGGATCTGGTTGGTGCCTTCGTAAATTTGGGTAATCTTAGCGTCGCGAGCCATTTTTTCAACCGGATATTCTTTCATGTAACCATAACCACCCAAGACTTGGATGGCGTCAATCGTGACTTTCATAGCGGTGTCAGAAGCAAAAAGCTTTGATTGAGAGGCGGGCAGAGTAAAAGTTTTGGCTCCCGCATCAATCATCCTGGCGGTAGCATAAACCAGCGCACGAGCCGCTTCAATTTGCGTGGACATATCGGCCAATATGTGCTGAATGGCCTGCAGAGCAATGATTGGTTTGCCAAATTGAATTCTTTGTTTGGCATATTTAATTGCTTCATCAAGAGCTCCCTGGGCAATGCCAACTGCTTGAGCGCCGATGCCCGGACGGGTCAGGTCAAGAGTTTTCATGGCGACAATAAAACCCATGCCTTCTTTGCCTAATAGCTGATTTTTGTGGATTTTACAATCTTGGAAAACTAATTCACGTGTTGCTGAGCAGCGGATCCCCATCTTGTTCTCTTTTTTGCCAAAGGTAAAGCCGGGGGTGCCTTTTTCAACAATAAAAGCAGAGGCGCCGCGCGGCCCTTTCTTTTTGTCTGTCATGGCAATTAATGTGTAGACGTCGGCTTCGCCGCCGTTGGTAATCCATTGTTTGGTTCCGTTAATAATATAGTGATCACCATCTTTTTTGGCAGTTGTTTCAAGTCCGGCCGCGTCAGAACCGGCATTAGCTTCGGTCAAGCCAAAAGCAGCCAGTTTTTTGCCTGAGGCGATCTCCGGCATATACTTTTTCTTTTGTTCATCGGTGCCAAATAGCAGGATAGGGGTGGAGCCGAGCGCGGAAGCGGCAAAGGTTACACCCACACCGCCACAAATTCGGCTGATCTCTTCAGTGGCTAAACAAAAATTAAAAACAGACTGGCCCATACCGCCTAATTCTTCGGGAATATAAAGCCCGCAAAGATCCGCGTCAGAAAAAGCCTTCATCGCCTCCCAGGGAAATTCTCCTTTTTCATCCCACTCCGCCCTTTTGGGTAAAACTTTTTCAATTGCCACCGTTCTCGCTAAATCCCGGATCATCTGTTGTTCCTCTGTTAAACCATAATCAAGCATTTTTTAGCCCCCCCATTTGATAACATTTGCCCCGCAGGTTAGGCCTGCGCCAAATCCAGACAGGACAATAATATCACCTTTTTTAATTTTACCGTCAGCTAAAGCTTCATCTAAAGCCAGGGGGATAGAAGCGGCCGAGGTATTGCCGTACTTGTGTAGATTAACATAAACTTTTTCTTTGGATAATCCCATTTTCTTTATTGTATAATTAACGATTCTGATGTTGGCTTGGTGAGGGATGAAGAGGTCAACATCCTCGATTTTCAGGTTTGCTAATTTAAGAGACCCAACAATTGATTCTTCCAAGGCTCTGACGGCGAATTTAAAAACTTCTTTGCCGTCCATTCTGATAAAACGGCCGTGTTTTTGTTCCGGGTCGCGTGAACCGCCGCCCGGCATGATCAAATGATAGCCAAGAGAGCCCTCGGCTTTTAGCCAGCTGGCCAGGATCCCAGCCTCATTCTCGGAAGCTGTCAGCACTACGGCGCCTGCTCCGTCACCAAAAAGTACGCAAGTGCCGCGATCTGTCCAATCCAAATATTTTGTCAAAGTATCGGCTCCAACTACCAGAACATTCTTATATGTTTTGTTTTCGATAAATGAAGAACCTATGGTTAAGGCAAAATTAAATCCTGAACAAGCGGCTGAAACATCAAAAGCCGCGGCTTTGGTGGCACCCAGTTTGTATTGCAAAATGCAGCTAACTGAAGGAAAGAGAGTGTCTGGAGAGGTCGTTCCGACAACGATGAGATCGAGGTTCTCTGCCGGAAATTTAGCGGCGGCTAGAGCTTTTTTACAGGCCCCAAGGGCCAAATCGGAAGTTGACGTGTCTTCGTCCGAGATTCTTCTTTCGCAGATGCCGGTTCGTGTCTTGATCCATTCGTCCGAGGTGTCCACCGACTTAGCCAGATCATTATTTGTGACGACTCTTGAAGGAACGCAAGAACCAACTCCGATAATTTTTGCTTTCATTTTTTTAGCTCCGTATTTTTTCCAGCATATTGCCTTTAACTGCTTCGGTTGTTTCTCGAATGGCATTATTAATAGCCCGAGCCTTTGATCGGCCATGGGCTTTAAAAACAACTCCTGAAATACCAAGCAGGGGGGCTCCCCCATATTCATCATAAGTAAGTTTATTTCTTAGTTTAAATAGTGCTGGCAGTAGAAAAACTAAGCCAACTTTATTAAGTATCCCTTTGGAGAGGTCGCTTTTTAGCATCTGGAAAATTGAACCGGCCAGGCCTTCGGCAAATTTTAGAACCAAATTTCCGACGAAGCCGTCACAAACTACGACATCTGCTTTTCCCTGCAGGATTTCTTTTGATTCTACATTGCCGATAAAGTTGATGCGGGCATTTTTGAGCAGAGACCAGGCTTCGCGGGTTAGTTCGTTGCCTTTTTCTTTTTCCTCGCCGATATTAAGCAGCCCAATGCGTGGGTTCTCTATATGAAAAACATGTTGAGCATAAGAGCTGCCCATGACAGCAAATTGTTCTAGGTGCTTTGGCTTGCAATCTACGTTTGCTCCAGCATCAAGCAGTAAAACTTTGCCGGAAGGCAGAGGAAAGCCGGCTGCAATAGCCGGCCGTTCAATGCCGGGGAGTCGGCCTAATTTGAACAGGGCTGCTGCCATCAAGGCTCCCGTATTGCCGGCAGAAACTATGGCGTCGGCATTACCTTCTTTAACCAAGTTGACGGCAACATTGATGGAGGCATCTTTTTTTTGTTTAACCGCTTGAGCGGGGGCCTCATCCATTTGGATAACTTCAGAGGCGGAAACTACCGGCAACTTGGCTTTGGCTTTGCTTAATTCTCGATTAATCATATCTGGTTGCCCAACCAGAACGATTTCAACAGCCAACTCTCGGCTGGCCAGAACCGCACCCCTAACAACTTCGGCAGGAGCAAAATCACCGCCCATCGCGTCGACTGCGATCCTGATCACTTACCTACCCCTTCTCTTTCTTGGCTTTTTTATCTTTTATTTTGATAACCGTGCGGCCTTTATAGGTTCCGCAGGAGAGGCAGGCGTGGTGAGGTAGGTTGGCGGTACCGCAAGAGGGGCATTTGCTTAGATTTTTCTCTTTGAGCCGATAATTAGAAGCTCTTCTTTTTCCCTGTCTAACATTTGAATGTCTTTTTTTTGGTTGGGGCATTTTTACTCTTCTCCTTCGCATTCTGGCGTGCATAACGGCTTTGCCGGCAGCGCCAGTATAAACTCTTGTCTCAACAATTTAGTAAGGTCAATCTTCACAGCAACGGCTAATTATACGGGATTTTGGAGAATGAGTCAACGAGAAGCGCGGGGATGTGCCGAATCATAGACCTCTTTTAGCCGTTCTTTGGTGATGTGGGTGTAAACTTGAGTGGTTGAAAGTGAGACGTGGCCTAAGAGCTCTTGAACCATCCTTAAATCTGCTCCGCCGGACAAAAGGTGGGTAGCAAAGGAGTGGCGCAGAGTGTGGGGGGTGACTTTTTTGGCGATGCCTGCTTTTTTAGTGTGCTGGATAATCGCTCGCTCCACTGAACGGGCAGTTAAACGGCTCCCCCGATGGTTGATAAAGAGGGCAGAACTCTTTTGTCTGCTGATAAGTTTAGGCCTTCCCTCACCTATATAATGATGTAAGGCCTTCTTGGCATGAGAGCCAAATAAGACAATCCGTTCTTTAGAGCCTTTACCTAAAACCTTAATTTCTCCCTCATCAAAATCAATGTCATTAATGTTCATCCTGACAATTTCCGCTACGCGCAGGCCGGTGCCATAAATAACCTCAAGAATGGCTTGATCTCGAATTCCTTTTGGTGATTTTTGGTCCGGAGTATTTAATAAAGAGATAAGTTCTTCCGGGTAAAGAAAATTTGGCAATTTTTTGGGCAGTTTTGGAGTTAATAGATTTTCAAAAGGGTTTTGCAGAGCCAGTTTTTCGCGCATCAGAAATCGGTAAAAAGAACGAGACGAAGAAAGTTTTCTGGCAATGGAGCGACGGGAATATCTCTTCTTTTCCAGCGCTAAAAGATATTCCCGGGCGGCCGAACGATCGGGTTTTCTGTCGGACAAAAAACTTATCAGGAATTTTATGTCGCGCGCATAATTGCTAAGAGTATGCTTGGAATAATTACGCTCGGTTTTTAGGTAGGAAATATATTTTTCGAGGCTAGAGCCCATATTTGGTTTTTTTGTCGGCAGTTAGCGGGTAATAATCATTGCCTTCTTTGACAAATCTAACCGGGTCGCCAGGACGGGTATCAACGTGAATAAAGTTTTCTTTGGGATAAAGGCCGATGCCGCGCAGCTCCGGGACTGTTTCCGCATATTTAAACAGTTCCTGAATGGAAACTCCGTCGACGGCAATGTGAGCCGCTTTGCCTCTGGTGTGAAAACTCCTTTTTGATGTTTTTTTCAATTTTTCATAGTAAGCGTCGCACCAATAAGCAGAGAGAATCTGAGCCCTTTTTCTAAAATGTGTGCCGATTTGCTCTAAGGCTCCGACCAGCCCCAGGTGCACTTTATACTCGCCCCTGCATTCAGGGCAAAGACAGGCAAAGTCTTTGTTGTTATAGTGTTCACTTAAGTTGGTCATCAAAATAATTATATCTGCTTTATCTTGACAAAGCAAATATTCTTGTTTATAATTACTACATAGTTTAATACAGGGTGAAGTTCATTTGGAATTCCAGTCCGCTCGTATGAGGGAGGAGAAAAAAATGAAAAAGACACGTTTGTTTACCTCGGAATCTGTCACCGAAGGCCACCCCGATAAAGTCTGCGACCAGGTTTCTGACGCTATCCTGGATGAAATAATGGCGGATGATCCTCTGGGACGTGTGGCTGTAGAAACGTTGGTAACCAATGGCACCTGTGTTGTTGCGGGGGAGGTTACCACCGGTTGCTATGTTGATATTCCAAAAGTTGTTCGGCAAACAATTAAAGAGATCGGCTATACTCGAGCCAAATATGGTTTTGACTATGAAACCTGTGGATTGCTGGTGGCCATCCAGCAGCAGTCTAAAGATATCGCCCGAGGGGTTGATAAGGCACTTGAAATCAGGGGGGGTGAAGTTGTAAAAGAAGACCTGGAAGGGTTGGGGGCCGGAGATCAGGGATTAATGTTTGGTTTTGCTTGTGATGAGACTGAAGAATTAATGCCCCTGCCAATCAGCTTGTCGCATAAGTTAACCAAAAAATTGGCTGAAGTGCGCAAGACAGGAGAGCTTTCTTACCTTAGGCCTGATGGAAAATCGCAGGTAACCATTGAGTATGAAGGGAACAAACCAGTTCGTGTTCATACGGTTTTAATAGCCGCTCAACATGGCCCGGATGTTAAAATGGAGCAAATCACCTCAGATATTATTGAAAGGGTCATTATCCCCATGTTGCCAAACTCATTGGTTGACGATAATATAAAGTATTATGTCAACCCAACCGGCCGCTTTGTTATTGGTGGACCTCAAGGTGATACTGGCGTGACCGGCAGAAAGATAATTGTTGATACTTATGGCGGATATTCACGCCATGGCGGTGGTGCTTTTTCCGGTAAGGATCCCACAAAGGTAGATCGCTCTGGTACCTATGCCGCCCGCTGGGTTGCTAAAAATATTGTGGCTGCGGGCTTAGCCTCAAAGTGTGAGGTTCAGTTGGCTTATGCTATTGGGATCGCTCATCCGCTTTCGATAATGGTTGATACTTTCGGCACCGGTAAAATTGATGAAGCAAAAATATCTGCGTTGATTGACGAAGTTTTTGACCTGCGGCCCGGGCTGATAATTAAACATCTTGATCTGCGCCGACCGCTTTACAAGCAGGTGGCGTCTTATGGCCACTTTGGCAGGTTGGATCTCGATCTACCTTGGGAAAAAACAGATAAAGCTGCGGAGTTAAAAAAGAAAGCCGGCTGATCGTAAGCTAATAAATAAGATAGCTTTGGGCCTGAAGTGCTCTGCCGCCATTTGAGTAGTCTTCCCAGAAGAGGTAAAGGCGATTGTTGTTTATATCGCTTATAATCTGTGGGACTCTGGCTCCATCTCTAGTCTGATTTTTAATTCCGTTTGCGCCCCAGAGCGCCAGTCCCTGGCTGCTTAATTGTTGCATAAAAACCTCATAATAGTTGCCGCTGCGGTAATCTTCCCAGGCAATAATTGCGCTGCCATTTTTCCAGGAGGCAGCTTGAAGCGCATACTGTGTGTGAGGAATTAAAGCCACGGGTACCCCGTCTTTTTGCCAGAGAAGTTTTCCTTGTGGCGAAAAAGCGGCGGCATAGATGTCCCAGTTACCGTAGCGATAATCTTCCCAGGCTATGATTCCGTTGTTGCCGAATTGGCCATTTTGTTGAGTACGGCTTAGTTGATTGATGGGGATGCCATCTGAGGCCCAGAGAGAGCGCCCTTTTTTGTCCAAGCGTTGGGCATAAATGTCGTAGCTGCCTCCCGCCTTATCTGTCCAGGCAATAATTGATCCTCCAGCACCATCCCCGATAATTTTAGGGGCACGCTGAACATCAGGCGCAGCGCATATTTTTTCCGCCGTTTCTTTCCAGACAACATGTCCATTTGCGGCAATCCTCTGGGCGTAAATATCCGGGTTTCTGTTGCTGCTGCGATAGTCTGTCCAGGCCAGAATGGCACCTTTTTGGCCATCGGAAATCATGGTGATGTCCGTTTGATCCCCATTGGCAGAGATAACTACTTTACCTTTTTCATACCAGACCAGCGTCCCTTTCGCAGATACCCTCTGAGCATATATGTCCTGCAGGCTTAAAACATCACGGTTATCTTCCCAGGCAATAATTGCGCCACCAGCGCCATCGGAGACCATGAGCGGTTTGGTTTGTGAAGACTTAACATTTACGACGGAGAGAGTGCCGGCCCAAACCTTTTCGCCGCTAGAGCTTAGGTGCTGGGCTTGAATAGAAGGAAAATCTTTATTGCTGTTCTCTTGCCAGCAGATGATCGCTCCACCTGCTCCATCTGCAACAATTTGAGGGTTGGATTGATTAGCTGAAACCTTCGCAACTGCGATGCCATTGGAACCCCACGATAGATTTCCTGACACATCTATTTTTTGCGCGTAAATATTAAAATAGCCGGAGCGGGCATCTTCGAAAACGACAACGATGCTTCCATTTTTACTAAGCGCCAACTGGGCATTTTGTTGAATAACAGAACCCTGGGCGGAACATATGGTGACCTCTGCTGCGTTCCAAATGGGGGCTCCGTTAGCTGAGAGTGCCTGCGCAAAAATATCGTTGTTGCCAGATCGACTGTCCTCCCAGGCAATAACTACGTTGCCCTGAGGCGTGCCAACGGCCGCAGCTGATTTTTGGGATTCTCGTGCCGCGACAATTGGCATGTCGTTTTCCCAAAGGGTTGTTCCCACGCCATTTATTTTTTTAGCGTAGAGGTCAATGCTGCCTGATCGATCGTCTTCCCAGATAATAATCCAGGAGTTACTTGCCCCGCTTAGGATTCTGGGATTTTCTTGCGTGCCGTGCGCTTTAACTATTGGTTTCCCGTTGTCCTGCCAGGCAATGCTCCCATTTCTATAAATTCTTTGGCCGTAAATATCACTTTTTATTTCACGTTGATCAGTCCAGACAATAATCGCGCCATCTTCTCCATCGGATGAAAGCTTTGGGTGTTCCTGAGCGTAAGGGAATGAACAGGCAGAAATCCCGTCGGCACCCCAAAGAAACTTGCCGTTGGCCTCTATCTTTTGGGCGTAAATGTCCTGATTGCCTGAGCGTGAATCTTGCCAGGTGATGATCACTCCATCAGCCACATTTAGGATGTCCGGGTTCTCTTGATTGTTGGGAGCGGAACAAACCGTCAGGCCATCTTTCCCCCAAAGAGTATTCCCAGAAGAATCAATCCGTTGCGCATAGATGTTGTTGTCCGAGGAGCTTGCTCTGCCGTCAGTCCAGGCAATGTACGCTCCGCCGGCATTGTCGCCGACAATTCGTGGATACCATTGGGTACCAGAAGCGGTTGAAATTGGCACGCCGTCTGCTGGCCAGAGAGTGGTGCCGCCGGCATTAATTCTTTGGGCATAAATGTCTTCTCCGGTACCGCCGCGATAATCATGCCAGGCGATGATTGCCCCTCCGCTCCCGTCAGAAATTATTTGTGGAGCAAATTGACCAGCTGTTGCGGAACAAACTACCGCACCATTTTTTCCCCATAAAGCGGTGCCGGCATAATTTATATGCTGGGCATGAATGTCTGAGTTTTCGTTAGTATAATCCTGCCAGACAATAATGGCTCCGCCTGCCCCATCGCTGGTTATTTCAGGAAAATTTTGGTTGCCGGAAGAAAGACAAGCGGCAAGACCGTTTTGAGCCCACACCGGGCTGCCGGAACTGTTAATTTTTTGCACATAAATGTCGAAGTATCCGGCGCGCCCGTCTTCCCAGGCAATAATATTACCGCCGTAGTCATCGTTAATAATTTTTGGGTTTTGTTGTGTGGCGTTACCCTGAGTGTCGTTAACCACTGTGCCGTAGGTGGACCAGAGAGGTTTAGGCGCATTTTCTGCATAGATAGGACTGGTCAGTAACAGGAAAATTAAAATGTAAATGGTTTTCATGCGGCAACTCCCGCTAATTTCATGGAGATTACCTTTGAAACCCCGGCATCTTCCATGGTTACCCCATAGATGTTGTCTGCTACAGCCATAGTGCGTTTATTGTGGGTAATGACAATGATTTGGCTGTGTTGAGAAAAGGTTTCAAGCATTTCCGTAAAACGGCCGATGTTGGCGTCATCCAGGGCAGCGTCAACTTCGTCCAGGAAAACGAATGGGCTGGGCCGTATTTTTAAGAGGGAAAATAGAATCGCGATGGCGGAAAGGGCCCTTTCTCCTCCGGAAAGCAATGGCAGGGGGAGCCATTTTCGTCCCGAAGGCCTGACGGAAATATCAATGCTGGCATCCAGCGAAGAGACGCCTGGAGAAAGCGTGATCTTGGCTTCCCCTCCGACAAAAAGCCTGGAGAAAGTTTCAGAGAAAATGGTTGAGAGTTGTCGCATGGTTTGCATAAATGTTTCCTCCGCTTTTAAATCGAACTCGGTGATCAGGCTCCTTAAATTCTCGCGAGCAGAATTTAAATCCGCCAGCTGGGTTTCAACAAAAGAAAGGCGTTCTTTTTCTTTTTCAAATTCTTCAATGGCTAAAAGATTTACCGGTTCAAGCGAACGGAGAATTAGCTTGCCTTCTTCGATCTCTGCTTTAGCTTTCGAAACGTTTTTTATTTCTTGAGGCAGTTCTGACAGCTCTTCCAGGCTAAGATTATAATCCAGAGATAGTCTGTCACGGATAGCGGTCATTTCCCCCTCTAATTTTGCTAAGGCAATTTTCAGGGAGATCCCTTCATCCTGGGTCTGGCGCTCAATCTTGTCTTCGCTGCGAATTTTTTCTTCTAAGGCTGCAATTTGGTTTGATAAGGCTTCTTTGGCCTGTTTTTTTTGGGACAGCAGGGTAAGCGTTTCCCGTTTGTTTTTAGCTTCTTCGTTTTTGGTGTTTAGATTATTGAGCTGGCTGCGGTGAGCGTCCAGGGCAAATCTATTTCTTTCTTTTTCCTGGTCGATCTTTTTGACTTCTTCTTCCAGCATCTCTCGTTTTAGTTTGTAGGCTTCTTCTTTTTCATTGGACCGACCAAGACTAAGGCTAATCACCGAGTGCTTGCCAAAAGAGGCTAAAATTAAAGCCAATGATTCGATTAATTGAGACAATTGTTTAATTATGTCTTCCAGTAGTGAGGCAAGGGGGGTGCCGGTTAAGTCGAAGCCGGGCTTGGTTTGTTTCAGCTCTTGTTTTATCGCAGCGATTTTTCCTAAAATATCACGAGCTTTTTTTCCCAGGTCAGCAGCAACACTTTCTTCTCTTCTTACCTCTCCTTCCGTGAAGCGACGGTCCAGCTCAATGTCGCGCAAACGGTCTTTTTCTTCGTCAAGCTTAACTAGCGTTTCGTCTATCTCAACCCCCAGGTCCCTGAGTAGTATTTTTAAGGAGGTTAATTCTTCAAGGTCTTTCTCTTCGGTTTCTTTTTTAGCAGAGCTTTCCCGTTTAACTTTTTCTAATTCGGTAAATAGGTCTTTTTGCCTTTCAAGAATATTGGCCAGTAGCCGCTTGCTGAGGCCGAGGTCAAGCTCTTTGACCAGGGCTTGAACCTCAAGGTATCGCTTGGCTCGTTTGGCTTGGCCTTCCAGCGTGATAATGTGTTCGTTGACCTCAATTTTAAGATCGCTAATGCGCAGGATATTTTGTTCCGCGGAGATGAGTTTTTTCTCCGCGGATAATTTTCTTGTTTTATATTTGTTGATGCCCGCTGCTTCTTCAAAAACGGCGCGTCTTTCTTCGCCTTTGCTGGAGAGTATCGCGTCTACCTGGCCTTGAGTGATTATGGAGTAAGTCCCTTCACCCAGGCCAGTGTCCGAGAGCAGCTCTTTGATGTCTTTTAGGCGGCATTGATTTTTGTTAATAAAAAATTCACTCTCACCCTCGCGGAAAGTACGGCGCTTAATGGCGACCTCAGAAAAGGGCAAAGCAAATTTATTTGAGGAATTGTTAAAAACCATAGCGACTTCAGCCAGGGAAAGTGGTTTTCTAGAAGCGGTACCGGCAAAAATAATATCTGAAAGATTTGCGACTCTTAGATCTCTCGGATTGTCTTCACCCAGGGCCCAGCGAGTTGCATCCAGCAGGTTGCTCTTACCGCAGCCGTTGGGGCCAACGATAGCCGTGATGCGAGCCTCTTCTGGGAATTCAATCTGCGTTTGGTCGGCAAAGGTTTTGAAGCCCCTAAGAATCAAAGATTTTAGAAACATCTTAATTAAATCATAACACAAATTTATCTTTGTCATCAATAGAGATTGGTTGTTTGCAAGTATGAAAAAGAGTGTGCTAAAATGGCGTCAAACATGAGGAAGGTCTTTGTTTTTTTATTTTTATTTTTCATTTGTATTTCTTTGGTTTATGCTGATCTTGCAGAATTAGGCATTAATCCCCTCAGTATGGAAATTGGCAGCCGACCCTTAGGCATGGGGGCGGCTTATGCTGGTTTGGCTGATGACGTTAATGCGGTTTTGTATAATCCGGGTGGGATGGCCTGGGCCAAGGGGGTATCCCTTTCCATAACAAGCATGACTAATATTGCGGCAGTGCAGGCTTACCCGACTGGTTATGGTTCATCGTTCGGCTTTGCTGTGGTTACTAACAAAATATCTGATATTCCAATTCCTACCGGGATAGCCAATTCTGAAAGTAGTGTGGTTTTGTTGTCTTATGGGACAAAGCTTAGTTTTTTGCCCCAGTATGGTAAGCAGGACTGGCTGCAACGGATTGGTATTGGTGCAAATTTAAAAGGTTTAATGGGGCAAAGGCTAACCAGAACGGGTTTTATCGACAGATCCGCTTCGGGCTGGGATCTTGATTTAGGGTTTTTGTGGAAGGGAGATGATTGGTGGACCGCCGGGCTGTCCATGCAAAATATTTTACCTGCTCGGGCTTTGGGTGGTGGTTCAATAAAATGGGATATTGGCGGAGAAGAAGAAGGAATTCCGTCTGTGACGAAAATTGCCGCTTCTGCCCGAGTTATTGGTGACATTGATACCCCAATTTTTATGGAAGGCAGAGAATTAGTTATAAGCGGTGAGCTTGATTTCTCTTTGGCTAAACAAACCTTATTGCGCCTGGGTGGAGAATGGAATTTTTCCAAAGAATTTTATATACGAACAGGTATAATGCAGCAGTCTGGGGGACAGGGAGTTTCTTCCGATCTAAATTTTGGGGTTGGCTATCTTACTGAAAAGTGGGGGATCGACTTTGCTACTTATCGAGAGCCTGCTATGGGAGCTCGTTACTCTTATTTATCGGTGCTTTATTTCCCGCAAGATTGGATCGTTTTCAGGCGGCTGAGCTTTAACCAGCCGAGCATGATTTTGGAAGAGGCGATAGAGCAGATCTCTTTGGTAAATAATGCCGTTACTTATGATGAAAAGATCGAAGTTTTTGGCAAGGTTAAGCCGGGAGTAGATGTTTATATTAATGATTTAAGAGCTGCGATAGGCTCGGATTATTCCTTTAAAACCGTGGTGCCGCTGCATCTGAAAAAAAATTTGGTGGTTGTGGAAGCCCGCTACGAAAGCGAGAAAAAAACCTGGAAGTATAAGGTTCTTAGAAAGAAAAAAGTTGAGCTGGCTGAGGAGAAAAAAGTAAAAGAAGAGCTTGAACATGCGGTAACAAGCGAGGACAAAAAAACACTGGCAGAGAAGGAAAAAGAGATATTGAAAACCAAGGAAAAAGTTGAGACCCTGGTTACCATGGGTGTTATCGAGGTTAGTCCCGAGGCTGATTTTGCTATGGATGCCGGGATAACCAGGGGAGAGCTGGCGACCTGGCTGGTAAAGGCCTCCGGTGCGCCGCTGCCGGAAATTAAAGAAAATCTCTATGTTGATGTGCCGGCAACCCATCCGTTGGCCCCCTATATTTTTGTTGTTAATAAGTTAAAAATTCTGCAACATTTTCCCGACGGTACTTTTAGGCCGGATGCGCTTGTTTCTAAAGATGAAGGCGCGATTATCTTCAAACGTATTTTTCAACAAACAGGAACAGTCAGATGAAAATGATCAAATTTAAATATTGGGGCTCCATGCTTGGCGTTTTGCTGTTATTGATAACGCTGACCTGTGCCGCTAAGAAAGCCGAAGCTGAAGACAAGAAAGCTTTGACTAAAGGTGAGTTTATTGAACAGCTCTCGGCCGATAAACTTATGAAAGATAAGATTAAGGAGCTTGTTTCCTGGACCGTTGGATACGACGTTTCAAAAGTTAGCAAGGTTAAGCTTACGCCAACCATTACTTATGTCAAAGCAATCCCAAAACGAATGCCGCCGGATGGCAATACGGTGCTGGAAATTTTTGCCTCAGTTTATGATCCGGGAGGGCCGGAGAACATAGCCGGAGTCAGGGCGGACTTAAGCCCTATTGGCAGGTTGGCAAACACAAAGATGATAGATGAAGGGTCATATGGGGATAGGGTGGCGGATGACGGAGTATTTACCGTACAAACAAATGTTGCGCCAAAAACAACTCTTGGGCCTAAAGAGATTCCTGTCTCGGTGGCGAATAATAGAGGTTGGTTGGCGCGAGCGAAAACCACCTTGGATGTTGAGAAAAATCCAGCTATAATTGATGTCAAGTTTTTGCCAGAAAAAATACTGCCAGACGATCAGACACTGGCGACAATAATTGTCGAGATTGATAATCCGGGCAGGGTCGAAGATTTAAAAAGTGTTACGGCTGATTTTCGGGCTTTTGGTTATACTGAACTGTTGCCGCTGAGAAATGATGGTGAGGGAGGTGATGTTGTGGCGGGCGACAACAATTTTGTGGCGCAGTTTGTGGTGCCGTCTTTTACCAGAGCGGGTGATTACCGCATAAGAATAGGGGCTTCAAATCTAGTTGGAGGTTATATAGATAGGGATGTTGTTTTGAAGGTGACCAGATAATGTTGTCTACACTGACTATTGTTAATATTTTTAGCGAAATATTTGCCGCGGGTTTTTTGCTTGCCGGAGTTATTGTCTTTATAAAGAATTATTTTTCTTATAAAAAAACTAAGGATTTTTTCTTTGCCTTAATTTTCCTCAGCCTTTTTGTTTATGTTGCCACAACAATTATTTCACAAATGATGTTTAATCTTGGTCGTGAGGTTTCCGAGCTTATTCTGGTTAATAAAATTATATATGTGAGCATTGTTTTGTGCTCGATTTTTGTCTGGGCTTTTCTGGTTGAGCGCTTTGATTTGACAAAATTGCGCTGGAGCAATGGATTTCTAATTGGTATCGGTGGCCTTATAATCTATCGCATCCTGGCCTCTACGGTTAATTTGATATATCGCGAGGGAATAATCGAGCCAATTGTAGACTTCTCTTTGTTTGTGCCAGCGAAGCAGGTTTTTGCCCTGATGTGGTTAGCCTTAGCTCTTTTTGCGTTTTTTTCAGCGATAAAATCAAAGGGTGGCAGAAGAACCCTTACTATGTATTTAGCCTCTTCCGCTGTGGCCTTTTTGTTTGTGTTGTTGTTTTCTTTCCTGTATGTGCGCTTTGGTGAGCCGGGCTATTTAGTTGCTTCCTGGAGCTTAATCCTGTTAGCGAGTCTGGGCTTTCTGTTGGCAGAATTGATTCCAATGGACTCGTTTGAAGCCAGGCAACCGCTGCGTTTTTTTAGGACGCGCTTGTTGTTTAAGCTTCTGCTAATTTTTGTTTTGTTGATTGTAATTCTTTTTGAAACTACTACTCTGGCTACTATAAATATCAGTAAAGATGCGCTGTCCAAGGTGATCCTATCCAATTATTCCAGGGCGGCAGAAGATGTGGCGGAAGAAATTGAAAGCTCGAGCGGGGAGCCTTCTTTAGTCTACCTGCAGATGTTGCTGGCTAAAGCTAGAATCAAAGGCCAGGGGGTAGTTTTTCTGGTTGATCAAGAGGGCAGGCTTATTTCTCATCCGGACAGTAACAGAGCCATACAAAAAGAGGATTTTTCTGGAAACCAGGCGGTGCGGCAGATTTTAAAAAAAGTTAAGGGAGAGGGGGAATTTCGTGATGAGCTGGGCAGCCTGATGGTTGGAGCTTACGTGCCGATAAATAAATTTGGTTGGGGGGTAGTAGCCCAGGAGCCCATGGCCTCAGCCTATTTTGAAATGCGCAGATTAGAAACAAACTCTCTTGTTTTTGTCATCCTGGGGATTTTATTGACGGCTTTGGTGGGGATATTTTTTGCCCGGTCTATCGAGAGGCCAATTAAAGAACTTACTCTAGGCACAGAAGCAGTGGCCAAAGGAGATCTGCGCTGGCAGGTTTTGGTGAATTCCTCGGATGAGATTGGTCGATTGGCAGCGGCCTTTAATCAAATGACCAAGGATTTGCGTGATAGTCAGGAGCGCCTCGTCCTGTCAGAAAAGTTGGCTTCTTTGGGGACAATGGCGGCTGGCATGGCGCACGAAATTAAAAATCCACTGGTTTCCATCAGAACCTTTACCCAGATCTTGCAGCAGAAATGGGATGATCAGGAATTTAGAAATAAATTCTCTTCCATTATCCCGCATGAGATTGAGCGCATTAATCGTATTGCTGAAAGTTTATTGAAATTTGGCAGGCCGATGAAGCCTGAGCTGGCCAAGCTAGAGGTTAATCTGCTTTTGGATGAAGTTCTCTTGCTTTTTGAGAGCGAGTGCAAGAAGTACAATATCAGAGTTGCCAAGAAACTGGCAGAGCTGCCGGAGATAACCGGCGATGCTGGTCAATTGCAACAAGTTTTTGTTAATATGATTAAAAATGCGATTGAAGCAATGCACGAAAAAGGTGGAGAGCTTATTATTAAAACAGATCTGGGGGAAGTGGTGAGACTTGGCAAAATAGAAAAACAGGGAATGAAAAAAGGTGAGGATATGGTTTGGGGCGAAGGAGAAGCTCTAGCGGCACCGATCCCCGTGGTTTTTATTGAAATTACAGATACCGGGGAAGGGGTCTCCGATGAGAATCTGAAGAGTTTATTCGATCCATTTTTTACCACTAAGATGACGGGTACTGGAATGGGATTGCCAATTACTTTACGTATTATTGAAGAGCACAAAGGATCAATTAAGGTGAGGAGTCGGCCAGGGATGGGGACTACGTTTATTATTACTTTACCTCAGACAATTAATGTGTAGCTTTTTTTAAGAAGCTGTGTATGCCATTTTCCAGCAGCGTATTCATATTTTCAAGAAGATCGCTTTGGGCCAGGAAAAACGATTTTTCTTCTGAACCGGCAAACAAAATGTTGCCGCTGGTTTTATAAATTACCCCTTCAATAGTTATAGTATTTGACGTTTGTTCTTTATATTCTGCGCGCATAATAGGTCTTCGATATTATTATCGTGCGCGGAAGCCAAAAACTTGCGTCAGTCAGTCAAGATTGTTATAATGCATGCTGCAATGGCAATGTTTGAAAGATTTACCGAAAAAGCCATCAGAATAATTATGGCCGCGCAAGAAGAGGCCAAACGGCTTGGGTCTCCTTTTGTTGGGACAGAGCATCTTTTGCTTGGTATGTTGCGTGAGGGCGAGCCCATAGTCATCAAAACCCTGGAATATTATAAAGTCGACGCTAAAACTATAAAAGAGCGTATTGAAGTTGGGTTAATGGATGAGCAACAAGGAGAGAAAGATGGTTCCGAAATTCCATTTAATGCCCAGGTTAAGTCTGTGATTGAGTTAGCCTGGGATGAGGCGCGGGGTTTGGGCCATAGCTATGTTGGGGTTGAGCATCTTTTTCTGGGAATCCTGAGGGCAGAGAAGGGTGTTGTTGGTGATATTCTGGCTGAATTGGACATTACAATTTCTTCAGCCAAGAGCCGTATTATTACAGTTTTGGGTGAGGTTGGCACTTACCAAAAACAGATGCCGCGACCCAGCCGCACTCCGATTCTTGACGGATTTAGCCGCGACATGACTGCTTTGGCCAGAGGAAGAAAATTAGATCCTGTGATCGGCCGGCATAGTGAAATAGAAAGGGTAACTCAAATTCTGTCACGCCGCAAGAAGAACAATCCGGTTTTAATCGGGGAAGCTGGAGTGGGGAAGACCGCAATTGTCGAAGGGTTGTCCCAAAGGATTGTGACTGGCAATGTGCCCCCACCACTTTTGAGCAAAAAAGTCGTGACCCTGGATTTAGGCTTGTTAGTAGCCGGGACGCGCTACCGTGGAGAATTTGAAGAACGGATGAAAAAAGTTATTTCGGAAGTAGGCAAAGACAGCAGTGTGATATTATTTATTGATGAGTTACATACTTTGATTGGGGCAGGGGCGGCAGAGGGAGCCATGGATGCGGCCAATATACTGAAACCGGCTTTAGCCAGGGGGGAATTGCAATGCATTGGTGCGACGACTATTGACGAATTTCGTAAAAAGATAGAATCCGATCCGGCGCTTGAGCGCAGGTTTCAATCGGTCATGGTTGAGGAGCCTTCGGTGCCCGAAACCATTGAGATATTAAAAGGCCTGCGCGAGCGCTATGAGGATTTCCACAGAGTTAAAATTACCAACGATGCTTTAGTGTCGGCGGCACGTTTGTCCGCTCGTTATATCGCGGATCGGCATTTGCCGGATAAGGCGATTGATTTAATTGATGAAGCCTCTTCAAGAATTATGCTTAAGTCTTCTGTCGCTCCGCCTGAATTGATAGAGGTGATGAAGGAAATTGAGAAACTAAAAGCAGACAAAGAAAAAGCTGTTGAAAAACAGGAGTTTGAAACGGCAGCGCAACTCAGGGACAAAGAAGAAACGTTGCGTTTAAAATATGAGGAAATTGCGAAGCAATCAACCGGTTTGAGCCGCGAAGGGTATCCGGAGGTAACCTCAGAGGTTATTGCTCAGGTTGTTTCCGCCTGGACCGGTGTGCCGGTGACTCAATTAACCGCGGAAGAAACACAGCGGCTACTGGACATGGATGATGAGATAAAAAAGAAGGTGGTGGGCCAGGATGAGGCAATTTCTGGTATCTCTAAATCTATTCGGCGGGCACGGGCTGGCCTAAAAGATCCTAAAAGACCGATTGGTTCTTATATCTTTCTTGGCCCTTCAGGGGTTGGGAAGACCGAGCTGGCTAAGCGTTTGGCTGAATTTCTCTTTGGTGATGTCGATGCGGTAATCCGTATCGATATGTCGGAGTATTTGGAGCAGCATACAACTTCGCGTTTAATTGGCTCTCCCCCGGGCTATGTTGGTTTCGGTGAAGGTGGGCAGTTGACCGAGTCGGTGCGCCGCCGCCCGCATTCAGTTGTGCTTTTTGATGAAATTGAAAAAGCTCATCCTAATGTAATGAATGTCCTCTTGCAAATATTAGATGAAGGGCATATTACTGACGCGCAAGGCCGTTCGGTAGATTTTAAAAACACAGTTGTAATTATGACCAGCAATGTGGGGGCCGAGCTTATCCAGAAAGAAACCTCCATGGGTTTTGCTCGTCATGCTGACGTGCAGGCTTCATATGACAGGATGAAAGAGACTGTGTTAGAAGAGCTAAAAAAACAGTTTAAGCCGGAGTTTCTTAATCGCGTAGACGCCAAGATTGTTTTCCGCCCATTATCCCGCGAAGATTTAGGCTGTATAATTGAGATTATGATGAAAGATATTAATACTCGCCTGGAAGAAAAGGGCATTGCTCTAAAAGTTTCAAAAAATGTGAAAAAATTCTTGGTTGATAAGGGTTATGATCCGAAACTGGGCGCCAGACCTTTACGTCGCGCGATTGAGGAGTATGTGGAAGATCCGCTATCTGAAGAGGTGCTTAAAGGCAAATTTGGCTATGGTAGCAAGATTAATCTGAGGATTGAAAAAGACAAGATAATTTTTTTTGGTAACAAAGGTAAATCTTTGACCT
>Ga0155959_141_pt1 | contig 28705 bp, 23 predicted proteins | sample RifCSPlowO2_02_FD_107613 | JGI IMG/M metagenome (GOLD analysis project Ga0155959, IMG submission 107613) | candidate division WOR-1 bacterium RIFCSPLOWO2_02_FULL_46_20
TAATGATCTTTCAGCTTATTATCTTGATATGTCAAAAGATCGCTTATATTGCGGCGGCAAGGATTCTCTTGAACGTACTTCAGCGCAGTTTGCCATGAATGAAATTTTGCATTCATTGACAGCGCTTGTGGCGCCGGTCTTGAGTTTTACTGCTGAAGACATTTACCAACATTCAAAATCCCAAATCCAAAACCAAAAATCCAAACAAGGTAGCGTTCTACTATTAGATTTTCCGAAGGTCAATCCAAAATATTTGGACAAGAAGCTGGAAGAGAGATGGGAAAAGATTCTCGGGGTAAAAAAAGAGGTTTATCGTGAAATTGAAGCTAAGCGGGCGGCCAAAGAAATTTCGGCGTCGCTCGAAGCCCGGGTGGAAATTGGGACAAAGGGCGGGGAGTGGTTGAACGAGGTTCCAGATATTTTGCCCATGGTTTTAATCGTTTCACAGGTAAAGTTGGTTGGTGGGGATAAAATAGTTGTTAAGCATGCCGAAGGTCAAAAATGTGAACGTTGCTGGATGTGGCAGGAAAGTGTTGGCCAGGATCAGAAACATTCGACTCTATGTGCACGATGTGCTAAAGTAGTTGAGTCAATTTAAGGAGGAGATGAGTAAAATGGTTGTTGATGTCAAAGAAAAAACAGGAGGAGTAAGTACGATGGTAAAGTGTGATGTTAAGGATAAAGGTCTGGCGAAGAAGGGGAAATTGCGGATCGAGTGGGCAGAGCGGGACATGCCGGTATTGGCTCAAGTCAAAGAAAAATTTGCTAAAAATCAGGTGCTGAAGGGCAAGAAAATGAGTGCCTGTTTGCATGTTACTGCTGAAACAGCGAATTTGGTTAGGACATTAAAAGCTGGCGGGGCAGACATTGTTCTTTGTGCTTCAAATCCACTTTCTACCCAGGATGATGTGGCGGCTTCCCTGGTCGAAGATTACGGAATTTCTGTTTATGCGATCAAAGGTGAGGATAATGAGACTTATCATAAGCATTTGATAGCCGCGGTTGAACATTCTCCAGTTACAACCATGGATGATGGCTGTGACCTGGTTTCTCTGATCTCTGCCAAGTATCCCGATATTGCCAAACAAATTATTGGCAGTATGGAAGAAACAACTACCGGTGTTATTCGACTCAAAGCCATGGAAAAAGACGGAGCTCTAAAGTTCCCAGTCTTTGCGGTTAATGACGCGCAAACCAAGAATCTCTTTGATAATCGTTACGGAACAGGGCAGAGCACGGTTGACGGTATTATTCGCGCCACAGATTTTCTTATTGCCGGCAAGAATATTGTCGTAGCTGGTTACGGCTGGTGCGGCAAAGGCTTTGCCATGCGCTGTAAAGGTATGGGCGCTAATGTAATTGTCACTGAAGTTGATCCCATCAAAGGAATTGAGGCTGTAATGGACGGCTTCCGCGTTATGACCATGGCAGAAGCCGCGCCAATCGGTGATCTTTTCTGCACTTTAACCGGGAATATGCACGTCATCAGGCCAGAGCATTTTGCCAAAATGAAAGACGGGGCTATTGTGTGTAATTCCGGGCATTTTGACATTGAAATTGACATCAAAGGGTTAAAGAAAATTGCCAGAGAAGAAAAGAAAAATGTGCGCAATTTTGTTGATCAGTTTGTGCTGCCGAGCGGCAAAAGCATTTATTTGTTGGCCGAAGGCAGATTGGTTAATTTGGGCGCGGCCGAAGGTCATCCTGCTTCAGTTATGGACATGAGTTTTTCTACCCAAGCTTTAGCCACAGAGTATGCTATTAATAATGCCGGCAAACTAGGACACAAAGTTTATGATGTGCCTAAAGAGATTGAAGATTGGGTGGCCATTGCTAAGTTAAAGTCTATGGGGATAAAAATTGACGCGCTTACGCCTGAGCAGGTCAAGTATTTGGCGTCATGGCAGGAAGGTACCTGATGGAAAACGAGAAGCTCTATCAGGCGATCGAGAATATCCGGCGCGATAAAAACGAACCCGGGCGCTATATTTTCTTCACTTTCCTGAACGGAATCGCACAGGGCTTGGGCATGGCGCTGGGCATGACCATTATCGCGGCCGTACTCCTCTTTGTTGTTATTAAGATCCTGGCGCGGGTGGTTGACCTGCCGGTAATCGGTATGTACGTGGCCGAATTGGTCAAATTTGTCAGTCAATACCTGGATAAAGGGCTGCCGACCAGATAATGTCACGCTCTGCTTGTGTTGGGCATACGCATCCCAATAAATACCACAGACACAATAGGCCAAAACACCCCATTCTTCGCGCCTGGCGTAAGTTTTTTCACGGCCTGCGCCGTCGCCGTTTATTTAAAGGTCGTGGCAAAGAGTTTTATGCTTTAGCTTTTTCAGTCTTCCTGCTAGACCAAGTTATTAAAATTATAGTTAACAAACTTATGTTCATGTGCCAATCTATTCCCATTATTCCTGAAGTATTACATTTAACATATATCCAAAATCAGGGCGCGGCTTTTGGCTTGTTTTTCGGGCAAAGGACCATTCTAATAGCTATTGGCATTATGGTTATTATGCTGATGATTTATTACCATTATCTTATAGGGGTGCATGATCCTACGCAAATTGCTTTGGCTTTAATCCTGGGGGGGAGCGTAGGTAATATCACGGATCGTATATTGCGCGGGTCGGTGGTTGATTATGTCGATTTTAGGGTTTGGCCTATTTTTAATCTTGCCGATGTAATGATTAACCTTGGCGTGTTGTTTATTATCTTTTATCTTTTTAAGAGAAAGAAGAGGAGACTGAAATCTACCCGACATTATTCCAAATAGGTCCGCTTTACATACACAGCTATGGGCTGATGGTGGCCTTGGCTTTTATCGCAGGCATTCTTGTTTCTTTGTATTATGCAAAAAAAGAGAAGATAAAAAGCGAAATAATTTTAGACCTGGCTATCTATGTGATTGTGGCGTCTATTATTGGAGCCCGTTCGTTCTACGTGATTGGGCAGTGGGATTTATATAAAACTAATTTGCTTGAGGTTTTTATGGTTCAGAGGGGGGGGCTGGTGGTTTTGGGGGGGGTCCTGTTTTCTATTGTTACGATCTTTTTGTTTGCTAAGAAGAAGAAAATTTCCTTTTTAAAACTTCTAGATAGCATTTCTCCCGGGACTGCCCTGGGTCTGGCCATTGGCAGGGTTGGTTGTTTTTTGAATGGGTGTTGTTTTGGTCTGCCGGCCAGGCTGCCCTGGGCTATTAAATTTCCTCCGGGCTCTTTAGCCCATTCTTATTTCCCGGGGGAATATATTCATCCGACTCAAATTTATTCTGTTTTAGGCATGCTTACTGTTTTTGGCGTGGTTACTTCTATTTATCGCAAGAAGAGGTTTCATGGCCAGATCTTTTTTGCCTGGGTAATTGGGTATTCAATTTACCGCTTTATTGTTGAGTTCTTTCGCTACAGTCCTATTCATTGGCTTGGCCTGACCCCGTCGCAGTGGATTGTGGCAATTGGCGTGGTCGTGGCGGTGGCTTATCTTTTCAAGAAAAGATAACAAGTTTTTCTCTGGCGGCGACTATGGAAATAGTATTAATTTTATCCCGATTACAAGAAGAAAGACAGCAATCACGACGCGAAATTGATTTTGCGGGATTTTGTCCACGATCTTTTTCGCAATCTGTGCCCCCAGAAATGAAACCGGAATGGAAAGGAGCAATCCGTACCAAAGTTCTTTTGGAAGTGTCGCGCCCCCGGTGAAATAGGTAATGATGCGCGTTGAATCAACTAAAATACCAATTGCTCCGGCGGTGGCGATATAGACCGCTTTTGGTAAGTCAAACGAGGACAAAAACATACTGCGGATTGCTCCGCCGATACCGAACATTCCGGCGAAAAATCCTGATAGTGCTCCCCCTGATAACGCTGTTAGGTTTCCTGCAGGAATTTTGAATTTGGATTGGAATATCAAAAATATGGCGTAACCCGCAAGAAACGCACCAAGCAGGCGGAGTAACATTTGCTCGTTCGCGCCTAGTGAGACAAAAGCACCGAGAGAGCTTGTCGCCAAGCCGATCACGCCGAACAGAGCGATAAGCCGTAAGTTAAAACCTTTGCGAAATAGTGTGATTTTCCAGACATCGCCGAACCAATGAATAATCGCCACCAAAAATATTGCCTCTACCGGCGGAAAGAATATGACCAATACTGGAATCATAAGCGTTGAAGTGCCAAAGCCGGTAATTGTGCCGATAGTGGCGGCGATGAGTGTTAGCAAGGCAATGTAAAAAATTTCCATAAAATTATTTCAATACTTAAAAACGGAGGGGGAGAGATTCTCCCGTCGCACAATAATATTTCAAATATTATGGAATCGACGGGATCCCGACATTACACAATTATATATATTAATGTCATCGGGAGAACTCGGAGGAGGTGGGATTCGAACCCACGCTGGGCTTGCGCCCACTAACGGTTTAGCAAACCGTCCCCTTGGACCACTTGGGTACTCCTCCACATATTATATTGTCAAAACTCGGAGGGGGAGAGATTCGAACTCTCGAGACCCTTTCGAGTCTACGCGCTTTCCAGGCGCGCCTGTTCAACCACTCCAGCACCCCTCCAAATAAATGCGCCCAGCGAGATTTGAACTCACGACCCCTTCCTTCGCAGGGAAGTACTCTATCCAGCTGAGCTATGGGCGCCCGTTACAATATGATATAATATCATATCATGATAAAATTTGGAACTGACGGCTGGAGAGCCGTAATTTCCGAAGAATTTACCTTTGACAACGTCAGAAAAGTGGCCAAAGCCATCGCTTGCTACCTGATTAACCACAAATTAAACAAAAAACTCCTGATTATTGGTTATGATCCGCGCTTTTTGGCTGATAAATTTGCGGAAGAAGTTGCTAAGATTATGCTGGAAGCAGGCATTGATTGTTATCTTACAGAAAGAGATACACCAACCCCGATTATTGCCTGGGAAGTTAAGGATAAAAAAGCGGCCGGGGCAATTGTTTTGACCGCTTCGCATAACCCGGCCCAATATTGCGGCATTAAATTTATTCCAGAATATGCCGGGCCGGCGGATTCAATAATTACTGCCGAACTCCAGGAAAACTCTAACAAGGAAATTACTTTGCCCGCGGCAAAACAAAAAGGCAAAATTGAGCGGTTTGAGCCTCGCCAAAGATATTTGAGCTATATTAAATCATTTGTTGATGTTGACCTGATTAAAAAAGCCAAACTGAAAGTGGTTTACGACGCTATGTATGGGGCAGGCAGGGGTTATATGGATAAGCTGTTGCAGGATTTGGGTTGCCAAGTTGAAGTTTTACATGGGACAAGGGATGTTTTGTTTGGTGGTGGCAGTCCAGAGCCAACGGATGAATTTCTTGACGAATTAAAAGAAGCGGTGGTGAGAAATTCCGCTCAAGTTGGCCTGGCTAATGATGGTGATGCGGACAGGTTTGGCGTGGTTGATGAAAAAGGAGATTTTTTGACCGCCAACCAGATTATTCCACTGGTATTTAATTATTTGGTTTCAAAAAAAGGTTATAAAGGTTCGGTTGTCAGGTCGCTGGCTACTTCTCACCTAATTGATCGGGTGGCCCAACGGTATAAAATAAAAGTGCACGAGACGCCAGTTGGTTTTAAATATATCGCCCAATTTATGATGAAAGAAAGCGTGATTATTGGTGGGGAGGAGAGCGGTGGGTTGTCAGTAAAAGGCCATATCCCGGAAAAAGACGGGATTTTAGCTTGTCTACTGGTCGTTGAAATGCTGGCTGCTTATAAAAAACCGCTTTCAGTTATCTGGGCCGATTTAATTAGTTCAACAGGAGAAATTTATACTCAACGTGTGAATCTGGAATTGACTCAAGAGAAGAAAGAAACTTTTATGAGTAAACTCACGAGTCAGGCACCAGAAGAGCTGGCCGGGCTAAAAGTTGCAACTGTTAATAAAGTCGATGGCGTAAAGTTGATTCTGGCTGACGGTAGCTGGGTGTTGGCCAGATCGTCGGGGACTGAACCATTGATTAGAACCTATGTTGAGGCCAGGAAGCCGGAACAGCTTGATGTTATTTTCTCTGGATTAAAGCAATTAGGAGGGATGTAAGATGGTTAAAAAGAAAAAGGTAGCGAAGGTTGTTCCTGGAGTTAAAAAAGTAGTGATGGATGATGTGGAGATGAACAGGGCCTTGCGGCGTATTGCCAACCAGATTGTTGAGGCTAATAAAGGAGTGGGAGGCATCGTTTTGGTGGGAGTTATCCAGCGGGGTGTGCCTTTGGCCAGGCGTCTGGCTGATATTATAAAACAGATAGAAGGGTTGGAGGTTCCGGTTGGTTCTCTGGATGTTTCTTTGTATCGTGATGATCTGACCAAAAAAGGCCAGTATATAGAAATTAAGAAATCCGATATGCCGTTTGCCGCCACTGATAAAACAGTAATCCTGGTTGACGACGTAATTTTTGCTGGACGTACCGTTAGGGCGGCGCTTGATGGGTTAAAAGACTATGGCAGGGCAGCGAAAGTCCAATTAGCGGTTTTAATTGACCGCGGCCACAGGGAACTGCCTATTGAACCTAATTTTGTGGGAAAAACCATCCCCACTGCCAAGAGTGAGGATGTAAAAGTTGAGATTATGGAAGTTGATGGGGTGGATCGGGTTGTGATTAAATAAATACAGCCTTTCCCATTTTTTGCTCGGGACTCATATTATAGGTCTTCTAAGTCTTAGAAGGCTTATGGAATATATATAGTATAATATATCTATGGTGCCTTCTCTTAAAACCTACGCCAGCAAAGAAGATATCCTAAAAGGCTTAAACCCTGAACAGAAAAAAGCCGTAACTCATGGTCAGGGACCACTTTTAGTAATTGCCGGGGCAGGAACTGGAAAGACCACGGTTATCACCCGCCGCATTGCGTATTTAATTAACACCAAACTGGCTAAACCGTCGGAAATCCTGGCGTTGACCTTTACCGATAAAGCGGCGGCAGAAATGGAAAGCCGCGTTGACCAGCTGGTGCCCTATGGCTATATAGATGTAACTATTTCTACTTTTCACTCGTTTGGCGACAAGTTATTGCGGGATCATGCTATAGAATTAGGTCTTAATCCTGATTATCGGGTGCTGTCTTTAGCTGAACAGCTGGTTTTCTTGCGCGAACACTTATTTGAACTGCCGCTTAAATACTATAGGTCACTGGGCAATCCGACCAAACATTTGGAGGCTTTGCTGCGCGTTATCAGCCGGGCGCAAGATGAAGATGTTTCTCCGGAAGAATATTTAAAATGGGCCAGCAAAACCAAACAAAAAGAACAATTAGAGGTGGCCAAGGTTTATAAGAAATATCAGGAGTTAAAAGCGGCCAAAGGCTTTGTTGACTTTGCTGACCAGGTAAGTTTGCCGCTCAAATTGCTTAAAAGAAAACCCGCAGTTTTAAAAATGCTTCAGGGTAAATATAAATATATCCTAATTGATGAATTCCAGGACACAAATTATGCCCAATTTGAGTTTGCCAGCCTGTTAGCCGGCCCAGCCGGCAAGATCATGGTTTCCGGTGATGATGACCAGGCTATCTATCGTTTTCGTGGTGCCGCAATTTCTAACATCTTGAATTTTGAAAAAGTGTATAAATTATGTAAAAAGGTTGTTTTGCAAAAAAATTATCGTTCCACCCAAATTATTTTAGATACGGCTTATCGTTTAATAAAACACAATAATCCTGATCGTCTGGAATTTAAGGCTGGGGTAGATAAACAATTAGTATCAATGCGTAATTCTGGAAACCGAGACGTTCAGTCTCAGGTTTCCAGCCAAAAGCCGGTGGAGCATTTTCACTTCGATCGAGTGGAGTCGGAGGCGGACTGGGTGGCTGAAACGATCAAAAAGAAACATGAGCAGGGAACCAATTACTCTGATTTTGCCATCCTGGTCAGGGCTAATGCAGAAACGGAAGAGTACAAACTAGCGCTAAACATGCATAAAATTCCTTATCAGCTTTTTGGCGGAGCAGGGTTGTATAACTTTGACGAAGTTAACCTGGTTTTAAATTTTTTGCGTTCTATCGGTGATCTTGCTGATTCAATGTCTCTTAATCAATTGGCAGTTTCGCCTATTTATCAACTAGATGGCCGTGATTTGCAAAAAATCAACTCCTTTGCCAAGCGGAGAAATTATACGCTTTATCATGTTTTTTCCCATCTTGAAGACGGGGTAAATGAATTTGCTGTTTTGGACGATTTAAAATCAGAGTCCCGAGCCACAGTCAAAAGCCTGGTTAATGATATTGATTATTATCTGGAGTTTGCCAAGCACAGGACAACTGGAGAGGTCTTGTATCAATTCCTAAAAAAATCAGGTTATCTGGCCAAGCTTTATAATGGCGGAGAAAAAAATGATAGCCAGCTGAAAAACTTGGGTTCATTTTTTGAGCAGGTTAGGAGCTTTAATTCTGTGGCCGAAGTAGACAGGGTGTCGGAATTTGTAAAACACATTAATTTAATGAAAGAGGCCAGAGATAACCCTGAGTCATTATTGGTTGATCAGGAAATTGATGCAATTAATCTTTTGACTGTGCATAAAGCCAAGGGGCTGGAATTTAAAATCGCGTTTCTGGTTTCGCTGGTTACGGATAAATTTCCCATCCGTTCGAGAAAAGACCAGATTGCCCTGCCGGATGAGCTGCTAAAAGAAAAATTGCCGGGAGAGGATCATAATGTCCAGGAAGAAAGACGGCTGTTTTATGTTGGCATGACACGGGCCAAGGATGAGCTGTTTTTGACTTCTTCAGCTGATTATGGGGGTAAACGCCGGCGAAAAATTTCACGCTTTGTGTTGGAAGCGGTTGATTTGCCCAAAACAGATATAAAATTATACAAAAAGACCACCCGTGAGCAGATCGAATTGTTTGCCCCCGCGGAAATTATCGAGCCTAGAATTAAGAAAATTGCCAAAGATGGAACTTTGTCTTTGAGTTTTTATCATATAGACGATTATTTGACCTGTCCTTTAAAATATAAGTATGTTCATATTCTGCGTGTGCCGCTTTTGCCCAACCATCAGATTATTTATGGCCAGGCCTTGCATCAAGCGGTCCAGACTTATGATTTGGCAAGATTAAATAAGCAAAGTTTTAGCCAAAGTGATCTCCTGGCTTCTTTAAAGGATAATTGGTCGTCGGAAGGGTTTATTTCCCGGGAACACGAAGAACAAAGATTTAAGGCAGCCCAGGCGTCACTTAAGAGATTTTATAAGAAAGAGCAAAAGTCAAACAGACAGATTAAGCATGTTGAAGAATCTTTTTCTATTCGCAAGGAAGATTTAATTATCCGCGGACGGTGGGACAGGGTTGACGAACAGGATGGGAATATTTACATAGTTGATTTTAAAAGTTCTGAAGTAAAAGATCAGAAAAAGGCTGATAAAAAAGCCAAAGAGAGTTTGCAGCTGGCGATTTATGCCTGGTCGTGGCTGGCCAAAGAAAAAAAACTGCCGTACCGCGTCGAATTAAACTTTTTAGAAAGCGGGCTGGTTGGTTCTGTTCAAAAAGATGTCAAAGAGATAGACAAGGCCTGGGGAATGATACGGAGCGTGGCCGATGGGCTTAAAAATAACATATTTACGGCCAAACCAAATTCAGTAAAATGTTCTTACTGCGCTTATAAAGAAATTTGTCCGGCTGCAGCGATTTAAGGTATAATAGGCAAGGAGGGCCTTATGACAGCTGTTCTTGTGGTTTTGTCGTCGCTGATCGTTGTTTTGCTGGTTGGTTTAGGAGTCCTGGTTCTCCAGCGGAGCCCGCAGAGTGACCAATCAACGGCAAAGCTGATGATGGATCTTATTGAGAATTTACGCAAGGAGGTGTCTGATAGTGCCGCCCGCAGCCGACAGGAAATTCAGGGTAATTTATCTAACATAAGTGAACAACTATTAAAAGGGTTAACGACCTCTTCGGACACGATCCAAAAACAATTTCACCAAAGCGCCGCGATTATCAAGGATGTTACAGAAAAACTTACAAAATTAGACGAGACAAACAAGCAGGTTCTGGATTTTTCAAGCCAATTGCAAAGCCTGGAAAATATTTTAAAAAACCCGAAACAAAGAGGGATACTTGGCGAATATTTTTTGGAAACGTTATTAGGCAACGTTTTGGCTCCTGGCCAGTACAAAATGCAGTATAAGTTTAATAATGGTGATTTGGTTGACGCGGCGATTTTTTATCGGGACAGGATAATCCCTGTCGATGCTAAATTTTCTCTGGAAAAATATAACAGGATAATGGAAGAAAAGCATGAAGCGGCGCGGACGCAGCTCGAAAAAGAGTTTAAGGCCGACCTGAAGGAACGCATTGATGAAACCTCTAAATATATCCGCCCGACAGAAAACACAACCGACTTTGCCTTCATGTTTATTCCTGCCGAAGGGATTTTTTATAATCTGCTTATTTACAGGGTGGGTAATGTGCAGGTGTCTTCTAAGGACCTAATAGAGTATGCTTTTGGCAAGCATGTAATTATAGTTTCGCCGACTTCTTTTTTTGCTTATCTGGAGACAGTTATCCATGGGCTCAAGGCGTTGAAGCTGGAAGAGAATGTTAAAGAAATTATAAAAAGGGTGGGGGAGCTGGCCAAGCATTTGGAGACCTACGAAACATATATGCAAAAATTGGGCAATACGATCGGCACGACGGTCAATCAATACAACCAGGCCTATAAAGAATTTGGTAAAATTGATAAGGATATATATAGGATTACCGAAGGTGAGTCGGGCGGCCTGGCCAAGCCAGTGCTTTTGGAGCCTTAAAATGAAAAAAACATCTATTATATTTTTAGCCGTATTTTTTGTTCAGAGCCTTGTTTTTGCTTTGCCTCTTGACGAGCAGAAAGCTTTGAAGGAATTAAAAAATGAAATGGCAAAAATCCAAGACGAAATTAAGTTTTTGCAGCTAAGGATTAATAAGAGTAAATCCGAATCTGCTAAGACGGGATTGGTGCAGATGATGGATGGGCATAAGGCCAGACTGGAAAAATATAAGAATAAAATAGAGATGACCGAAAAGATCATTGGCGGGAAATCTCTTGAGCCTGTTGAAGAGACGCCTCACAAATCCGAGATGCCGGTAGAAAAGAAGATCGAACAAGAGAGAGTAAAAGAAGTGAGCCAGCCCAAATGGATTAAGTTTGAAATTGGTAGCGGGGCGGGATTTTTTAGCGCGGCGACTGCTATAATTGGTGAGTCAAGGTTTTCTTTGCCTTTTCTTTGGCGGTCTGCCAATACCTCCATTCGTGTTGCCTGTGGTTTAGCCCAGAGTGAGGATACAAGCCGGAGATATGTGCCTGTGCAAGTTGATGGCATATTGAATTTTCCCGCCGGGGTTATTACAGGGGTGGAAAATTATTTAGGGGCCGGATTAAATTACGCGATTTTAACGAGCGGTCACACATCCGGCAGCCTGGGGGGGGAGATTTTCTATGGTGTCGAGAGTGATGGTTTTGAGGGCAGGGTGTTTGGAGAGATTGGTTATGGTATCTTGCGTACAGGTTTTAGCCCCGCGCATAAGGGCCTGACGGTCTTATGTGGTTTTCGTAAATGGTGGGGTATTTAGCAAAAAACCCAAAAACACTTGACATTTTTGGTTGACATGCCTATAATTCGCGCAGATGAAAGGAGGTGAAATATATTGAAAAAATTAATCGCATTAGTTACCGTATTCACTTTCGCGATTGCTCTTGCGGGAATGGTATATGCCGATAGCCGAACTCCAGCTGATAAGCTGGAAGCCGGCCGAGCTTATCTAAAACTGTTGGATCAGAAAATTATCCGACTTAGAAAAGACGGCAAAACCGCGCTTGTTAAACAAATGCAAGCCGACAAAAAAAGTACCATTGATCGCATGAAAGAGTGGAAAGCTGAAGCAGAGGGAGGAACCTCTGCGCCAGTTGCTCCAACCGCTCCTCCGCCACCACCGGTCGCTGTTAGACCAGCTCCGGCTGCTGCAGGCGCGGGCTGGTTTGGTTGGGGGTTAAACACTGGTTATACCGCTGGGTACCTGGCCGGAAATTCAGTTGTTTTGGGTCGAGCAGACCTAATTTTGTCTGATGGCCTGGGTATTGGCCCAATGGTAGGATTGGCTGACGACGCAATTTCCTGGAAAGTTGGTTTGGGTGGAGCTTTGGGAACAGATAGTCTTGGTAGAACCAGCAGGAAGTCTATCCCATTGTTTGTTGATGGCATCATCAACCTCCCGGCTGATCTTTTGGGTGGCGTTGAATCTTATATTGGTGGTGGTGTGAACTATCCTCTGTCTGGAACTGGAGGAAGTGGTACGCTTGGAATTCAGGCGTATTATGGTGTACAGGGTGATATCGGTCTTGGTGGAAACACATATGCCGAGCTCACATACTCTGTAATCAGGACAGGTGCCAACACCTTCCCATATTCCATGAAGGGAATTGGTCTTAACGTAGGGACTCAGATACTGTTATAAAGAAAAGGGCCCTTTTCATTTTAAAGGCAACATGGATACTTTAGAGTGTGAGGGCTCTTTTTCTATCTTCTTTGTTCGTATTCGTAGTTTATAATTGAAAGGATGGATAGGCTGGCCGTTTCTGTTCTCAAGATTCTTGGTCCCAAGCTGATCGGGATGAAGCCGGTTGATTTAGCATGTTCGACTTCAACTCGAGAAAAACCCCCTTCAGGGCCGATTAGGATAAGGATAACCGGATAGCCGGATATCCGGTTATCCGGTAAAACTGATTTTAAAGTCTTTTCTTTTTCCAGTTCCCATGGGATGAGGGCCAGGCTAAAATCTTTTTTGATCTTTAAAACATCTTCAAATTTTGTGAGCGGGGCAATTATGGGAATAGTTAAGCGGCCTGATTGTTCGGCAGCTTCCCTGGCAATTCTGCTCCAGCGCTCCGGCTTATCAGCTTTGGCAATTGATCGCTCCGACAGGGTGGGGATGATTTGGCTAACACCTAATTCCGTGCATTTTTGGATGATCAAATCCATTTTCTTGGCTTTGGGCAGGCATTGGGCGATCGTAATCTGTGTTCTATCCTCGGTGTTCGGTGTTCTGTGTTCTATGATGTTGCAAACAACTTTGTCCTTGCCGATATTCTCTATTGTCGCAAAGTAAACTTTGCCGCTACCATCAAGCAACTCAATTTTTTCACCAACTTTTAACCGCAAAACATTCTTAATCTGATGCGCGTCTGATCCTGTGATTGTGGGGATTTGTTCTTGGGGGACAAAAAATCTATGCATTTTTATAGCTGTTAAGAAGCTCGGCTTGTTCTTTGCTTAATTTGGTTGGGATTTCTACTTCAACCAGAACATATAGATGGCCGCGATCACGGCGGTTTAAACTTGGCATGCCTTTGCCCTTAACCCTAAAATTCGTGTTGGGTTGGGTGCCGGCAGGGACTTTGAGGGTGGCTGTGCCGTCAATTGTTGGGACCTCGATTTCATCGCCCAAGATAGCTTGAACAAAAGAAATCTTTGTCCGATAATACAAATTTTCTCCGTCGCGATTAAAATTAACGTGCTGTTCGACAAAAATAAACACGTAGAGATCGCCAGACGATGCGCCCTTTTCTCCGGCATCGCCGGCGCCCGCTACGCGTAAACGATAACCCGAATCAATGCCGGCTGGAATTTTTAATGTTATTTTTTGGCTTTTTTTAACGCGGCCGTCGCCCTGGCATTCTTTGCATGTGGTTGAAATAATAGAACCTGTTCCCCGGCAGGTTGGGCAGGGGCTAACCTGGGCAAAACTTCCCAGGATTGTGCGTTGCGTTCTTCTTACCTGACCTGCGCCGTTACAGGCAGAACATTTTGTTGGTGCCGTGCCGGGCTTTGCTCCGCTCCCTTTGCAGGTTGGACAACCGGCAAAGTGGACAATATTTATCTCTTTTTCAATGCCGTGGGCCGCGTTTTCAAGTGTTATGCGTAAATCGTAGCGTAGGTCCGAGCCTTTTTGCGGGCCGGCTCGCCGTCTGCCGCGCTGGCTGCCAAAAAAAACGTCAAAAAGGTCGCCAAATTCGCCAAAATCTTCAAAGCCTTGAAAACCCTGACCCTCACCACCAAAACCCTCAGATCCACCGGAGCCGCCGGCAGTGCCGTAATAATCGTATTGGGATCTCTTGTTTGGGTCAGAAAGGGTCTGGTAAGCTTCGTTTATTTCTTTGAATTTTTCTTCGGAGCCTTTTGCTTTATTAACGTCGGGGTGATGCTCGCGCGCCAGCTTGCGATAAGCTTTTTTTATCTCGTCAGCCGAAGAGCTTTTAGAGACTCCAAGTACTTCATAGTAGTCCCTTTTTGCCATTTATTTTTTGTCGTCTTTGATCTCGGCGTCGGCATCTACTGTTTTTCCGTCCGGCCCGCTTCCTTCACCGGCTCCCTGGTTTGGTGGAGGGGTCTGGTCTTTGTAGAGCTTTTCTGATACGGCAAAAATCTCTTTTTGCAGGTTTTCCTGGGCTTTCTTTATGGTTTCCAGCTCTTTGCCTTCGAGCGCTTTTCTGACTTCAGCAATGGCTTTTTCTACTTTTTCTTTTTCAGCCGCTGCAATTTTATCTCCAGCGTCTTTGATGGTCTTTTCGGCGGTGTAAGCCAGGCCGTCAGCCTGGTTTCTGGTGTCGATTTCTTCTTTTTTCTTTTTGTCTTCACCAGAATGAGCTTCTGCTTCTTTTTGCATTTTTTCGATCTCCGCTTTTGACAAGCCAGAAGAAGCGGTGATGGTAATTTTCTGCTCCTTGTTTGTGCCTTTATCTTTGGCTTTAACATTTAAGATACCGTTGGCATCAATATCAAAAGTGACTTCTACTTGCGGGACGCCGCGTGGGGCAGGGGGAATACCGTCTAAATGGAAACGACCCAGGGATCGGTTATCAGCGGCCAGGGAGCGCTCTCCCTGGAGTACATGGACTTCTACAGACGACTGGCTGTCTGCCGCGGTTGAAAAGACCTGGCTTTTTGAAGTCGGAATAGTGGTGTTTTTCTCAATTAACTGAGTCATAACTCCGCCAAGAGTTTCAATCCCAAGACTCAAAGGGGTAACATCAAGCAAAACCATTTCCTTAACTTCTCCGGCTAGTACCCCGCCTTGCAGGGCCGCACCAATTGCCACGACTTCATCGGGATTGACCCCCTTATGAGGTTCTTTGCCAAAGAAGTTTTTTACCGCTTCCTGCACTTTGGGCATGCGGGTTTGTCCGCCAACCAGGATAATTTCATTGATCTCGTTGGCTTTAAGCCCGGCGTCAGTTAATGCCTGTTGGCATGGCTTTAAGCTTCGTTCAATTAAATCATTGACCATTTGTTCATATTTGGCCCGGGTTAACTTTTTTACTAAATGTTTCGGCCCGTTTTGGTCCGCGGTAATAAACGGCAGGTTTATTTCTGTTTCAGAAACAGTGGAAAGTTCACATTTAGCTTTTTCAGCAGCTTCTTTTAATCTCTGTGTAGCCATGCGGTCTTTGGATAGGTCAACACCCTGTTCTTTTTTAAATTCATCAGCCAGCCAGTGGATAATTTTCTGGTCAAAATCGTCACCGCCAAGGTGGGTATCGCCGTTAGTCGCCTTAACCTCAAAAACACCGTCGCCAATATCCAGGATTGAAATATCAAAGGTGCCTCCGCCAAGGTCGTAAATGGCGATCTTCTCGTTTTTCTTTTTGTCTAGTCCATAGGCCAGAGCTGCGGCCGTTGGTTCATTTATAATTCTAACGACGTCAAGCCCGGCAATAGTTCCAGCATCTTTAGTTGCTTGTCTCTGGCTGTCGTTAAAATAGGCGGGAACCGTGATAACTGCTTTTTTTACCGGCCCTCCAAGATATTCGTCTGCTGATTGTTTCATTTTTTGTAAAATCATGGCAGAAACTTCGGGTGGGGTATATGATTTGTCGTCAATTTTAATGCGGGCTTCGCCTTTGTCCCCTTCAAAAACCTGAAAAGGGACATATTTTAATTCTTGTTGGATTTCGTTGTGTCTTCTACCCATAAATCGTTTAACAGAAGAAACGGTATGCTCCGGATTGGTAATGGCCTGTCTTTTGGCAACCTGGCCAACTGCCCTGCCCCCGTCTTTTAAAAAAGAGACTACCGACGGGGTAGTACGGCCCCCTTCAGAGTTTGGGATTACAGTTGATTCGCCTCCTACCATCACTGCCACACAGCTATTGGTTGTCCCTAAATCGATCCCGATTATTTTTTCATGTACCATTTTATTCTTCCCCCTTTTTACTTACTATGACCATTGATGGCCTGATAACTCGACCATTAAGAAGATACCCTTTCTGCATCTCCTCGATAATTATGCCTTCCGGACCATCATGCTCCTTTTGCAAAATTGCTTCATGTGCATGTGCATCATAAGGCATATTTAAGGCCTCAATTTCAACTACACCGTGTTTTTTAAGTGCATCTATAAATTGTTTTTTGACTAAAGATAAACCCTTGATCATTTCCTCGCCTGACTGGCCTTTGGCTGCCGCGTCAATAGCGCGGCCAAAGCCATCTAAAATTGGCAACAGTTCTATAATTAAACCCGCATTGGCAAACTGGGCAAATTGTTCTTTGTCCTGGTTAGAGCGTTTTTTGTAATTGTCAAAATCAGCCAAGGCTCTTAATAGCCGGTTTTTTTGTTCTGCCAGTTGTTCTTTTAATCCTTCAGCTTCTGACGTTTGTCTGGATGTATCTTGTTCTTTTTTCTTAGTCATTAATATTTTCCTGATAGGATTATTGAAAGCTCTTTGGCTACATAAGCAACCAGGGAAGTCGCTTTGCTGTAATACATGCGGGTGGGGCCAATAATGCTAATGCCACCCACAGGCTCGTTGTCTATTTCGTACGAAGCAGTGACGATGCTGCATTCTTTTACCTCTTTACATTTATTTTCAGAACCGATATGCACCGTGATTGTGTCTTCATCTTGTGAATATTCTTCTATCAATTCTGCCAGCATTTCTTCTTCCTCAAGCAGGGAAAGTATTTTTTCCATTTGGGTCAGATTGCGGAACTCCGGTTGGTGGAGCAGGGCAGTTGCTCCGGAAGAAAAAACACGATGTCGCGCGCCATGATTTACAACTATAGCCGTATAATCCAGGGCATGGGAAAGTAATTTTGCTGTCTGGTGCAGGACATAGTCCGGGCTATCACCGGGTGAATTATAAGTGTTTTTAACCAGTTCGGCCTCGCGCTGAGAAGGCCGGATTGCTTTCATCAAGTGGTCAACGTAGAAGCGATAGCCGCGGTCTGTCGGGATGCGGCCGGCGGAAGTATGCGGTTGGGTAATATAGCCTTCTTCTTCCAGGTCGGCCATTTCATTGCGAATGGTGGCGGGAGAAAGATCTGGCAGATAATTTTTGGACAGATGACGCGAACCTACCGGTTCGGCAGAAGATTGGTAATCTTTGACGATGGCATTAAGTATCTTTTGCTTTCTTTCGTTCAAATCCTGGGTTGTCATAATTTTAGCACTCTCACTCTTAGAGTGCCAATTATAACATTTCCACAGGGGCAATGTCAACAGGCGGGATAACCTGGGATCTGCTCAGACAAACCGGGCAAAAACTTCGTTAGCCAGATAAAGGCCTTGCCTGGTTAACTTTATATGTAAATTTTCCCTGATCAGTAGGCCGGATTCTATAAGTTCAGCCAGCTCTTTTTCAAAGCCAGTCAATTTTTCAACTTCCAATCCGTCGAGGAGGCGCAGGCCCATAAAAATAGTTTCACTTTGATCAGGGACAATGGGTGAGGGTTGAGGGGCGAAGGACGAGTTAAGATATTTTTCTATGCAGTTAGGATTCGACCATCTCTTGCCGTTAACATGAGAATGAGCTCCGGCTCCAATACCGATATAGTTACCATTTTTCCAATAAACAATATTATGCCGACATTCAAACCCGGGCTTAGCAAAATTCGAAATTTCGTAGTGCTTATATCCAGAACCAGCCAATGTTTCAATCGTATGTTCATACATGGTTAGTTCGGTATCCTCATCTGGGAATAAGTAATCAGTGACGTGTAGCGAGAGGGGGGTGCCTTGCTCGATTTGTAAATTATAAGTAGAGAGATGCTCCGGCTTAAGAGAAAGCGCGGTTTGTAAATCCTTTTTCCATTGGTCTAATGTTTGCTCGGGCAGGGCGAAGATCATGTCCAGGTTTATATTTTCGAAACCGACTGAACGGGCGTCATCGTAAAAGCGAAGATTAGCCTCGGAGTTGTGGATGCGGCCCAAGGCTTTGAGCTGTTGATCGTTAAAAGATTGTGCGCCGATTGAGAGGCGGTTTATGCCGAGTCGGCGGAGTTCCTTGAGTTTAGATTTGTCAGCGGTGCCGGGGTTGGCCTCGACAGAGATTTCGAAATTTCCAATGTCTAATTTCCAATGTCCAATTATGGGAGAGATTATTTTATCAAAATATTTTGGTTCTAGTAATGTCGGGGTGCCGCCGCCGAGATAGATTGTGGCTGGTGGAAGGTAGAATGTGGGAGGGAGGGAAGCCAATTCATGAATCAGCGCCTCCACATACCCGTCAATCAGCTCTTCTTTGCCGGCAGAGGAGACGAAGTCGCAATAATTGCATTTCTTTTTGCAGAAGGGAATGTGGATATAGAGGGAGGTCATTTGTTTAAGCGCAGGACTGCCAGAAAGGCTTCTTGCGGGATATCGACTTTACCGATGCGCTTCATTTTCTTTTTACCCTCTTTTTGCTTTTCCAGAAGTTTACGCTTGCGAGAGACGTCTCCTCCGTAACATTTGGCTAAAACATCCTTTCTCTTGGCCGTAACCGTTTCGCGAGCGATAACCTTGCTGCCAACAGCTGCCTGGATAGGGATGGAGAACATCTGCCTGGGAATCTCCTCGACCAGGCGCTCGCAAAGTTTTCTGCCGTAATATTGCGCGCGGTCGCGGTGGACAATAAAAGACAGAGCGTCAACGGGTTCCTGGTTGATCAAGATGTCGAGCTTAACCAGATCGGAGGCCTTATAACCAATCTGTTCATAATCCATGGACGCATAACCGCGTGACACAGATTTTAAAAGATCGTGGAATTCAATAATAACTTCTGAGAGGGGCATTTCATAAGTGATAATGGCCCTTTTCTGATCAATATATTCAAGATTGATAAAATTGCCGCGTTTGTCTGTGGCCAGCTGCATAATTGCGCCAACATACTCCGACGGCGTAAAAATGCTGACTTTAAAATATGGTTCTTCTATCGAAGCGACAGTTGAAGCATCGGGGAATTTGGTCGGATTATCTATCTGAATTGATTTTTTATTGTTTAAATTAATTTTATAAATGACATTGGGAGTCGTGGCAATTAGGCCCAGGTTGAATTCCCTGGCCAGGCGCTGCTGCGTGATCTCCATATGGAGCAGGCCCAAAAAACCGCAGCGGAAACCAAAACCCAGGGCGGCTGAAGTTTCTGCCTCGTAAAACAAGGCGGCATCGTTGAGCTGCAGTTTTTCTAAAGCTTCTTTGAGGGCTTCGTATTCTTCCCCATTGATTGGATAGAATCCGCAAAAAACCATGGGTTTGATTGGACGGTAGCCTGCCAGGGCTTTTTGCGCCCCTTGTGTCACAGTGGTAATTGTATCGCCGACGTGTGCATCGGCGATATTTTTTATATTGGCAATCAGATAACCGACTTCGCCGCTTTCCAGAGCAGTTTTGGGGATCAGGCTCAAACAAAACGTGCCGATCTCCAGGGCCTCAAATTTTTTACCGGTGCCCATAAAGAGGATGTTGTCACCGGTGTTTAGCCTGCCGTTAACAACTTTGATGTAAACAATAACCCCGCGATAAGTATCGTAATGCGAATCAAAAATCAGGGCTTGCAAAGGTTTGTTTTCATCCCCTTGCGGAGGCGGAACTTTATCTATGATCGCTTTGAGTATCTCTTCAATCCCGGTCCCTTCTTTGGCCGAAGCGAGGAGGATTTCATTTTCTGCAAATCCTAGCGTATGCATTAATTCTTCTTTTGCCATCTGGACTTCCGCGCCCGGCAGATCGATTTTATTAATTACCGGGATGATCTTTAAATTGTTAGCCAGTGCCAGGTTGGTGTTGGCCAGGGTTTGGGCTTCTATCCCCTGGGTTGCGTCAACGATGAGAAGTGCCCCTTCGCAAGCAGCCAGGGACCTTGAAACCTCATAAGAAAAATCAACGTGTCCCGGTGTGTCAATCAAATTTAAGATGTAACCCTTGTATTTCATGCGGATCGCCTGGGATTTGATGGTGATGCCGCGCTCCCTTTCCAACTCCATAGAGTCTAAAACCTGCTCTCTCATGTTCCTTTTATCAATCGTCCGGGTATATTCAAGCAGGCGGTCAGCCAGGGTAGATTTACCATGGTCAATGTGGGCGATTATGGAAAAATTGCGGATTTTTGACTGCATATTCCTTACTATTGTAGCAGGTTGACACTCTTGTCGTAAAGAGCGATAATAATCTCCAAATGGGAAACTATTCTAGTAACGAAAATAGGGTGATGTGGCACGCGCACAAAATCCTTCATTTTTTGATTGTATTTTGGGTTTTGATGTTGGGGTTTTCCGTTAGAGCCATGGTTGATATCGGTGATATTGGGGTAGGAGCCAGAACTTTGGCTAAGGGTAAGGCTTATGTTGCTGACGCGGGGGATGCTTCTTCAATTTTTACTAACCCTGCCGGGTTAGCTTTAATTTCTGATTTAAATATTTTAAGCATGAGCGGGACAATCCTTACTGACGTAAATTATTTGTTGTTTGGGGTGGCGGATTCTTCTCCCATGGGGCAGATTGGCTTTGGTTATGTTAATGCTTCTATCGGTGGTATCCCGGTGACGGAGATAACTGGGACAGGCTCAACCGCCGCTGTTGTCCAGAGCGGCACTACAGATTATAGTTCAAGTATAATTTCCTTTTCTTATGCTACTAAATTGAGTAGATTCTTTCGCGGTAATGGAGAAGACATATATTTTGGGGCGAAGCTGAAGTACTTCTTGCAGGGATTTACCGGTGGTGGGGATGCTTTATATAATGCGTTGGGCACAGGCATGGACGCGGATCTTGGCTTGATGTGGAAAGTAAAACCTTGGGCAACCTTGGGGTTAGCTTTGAATAATTGTATGCCGAGCAGTCTTGGCGGCAGATTTATCTGGCAGAAAAATGACGAAACAGAATCCATTCCGCTGGCCACGCGTTTGGGCGGAGCTTTTAAAATCCTGGGGAAGGAACAGGAGGCGATACGTCAACACGCTACCCAGAGACTTGATTTGCTGTTTGACTATGGAAGCGTACAAAGCACTAACCGCCCGGCAGCGATGAACATTGGCCTGGAGTATTGGCCCATGGATATTTTAGCCCTGAGGTGCGGGATTGACCAGAAACCAAAAGCAAGTGAAGCGGGGATAGGGGCGGATAATAATCTAACAGCCGGGGTGGGAATAAAATTTAATGGGTTTTCTTTTGATTATGCTTTTCATCAATTTGGCGAATTATCAGAAAACGCGACGCACTTTTTTTCGATTGGCTTTGTAGGACCGTCCATAGACGGTAAATATGCCAAGAAGAACTGGTGGCGGGGAATTTTGCCTTTTCCTGAGGTCGCGCCAAAGCCGATTCTTAAGAGTTTTAAAGATCTTAGTGAGGATTACTGGGCTAAAAAGCCTATCGAATATCTGGCAACTCTGGGGATAATGGGCGGGTACCCCGATCAAACTTTTCGTCCCAATAAATTAGTTACAAGAGGAGAATTGGCCGCGCTCCTGGTTAAAGCCAAAGGATTTGATGTTGGTGAGGTTGAGGTTCTCGAGTTTTCGGATGTTAACGTTAAGGAATGGATAGCGCCTTATGTAACTTTGGCAATCGAGAATAAATATATGCAAGGTTTCTCGGACAAGTCTTTTAAGCCGCAAAAGAATATAACTCATGCTGAAGCAGCTGGTATTTTTGCCAGGTTTGCGGGGCTTTATGTTAAGTCCCAGGTAACAAATGATGTTTATAAAGACGTACCCAGGTCACACTGGGCGGCTCCGGAAATTGCCGCCTGTAAATTGGCTGGATTTTATGAATATGTGGAGGGAGACGAGTTAAACCAAAAGGAGTTTTTGACCCGGGCAGAAGTTGCTGAAATACTTTCTAAGACCCCGTCGGTTAAGTCGAGAATTAAGGAGCTTATTTCAGGTGAAAAGTAAAGAATGAGCTGCCTTTTTTGCAAGATTATTGCCAATGAAATTCCCGCTTCAAAAGTTTATGAGGATGTTGGAGTCCTGGCTTTCAATGACATTGCTCCTCAGGCGCCGGTGCACATTTTGGTTATTCCCAAAAAGCATGTTGATACTGTTGACGAGCTGATCGAGATGAGTGTAATTAGTGATCTCTTTGCTGTGATGAAGAAGTTGGCGGCGGAGTTGGGCATTGATAAGAGCGGTTATCGAATTGTGATTAATCACGGGCAAGATGCCGGACAAGCTGTTCCTCATTTACATTTTCATCTTTTGGGTGGGCGAAAATTAGCCTGGCCACCGGGATAGGGGTTAGGCGGCAAGTTCATAAGTGCGCTTGATAGGAGCGGGGATCTCATCTTTATCTTTGCGCCTTCTTAATTTCTCAATTGTTTCTAGGGCACCAAGCAGAATCTCCTGGCTATAGTTTTTTCTTCCTTGAGCCATGAGTGAAATGTTGGCCAGCACAATTAAGAGGCTGATATAATCATGAACACCTTCGACGTTCTCGGCAGCTTGTTCAATCGCTTTTACTAGGCGTGAAAATTCACCTTTCTCTTCTAATGCTTTCAGTACAGCATCAAACTTTGCCAGCTCAGCGCCAACTTGTTGAATAACTTTACCGATAACCAGCATGGCTTCAGGCACAGTGGTCTTTGTCGGTGAAGTTATGGCAATCTCTTTGTCCAGAGCGCGGGTGAAGCCCACCCCTCTGTTGGCCTGACGGTCGAGAACTGCCAAAACACGGCGCATGACACTGGTTTGCCGTGATTCTGTTGATTGTTGCGGTTCTTCAAGAGCCAACCTGACGTTTTGGATCCTTTTGTCGTTAATTCCGGTGAAACCAGCCGAGATGGCAAAGTGGTTGCCAACTCGTTCAAGAATCTCTTTGGGTATTAAGAGATGCGTAGCTGCGGCATCACTAATGAGCTTACGTAGCACTTCACGTTTTGCGTAGTTTGGTTTTTCCCGCCTGACTTGATTTGCCTGCATTGACGGGCGGTAACTTTGACCAAGCCTTGATCCGATAGGGGGTCTGAGTTTTTGTTGACCAGGTTGTCTGTGATTGACTCTTAGATGTCTGGGAGCCTGCTTAGGTGTGCTAATCATGATGGCCTGCTGGGCTTGGCGAACGAGTGCGATGAATTGCTCTGCTTTGGCTGGAGTTAAAGGTGTCTTGGTGAATTCCGCATGATTTGCGGCAGCCAATGATTCTGCTATTGCCACTAATGTTTGCGGTGTTGCTTTGGTTCTTTGAACTGCTTCAATTTGTGGAATTGGTTTTGCCCTATCAAATAAACTTTGAACAGTCTGGGCTAATATTCTTCGGCCGAGTTTTGAGGCAGGCTTTGGCCCGGCCAGGGTTTGTTCTAAGTGCGCGTGGATTTTTTCTAGAACAGGGATTGCGACCTGTGGCGCTTGTTGTAAAATAATCTTTGCGATTCCAAGCCTTGCCTCTGCTTGGATGTTTGCTACGGAGTTTTGGTTGGGCTTTGGTGTGCTGATTAGTGCGTTAATAATTTCTTTAATAACAGGCTCAGCAATTTTGCCCTCAGCCGACTCAATCCTGGCTAAAACAGGCAGAACCCTTTGGCCGAAATCTTGTAATATATTAGCGATAACCTCTGCTTGTGACAGCATCTTTCCCTGATTTATCGGCAAATTTAACTCTTGAGCAATATCATCCGGTGGGGTAGCAATTAAGCGAAAAATTTCGGATATTATTGGTTCGGCTTTTGGTTCGGCTGTTTGGTTGATTGTTTCTGCTTTAACAGAAGGACAGACTGGTCTGGCCAGTTCAATTACGGGCGCCAGGTTGGGTTTTACGACCGGGCTCTTTGTTGTTTTTCCCTGAGGGATAAAATTAGATTGGCGGGCTGTAACTGTTTGACTTGGCAACATTCTTCTTAAGATCGGTTCTAATGGGACAACCTTCTCTGGAATACCGGCGACTATTGTTTCGGTGCCTTGTGAAACTACTTTGGTTAAGAGCTCCAAAATTCTGGTTGTGTCATCCGGGTTTTCTTCTATTTTCTGTGTTGCTATTTTAACGAATTGAGCGGCAACTCTTTCCGGCTCAATTTTCTTGTGATTAGGAGCAGCTGTTGTTTCTTTAGGCTGAGTGATAATTTCTGAGATGATACCTGCGATTTCAGGTGTGGCTTCTGGTGTTTTTGCGATAAGAGTCAGGGCTGCCTCAAGGAGGACTGGTAGCATTTTTCCAGGATCGGCCAGAATTAGATCTTTGGCAATTGAGTTTGTTTCTTCCGCCACTTTTATTCTGCCGATAATTTCTATGCGCACAATATTGCCGTTCTTGTCGTAAATTATTTTACAAATGATTCTTCCCGGTCCCGAAGAACTTTGAGATTCTGTGGTTGTCGCAACAACCTCGTTTGAGTTCTCGTCCGATCCATGTGCTTTATCGTTTTCTGTACGGGCTTGTTGTTGATTTGGTTTTACCTTGTAGAGTTCTCCGAATACGGATCTGGAGAACCCATCGTTAAGTCGTTCAACCTCGCGCTCCATATTTTCGGCAGCCTTTTTTATGGCGTCATGAAGTAAGTTGCCTCTTTGCATATGGCTAATAATTTCTGTTATGAATCTTTCTGCTATATATGCGGAAAGAAGACGGCCACTTAGTGATGCTCTGACCGAGGTGCTGGACATTCTGGTGTTTTGCCAGAGTGTTTCTCCGAGAGTTGTGATTGATGGGTTTGTTCTTTCGACTGTCGCACAATCAATAGATTGAGAAAAACGATGGACCTGTGGATTTGAATGAATAACACGGCCAGCCAAAACCTGTTGCCTTAGCAATTCTTCTCTGTTTGCGGGGGCGGGTGCTTCTCCTCGTGACGTGAGCTGTTCTCTTAGGTTGAGTAATTCTCTCTCTGCGTTGTTAAGTGTCAATCTCTCGCTTTCAGTTAAAGAGGCTTTCTCTCTGAGTTCTCTAATCTGACCCTCTAATTCTCCTATGCGGGAGATAATATTGTCTCTGGTTTCTGGAATAGTCCTTTCCGACCTATTATCGTTTTGTCTAGATGGGTGAGGCTGTTGCCTGGAAGACCTTGGCTGCCCTGGGAGTCTCGGATAGGGAGTTTTATTTTTAATAATTACAGGTTGTCCACCTAGTGGTGTCATGCTTTTTCCTCTGTATATATATCGCCACTTTATGCTAAAAATTTCACATTATTTATGTTTTAATATATAATGATACGAAATGGAGATTTTAGTCGCGACAACGAATAAGCATAAATTGGGGGAAATCCGACGGATATTAAAGGGGGCTAGGGTTCGGGGGTTGGCGATTAGGGTGAGGGAAGATGGCAAAACTTTCGAAGCCAATGCGGTAAAAAAAGCCCGAGCAGGAGCGAAAAAAACAGGCAAAATCACGATTGCAGACGATTCAGGATTGATGGTGGATTGTTTGGGCGGAAGGCCGGGGGTGAGGTCCGCGAGGTTTGCGAATCCGCCGACGTCGGAGAATTTATGCAATAAACTACTGAAAGTAATGAGTAATGAGCAATGCGTAGCGAGAAGGGCCAGATTCGCATGCGCGATAGCGATTGTTTATCCTTCTGGAAAAGTTAAAGTTGTTAAAGGAATCTGTCGCGGAAAAATTATTCATGAGATGAGAGGGAAAGGTGGTTTTGGTTATGATCCGGTGTTTGTCCCGCTGGGTTATAAAAAAACCTTTGCGGAAATGAAGCCGGCAATGAAAAATCGCATCAGTCATCGCGCAAAGGCATTGCGTATATTAAAATATGTTGTATAATAAATTTAATATGCGCCCGTAGCTCAATGGATAGAGCGTCTGGCTTCGAACCAGCAGGCTGGAGGTTCGAGTCCTCTCGGGCGCAATTTTAAAGTTTCTTTGGCGAGAAAGGAAAATACGTATGAAGCATGTAAAATTCAACGGGAAAATATTAATTATCGGTTGCGGCTCGGTTTCTCAATGCGCTATTCCTCTGGTGGTTGAATTGATCGATGTCCCGCCGCAAAATGTCACCATCATGGATTTTGTCGATAACCGCCGTCGGGTACAAAGTACTTTGGCTAAGGGCGCCAAATATGTCGATAATAAAATAACCAAAGATAATTACACCGCTTTATTAAAACAATACGTGGGTAAAGGAGATTTAATTATTGACTTGGCCTGGAATATTGAATGCAGCGCCATGCTCCAGTGGTGTCGTGATAACGGAGTTTTGTATGTCAATACTTCTGTGGAAGAGTGGAACCCTTACAAAGACAGCGAGCGCAATGACCCGACCAGATACACTTTGTATACCAGGCATATGGACCTGCGCGCTGTAATTGATAAATGGCCGGACAATAATGGAGCAACCGCTATCTGTGACCACGGAGCTAACCCTGGGCTGGTTTCGCATTTTACTAAACACGCGCTTACTGATATTGCCAATAAGATCTTACAGGAAAAGCCCAAAGATCCGCGCAAAAAAGAGCTGGAAAGAGCTTTGTCTGAAAAGACTTTTAATAAACTAGCCCAGTTGACCGGGACCAAAGTAATCCATATTTCAGAGCGCGACACCCAGATCACTGATAAGCCAAAACAATTTAATGAGTTTGTTAATACCTGGAGTATTGAAGGGTTTTACGAAGAAGGGGTGGCACCCGCAGAATTAGGGTGGGGTACGCATGAGCGCGATATTCCCAAGGGCGCATATTTCCACAAAGTCGGGCCCAAGAATCAAATTTGCCTGGACTCGATTGGCATGCGGACCTGGGTGCGTTCCTGGGTGCCGTGCGGAGAAATTACCGGCATGGTTATCCGCCATGGGGAAGCTTTTAGTATTTCCGATCGCCTGACCGTGTGGGAAGGGGACAAGGTTGAATACCGGCCAACAGTACATTATGCTTATTGCCCGTCTGATGTGGCTATTAATTCTTTGCATGAGCTGGAGATGCGGCAATTCCACCTTCAGGAAAAACAGAGAATTATGAATGACGAAATTATTGATGGCCGCGATGAATTAGGCGTACTGCTAATGGGCCATGATTTTAACGCCTGGTGGTGTGGCTCACTGCTTGATATTCACACTGCGCGTAAATTGGTTCCCGGACAGCAGGCAACCACGATGCAGGTGGCTGTTTCTGTCGTCGCCGCCTCCATCTGGATGATCAAAAACCCCCAAAAGGGTTTTAGGCTGCCTGACGATATTGACTACGAAGAAATATTAAAAATCTCCATGCCGTATATTAGTCCATTTGTTTCCAAAGCCGAAGATTGGACACCGCTAAAAAATCTCAATACAAAGTTTACCAAGTTTGATTTTGGCCGACCCAAAGAAGAAGATGTTTGGCAGTTTACGACTTTTCTTATTGACCCAAAATATAAGGCGCATATAGAAGCATGAGAGGCAACGCGGAAAAAAATATCAGGGCCGCGATAAAAAAACATGGCTCCCCGTTAATGTTAATTAGCCGCGATGCCTTGCGCCAGCAATTTGACCGCTTTAACCGCTATCTTTCAAATGTTACCCCGTATTATGCCATTAAAGCCAATCCTTACCCTGAAATTATCAAGACTTTTGTAAAGTTGGGGTCGGGGTTTGACGTGGCCAGCGCCAATGAAATGAAATTGGTTTTATCCCTCGGGGCTGACCCGAAGAAAGTGATCTTTGCCAATACCATTAAAACCCTGGAAGATATTACTTATGCCTATAAACAGGGTGTTAAATTTATGACTTTTGATAATGAGCCGGAGCTTTATAAAATTGCCAGGGGTTGTCCTGGGGCCAGGGTTTTGGTCCGCATTAAAGTGGAAAATGTCGGCAGTACTGTCGAGCTTTCTCTAAAATTTGGCGCTGATCCTGACCAGGCCATCTTTCTTTTGAAAAAAGCCAAGTCTTTGGGCCTGCACCCGGCCGGAGTGGCTTTTCACGTCGGCTCACAATGCGTTAATGTAGAAAATTATGTTAAGGCGCTGGATATTGCAGCCTCGATTTTTAATGGGGCCAAGCAGATAGGGCTGGAGCTTGACACGCTGGATATTGGCGGCGGGTTTCCTATCCGTCACTTTGATAGTGATGGTCATATTTCTTTCCAGGAAATAGCCGGTTATATAAAGAAAAAAGCCAGGCGTCTTTTTGATAAAAAAGTCAAGTTTATTGCCGAGCCGGGCCGTTTTTTTGCCGGCCCTTCAGGTACCCTGGTGACCCAGGTAGTTGGCCGTACTTTTCGCAACAATCGTAATTACTATTATTTGAATGATGGTGTGTATGCTGATTTTTCAGGTATTGTGTTTGATCATTGCCGTTATGAATATAAAACTTTACGCCGCGGCCAGAAATTTTTGAGCACTTTAGCCGGGCCGACCTGCGATTCTTTTGACACGATTTCTTTGAACGAAGATTTGCCGGAACTGGAAGTCGGTAATATTGTTTATGTGAAAAATATTGGGGCTTATTCCTGTGCCAGTGCGGTCCCGGGTTTTAACGGGTTTCCTCCCGCGAAAATAATAATGGTGGGAGTGATGAAAAAGTCAGGGAACAGGGCGTCTG
>Ga0155959_166_pt1 | contig 27585 bp, 29 predicted proteins | sample RifCSPlowO2_02_FD_107613 | JGI IMG/M metagenome (GOLD analysis project Ga0155959, IMG submission 107613) | candidate division WOR-1 bacterium RIFCSPLOWO2_02_FULL_46_20
ATCAGGTCACCATGGGTGGAGAAACGCATAAACTGCCGGAACCATTTATGGTTATGGCTACCCAAAACCCGATTGAACAAGAAGGGACCTACCCGCTGCCCGAAGCAGCCATTGACCGTTTCATTTTTAAATTAAAAATAGGTTACCCCAGAAAAGAAGAAGAATTAACCATTATCGACCATGCTTTGATCGGCAAAGATCCGGTCTTAAAAAAAGCGACCTCTATCAATGAAATTATGGCGACCCGCGAAATTATCAACCAAATATATATTGACGAAAAACTTAAAAAATATATCGTCGATCTGGTTTTTGCCACCCGCAACCCGGAAGATTATAAATTATCCGACATCAAAGGCTTAATCCAATATGGGGCATCGCCAAGAGCTTCTATCTACTTAGCCCATACAGCCAAGGGGCATGCCTTTACCAGAAGACGCGGCTATGTCACCCCCGACGACATTAAATCAATCGGCATGGATGTGCTGCGGCATAGGATTATCTTAAGCTACGAGGCCGAGGCCGAAGAACAAACCCCGGAATCAATTATCCAAAAAATATTTAATACTATAGAGGTGCCATAAATCGTGCTGGACCGGTCTGTTTACAAGAAAATCCGACAGATCGAAGTCCGCTCCCGCAAGGCCGTCAACCAACTCTTCGCTGGCCAGTATCGGAGCGTCTTCAAGGGCCAGGGTCTGGAATTCCACGAAGTCCGTGAATACATCCCCGGCGATGATATACGTTTTATCGACTGGAACGTCAGCGCCCGACTGGGCCACCCCTATGTTAAAAAATTCATTGAGGAACGACAGCAAACCTTGATGCTGGTCGTCGATATCAGCGCTTCCCAGGATTTTGGCTCGGTTAAACAGAGCAAAAACGAAACCGCCGCTGAGATTGCCGCCGTCCTCGCTTTTTCTGCCATCAAGAATAACGACCTGGTCGGCCTGCTCATGTTTTCCGACAAAATTGAAAAATATATCCCTCCCAAAAAAGGTAAAAGACATGTCTTGAGAGTTATCAGGGAAATATTATTCTTTAAGCGTGAAAGTAAAAAAACCAACTTGCCGCAAGCGCTGCGCTACCTGAACCGGGTCTGCAAAAAAAACGCCGTTACCGTTATCATCTCCGATTTCTTCGATATAGATTTTGAAAAACCGATCCGGGTTCTATCCAAGCATCACGATGTGATTCCGATCATCATCAAGGACCGCTTTGAAAAAGAGCTGCCAAAACTTTCTTTAGTCGACCTGGAAGATCCGGAGACCGGCAATATTTACCGGATAGACTTGTCAGACGCCGTTATCACCGAAAAATACAAAAACCACAGCCAAAATGAAACAAACAAGCTGAAAACTTTCTTTAGATCGCTTAGTCTGGATAATCTCGAGTTAACAACCGACGGCAATTACGCGCTTCCCCTGACAAAATTCTTTAAAGCCCGGGAAAGAAGGCTCAAACACTAATGCCTGAACAGCTAAAAGATATTAAAGGGATATTCTACGTTCTTGATCTGTGGACGTTTTTATATTTTTTTTCTCTCTTCCTGGGGTTGGCTGCCATCGCCTATTACCTTTACCTGGTGTCAAAAAGGCAGAAACCCGTAACGGTTAAATTAACCCCCGCCCACCCCTTTCACATAATCGCCCTGGAAGCCCTGGAACAAATTAACCCGGAGGAATATTTCGACAGAAAAGCTTTGAAAGAATATTATTTTATAATTACAGAGATTGTGCGTGAATTCTTGGCACAAAACTATCGTATTGATACACTGGAAAAGACCTCGTTTGAACTTATAGAGGAGCTTGAACGCGTTGAGCGCGATTATGACAAAGTTAAGCGCCTTGATCATTATCTAAGCGAATGTGATCTGGTTAAATTTGCCAAGTTTAAGCCCGCACTCTCGGAAATGAAACTCAAAAAAGACGAGTCGATCCGGATTATACGGGATTGCCATAAAAATGCACTTTAATAATTTACTTCTTATATTATTAATATTTCCTCTGCCGTTTCTATACTATTATCTTAAGAAACAAAAGCCGGCGACATTGTATCATCCGGACCTTGGCTCTAAACTTTCCGGCAACCTGCCAAATTTAAAATTTAAAGCCAACCTGCCGCTGCTGCTGCGCCTGGCGGCATTATTATTGCTGATCCTGGCGCTGACGCGACCGCAAATGGGCTTTATATCCGATACCAGCAATCGCTCTGGCGTGGATATTATGGTTGCCCTGGATATTTCCAGCAGTATGAACGCCGAAGATTTTAAACCCAATCGCATTGCCGCCGCCAAAGAGGTTTTAACCAAATTTATCAACGGCCGGCCCAATGACCGACTCGGACTGGTTGTCTTTGGCAGTCAAAGTTACGTCCAATGCCCGCTGACTACCGACCACCGCACCCTGATCGATTATCTTGACAACGTCTACATTGGCCTGGCGGAAGACGGAACAGCGATTGGCATGGCTTTGGCCAATTGTGTTAATCGTCTAAAATATTCACAGGCCAAAAGTCGGGTTATTCTATTATTAACCGACGGCGATAACAACGCCGGAGAGATTGATCCCAAAACCGCGGCCAAATTAGCCCGGGCCATGGGGATTAAGATATATGCAATCGGCATCGGCGATCCCAAAGGAGCTCCCATTAAGGTCAAAGATCAGTTTGGCCGGGAATTTTATGCCCGCAATCCTGACGGCTCACTTTTCCTGACCAAAATGAATGAACAGGGCTTACAGGAGATCGGCACTATAAGCGAAGGCGATTATTTTATTGCCAGCAATATTGGCAAACTCCACACAGTTTTCGATAAGATTAATCAATTGGAAAAATCAAGATTCAGCCCCAAAGATATGTTTGTATTTGAAGAACGTTTTTATTGGTTCGCTTTTCCCGCTTTTTGGCTTTTACTCCTTGAATTCACTGTTAGGCGCTTTTATTTAAGGAAAGTGCCGTAATGAAAAAAAACTGCTACCCCACAATAAATTGTGGGGAATCTATGAGGAAAAATTCCCCAGATATTAATCTGGGGTTTAGCCCCTTAAACTTATGATCTTTAGTAATGCGGCATACTTATGGTGGCTCTTACTGGTAATCGCGGGGATATTTTTGGAAATATTTCTTTATAAAAAACGTCAGGAGCTGTTGGGCCAACTGTTCCCCAATGACCTGAAGGCGCTGATGCTCCGGCATTGGGACAGCAGTAAACATATTTTTAAGATTGCCCTCTTTATCGCGGCAATTTTCTTCTTGGTCCTGGCACTGGCCAGGCCGCAATGGGACAAGAAGGAGGCGGTATCCGGCCGCCAGGGTATCGATATTATTTTTGCTATAGACACTTCGCGAAGCATGCTGGCCAAAGATCTGCCGCCTAACCGACTGGAGAATGCCAAGGCATCGCTGGCACTGCTCTTAGACCAACTGGCTGGCAATCGGGTCGGCTTAGTTGCTTTTGCCGGGACCAGCTTTATCCAATGCCCATTAACCAATGACATTGATACGATTAAACTATTTTTAAGTTCAATTGACACTGAATTAATCCCCAATCCCGGCACCAATATCGGTAAGGCCATCAATACCGCTATCAAAGCCTTTGGCAAATCAAGCAATAGCAAGGCAATCATCATGTTAACCGACGGTGAAGAGCTGGATGGCAGCGCAATTGCGGCCGCCGACAATGCCGCGAAGAATAAGATCAGCATTTACGCGGTTGGCATCGGCTCGCTGGACGGCGCCACCATCCCGGCGCTGGATAAAGACGGCAAAGAAAACGGAGTAAAGAAAGATGATGACGGCAACGTTATCTTAACTCGTACCAATCCAGAACTTTTGGAAATACTGGCCAAAAAGACCAAAGGCAAAGCCTTTATGATAACGGAAGGGAGAAGTGGCTTTCAAAAACTCTTTGCGGCCATCAGCTCCCTGCCCAAGCAGCACCTAAAAAATTCACTCGCTTTCCAATATCACGACCGTTTTCAAATCTTTATCTTTTTAAGCCTTGCTTGTCTCATTACAGAAATGTTAATCTCGGAGCGCAGAGATGAGAAATAAAATAGTCTTCCTTATTTTTACCTTTTTAATTTTGAGTTTTAAACTTTGTTTTGCCCTGCCCCTGCGTTCGGAGCTTAATAAAGCCAACGATCTTTACAATCAGAAGCTGTTTTATAAAGCCGGCCAGGAATACGGTAAAATATTAAAGGGACAACCAAAAGACAATAAAACAAAATTCAATCTCGGTAACTCATTTTACAAACTGGGTGAGTTTGAAGAGAGCCAAAGAGTTTTCGCGGCGTTGACGCAGGAAGCCAAATCGGCCGGTTTAAAAGAAAAAGCCTTTTATAATTTAGGCAACAATTATTTCCAGCAACAAGCTTACCAGGGGGCCATCGACGCTTATGAGGAAGCGCTTAAAATTGAGCCTGATGACAAAGACGCCAAAGACAACCTGGCACTGGCCAAAAAATTACTCAAAGAACCTCCGCCTAAAAAGGATAACAAAAAAGACAAGGACAAAAATAAAGACAAGGATAAAGATCAACAGGATCAAAAACAAAATAAGCCGGGCCAAATGAATGAACAAGATGCCGAAAGGATATTAAAAGCGCTCGAAAATAAAGAGAAGCATAAGGACAAGAAAGAGGGCCAAGGACTGGGAGCCGGGAAAGGCAAAGATTGGTGATGCGAAAAGTAATTTTGGCAATGATTATTTGCTGTTTGGGTTTTGCCGCTTATGGTGACACTCAATTCACTGCGAGGGTGGATAAAACTTCAGTCGCGCTTGATGATGTTGTTTCATATACTTTAACTGTCGCCGGATCAGGAGCCAACAACGCACCAAGCCCTGCCCTGCCCAGCTTCTCCAATTTACAAATCATATCTACATCCCAATCTTCCAATATTTCGATCGTCAACGGCCAGATGAGCGCGGAAAAATCATATACCTATACTCTCCAGCCCACCCAGGTTGGTCAAGCGCATATTGGCGCCGCCAACATTAACGTCAACGGGCAAACCTTGACCAGTAATCCCATTGATATCACTGTCACGGAAGCAACGGGCAACAAGCCGCAACAACAAGCACAACAACGTCAGAGCTTCCCCTTACTCCGGGATGATGATTTCTTCAACTTTGCTCCTCCCCATTTCAGACAGAGCCAACCGGTCAAAGATCCGGTTAAAGTATTAAGCAAAGTGAACAGACGCTCTGCCTATGTCAACCAACTTGTTCTTTTAACTTTTTCCTTTTATCGCAGAGTAAATTTATTTCAACAACCGTCTTTTGCACCGCCAAACACAACCGGTTTCTGGTCAATTCAATTACCGGTAAGCCAACGATTACGTGAAGTAGAGCTGGATGGCTATCGCTACCTGGCGCAAGACTTTCGCACCGCCCTGTTTCCTACCTCACCGGGAAAATACACCATTGGCTCGGCCAGTCTGACGGCCCAAACAGACCCGTTTTCCAACCCACAAACCTTTAAAACCAATCCAATTGAGATCACTGTCCTGCCGCTGCCGGAAGACGGCAAGCCGGAGGACTTTGCCGGATTGGTCGGACGGTACAAAATGCAGGTGTGGGCCAAAGAAACCACTATAGAACGCGGCAAACCTCTACAGCTCACCGCTAAGGTCTGGGGAGAGGGAAACATTCAAACTATCAGCGAACCTCAATGTAAAGTCCCCAAAGAATTTAGAAAGATCTCAGCCGCCGCAGAAGAAAAACTCGACAAAAACAGCACTAATATTTCCGGCAGCAAATCATTTGAAATTGTTCTGATCCCGCTTAAAGAAGGAAGCTTCACCCTCCCACCTTTTACCTTTTCATATTTTGATCCCTCACAAAATAAATATGTGCGCTTAACCAGTCAAGCAACTCCCATACAAGTCACACCTTCGTCCGTACCTTTACCAAATGAATATACTGAGAACCTGGATGATGATAAAGCTCAGGGGACAGTAGATATTAATATTCCCTGGAATAAGATTGGCGGATTTATCATAATAATCATCGCTTCGATTTATCTGTGGATTGGCTTAATTGTTGTCGCTTTAGTCGGGCTGGGAGTTTGGGCCGTCAAAAGATATCAAACTGCCAGCGCCATTGACCCGGCCAGACGCGCTTTAAAAGTCGCGAAAAAAAAGCTTCGCAGATCGTACAATCTTATTAATGCAAACAAATTAAAAGAATTTATTGGGGAGATTTTTACCGCCACAACCAAATATCTGGGGGACAAATATCATTTTTCATCAGCTGGAGTTACCGCTGATTCATTAAGAGAGATATTAAGCAAGAAAGGTATTTCGGAAGAGATCCAAAAGCAGGTAGAAGATTTCAATGACGAATGTGATCTTATCCGCTTTACCCCATCATCTTTAACCAAAGGAAAAGCCACCGAACTTGCCAAAATTGCCGAAGATTTAATCGTCTTAATCGAAAAACAGTAGTATAATTGGTTTATGGATCTCTTTGATGCCAATTTAAAGGACTATCAGGATAAAAACGCTCCGCTGCCCCATCGCCTGGCTCCCAGAACCATCGATGACGTTGTGGGACAAGAACATATTATCGGCAAAGATAAGCTGCTGCGCCGCTTGATCGAAACAGACAAAGTTGCCTCGGTTATCCTGTTTGGCCCTCCCGGAACCGGCAAAACCGCCATTGCCAGAGTTATCGCTAATTCAACTCAAGGCCATTTTGAATGGCTCAACGCTTCGATCGCCAAGGTTGAAGATGTTCGCCGCGTCAGCCTTGAAGCCAAAGATAGGATAAAGCATTATAAAACCAAGACTATTTTCTTTCTGGACGAAATTCACCGGTTCAACAAACTACAGCAGGATGCCCTGCTCCCCGATGTTGAAGAAGGAAACATGATTTTAATCGGCGCGACGACAGAGAATCCTTTCTTTTACGTTAATTCAGCCCTGGTCTCCCGCTCCAACATGTTTGAGGTAAAACCATTATCGGTTGATCATCTAAAAACTATTATTACCCTTGCCCTGGCAGATAAGGAAAGAGGGCTGGGCAAGCAAAAAATTAAAATGGAAAAGAGTGCTTTGGAGCATCTGGCCAAACTTTCAGATGGTGATGCCAGACGGGCGCTCTCTGCCCTGGAACTTGGCGCCTTATCCACCAAACCGGACAAAAATGGGCTCATCCACTTTACCCTTAAAGTCGCCGAAGAATCTATCCAAAAAAAAGCGGTGGTTTATGATAAAAAAGGCGAAGGTCATTACAATACTATCTCGGCATTTATTAAATCGATGCGCGGATCGGATCCGGACGCTACGCTCTATTATCTGGCCAAGATGATTTACGTCGGCGAAGATCCAAGGTTTATTGCCCGCCGAATAGTGATCTGTGCGTCCGAAGATGTGGGCAACGCGGATCCGTTGGCGTTAGTCATCTCCAATTCTGCCATGCAGGTTGCCGAATTTGTCGGTATGCCGGAGGCCAGGATCCCCCTCGCCCAAGCCGCGGTCTATGTCGCCACCGCCCCCAAGAGCAACTCCACCTATGTGGGGATCGATGCCGCTCTAAAAGATGTGAAAGAAAACCCAACTTTAGCTGTTCCCAAACATTTACAAAATGCTGTATATGAGGGTGAAAAGAAAATGGACAAAGGGAAAGGCTATAAATATGCCCACAGCTACGAAGGCGGTCATGTTGAACAGGAATACTTAACCGCCAAGAGAAAATATTACGAACCAAAAGATATTGGGTTTGAAAAGAAGATTAGGGCGCGGATGGAAGAAAACTCTAAATGAGACTACTCGGTGCCCACATGTCCATTGCCGGCGGAGTTGATAAAGCGATTGAACGCGGCCAGAGCATTGGCTGTACCGCCATCCAAATATTTGTTAAAAATAACAACCAATGGTTCAGCCAACCGCTCCCAAAAGAAGAGATCAGCAGGTTTATTAAACTGCAAAAACAGACCGGAATCTTTGTCTTTGCTCACGCTGGATACTTAGTTAATTTAGCCTCAACTGATCCAAAAAACCATGCCAACTCGATGAAGTCTATGCTGGATGAGCTGGAACGCTGTGAAACTTTGCGGCTCCCCTTTATAGTCCTCCACCCCGGCTCACATCTTGGCCAAGGCGAATATGTCGGCATTAAGAACGTTGTCAAAAACATTAGCGGTTTATTTAAATCAACCAGGGGCTACAAAGTTAAAATACTGCTGGAAACAACCGCGGGACAAGGGACAAACCTTGGCCGCAATTTTGAAGAGTTGGCTGGAATTATTGACGGGATCAAAGAGCCGCAAAGACTCGGTATTTGCTTTGACACCTGCCATGCCTATGCGGCCGGCTACGATATAAAATCGGCGGCCGGTTTCAAACAGTGCTGGGACGAATTTGATAAAATTATCGGCTTAGAAAAACTGCTGGCCTTTCATCTGAACGATTCAAAAACAGTGGGGGACTCGCGCAAAGATCGTCACGAGCATATTGGCCAAGGGACCATTGGCCAAGGGGCCTTTCGCTTATTGCTGAATGATAAGAGATTTGAAAACATAGCGATGGTTCTGGAAACACCAAAAGACCCGGAAATGCGGGAAGATCTGATGAATCTGAAACTCCTGCGCAGCCTTATCCAATAATCCTTTGTGGTATAATAACATCTAATGGACATCGAAAAGCTCCTCAAACAGCTAAAAGAGCAGAAAATCAGCGTTGCAGAGGTCTATTCCAAGCTGAAAAATCTGCCATATGAAGATATCGGCTTTGCAAAAATTGATCATCACCGCCAGATGCGCAAAGGCTTTCCCGAAGTAATATATTGCCCCGGCAAAACTCCGCGACAAATCACTATGATCGCCAAACGAATAGTCAATCATGGCCATGATGTTTTGGCTACACGCGCCGATAAGAATGCTTACCTGGCAATCAAAAAAGTGTTTAAAAAAGCTAAATATTATGAGGCTGCGAGGATTGTGGCAAAGAGCACAGGGCGCAGGACACAGAGCACTGAACACAGGGTTGCGATAATTACCGCCGGGACCGCCGACCTACCCGTGGCTGAAGAAGCCGCGGTTACCGCAGAATTTCTAGGCTTGAACGTTGAAAGGATTTTTGATGTTGGTGTCTCCGGTATTCATCGCCTCTTTAATAATCTAGACAAGATTAATCAATCTAAAGTCATCATCGTTGTTGCCGGCATGGAAGGAGCTCTCCCCTCAGTTATCGGCGGACTAATTGACAAACCGGTAATCGCCGTGCCAACCAGTGTTGGTTATGGCGCGAACTTTAAAGGCCTATCCGCGCTCTTAACCATGATGAACTCTTGCGCCCCCGGAGTAGCCGTCGTTAATATTGACAACGGCTTTGGCGCAGCAGTCATGGCCTACACAATTTTAAAATGAAAACAGCCTACTTTGATTGCTCCTCTGGAATAGCGGGCAATATGGTCTTGGGCGCACTAATTGATGCTGGGCTTGAACTCTCTTTCCTCAAAAATGAACTAAAAAAGCTTGGTGTTTTGCATTATTCGTTACTCGTTACCAAAACAAAAAGAGGCTTAGTCAGCGGCACACATCTAAACATAAAGACTGAAAGAGAGAAGAGCCCTCGTCACCTTAAAGACATCCTTAAGATCATCAATCAAACCAAATTAAGCCGAGATGTTAAGCAATTAAGTTCCAGAATATTTAAAAGGCTGGCAGAAGCAGAAGCCAAAGTCCATGGCGAACCAATCAGTAAAATTCATTTCCACGAAGTCGGCGCGGTTGATGCCATCATTGATATAGTTGGCACAGCCATTGGTCTGGAAAAGCTGGGCATTGAGAAAGTTTATTGCTCTCCCATTCCCACGGGCCATGGCACAATCAAGTGCGCCCATGGAATATTACCCATCCCTGCCCCGGCCACAGTCGAACTTTTAACCGGGGTGCCGATTTACAGCAGCGGAATTAAGGGTGAACTGGTTACACCCACCGGAGCCGCAATCATCACCACCATTGCCTCAGACTTTATTGATATGCCCAGATTAAAACTTGAGACTACCGGCAATGGAGCCGGCTCAAGGGTTTACCCCTCTCTGGTCAATTTTCTCAGGGTATATATCGGTGAATCCTTCATTTTATCGACGAGAGATACAATCGTGCAGATCGAAACCAATATCGATGATCTTAACCCAAAAAGCTACGGCAATGTTATCTCAAAGCTGATGAAAGCCGGCGCCCTGGACGCCTACACGATTCCGGTGACGATGAAAAAAGGGAGACAGGGAATCGCGCTGACTGTTTTATGCGAACCGGACAAGCGTGACGCAATCGTCACCCGAATTTTTAACCTGACTACCACATTCGGCACCAGGATATTTTTGGTCCCCCGCGAAAAGCTTAGCCGGAAGTTCAAAACGGTTAAAACTAAATATGGAAAGATTAAAGTCAAAGTCGGCTCTCTTGGGCAAGAGGTTATGACTATAGCCCCAGAGTATGAAGATTATAAAAAGATTGCCAAGAAGCATCACCTCCCGATTCAAAAGGTTTACAAGAAAATAACAGAATGTTTATAGACAGCCATGCTCATTTAACCTTTCCGGAACTTAAGATCGACCTGCCGGAAGTTATTAACAGGGCCAAAGCTGCGAATCTCTCAGCTATTATCAATATTGCCCTGGATGATAATGCGCTGGCTACTTCATTAAAAATGGCGGAGGAATTTCCCGGGTATATTTTTAACGCTTACGGCCTTCACCCTCACGATGCCTCGGGCTGGGAAGATGAAATCGCGCAGAGAGTTCGCGCTTTGGCGAAAGAAAAGAAGATCATTGCTGTCGGCGAAACCGGCTTAGACTACCATTACAGGCTGTCGCCGATCGAAAGGCAGAAAGAAATTTTCCGGAAATTCCTCCAGCTCGCGCAGGAGCTTAATTTGCCGGCGGTTATCCACTCCCGCGAAGCAACCAAGGATACTTTAGCAATCATTCATGAAGAAAATCAGGGTAAGCTACAAGGGGTCCTTCATTGCTTCAATGGTGATATGGAACTGGCGAAGCAAGCGTTAGACACTGGACTGCACATCTCTTTTACCGGAAATATTACTTTTCCGAAAGCTCATTCGATTAGGCAAGCGGCCAAAGAGATCCCGCTGGAGCGGATCATGATCGAAACTGACTGCCCTTTCCTCGCCCCGCAAAGCTTCCGGGGCAAAAGGAATGAACCGGCCTATGTCGCAGAGGTCGCGAAACAAATTGCGGAAATTAAAGGGTTAACGGTTGAAGAAGTCGCGGAAGAGACAACTAAAAATACCAGGCAATTGTTTAAAATTTAATCGCATCTTTTAAGCGAGGCTGAACCTTATCGCGATCTGATAGTACTACTTTACCGCCAACCTGCTCTACCGGCCAGGCTACCGCGACGTCAGGGTCATCCCAGGCCATAGCCGTCTCATTCTCTTTACTGTAAAGCCCGGTACATTTATAAGCCACAATAGTATCATCCTCCAAAGATAGAAAACCGTGAGCAATTCCAGGGGGGAAATAAAGCATTTTTTTGTTTTCATCAGAAAGGATTTCACCACACCATTTACCAAAGGTAGCAGAACCGGCTCTAACATCTATTCCGGCATCAAAAATCTTCCCCTTAACACAACTCACCAGTTTGCCCATCGGGCTGGGATTGATCTGATAATGCATCCCGCGCAACACACCCCTGGACGATTGGGAAAGATTATCCTGGACAAACTTTTCATTAAAATTGGCTTCTGCAAAATTGCCCTGATTGTACGTTTCCATAAAAAACCCGCGAGCATCGGCAAAAGCCCTGGCTTCGATTATTAATATTCCCTCGATATTTGTTTTTGAAAATTTAAAGTGCCCCATATATTTATTATATCCCCTTGTAACCCGTCGCGTCAATTAACCAGACAGAAATGTTTTGTAAATAATTACTAATAAGGAGAATCCCCACAATTATTAAAAAAGCCCCGCAAACAAAATGAATCAGGCCCAGGTATTTCTCAATTTTTTTGATAAAAGACAGGTAAAAGTTAACCGCTAAAGAAACCAGGAAAAGCGGCAGGCCAAGCCCCAGGGAAAAAGCCGCCAGCATCAAAGCTCCCTTACCCGCTGTCTCAGCCTCCGCGGCATAGACCAGGATTCCGGCTAATATCGGGCCAACACACGGCGACCAGCCCATGGCAAAGACCATGCCAATAAAAATTGTACTAAGATAGCCGGCTGGTTTCCTGGCTAAGCTGATTTTTCGTTCGATGTCCAGAAAAGGCAGCCTGATGATTCCCATTAAGTACAAGCCAAGCAAAACAATTAAGCTGCCACCTACAATACGTAGAGCATCTTTGTAATCATAGAGTAAATCACCGATTAAACTGGCTGCCAGACCAAATAATGTAAACACAATGGTAAAACCAAGTATAAACAAAAGAGAATGAACGATTGTCGTCAGCCGGGCCCCTTTTATTTCTTCAAAAGATAAACCGGTGATATAAATTAAATAAGCCGGGATCAGCGGCAAAAAACAAGGAGAAAAAAAAGCCAGGAAACCACCGGCAAAAGCAATGGCTAAATTCATTGGACAACGTCTTGCATCTCTGCCATAGTCCACTCCCTTGCTCCGACCACTCCAACGATACTCTGCCCTCCATCACTGATAATATACGTGGCCGGGATGCCGTGCACTTTATATTTATTGCCAACTTCGCCATTTCTGTCCAACAAGATCGGAAAGCTATAGCCGTTTTTTTCGATAAATGCTTTGACCTTGTCTTCACTTTCCCGCATATTAACCGCCAGCATAACAAACTTCTTCTTATCCCAGGACTCGAATAATTTTTGCATTGACGGCATCTCGGCCCGGCAAGGCGGGCACCAGGTGGCCCAGAAGTTTAAAAATATGACCTTATCTTTATAGTCAGACAAAGTATAGACCTTACCATCCAAAGCCTCCAAAGTAAAATCAATGACCGTAAAAGGGCCCCCCCCCGTTGTCTCTACTTTCTTAGGCGCCCTGCCCATAGCCAACGCGGCAATGATAATAAGAACCAGTAAGGCGACAGTAATTAGAGCTTTACGATACATTTTGTTGGACATTTGTTAATAGCCACCTCACATTCCGTTCCAGACTCACCTGGTTTATTATAATTAATCCTGGCCAAATTATCAATTACTTTAAAAATTTCAGGCACTTCCTTTTCACATATTTTGCAAGCGATACAGCCAACCGGACAATTTTTTCTGGTCACGGCGCCGCTGTCGCGCGAAGAACAAGCTACAATCACGCGTTTGGTAAAGGGAATAATATCAATGATCTGTCTGGGGCAGGCTGCTACGCACAGAGCACAGCTAGTGCAGCGGTCCGGGTCAACTACCGGCAAGCCCTGCTCCATCTTGATCGCGTCAAAGGGACAAACGAGTACGCAATCAGCGTAACCCAGACAACCGTAGCGGCACATCAGGCCGCCGCCAGCTACCAAATTCGCGGACTGGCAGGTCATGACTCCGCTATAACGCGCCAAGGCCTGGCGCTGATCAACTTTGGCCCAGCAGTGGACCGCGGCAATTTTTTTATGTGCATCGGTCGGCTGTGCCACTCCCATAAGCTCGGCTAGTTTCTGAACTACGGTCACGCCGCCTGACACACAGCCACTGACCAAAACATCGCCAGCGGCAGCGGCCAATTTTTCGGCAAAAGCGCGACAGCCAGCGACACCGCAGGCGCCGCAATTGGTACCAGGCAAGATCGCCAGAATTTTAACAATACGCGGATCCTCCGCCGCGCGGAAATAATCCGCAGCCAGAGCCAGGAGAGCCGCGAAGATAAAACCCAACCCACCCAATACTATAACTGATAGGAGCAATATATCCATGTTATAACCCAAACATGCCCGTAAAACCCAAGAATGCCAGCGACATCAGCGCAGCAGTAATAAAAGCAATTGGATAGCCTTGAAACCATTTGGGAATCGGCGCCAGGGCCAGGCGCTCGCGCACATAGGCAAACAAGACAATGGCCAGTGAATAACCGATTGACACGCCCAGCGAATAAACCATGGCCGACAAAAAGCCAAAGCGGTAATCAATGGCCAGGAAGGCCACGGCCAGGATGGCGCAGTTAGTGGTGATCAGCGGCAAATAAATGCCCATGGCGCGGTACAGCGCCGGGATCATTTTCCTTAAGTACAGCTCCTCCAGCTGGACCAGCGCGGCAATGGTCAGGATAAAGGACGCGGTACGCAGAAATTCCAGGTGAAACGGCGACAAGATAAAGTGATAAATAATCCAGGAGACGGCCGAGGAAATAGTCATGACAAAGACCACGGCAAAGCTCATGCCGACTGCTGTGTCGATTTTGGTGGAAACGCCAAAAAACGAGCACAGCGCGAGAAAGCGGATTAACAAGATGTTGTTAATCAGGAGCGCCGAGAAAAATATACCGAATAATTCCATGTTAGAGCACCTTGTTCTCCAGTTTATTGAGCGCGGCCATGAGACAGCCAATGGTTAAGAAAGCACCCGGCGGCAGGATCATGATGATAGCGGCCAGCGTTGGCTCAAACAGCTGGAGGCCAAAAATCGCGCCCACGCCCAAAAGTTCGCGCACCACACCAATACTGACCAAGGCCAGAGTAAAACCCAGGCTCATGCCCACACCGTCCAGAATAGAATTCAAAACCGGCTGGCGGTAGGCAAAGGCTTCGGCCCGACCCAGGATAATACAATTGACCACGATCAGCGGCACAAAAACACCCAAAGCCTGGTAAAGTGCCGGAAAATACGCGTTCATCACATAATCAATGATAGTCACAAAAGTGGAAATAACAATAATAAAGATCGGAATGCGCACTTCGTCCGGCACCAGCTTGCGGATCATGGCCACTACCATATTGGAACAGATCAGCACAAAAGCCACGGCACAACTCATGCCCAGAGCATTGATCGCGTTATTGGACACAGCCAGCACCGGACACAAGCCGATCATTAACCGCAGAACCGGATTTTCTATGGCAATACCGGCATTAAAATCACGCCATAAACTCATAATTTTTCTCCCTGGGGCTGATCGACTGTTTTCAGTACCTGCTTAATCCCTTCGCAAACCGCCCGGCTGGAGATAGTGGCACCGGTAATGGCATCAATATCTTGTTTTGGTTCAAGTTTGTCAGCCTGGCTGCGGCCGCTGAATTGCAGTAAAAATTTGTCCTTGACTATATTAGAACCCAGGCCGGGTGTTTCCCGATGATTCAAAACCTTGACCTTAATCACTTTGCCGCTGGGGTTTACGCCTACCAGCAAATCTATTAATCCACTGTAGCCGCGTGGAGACGCTAAAACAGCCTGGCCAACCTGGCCAGCCAGAACTTCTTGGCGGAATCTTTCCAGTTTCTCTTGAGCATTGCGCTCAATCAGCGGCTGGGTATAGTGGTAAACTTTAGCCAGCAAACCTGCTGAAATAACGCAGATTACCATTAAAATTAAGGCCAGCTTGATGATTTTTGTCATGTTTTCCTGCTGCCAAACACCCTTGGCCGGCTGTATTTATCAATCACCGGGGTCAACATGTTCATGAATAATATGGAATAATTAACACCTTCGGGAAATCCGCCAAAATAACGAATCAATACAGTAATCAAGCCGCAACCCAGACCAAAAATAAACTTACCCTGGCCGGTAATCGGAACAGTTACATAATCAGTTGCCATGAAAAACGCGCCCAACAACAAGCCACCGCTCAAAACTGCAAATAAAGGATCATGGCCCAGGACCAACGAGAGCAAGGCTACCGTTCCAATGTAAGCCACAGGAGTTGGCCAATCAATAATTTTTTTATAATACAGCACTGCAGCTCCAAGCAAAAGGGCCAAGGCCGAGGTTTCACCTAAACACCCGACACGGTTGCCCAGAAACATATCCAAGTAAGCCGGCGCCGCTTGATGCATTTTGTTTACCAGGTAAAGAGGCGTGGCGCTGGTCACCGCGTCAAAAGGCCTGACCCAAGTGGTCATAGCCAATGGCCAGGAAGCCAACAGCATGGCGCGGGCGGCTAACGCAGGGTTAAAGATGTTGAATCCCAGTCCGCCAAACAAGCCCTTGACCACGACAATGGCTATAAACGCGCCGATCGCGGCCAGCCAGAGCGGTAAACCCGGCGGCAGGATCATGGCTAAAAGAATACCGGTAACTACGGCACTGCCGTTAAATATGTCATTGACCGGCTGGCCGGCCAGCCGCAGGAACAAGGCTTCGGCTGCCACGCAGACCAAAGTAGTAAACACAATTAAAACCAGGGCATTCCGGCCAAAGAAATAAACCGACGCTGCTATCGCCGGCAACAAAGCAATCGCCACCCAGAGCATTATGCTCCGGCTGTCTTCTTTAACTCGAAAATGAGGGCCAGATGATATTTCTAACGGCATGACGATCTCCGTAAATGCAAAGCCAGCTTGGCGGCTTTGAAATATTGCGTCAGAAAAATGCGGCTGGGACAAATATAAGCGCAGCAGCCGCACTCAATGCAATCAGCCACATGGTTGGCTCCGGCGCTGTCCCAATCCTGGAGCTTAGCATAGTCAGCCAGGAAATTGGGCATCAGGCCTGCGGGACAAACACCGATGCAGCGGCCACAGCGGATACAGGCTTTTTCCTGGAACACTTGCGTTTCCTTGCGGTTGAGCACCAGCAGGCAACTTGTAGCCTTGACCACAGGCAGGTCCAGTGTCGCCAACGCCAATCCCATCATGGGGCCGCCCATGATAACCTTGGCCGCGTCTTCGGTCAGGCCTCCGCACTGGTCAATGATGTCTTGAAATGTTGTGCCGATTCTTACCAGAAGATTTTTGGGCTCTTTCACTCCGGAACCGGTTACCGTCATCACTCTTTTGATCAGTGGTTGGCCGCATTCAACTGCTTCGGCAATAGCCACTGCTGTGCCAACATTGATAACCATAACGCCAATATCAAAAGGCAGTTCGCCAGAGGGGACCTCCCGGTCAAGCAAAGTCTTGATCAGCATTTTTTCTCCGCCTTGCGGGTATTTTGTCTCCAGGCTTATTACTTCAACACCGTCCGGAGCTTCTTGAATATGTTGTTGTCTGATCACGGCCCTCAAAGCCTTAACCGCATCACGCTTATTATCTTCTACCCCAATAATAATCCTGGCGGCATTAACAGCCTTAGCCGCCAGTCTGGCACCCTGAATAACAGCGTCAGCCCGCTCGAGCATAATTCTGTGGTCCGCGGTAATGTACGGTTCACATTCACAGCCATTCACGACCAGCGTATCAATCTTTTTATCTTTTGGCGGACTAAGCTTCACATGGGTGGGAAAGGCCGCGCCTCCCAAGCCGACGATCCCAGCTTCACGAACAGCTGTGACTATATCCCTGAGTTCTGCACTCTGTGTTCTGTGCTCTGTGTTCCCATTACCCTCAATAACCACAGCCATTTCGTCTGCCCCACACGGGTAAGGAAATTTGGCGATTTTAGTTACTTTACCTGAGATTGAAGCATGGACAGGAGCGGAGATTAATTTAGAGCAATCACCAATTTTTTGGCCCTCAACAACCTCGTCCCCTACTTTAACCAATGGCTCGCATATTGCTCCGGTATGCTGGAGAAGAGGGATAACCACCCTGGCAGGGATAGAAGCTTCTTCTATGTTCCTGTGTTCAGTACTTTGCTTTTTGTGTTCTACGTTTATACCCTGCGCAAAAGTTTTCATATACTCACAACTCGTGCTTGCAAAAATTTCTTTTCTTGAGCCTTTCCGTCATACCAACGAACCACAAAATAGCTTGCGGCTAAAAAGCCCAGGCTAAAAATTACCCCTGCCGTCTCCTGACTTTGCGCCAGGCCAATAACTCTGAACAAATAGGCTCCCAGCAAATAACCGGTAAACAAAAACATAATCGGTACAAGAAAAATAATCGCGGAACTTTGCCATATTTCTTTGGTAGGAATTTCAACTTTGACAATGTCACCAATTTTGGCCTCAATATCGTTCACTGCCTCCAGCCCCATCATATCTTCCGGCAAATCACGGCACAAACCGCATCTGTCGCAAGCTTTACTTTTTTGTATGGCAACTTCAACTATATTGCCTGAAATAATTTTAGTTATTATACCCTGTTCTCTCAATCTCTACAGCACTCCTGGCATGCCAAAAAGCATTAGCCGCCGACGTCAGCAACGTAAAACCAATAATTGAGTTCCAATGGGGGGCGCCGACAACAGATAGGGAAGTCGAGAGCTGGGAATCCAAAAAATGTCCCCAAATCGTGGCAAAAGGTACCGTTTGCCAAAAGACTATATCAAATTCTTGCCAGAAGTTGGGAGAAGTTGTGGTCTCCTGCGTCATTGCCAAAGTTGGAATCACAACTAATGACAAAAAAACAAGAGAAACAATAATTCTCATCATTGTTTGTAATTATAACACAATCGATATTAAAACAGTCATCCAGATATAATTTGATTCGATATATTGAAAAACAACTCTTAATAAGTTATAATTATCGTGGCTATGCAAATTACCGTTCTAAAATCAAAGATACACTCGGCAACGGTTACAGACACCCAACCTTATTATCAAGGCAGCATCGGAATTGACAAAAGTTTGATGCAAGCCAGTGGTCTGGTAGCCGGAGAAAAAGTCGCTGTGTTAAATTTTAACAACTCCAGTCGTTTTGAAACCTATGTAATCGAAGGCGGTTGCGGCGAAATTTCCTTAAAAGGCCCGGCGGCTAAACTTGGCAAAAAAGGGGACAAGGTTATCATTCTTGCTTATGGCATTATTGAACAGCATGAAGCCAGAAACTTTAAACCCAAAATTATCCTGGTTGACGAAAGAAACGAAGTAAAATGAGAATTATTGTTTTAATCATCTGTTTATCAATAGCTCAAGCCTGCCTGGCTATGGGAGGACAACCTCCTGTCGTGCAAAACAAAAATTCAAAATATAAGCTGGAAATCCTAAATATGAACGTGATGACAAGCCCACCCCCGTCGGCTGAGGCAACTTGCGAAGCTCACTAACCCTCTATTTTCACGTTTAGGGAAAGGGATGAGCACTTTTTTAAACTCCGAGAGCATTTTATCTTTGTTCAATAAGGTCAAAACCGCCACAAACACAGAGGCCGAAAAAATCATCGATAATGCCTTAAAACTAAAAGGCCTCTCCCCCGAAGAAACCGCAATCCTTTTGCAATGTAAAGACCCTGAAATTCTCAACAAAACGTTTAAAGCCGCTAAGATTATCAAAGAAGAAATTTACGGCAAGCGTCTGGTCATCTTTGCCCCGCTTTATATCACAAATTACTGCGCCAACAATTGTTTATACTGTGGTTTTAGAACAGAAAATAATGGATTAAAAAGAAAAAGGCTCTCTCTCAAGGAAATCGAAGCAGAGGTGCGCATTATTGAAGACGAGGGGCAAAAGAGAATCCTATTGGTAGCCGGCGAAGATTCGGAAACATCCAATATTGATTTTTTGGAGGGGGCTATTTCAACAATATATGCCACAAAACAAGGCCGGGGAGAAATTCGCCGCTTGAATGTCAATGTCGCGCCCATGACAGTGAAAAATTTTAAAAGGCTGAAAAAGACCGGCATTGGCACGTATCAATTGTTTCAGGAAACTTATCATCCTGGAGAATACAAACAAACCCATTTCGGTGGCCCAAAATCTAATTATCAAGATAGACTATATGCTATGCATCGCGCCCAGGAGGCCGGAATTGATGATGTCGGCATTGGCGTATTGTTTGGCTTGGCCGATTATAGATTCGAAGTTTTAGCGTTACTATATCACGCGTTGGAGCTGGAAAAGCAGTTTGGGGTCGGTCCGCATACGATCTCTATCCCCAGGATCGAACCGGCATTCAACGCTCCTCTAGCCAACCAGCCGCCTGCCCCGGTCTCTGATGCTGATTTTAAAAAGCTAGTAGCAATTTTGCGCCTGGCAGTTCCTTACACCGGCATGATCTTATCTACCAGAGAATCAGCTAAAATCAGGAATGAAGTTATTGGCCTGGGTATTTCTCAAATCAGCGCCGGCTCCCGCACCACCCCCGGCGGATATAAATATTCGGAACAGGAGCATCCAGAATCAGAACAATTCTCTTTACATGACAGCCGATCTTTACTGGAAGTTATTAAAGACATTTCACACCTAGGCTACAGCCCCAGCTTTTGTACCGCCTGCTATCGCCTGGGCAGAACCGGTAAAGACTTTATGGATCTAGCCAGGCCCGGATTGATTCACAAGCACTGTTTACCCAATTCTCTTTTGACTTTTAAAGAGTATTTAATTGATTACGGGGATGCCGAAGCCAGAGAGCTGGGAAAAAAGATTATCCAGGAACAACTTAATGAGATTGACAATCCTCAAAGAAAAGCCGCTACAGTAAAAAGGTTAAAAGAGCTGGAAACAGGGACGCGGGATTTGTATTTTTAATATTGCAAAAAATCATTAGGTTGTAGAAGTAAAAGTTCACGGGAAATCAAGCACATAATAAAGTTTTAATTGCTCTGCGAAAATTTCTATGCCCCAGAACGGCCCGAATAACCGCAAATCTCTGACAACCGGTTTTTTTAATTTTCTCCACATTAGCTGGGTCAATTCCGCCAATCGCCACCACAGGCAATTTAACTGATTGAAGAACTTTTCTCAAAACATTTACCCCTAATGGTTTCCCCTGTGGCTTGCTCGGGGTTTTAAATATTGGGCCGCAGGAAATATAATCGGCCCCGGCTTTCTCCGCTTTTACCGCTTGAGCCAGGCTGTGAGTTGAAACTCCAATTATCTTCCCCTGCCCCATAATTTTCCTGGCTTTTATGATTGGCAATTTTGCTAAATCTTCCTGGCCTAAATGGACCCCAGCCGCGTCAACCCGCCTGGCAATGTCAGGGTAATCATTGACGATGAAAGTCACGCCATGTTTTTTCGCCAGCCTGCTGATCTTCCTGGCCAATTCAAAATATTGTCTCTTTGAAGCGGTTTTGTCGCGCAACTGGATGGCTTTCACTCCCGCCGCCAAAGCTTTTTGGGCAACTTCAAGATGGTCACGCAACGGGTCTGTAACTACGTAGAGGCCAAAATCAAGCAATGAGTAACGCGTAAGGCGTAAAGCAATTCGCTTCTCCAGCTCGTAGAGTTGAAACCTTACTTTCTTAAACCGTTTCCCATGTTTTGGGTTAAGCAATTTAGAAAACTCTTCTAAGCAGCGGACAGCTTCCTGCGCTCTCTTCATATTCGCCGCAAAAATATCCTCAAGCTTATCTCTCTTCCCTTCATTCTTTGTGTACAGTTTTCTTCCAGGATCCTCATTCGCCCGCCTGGCTTTAAGCAACTTGCCCGGCTCTTTTACTATTTTACGCAGCTTTCCCCTTAATTTCTTGATTTCAGCAGAAAACTTTTTGTCCTCCAGAATAAACCTGCAAATTTCCTCAACAACACGCAGTCCTTCAACCGCCCGATTTGTATTTGCGTCTATAATTCTTAATACTTTACCTTTATTCGGCATTCGGAATTCGGCATTCGGAATTTTAGAGTTCATGTTTAATCCATTGTATAGGATCGACGCGCAGATTATGCACGGACATGCCCCAGTGAAGATGGGCGCCTGAAGATACTCCCGAATTACCCGAGTAAGCAACCAAAGCTCCCTTGGTAACTTCGTCTCCAACTTCAGCCGCAAACTTTGAAAGATGAAAATATAAAGTGTGGATACCCCAACCATGATCCAAAACTATTGTGCCGCCAAACGCCTTAAGCTGGTCAGCAAACACCACCTTGCCATTATTCGGCGCCAAGATTTTTGTACCCGTAGTCACAGCAATATCCACCCCTCGGTGATTGCTCCCACCCTTGCCATTTATGATTTGGCGGTGGCCAAAACCTTGAGAAACAGGGCCTGGTGTTGGCCAGCCGAATTCCCCTTGCCAACGTTTCTGCAAATCTTCAACCACCAAGACTTGTTCAATCCGCCCCCATTCATCATCAATTATTGTCCGGGCACGCAGTTTATTGCGCGCCGGTGGCAGCCAAAATCTGGAAAAAGGGAACTTGGTTTTCCATACTTTTAACTCCTGCACGACTTCTGCCGTGCCCCAACTGCCTTTGGTCACAGCCAGTTTTAACGGATAAGACCCGGTTTTCTGGTCAACAGGCACGCCGACAATCCCCCTAAAACTATTACCCTGCCTGTAAAACTTAAATTCATTATTTAAAAATGAGCCTGTGATTGCGGTTACGCCTTCAGGAGAAACAGCTGTTATGGTTATCACTTTGCCCTGCCAGGCAATTGGAGGATCAAAAAACAGTTGCAGCTTTTCGCCGCAAAAACCTTGATTAATAAACAAAGAAAAAGCAAAGATTACCATAAACATCCAGCGCATAAATTGATTCTATCACAAAACGCAAACATCAAAAAGAGGCCTTGACAAATCATCACCCAACCCTTTATAATAAGGTTTCACCGAAAGAAAGGGGGGATTGTAAGATTGGTTTCGGTGCCCAAAATGGGATTGGACCTTCGATTACTCCCCCATTGTAATGGCTAATTACTAATTCTTTAATGACGAATGAAAGGGTTACTATTTAACAATAACTCCACATTCATTAGTCATTAGTCATTCGACATTCGTCATTGAACCTTGATAACTAGATACAGAGTAAGATGCGAGTTTTCGTACAATTTTTTTTGATTAGATAATTAGAGCATTTCAAACTTTATTGAGAGTTTGATCTTGGCTCAGGACGAACGCTGGCGGCGTGCCTAACACATGCAAGTCGTGCGATATAGCGGCGAACGGGTGAGTAACACGTAAGTAACCTACCCCCAAGACTGGGACAACCCCGCGAAAGCGGGGCTAATACCAGATGTGACTATTCCGATGCATATCGGAATAATTAAAACCAGCAATGGGCTTGAGGATGGACTTGCGGTCTATCAGCTAGTTGGTGGGGTAATGGCTCACCAAGGCGATGACGGATAGCTGGTCTGAGAGGACGACCAGTCACAAGGGAACTGAGACACGGTCCCTACTCCTACGGGAGGCAGCAGTGAGGAATTTTCTGCAATGGGCGCAAGCCTGACAGAGCGACGCCGTGTGTGGGATGGAGTCCTTCGGGATGTAAACCACTGTCAGAGGGGAAGATATTGACGGTACCCTCAGAGGAAGCCCCGGCTAACTACGTGCCAGCAGCCGCGGTAATACGTAGGGGGCGAGCGTTGTCCGGAATTATTGGGCGTAAAGGGCGTGTAGGCGGTCTTGTAAGTCAGATGTTAAATCTACGGGCTCAACCCGTAGCTGCATTTGATACTACTTGACTAGAGAATGTTAGAGGTAAGCGGAACTTCCAGTGTAGCGGTGAAATGCGTAGATATTGGAAGGAACACCAGTGGCGAAGGCGGCTTACTAGGGCATTTCTGACGTTGAGACGCGAAAGCCAGGGGAGCAAACGGGATTAGATACCCCGGTAGTCCTGGCCCTAAACCATGTTCACTAGGTGTTAAAGGTATCGACCCCTTTAGTGCCGCAGCTAACGCGTTAAGTGAACCGCCTGGGGATTACGACCGCAAGGTTAAAACTCAAAAGAATTGACGGGGGCCCGCACAAGCGGTGGAGCATGTGGTTTAATTCGATGCTACGCGAACAACCTTACCTGGGCTTGACATGCTAGTGGTAGAGATCCGAAAGGTAATCGACCCCGATTTATCGGGGAGCTAGCACAGGTGCTGCATGGCTGTCGTCAGTTCGTGTCGTGAGATGTTTGGTTAAGTCCAACAACGAACGCAACCCCCATTGTTAGTTGACATCATTAAGTTGGTCACTCTAGCGAAACTGCCCGGGATGACCGGGAGGAAGGTGGGGATGAGGTCAAGTCATCATGGCCCTTATGTCCAGGGCTACACACGTGCTACAATGCTACATACAAAGGGACGCAAATCCGCGAGGAAGAGCAAATCCCAAAAAGTGTAGCTCAGTTCGGATTGAAGGCTGCAATTTGCCTTCATGAAGCTGGAATCGCTAGTAACCGCAGATCAGCGTGCTGCGGTGAATACGTTCTCGGGCCTTGTACACACCGCCCGTCACACCATGGAAGTCAGAAACACCCGAAGTCCCGATTTATCGGGATTAAGGTGGAATTGATGACTGGGGTGAAGTCAAATATGGCTTCCTACAGAAGTAATTTTGTAGTAAAATCTAACTATATCGGTGAACTCCTGATCAAAGACGGACAGGACAATACCGAGGGAAGTTAGGATAGAACGATGAGGAACCGCTTGTCACTTCAAGTGAAAGATCTTCTGATAAACAAGAACGAGCTGGAAATTATTATTGGCTGCCTGCTCGGGGATGCGACATTATCGACATCGGGCAAATTATATCGATTTTAGGTTTGGGACAGTCGGGCACCCGGAGCTGTCAAGGCTACGTTCGGGTTTTTTCAGAGCGGATCGATCCATTGATCCGTCGATCCTTAGCAAGATTAGTAATTTAAGCATTGCTATCTGGTTTATGGATGACGGTTATAGGATTCACAATACAGTTGGGATCTCTACCAATAATTTTCTAGCACCTGCGCTCAAACAGCTGCAAGGGCTCTTTAAAAGTTTGGGAATAGAAACCAGCTTACAGAAGGACAAGCAAGGAAAGAGACTTTATATTCTCTCTTCAAGTTACCGATCGTTCAACAATCTTGTTAAACCTTACGTTAAGCAAGTTCAATGTATGGCATACAAGCTTCCTAACCCCGTAGAGACTACACGTAAGCTCCCGGGAAACTGGGATGAAGATATAGTCCAATCCTCGCAGTAATGCGGGACCAGATTGCGTAACAAGGTAGCCGTACCGGAAGGTGTGGCTGGATCACCTCCTTTCTAAGGAGTATAAGTACATTAAGTTGTACATTATTCCTAGGTCGATTTTACAAAGACTCGGAGGCTTGCATCTGCTCTTATCTAGTTTTTCCCGACGACATTTATATATAGAATTATGTAATGTCGGGATCCCGACTGTTCCACTATTTAAATATAAATAATGACGTCGGGACAAGAAGCTTAGTATTTTCAAGATTTATTTTCCCCCTTGACAAAATTTAACTTTAGTATACAATTGTATACCTTGGAGGTGCACCACGATACTAAATCAAAAACAACAAGAGGTCTTTAACTATGTTAAAAAACATATTAACGAAAAAGGGTTTCCCCCGTCGATAAGAGAGGTTTGCAAAGCAGCGGGATTCGCCTCTCCCCGCGCCGGACAAAAGTATCTGGAATCGCTGGAAGAACAAGGTTACATCCAAAGAGAAAATAAACCGCGGGGAATCAAATTACTGGCCGGAGCGCAAATGAAAAGTATCATCCTGCCCTTTTACGGTTACATCGCTGCGGGGGCGCCAATTGAGGTCTGCGAGCAGTCAGAAGAGGTGGAGGTTCCAGCAACGCTGGTCGGTCGACGCCCCTGCTATGTTCTCCAGGTTAAAGGCAACAGCATGATTGAAGATCATATTTTGAGTGGCGACCTTATCGTGGTTGAGAGATGCGAAACCGCCGATGACGGCGATGTTGTAGTAGCTTTAGTTAATCGCGAAGCTGCTACTTTAAAAAGGATCTATCGCGAAAAAGATCGAGTCAGACTAGAACCAGCTAATTCAACAATGAAACCGATTTTTGTTAAAGATGTCGCTATTCAAGGAACGGTTAGAGGTTTATTCAGGAAGTTTTAATGGAGCTGAGGGGGATCGAACCCCTGGCCTCTAGAATGCAAATCTAGCGCTCTCCCAGCTGAGCTACAGCCCCACAACTCGTTCCGCCTTTGGTGGAACTCGTAATTTCCAATTTTTGTCATTCCATTATTTTGCTCGGCAAAATAATGGTGGGCGGTGCTGGGATCGAACCAGCCACCTTGCGATTATCAGTCGCATGCTCTACCAACTGAGCTAACCGCCCATCGCAATAACCTCGCCCGGCAAAGCTTGTCCATTCTAGCAAAGTTTGACCTATCTTGGCAAGGCACAAAAACTTTGAAATTTTGCATAAATTATGACGATTTTTCACAAAGTCACCTCGCGTTTGGCGGGGTAAGGATGTTATCATAGGGTCTGCTGAAAAAGTTAAGTGGCAATTTCAATCGTCGTGAAAAAGGGATATAATTCAATGACGAAAGGAAAAAATGCACAGTTTTAACGGTTACAGGCGCGAAACCCGTGCATTTTGAGGTGAAAAATGTACCAAGCAACAAATCGAGCGACCGAGCCTCTTTTTCCTGAATTGTTTCCCTGGAGCGGCAAATTAAATGAGGACAATGAATGGATAAAATTGGAGAAAATAATTCCCTGGGAAACGCTGGAAGGAATTTACGGCCGATATTTTTCGTTGAATAAAGGTAGGCCGGCCAAAGACGGCCGTCTGATAATTGGGTTATTGATCGTCAAACATAAAAAAGGCTTAAGCGATCGTCGGTTGGTTGAGGAGTTGCTGGAAAACATTTATTTGCAGTACTTCTGCGGTTTTCGCCGATTAGCGGAGAAGAAGATATTGCATGCCAGCAGTTTAACGAAGATAAGAAAAAGGTTGGGCAAAGAATTTTTCGCCAGGTTTGAGATGGAAATTATCGGCAAATTGGTGAAGGACAAAATAATCAAGCCAAAAGGACTTATGGTCGATGCGACTGTTGTTCCGGCCAACATCAATTATCCGACGGATCATAAGCTGATCAATAAGGCGAGAGAATGGGTTTGTGAGAAGATCTCGAAAATCCGGAAGGTTATCGGGCTGAAAAATCCAATTCGAACTTACAAGCGAGTGGCGCGCAAAGTTTTTCTTAGCTTCCAAAAGAAGCGCCGGAAAACCAGGGCTGTCATTGAAGTGACAAGGAATAAATTGTTGCGTTTTCTGAGGCGAAATCTTAGTCAATTAACGGAGCTGCTCAAGGCTGCGCCGGCTGACCTTGCGCGCAAACTCCAATTTAAATATGAGACGGCCAGAACAATTTACGAGCAACAAAAACAAATGGCTAAGGAAAAAGTCAGGCACATTAAGAATCGGGTGGTTAGTTTTCATCTGCCGCACATCAGGCCGATAGTGCGCGGCAAAGACGGTAAGGATGTGGAATTTGGTCCCAAGGCAGTATTAAGCTGGGTTAATGGTTTTGGCTTTTTAGATAAGTTTTCTTTTGAGGCATTTAACGAGGCCTGTTTTTTATCGGATTCATTGCGAGCGTACAAAGAACGGTTTGCCACTTTACCGCCTGATGTTACAGCTGACCAGCTTTATGGCACACGTTGGAACCGTAAATTACTGGCAAAGATAAAGATTGGCAGCGCTTTTAAATCATTGGGTCGAAAAGCGAGAGATGATTTAGCCCGAATTATTTGGGTGAAGAAAAAACAGCGGGCAAGAAACCAGATGGAAGGGATAATCGGCAACGCGAAAGAACATTATGGTTTGGATCGAATACTTTACAGAATTAAGGATGGGGAAGAAATATGGACGAGATTATCACTGGTTGCTATGAATTTAACGACGGCAGCCAAGAGAGCACAAACACAAACAGCATGACAAGCTAAAGAAACTAAAGAAAAAATGAAAACGAAAACAAGCAAAGAGTTAAGTTTA
>Ga0155959_134_pt1 | contig 26928 bp, 27 predicted proteins | sample RifCSPlowO2_02_FD_107613 | JGI IMG/M metagenome (GOLD analysis project Ga0155959, IMG submission 107613) | candidate division WOR-1 bacterium RIFCSPLOWO2_02_FULL_46_20
GCCAGTGAAATGGAAATGCCGTAATTGCGGCTACGTGCATGAGGAGATCGAAGCGCCGGAAAAATGTCCGGCTTGCGCTCACCCCAGAGCTTATTACGAGGTTTTAGCCGAGAATTATTGATGAACCGAGAAGCTCTTCATAAGATAAGCTACGGCATCTATATTCTGGCAACAGAATTTGAAGGAAAGGCTAATGGCCAGATCGTTGATTCGGTTTTTCAGGTTACGGCTGAGCCGCCGACGGTGGCGGTTTCTGTTAATAAACTAAATTTGACCTGTGAATACCTGCTTAAAACGGAAAAATTTTCCCTGTCGATACTGGAAAAAAACACCCCCATGACTTTAATTGGCCGGTTTGGCTTTAAGTCTGGCCGCGCTCTCAATAAATTTGAGGGGATCAAGTTGAAAAAAGGGATAACCGGCATGCCGATAGTTTTGGATAATACCATAGCCTATCTTGAGGCTGAAGTGATAAGCCGGCTAGAGGTAGGGACCCATATTATATTAGTAGGCAAGGTGGTTGAGGCCGAGCTTCTAAATAATCTTGAGCCAATGACATACGCGTATTATCATGATGTAAAAAAAGGGCAATCCCCCAAAACGGCGCCAACCTATATAAAAGAGGAGGAGGAGCAACTGGATAAATATGTTTGCAAAGTGTGCGGCTATGTCTACGACCCGGTTGCGGGAGACCCTGATGATGGGGTGGTTGCCGGCACCAAATTTGCCGATATACCGGAGAGCTGGGTGTGTCCGGTCTGTGGCGCGAGCAAGGACCAGTTTGAAAAGCAATGAGTATCAGAATAATAAAAGAAAATATCTATGCGGTAGGGGTGATTGATTGGGACCGTCGGTTGTTTGACGAACTGATCCCGCTTCCTGACGGTACAACCTATAATGCTTATTTGATTAAAGGTTCAGACAAGGTTGCTTTGCTGGATACGGTTGATCCGCCGTTCGGCCAAGAGCTGCTGGAGAATTTGCAAGAGCTAAAGGTTGACAGAATCGATTATATTATTTCCCATCATGGGGAACAGGATCATTCTGGCGCCATACCGCGACTCTTGGCCGGCTATCCTATGGCCAAAGTGGTTGTTAACCAAAAGAACAAAGAGCTGCTTAAGAATCATCTCTTGGTTGCTGATGGTAAGTTTCTTGTTGTTGCGGACCGGGAGACCCTCTCTCTGGGTGATAAAACCTTAGAGTTTATTTTTGCCCCTTGGGTCCACTGGCCGGAAACCATCTTCTCTTACCTTAAGGAAGATAATATTTTGTTTACCTGCGATTTTTTGGGCTCTCACCTGGCCACCTCTGATCTTTATGCCAAAGAGGGGCCAAAGGTTTACGCGGCAGCCAAACGTTATTATGCCGAGGTCATGATGCCTTTTCGGCCGCTGGTCACCAAACATCTGGAAATTGTTAAACAATTAAACCCCGGCATTGTTGCCACCAGCCATGGACCGATTTATGATAAACCAAAATATATACTTGAGGCTTACGCTGATTGGGTGGGCGAAGCAGTCGGCAATAAAGTGGTTATCCCGTATGTTTCTATGCACGGATCAACTAAGGTGATGGTTGATTATTTTGTTGAAAAATTAATGGCTCAAGGGGTCAAGGTTAAGCCGTTTAATCTAACTGCCATGGATTTGGGGGATCTGGCGATGGAGTTGGTTGACGCGGCCACGGTTGTGCTGGGCACACCCACGGTTTTGGCCGGACCGCACCCTAGCGCGGTTTACGCCGCGTATCTTTTAAACGCCCTGCGGCCCAAAACAAAGTTTGTCTCGCTGATCGGCTCTTTTGGTTGGGGAGGCAAAACAGTGGAACAGATTGCCGGAATGCTGACAGCGCTTAAGGTTGAGATTTTGGCGCCGGTGATGGTTAAGGGCTTGCCCAAGGAAGAAGACTTTCGTCGGCTGGACAGGTTGGTTGATGATATTTTAAAAAAGCATCAAGGAGTATTGTAAGCAAAAATGAAAAAACGGGCATTATTTGTTTGTATCGCCAATGCGGCCCGTTCGCAAATGGCTCAGGGGTTTGCCCGGCAGCTGGCGCCCGATAGGATTGAGGCATTTTCTGCGGGTTCTCAGCCAGCGGGGGTAGTTTCTGCAAAGGCTATTGAGGTTATGAAAGAAATTGGCGTTGATATTTCCGGTCATCACTCCAAAGGTTTTAATGATTTGCCAATTAAAGATTTTGACTACGTTGTGACCATGGGTTGTGGCGATGTTTGTCCTTTTTATCCGGCCAAGAAAAAGATCGACTGGCCGCTGGCGGATCCTAAGGGAATGGATTTGGCTGGTTATCGGCAGTCCAGGGATAAAATTAAGAAGTATATGGTAGACTTCTTAAGGGATATCTGAGATGGTAAAAGACCCCATTTGCGGGATGGATGTTGATTCGAAAATAGCGAAGCTCAAAGCTGAGAAAGATGGTAAGGCCTATTATTTTTGCAGTAAGAATTGCTATGATAAGTTTACCGGCGAAATAAAACTGCAAAAATCTCATGAACACCAGCACCAGGAAGCAGTCAAGGGAAAAACCGAGAAAATATTTATCTCTGTCTCCGGCATGAGCTGTGCTTCCTGTGTGTCTGCCATTGAGAATGCGCTGAAAAGTTTTAAAGGAGTCATCAAGGCCAATGTGAATTTTGCTTCGGAAAAGGCTACTGTTGAATATGATCCCACTGTTGCAGATATTGCGGCAATCGAAAAAATCATTAAAAATACCGGCTATACCGTTGTTAAGCCAAAAGCCGGCGGAGGGCTGACCACTCTTAACCTCAAAGTCGTTGGCATGGACAATCTTCATTGTGTGGGAACAGTTGGGGGCGCAGTTGCGAGTTTGCCTGGAATAATCTCCAAAGATCTGCGCGTTAATGAAAAAGCTGTAATTAAATTTGATGCCGCTAAAGTTTCTGCTGCCAGGATCAAAGAGGCTATTAAGGAATCAGGCTATGCGCCAATTGACGAGGAAGAAGCGACAGTTGATGCTGAAAAACAGGCTCGTGAGAAAGAAATTGGGAATTTGCTAAAAAGGTTCTTTGGTTCACTGCTCCTGAGTATCCCTTTACTATATTATATGTTTGGCATGCTTTTTGGGCTGCCTATGTCTCAATTTATGATGCAAAACGCGGCGGCCATCCAGTTTGTTCTTACTACCCCGATTATGTTTATCGGCAGTATTTTCTTTACCCGTGGGATTGTTTCGTTAGTTAAAACCAGGACGGCAAATATGGATACCCTGGTTTCAATCGGGGTCGGCTCAGCCTATCTTTACAGTTTGTATGTAACTATTGCAATCTGGCGAGGGAACAGCGCATTTGGGATGGAGAGCCTTTACTACGAGGTGGCTGGTTTCTTAATAACTTTTATTCTTCTCGGTAAATATTTTGAGGCTATGGCAAAGGGAAAGACATCGGCAGCGATTAAAAAGTTGATGGAACTGCAGCCAAAAACTGCGCTGGTGGTAAGGGGAGGGCAGGAGGTTGAAGTTAAGATCGAGGAAATTGTGATTGGCGATATTCTTGTGGTTAAGCCGGGCGGCAAGATCCCGGTCGACGGCACTGTTGTTAATGGGCATTCTTCGGTAGATGAATCGATGGTAACCGGCGAGAGTATCCCGGTAGAGAAGAAAGCAGGAGACAAAGTTGTTGGCGCAACGATCAATAAAAACGGGGCCTTTAAGTTTAAGGCGGAAAAAATCGGCAAAGAGACATTTCTTTCCCAAGTTATCCGTCTGGTAGAGGAGGCGCGGGGGAGCAAAGCTCCGGTTGAGGAATTAGCGGACAAAATCTCGGCGGTATTTGTGCCGGCGGTCGTTTTAATCGGTCTGACCGCTTTTGTGGTTTGGCTGCTGGCAGGACAAAGTTTTATTTTTGCGCTGACAGTATTTATTGCTGTCCTTATCATTGCTTGTCCATGTGCTTTGGGTCTAGCCACACCAACTGCCGTGATGGTTGGTACCGGTCTGGGAGCAGAGCGTGGCATTTTAATTAAAAGTGCGGCAGCGCTGCAAAAGGCGGCCCAACTTAAGGTAATTGTATTTGATAAAACAGGGACATTAACCAAAGGAAAACCGGAAGTAACCGATCTTGTCGCAACTTCAAACCTCAAACTTCAAAATCCAAACAAGGAGTTACTGCTATATGCGGCGGTGGCGGAGAAGAGGTCGGAGCATCCTTTGGGGGAGGCGATTCTTAAGAAGGCCAGGGCGGAAGGGCTTGCTGTTCCTGAGCCGGAAAATTTTAATTCAATATCCGGAAAAGGAGTAGAGGCGAAACTTAATGGTGAGACTATTTTTCTTGGCAACCGTAAACTGGCACAAGAGAAAAACCTCTCTTTTCAAGAGCAGGAAGGACAGATCAATGAACTTGAGTCCCAGGGTAAAACGGTGATGCTGGTCGCCAAGGGGAGCGTCCTTCTTGGCCTGATCGCGGTGGCAGATACTTTAAAAGAACATTCAAAAGCAGCTGTGGCAGAGTTGCATCGTATGGGGAGAGAGGTTGTGATGATCACTGGCGATAACAAGAGGACGGGGGAGGCGATTGCTAAACAAGTTGGCATAGATTGTGTGCTGGCCGAAGTGTTACCCGAGGATAAAGCAGCTGCTGTCAAGAAACTTCAAGCTGAAGGGAAAAAAGTCGCGATGGTAGGCGATGGGATTAACGACGCTCCAGCTCTGGTTCAAGCGGATATTGGGATTGCCATTGGGACCGGGACCGATGTGGCGATTGAAGCCGGGGAAATTATCTTAGTAAAAGATGACCTGCGTGACGTTGTTACGGCAATTGAACTTAGCGCCTATTCTATGCGCAAGATTAAACAAAACCTTTTTTGGGCCTTTGCTTATAATTCTTTAGGCATTCCTATCGCTGCCGGGATCCTGTATCCCTTTACCGGTTTCCTATTAAACCCTATAATTGCCGGTGCGGCGATGGCCTTTAGCTCTGTCTCTGTTGTGACGAATTCGCTCTTAATGAAACGGTTTAAACCGGGGATAAAAAAATGAAAGGAGGTGAATAAATATGATGCACGGAATGGGTTATGGCATGATCTGCGCTTCGCTGGTAAAGGTTGTACTACTAGCGGGTTTTGCCTATATTGTTTGGGTGTTGTCTAATAAAGAAGGGGGCGCACTTAAGTTGTTAGGCCGGTTACTGGCTGCGGCAATTGTTGTCATTGCGGTAGCGGGTTTACTGCACGGAGCGGCTTACTATGGCAAGCTGGGGTATGGGATGTAGGCCGCGGATTGTGTCGCCTTTGCGCTGGGCGATTTTCATAAGGATTATTTAAAGGATAAAGGTAAGATTATAAACGAGGAATGGGTTTAAATTGGTTCTATTCATTGAATGATGTAAAAATTGATAAGTTAATTGCCTCAAAACGAAAAACCATCTCTCTGGAAGTTGCCCCCGATGCCGCGCTTATTGTCCGCACACCGCATAATGTTTCCCGCACATATATTCAATCAATAATTTTCAAGAAGAGGAACTGGATTTTGAAGAAACAGCGTGAAATTAGGCAAAGAATGCCCTTGATCCAACAATATTCTGTCGCGGAATATTGGGAACAGGCCTGCAGTACAATAATTAAAAGGGTAGATCACTATTGTGTGACAACCGGACTAAAATATCGCAAGTTTTCTTTGTCCAGAGCCAGGCGGCGTTGGGGTTCGTGCAGCCAATCAGGCAATGTGCGCTTTAATTGGCGTTTAATCCTGGTCCCTTTGCCGGTTATTGATTATGTGGTTGTCCATGAATTAATGCATCTGGTAGTAAAAAATCATTCCAAGAAGTTTTGGCGTAAAGTTTCTGAAATTATGCCTAATTACAGAGTTCATCGTAAGTGGCTGCGGGAGAATGGGCAGCTGTTGTCTAACCAGTTAAATTGACAGATAAGTTTCTGTGTTCAAAAATGATTGTAGATTAGGAATATTGTTTTGCAGCAGATCAGCCTGAAGTCCGGCATCCTCTACAAGCCCTTGTCCCAGCAAATTATCGACATTAACCTGGTTATTAGCCAGCAAATTAGCGAAAAGGTTATTGCTGTCGGACTTTCTATCGTCATCCTTATTGTTATCGCTGGTAGCTGAGATAAGGTCCTGGAGCATTGTATTAAAATTTTGCTGCAGGGCTAATTGAAATGTTCCCGGATCCTGAGGCCCTGTATTCTCCACCGACCTAAGGTCGTTTATCTGAGTAGTGAAAGAGGCTGCTTTGCTGATTCCAGCCATTAACGCTGACATAGGAGAAGTATAGTACTTATGTTTTGAGAATTCAACCAGCTTAAAAAAATCTTAACATCGTTTTGAAACGTTAGCGGCGGAGATTTACTACGCTGTGGCCGGCTAAATAGCCGGTACTCCAGCACATTTGCAGGTTGTAGCCGCCGGTGGGGCCGTTGAGATCGATTATTTCCCCGGCAAAAGAGAGATTGTCTATTATTTTTGACTTCATGGCGCGTGGATCGATCTCTTTTAAATTAATTCCTCCGCTGGTGGTAATCGCTTTACCAAAACCATCTAAGGCGCAGACCTTGCAGGTGAACTCTTTTAAGAGATGAAGCAATTTCTTGCGCTCTTCTTTGGTAATTAGATTGACTTTTTTATATGGATCGATGCCGCTGAGCCGAACAATTACCGGGATCAATTTGTTGGGGAGCAAATCAGTGAGGCTATTGCGAAAATACTTGTTGGCATTGGCGTGAAAATCCCTTTGTAACCTTTTATCAAGTATTTGATAATCCAGCACGGGTTTCAGATCGAGGCGCAGCTCAACCTCGCCATTTTTTAGCAGCGCGCCGATTGCCTGGCTCATATCCAGAATAATCGGTCCGCTCATCCCGTCGTGGGTAAAAAGCGCTTCGCCAAAGTGTTCTCCATGCTTTTTTCCCTGATAAATATCAATCCGCACATTTTTTAGGCTTAAACCGGCCAAATCTTTGATCCAGGGCTCTTTTGTTTTAATCGGTACCAGTGCCGGTTGGGGGAGGGTGACCGTATGGCCGAGCAATTTGGCCCAGTGATAACCGTTGCCAACAGAGCCGGTAGTTGGGTAGGAGAGTCCGCCGACGCAAACGATATAGTGTGCCGCCATGATATCGCCGCGGCTTGTCTTGAGCTTATCGATAGTGTGACGTTTATTTATCAGCTTGATAACAGTGCAATTTTTGATGATTCTGACCTTGCCCTCGCGCGTGTAATTTAATAATAATTGCAGCACATCCTCGGCGCGGTCGGAGACGGGGAAGATACGCTGGCCGTGCTCGACTTTGGTGGCTAGCCCGCGATTATTGAAAAAGTTTATGGTATCGTCAACACTAAAGCTGTGGAGGGCAGAGTAGAGGAATTTACCGTTTTTGCCAAAAACAGCGATAATTTTGGACGGCTCTGTTTCAGCGGTCGTGATATTACAGCGGCCTTTACCGGTGATGAGCAATTTTTTGCCCGGTTGGTCATTTTTTTCCAGCAGGACGACTTCGGCCCCATGTTCAGCGGCTGCGCCGGCGGCCATCAGTCCGGCTGGTCCTCCGCCGATCACCGCGATATCAAATTCGTTATTGTCCATTTCCCAAGTTTAGCACAAAAGCTATGGTTAATGCCCGCTATCCTTGTCTTTTGTGCTCAATAAGCGTATGATAAGCACATGACTTCTTTAAAGTACAAAGGTTCGCTCAAATGCGAATGTGGTGTAGAGGTTTTTCAAGGAAGTGTTTTTTGTCCGAGATGCAGGGCAGAGATCAATCGGAAAAATGCCAAAGTAATCAAGAAAGAAGACAATAAATATCAGAAAAAGATGCGCAACAAGAGGAATCAGAAATAAAAATCCCCATTCTCTTTGTCCCTGTCCGCATCCTGCTGAGAACGGCGGATTTTGGTAATTCGATCTAAAAAGTGATAATGTTTTAACTAATGCCTGAGCAAAAACACATTTTTCTCTCCAAAAGCAAATATGGCAGCGGCCTGCAGTGTTTAAAATACCTCTGGTATCAGTTTAACCTCAAAAATGAAATCCCAGCGTATGATCCCGAGACTTTGGAAATTTTTAAACAAGGGCAGATTGTCGGTGAGTTGGCCCACCAGCTTTATTCTGAAGGCATCAAGCTTAAGCGAGACTGGAATCCTGAAAAGATGGCGGCCAGGTCGCTGGAGGCATCGCTGCAAAGAAAACCATTATTTGAAGCCGGGTTTGTTTATAAAAATGCTTATGCAATCGCGGACATTTTGGTCCCCGTGGGCAAAGACGAGTGGGATTTGATTGAGGTGAAGAGCTCAACCAGGGTCAAGCCGGAGAATATTTACGACACTGCGTTTCAAAAATATACATACGAGGGTGCGGGGTTAAAGATTAAAAAATGTTATCTAATGTATGTAAATAATGAGTACGTCCGTCAGGGGGGGCTTGATCCGCGGCAATTTTTTCATAAAGAAGACATTTCTGATCAGGTGACAGAGCTATTACCCGGGATTGAAAAAAAGATCGAGGCGATGCTTAGGGTTATTGGCGATAAATCCATGCCCGATATCAAGGTTGGTCCGCATTGTGAGGCTCCGTACGAATGTCCTCTGCAGGAAGTTTGCTGGAAGTTTTTACCTGATGAAGATGTTTTTACGCTTTATCGCGGGGGCAAGACGTCGTTTGCTTTAATGGAGCGGGGGATATTGCAATTAAAGGATATACCGGCTGATTTTGAATTAAGCGATAAGCAACGGTTGCAGGTTGCGGCGCATATTTCCAAAAAACCGTATATTGACAAGCCGGCGATTAAGGAATTTTTGTCAGAGTTAAAGTACCCGCTTTATTTTCTTGATTTTGAGACAATCGCGCCGGCGATCCCGTATTACGACCAGACCCGGCCGTACGAAGACATCCCGTTTCAATATTCTCTGCATGTTGTTGAAAAAAAGGGCTCTCTGCCCAGGCATTACGGTTATTTAGCGCCAGGCGATATTGATCCGCGGCCGGAGATTCTAGCGCAGCTTAAAGAGAAGTTGGGCCGGTCCGGTTCGATTGTGGCATATAATTCCGGGTATGAGATAAAGTGTTTACAGCTTGCGATGAGAACATATCCTGAATATGAGAAGTGGGTAGAGGAGATGAATCTACGGATGGTTGATTTATGGGTGCCGTTCCGCAAATTTTTTTATTATCATCCGGATCAGCGGGGGGGCGGGTCGTTAAAAAATGTTTTACCGGCTATGACGGGGAAGGGTTATGCTGATATGGAGATTGCTGGTGGTGGGGCGGCCAGGTTTGAGTATATGAGAGTGACTTTTGACAAGAAGGTCGCGGAGTCCGAGCGCCAAAGAGTCCGCGCTGCTCTGGATAGATATTGTGAAATGGATACGCTGGCGATGGTTGAGGTGGTGGAGGCGTTGGGGGAGATTTCCCACTTGAAATAAAGTCATGCTATAATATTAACCAATTCAAATTTTGGAGGTGAATTATGGCCAACAAAGAACAAGGAAGCTCGAAAAATACTAAGAAGGTGGCGAAATTGTCACTCAAGGAAAAACGCGCCTTAAAAAGAGAGAAAAAAGCTAACAAGGGATTATAGGGCCCACTGCGCTGAATAAACCGTCCAACTGGATATTTGTTCCTGTCTGGAAAAAAGACAAGCGCGCCCTGCTTATTTTCTATGCTTTATAACATCCGTGTAGTCGCGAATGCTAAACAGAATAAAAGAGAAGGGTCGAGACAAACTGATCAAAATAAACCCAATATGGCCGCGATTGAAGTAACCAACCTGGTTAAATATTTTAAAAATACCAAAGCGATAGATGATATCTCCTTTAGTGTCGGCGCGGGGGAGTGCTTTAGCCTGCTTGGTCCCAACGGCGCCGGAAAGACCACCACTTTGAATATCTTGTCCACTTTACTAAAACCAACTGCGGGGAAGGCCCTGGTCGCCGGCTTTGATGTGGCCAAACAAAAAAATGAAGTGCGCCAAAGTATCGGCATTGTCTTTCAGGAACCGGCACTGGATTCCAAACTAACCGGCAAAGAAAACCTGGAATTCCACGCCATGATGTACGGGATCAAACCTTCAATTAGAGATGAACGGATAAAATCTCTGCTGCAGCTGGTCGAACTGACCGAAAAAGCCGAGACTCTGGTGCAAAATTACTCCGGCGGCATGAAAAGACGGCTGGAGATCGCCCGCGGCTTGATCCATCGGCCCAAAGTGCTCTTCCTTGACGAACCGACCCTGGGACTCGATTCACAAACCAGACGTTTGATCTGGGATTATATTAAAAAACTTAATAAAGAAAATGATGTCACCATTATCCTGACCACACATTATATGGAAGAGGCCGACTTTCTCTGCGACCGCATCGCGATTATCGATCGGGGAAAAATTGTGGTGAATGATTCACCGGCCAACTTAAAAAAATTGCATAACACAAACAGTTTGGACGATGTCTTTATTAAATATACCGGAAATACTATCAGGAATATCGAGGAGCGCGAAAAGATATGGTAGAGCTTAGAGCCATCTATATACTCTGGCTGCGCGAAGTCAAAAAGTTTCTCCGGGCCAAAGAGCGCATCATCGGCTCAGTCGCTATGCCGGTAATGTTTATGATGTTTTTTGGCTTTGGCTTTAGCCACACGTCAATCCCGGGGATTGATGGCAAGATTAACTATATCGATTTTCTCGTCCCGGGGATGATCGGCATGAATATGCTTTTTAGCTCCATGTTTGCCGGCATCTCGGTCCTCTGGGACAAAGAGTTTGGCTTTTTAAAAGAGATTATGGTCGCCCCGGTCAGCCGCGTCTCAATTGCCCTCGGCCGCATCGCCGGCGGCGCCACCACGGGGTTGGTCCAGGGGTTGCTTCTTTTTATAATCTCCTTCTTTTTCGGCTTTAGACTCCAGCCGGGGGTCAATATTATTGTGGCCGTAGTTATGATGATAATCTTTATGACCTTAATTGCGTTTTCGTTTCTCTCTCTTGGGCTGTCATTTGCCACTAATATGCGTGATGCCCAGGGGTTTGAATTGATTATAAATTTTGTTATGTTCCCGCTCTTTTTTCTCTCCGGCGCGGTTTCGCCAATCAGCAATCTGCCTATCTGGCTGCGGGCTTTGTCTTATGCCAATCCCTTAACCTACGGGGTAGACGGGCTCAGAAGTGTTTTGGTCGGCGCCTCGATGTTTAGTCTCTTTTTTGATTTAATCGTCTGTAGCTTCTCTGCTATTGCCATGGTCTCTCTGGCGGCTTTTTTCTTTGAGAGAAGTGAAAGTATCTAAGTTGTTTTTTTAATGGGGGGTTGGCGTTGCTGATAATGACAATTGTGTTATAATTCGGCCCATGAAGATAAATATCAGCGAAGAACATCAGCTTGGCTTTTTTGAAAAATATTTAACCGCCTGGGTCGCGGCCTGTATCGCGCTCGGCATTCTTTTGGGTAAATTGTTTCCGCAAGCCGCCATCGCTCTGGACAAAATCTCTGTTTATCAGGTCTCAATCCCCATCGCTATCGCCCTCTTTTTCATGATGTACCCGATAATGGTCAAGATTGACTTTAGTAAAGTTATTAAAGCCGGCAAAACTCCCAAACCGGTCATCCTGACACTGTTTGTTAATTGGTGCATTAAACCCTTTTCCATGCTGGCCATTGCCACCGTCTTCCTGGGAATAATTTTTAAAGGCTGGCTGCCGGGAATGGAGATTTTAAAAGACGGTTCGCAGGTTGAGCTCTTTCGCTCCTATATTTCCGGCTGTATCCTGTTGGGCATCGCCCCCTGTACTGCCATGGTCCTTATCTGGGGACATCTGGCCAAGGGAAACGACGGCCATACTTTAATTATGGTGGCAATCAATTCTTTAACAATGTTATTTTTCTATGCTCCATTGGGCGGCTGGCTTCTGGGGGTTAACCAAATGCCTATTCCGTGGCAAACAATTGTACTCTCCGTTGTAATTTACGTTGGCCTGCCGTTGCTTTTGGGTTATTTCTCCCGCCAATGGCTGATTGCCAAAAAGGGCTTTAAGTGGTTTGAAGAGGTTTTTATCCATTACCTGACTCCGGTCTCAATCGCGGCGCTCCTGTTTACGCTGGTGCTTTTGTTTTCTTTTAAAGGTCAGCTGATTATTGATAATCCGCAAATTATTTTCTTGATCGCGGTCCCTTTATTCATCCAAACTTGTTTTATCTTTGGCCTGACCTATCTTTTAGCCAGATGGTTGCGATTGCCTTATCAAGATGCGGCTCCTTCGGCCCTGATTGGCGCCAGCAACCACTTTGAAGTTGCCATTGCCACCTCCGCCATCCTCTTTGGCTTCTCGTCCGGCGCCTCACTGGCCACAGTTGTTGGTGTCCTCATCGAAGTCCCGGTTATGCTGCTGCTGGTCAAAGTGTGTTTGGGGACAAAAGATTTTTTTTAATAGGCTGCAGTTGCCCAATAGGGTATAATAGTACTTATGTCTGAGAAAAAAGAGGTTCACATCGTTGGCGGTCCCAATGGATCCGGCAAAACCACGTTTGTTAAAAAATTCCTGCCTGAATATGTTGAGATTACAAATTTTGTCAACGCTGACGATATTGCCGTTGGCCTTTCTCCGTTTGATTATACTTCCATGAATATTAAATCGGGAAAATTAATGTTGGAATTGATTGATACATATAAAAACAAAGAAGAGTCTTTTGGGTTTGAAAGTACTCTGGCAGGTAGAAAATGGATAAAAATGATTCATGAATTAAAAAACAAGAATTACGATATTTTTGTTTTCTTTTTGGATTTATCTTCCGTTGAACTGGCGGTGGCCAGGGTTCGTTATAGAGTAGAATCAGGCGGACATGAAATTCCGGAAGAAACTATTAGAAGAAGGCATAGTAGAGCCAGGCAAAATTTCTGGGATACTTACAAAAAGTTGGTAGATAATTGGTATTTGTTTGATAATTCAGCCAGGATGCCGGTACTTGTTGCCAATCAAATAAGTGGCAGGGTGAAGGTAATTAATAATAAATATTTTGATTTTTTCATAAATTCTATAAACTCTATACCAAGATCGGTACAGGGTAAAGGGGGAATGAGTGGTCTCTCGTTGTAAGGCAGACAAATATGGCGCGATGGCTGAAAAGGCTTTTAAGGAAGCGGTTAAAGATGCGCTTAAAATTCACCGGCAAAAGGGTGTCCCTGCTGTTTTTATGCAGAATGGAAAAATCGTTTATTTAATGCCTGATGGTAAAATTGTTGAAAAAGTAAAGATCCGTGGGAAAACGAAATAAATTAACTTATATTCTCGTTTCCTCGGGGAACCTTCCTTTAATTTCATTGCGCTCTGCTGAACAGCAAAGGTGCTATAATAATGCAAGTGGCCAAAAAACTACAGCTGGCAGTTCTGGTTTTAGTCCTCTCAGCCTCAAATGTTTTTGCCTTAACCTGGCAGGAAGCGTTGAAAGTTGCCGAGAAAAACAATCATGAGCTGATCAGCGCGCAGAGACAGGTTGAAGCTTCGGAGTGGTCATACCGCAAGGCGATGAGTGTATTTTTGCCCAATCTTTCAGCTCAAGCTTCAATCGGTGAAGCCACAGCCAGAGCTTCTTCTTACGGCTTATCTGTTACACAAACTTTATTTGACGGCACGCAAAATATCTATGGGCTTAAATCGGCCTATGCTGATCTGGAAAGTGAGAAAGCCAGTTTGGCCGCTACCAGGGCCTCTGTTTATTATGATCTGCGTTCGGCCTTTATCACTCTTGTAATCAAGCAAGAACAGCTAAAACTTTACGAGCAGCTGCTCGATCAGCGCGAAGAAAATTCCGGTCTGGTGCAATTGCGCTATGAGAGCGGTAAAGAAGATAAGGGGAATCTAATGACCACTCAGGCTGACGAAAAACAGGCTGAATATGACCTGGCTTCGGCCAAGCGCGACCTTAAACTGGCCAAACTAAAATTGTCGCAATTACTTAAGCGGGAAGTTGACGTGGTTGAGGCCGCTGGTGAGTTAAAAGAAATTAAAGCTGCTGATTTTGCCGGTTTAGTGAAAACCGCGCCTGATTATATCATTGCCCGGAAACAACTGGAATCTTATGAGCTGGCACAAAAAGAGAGTTTGTCCGGCTTTTTGCCGTCGCTCTCTTTGAGCGGCAGTTACCGTAAAACCGGCACAGACTGGCCGCCGGATGTTTCGTCCAGCAAATCCTGGAGCCTCAGCCTGTCTTATCCGCTTTTTAATGGCGGCAGCAATATTGCCGACCGGGTTATTGCCAATGTGCAGCTTGATCAGGCCAAGGAAGATTTTGCCAAAACTGTTGATGATTTTCGCTACAGCCTGGAGCGAGCTTTTCAAGACCACCAGGATGCGCTTGAGTCTTTGGATGTTTCTAAAGTGTCTTTGGCGGCCGGTAAAGAACGGGCAAAGATTACAGAAGCTAAATATTTAAATGGCTTAACTACTTATGATGAATGGTATCGCATTGAAAATACTTTTTTCCAAACACAGAAAAACCTGTTAACCAGTAAACAATCTGCCTATTTGGCAGAGGCAGCGTGGCATAAAACTTATGGAGGGTATATACAATGAAAAAATCATTGCTGGGATTTTTGATCTTGATGTTGGGATTTATAATGGTGGGTTGCGCCGGCAATAAAGGTGAAGAGTATAAGGCTGTAAAAGTTACGCTGGGCACGATTAAAGCGGAAATCCCGTCAACCGGCATTGTTGAACCGCGCAATAGATTGGAGATCAAACCGCCGATTGCCGGACGCATCGATCAGGTGCTGGTCAAAGAAGGGGAGTCTGTTCGCAAAGGGGCAATTTTAGCGCAAATGAGTTCCGCGGACCGCGCGGCCTTGCTTGACGCGGCCAGAGCTAAAGGCGAAGACGAAGTTAAACGCTGGGAAGATGTTTATAAGACGGCGCCTATTATCGCTCCCCTGAATGGTTTTATTATCCAGCGCGCTGTTGAACCAGGCCAGTCGGTTACCGGCAGTGATGCTATCCTGGTCATGGCGGATAAGCTTATTGTTAAAGCCCAGGTAGATGAAACAGATATTGGCAAGATACGAGTGGGACAGCAGGTTGTGATTGAGCTTGATGCTTATGCCGGCAAAGAGATCTCTGGCCGGGTTGAGCATATCGCCTATGAATCCGAAACAGTGAACAATGTTACGATTTATGAAGTAGATATTGTGCCAGTAGAAGTCCCTGAGTTTTTCCGCGCCGGCATGAGCGCCACAGTTAATTTTGTGCTGGAAGAAAAGAAAAACGTGATACTCTTGCCTCTGCGTGCCGTAAAAAAGATCGGCAACCAGTCGTATGCTTTTGTTCAGAAAAAAGAAGGCCAAAAGCCCGAGGCTCTGCAAGTTAAAACCGGGCTGGAAAATACTTTAAATGTGGAAATATTAGATGGTTTGACCCAGGCAGATAATGTTATTGTGCCAACCGCCATGATGATTGAGAGTTTGACCAGCCGGTTTAATTACCGCCGCGGGCCGGTAAATCCGCTGCAAAAGAAAAAAACCGACTAATGTCTTTAATCGAACTTAAAAATATTGCCAGGACCTATTATATTGGCGGCCAGGTGCCGGTTTATGCCTTGCGTGGTGTTGACCTCACGATAGAGTCGGGAGAGTTTGTGGCGATTACGGGACCGTCGGGTTCGGGCAAGTCTACCCTGATGGCTGTTTTGGGCCTGCTGGACAAGGCTGATCAGGGGGAATATCTCCTGCTGGGCAAAAAAATTTCCGATTTAAACGAAAGCCATTTCGCGCGTCTGCGCAACCGTTTTTTTGGTTTTGTTTTCCAAACCTTCAATCTTTTGCCCAAATTAAATGTTACAGACAATGTGATGCTCCCTTTTATTTATGCCGGAGAGGATACTTCTGAGAAAAGAAAAAAAGCGCTGGAAAACCTGATGAAGATAGGGTTGGGAGACAGGCTGCATCATCGGCCCAATGAATTATCAGGCGGGCAGCAGCAAAGAGCGGCCCTGGGTCGGGCATTAGCCAATGATCCTTTGGTTATTCTGGCTGATGAGCCGACCGGTAACCTTGATTCTCAATCTTCAAAAGAAATTATGGAGCTGCTTAAACAGCTTAATGAGCAAGGCAACACGATTATCATGGTTACTCACGAGCATGATGTGGCTGAATGGGCGTCCCGGGTGTTGACTTTGCACGACGGTAAAATTATTAGAGACGATAAAAAACAGGGGCAGCAGAGAGCTAAAACCAGGGAATTTACTTTTGACGAAAAGGAAAAGGGGGAACATGGTTATTGGTCCGGGCTAAAAAATTATTGTTACGAAGCCTATCTTTCGATTGTTAACAATAAGTTGAGATCTTTTTTGTCAATTCTGGGCGTGATGATCGGGGTGGCGGCAGTTATTGCCATGTTGGCTTTGGGCACAGGCGCCAAAAAAAGTATGGAAGAAACTTTGTCTTCTCTCGGGACAAATTTGTTAATGGTCAGGGTGCAGAGGCAGGAGCATGGTGTCTCTCAAGGGAGCCAGGGGGCGACCAGATTTAATTTTGTCGATCTCGAAGCTTTAAAAGGCCTGACCTCGGTTGATTATGTTGTGCCGTATGTGTCCGGCCGGGCCCAGGTTGTGTTCCAGAGCCGAAACTGGAATACCAGTGTTACAGGGACCAGTGTTGATTATCCTAATTTGCGCAATGTCCAGATTGATACCGGACGCTTTTTTACCCGGGCCGAAGCCAACAGCCGGGCTAAAGTGGTTATCATTGGCCAAACAGTGGCGCGGGAGCTTTTTGGCGAAGAAAATCCAGTGGGCCAATGGATCAGAGCTAATAGGATCAGTTTTAACGTGATTGGTATTTTGCCAAAGCAGGGCGCGGCCGGCTGGCGCAACCTTGATGACCAGATTATCATGCCAATTAAAACAGCTATGTATCGTTTAATCGGCGAGGATTATATTAATTATTTTGAGATCAAGGTGGGTGAGGTGGCTGATATGCAGCCGGTTACAAATTCTATTGTTAACGAGATAATGCGTTTGCACCGAATGCCAGAGTCTGAGCGCCAGCGTATTGATATTATCAATATGGTTGAAATCCAGGCGGCAGCCAGCGCTTTGATCTCAACCTTGTCATATTTGTTGGGCGCAGTGGCTGCGGTCAGTTTACTGGTCGGCGGTATTGGTATTATGAACATTATGCTGGTGATGGTAATGGAAAGGACACATGAGATTGGTCTGCGCAAAGCCCTGGGCGCCCAGAGAAGGGATATCTTGATCCAGTTTTTAATTGAGGCGGTTCTGATCTGTCTGTTTGGCGGCACAGTCGGGATATTGTTCGGCAGTTTTGTCTCCTGGATATTGTCCGCTTTTGCCAACTGGAATATATTTATTTCGCCGGGATCAGTTGTCCTGGCCTTTACTTTTTCTGTCCTGGTTGGCCTTGTCTTTGGCCTCTGGCCGGCCTGGCGCGCCTCAAAATTACTCCCCATTGTCGCCTTGCGCTACGAGTAAAATATGGTGTAAGATTATTGCATGAGGCTCCAAAAGTGGCCGATCTTTCTGGGTTTATTGTTAATTGTCCTGTCTGCGCTGATTTATTATTTCCATTACCTGATTTTTTATGACGCGCACCATATTTTTATCTATCTTTTAAGTGATATAGCCTTTGTTCCGATAGAAGTTCTGCTGGTTACACTTATCTTGCATCAATTGTTAGCTTATCGTGAAAAGAAAGGTCGTTTGGAAAAAATGAATATGGTAATCGGCACGTTTTTCAGCGAAATCGGCACCAGGCTGCTGGTTTTGTTCTCTGATTTTGACCCGAAACTCGAGTACATTAAAAAAAACCTGGTTATTACTAATGAATGGACCGATGAAGAGTTTGTCAAGGTTGAAAAAAAACTGCGCGGCTATGAATACAATGTTGAAATCTCCAAAGTTGACTTTGAACATTTGCGCAATTTAATGCTGGAAAAGAAAGAATTCTTGATCCGCTTGTTGGAAAACCCCAATTTGCTGGAACATGAGAATTTTACCAATATTCTTTGGGGAATTTTTCACCTGGCAGAAGAACTAACTGCCAGGAAGAAGATTAAAGACTTGCCGAAGACAGATTTGGAGCATATGGCCGGCGATATTAAGCGATTTTACGGTCAGCTGGTTTATCAGTGGCTCGATTATATGAAACATTTAAAAGATAATTATCCTTATTTGTTCTCTTTAGCCATGAGAACAAACCCCTTTGACGAGAGCGCCAGCGCTGAAGTCCATGGCTAGTTGACAAATTTCCAGACAAAGCAGATAATCTAATGATGATGGATAGTTTTGTTATTCAAGTTATTAAAGTTGCCGTGGCTCTGTTTATTATTACCGATTCAATCGGCAACCTGCCGATCTTTATGGGGTTGACCGATGGACTGGCTAAAGGAGAACGCCGCAAGTTATTTAACACCGCGCTTTTAACCGGCCTGGTTTTGCTGGCGGCTTTTGGCTTTGCTGGGGCTTTGGTCTTTTCTTTGTTTGATTTGACCATAGAAGACCTGAAAATTGCCGGCGGTGTCTTGCTCTTTCTGATCGCGGTGGAAGTATTGCTGCGCGGTAAAGTGGTTTTTGAGCACAAAGAAGATATCGGTGTTGTGCCCATGGGTTGTCCTCTGATGGTTGGTCCCGGCGCCATAACTACTGTGCTGGTCATGCTCAAGATCTATGATTTTTACGCGGTGCTGGCTGGCACAGCTGTTTGTTTTTTCATCATCTGGCTGATTTTATTCTTCTCAGAATCAATTTACAGGTTCTTGGGCAGGAACGGCGCGCTAATTATCACTAAAATATCCGCGATCCTGATTGCCGCGATCGCCGTTCGTTTTATTAGACAGGGGGTTATGGCTATTTTAGGTCTGTAGTTTGCCGAGGTTCAGCAATAAATTCAGTTAGTCTTAGCCTAAGTGTTTCTTCGTCAAACCAGAAAAATCCGTGGCGTTCATAAAAAGCGTTTGTGTGCTCTTGATTTTCCGGTAAAAAACCTTCTTGCCTAGGGGCTACTCCTCTCCAGATGCGAACTTCCTGAATCTGATGACTGCGGGCAATAGCTGAAATGAATAGGTGAAGAAAAGTTGCAGAGCTTTTCGTGCCTCTAAATTCCCTGAAAACATGCATGTTAACATTGGCGTAGCCGGGGGTTCCACGAAGAGATGAAAGGCCAGAGGCATAACCAATTGGCCAGCTATTTTTGATATACAATGCGTTTGTGTATGTTTCTGCGTCATCAGAAAAACAAAAAGCGGCAAGCTTTTCGCCGGGGGTATCTGGAAAAGAAAAAACAGCTAAATTTCCAATAGAAGGCAAATGTGAAAGAGGAAAGAATTTACCTTTGCTGTAAACGTCTATCTCTCTTCTCCTGGATTTGAATGCGGCACGAAAGTAATTCCAAATGGCATAAGAATCTTTTAATTGCTCATAATCGATTGTAAATTGCCGGTAAGGGGCAACTTGACCCTTCATTACAATAAATGGGAGCAATCCCAGGAGATATTCTATTGTGTCTTTGTCTTGTGGGATAAAGTCTTTTCTTATATGTTGAGGAATTATTTGCCAATCTACTTCCGTGTTCAAGAAATGGCTGCCTAACCACCTGTCATCATTAAATAAGGGGATTAGTTCAACTGGAGAAAAAGGAATTGGCTCAAGAGCGGCCCTTGCCGGATCTTCTGCAAAAACATGCTGATTTGCTTGAATTTTCTCTTCAAACTCTGCAGTCACCCCCTCTGCCCAGAGCATTGCTCTGTCTTCGGCTCTTGGGGTATGAGCCAGGTGCCAGAGGAGAAAGGCATTAACCGCACTAAGATTCTCCAAATTCGCGACTGCCTCTGGGGCTATGGTCTGTTCCCGTACTTTTGCTAAAAGGGGCTGGCCAACCAGTTGTTGTTGTAGTACTTGCCTACGATGTGTTTTTAATGCTGTCCTACTAAGCATGACCATACTTTTATTTCGGAGTATTTATAAGAAAATTTCAATGTTATAATAATCTAAAAGGAGTGATTATTTATGAAGACCCATACCGATTATCTATATTTCACCACTAAGAAGCAAAAAGAGATTATTAATATTACGGATGAAGTGCAAGATATCGTGGCAAGGTCAGGCGTCAAAGAAGGGATAGCTCTGGTTTCGGCCATGCATATTACTGCCTCAATCTTTATTAATGACGAAGAGTCGGGAATAAAACGGGATTTTTTGGAATGGGCAGAGAAATTAGCTCCGTTTAACATCAATTATAATCATCACCGGACCGGTGAAACCAACGGAGACGCGCACTTAAAATCAATTCTCTTTCACCACGAAGTCATTATACCCATTACCAAAGGCAGCCTTGATTTTGGCCCCTGGCAGCAGGTTTTTTACGGCGAGTTTGATGGGATGAGGAAGAAGAGAATCGTGGTTAAGGTGATGGGAGAGTAGATTGAACCAGTCGCGTTTTTCTGCTATTATTTTATTATAATGTTCGAAGCGCAAATTAAAGTCACCATCAAGAAAACCGTGGCCGATCCCCAGGGATTAACCGTTAAACATGCCCTGGAATCACTTGATTTCCAGGGTATTGATGAAGTGCGCATGGGAAAATTTATTATTGTTAAACTAAAGGCCCAAAATGAGGCGGAAGCCAAAGCCGAAGCCGAACAAATGAGTAAAAAACTCCTGGCTAACCCCACAATCGAAGATTTTACGGTAGATATAAAATGAAATTTGGGGTCGTTGTTTTCCCTGGTTCCAACTGCGACCAGGATTGCTTCCACGTAGTCGACCAAGTTATCAAACAACCGGTTGAATTTATCTGGCACAAGACGACTAAGCTGGATAATTTTGACTGTCTGATTATTCCCGGCGGGTTTAGCTACGGTGATTATCTGCGCTGCGGCGCCATTGCCCGTTTTTCGCCCATCATGGAACCAGTGATCAGGTTTGCCAATAATGGCGGGTTGGTCATCGGGATTTGCAACGGTTTTCAGATTTTACTTGAAGCTGGATTGCTGCCCGGAGCAATGTTGAGAAATAAAAATCTGCACTTTATTTGCAAGTTCGTTAACTTAAGGGTTGAAGCAACGGATACTCCCTTTAGCTCCGGCTATAATAAGGGACAAATTCTCCATATTCCAATAGCCCACAACGAGGGTAATTATTATATTGATGATAAAGGCTTGGCCGGACTTAAGAAGAATAATCAGATAGTTTTCCGCTATGTCAACAATCCCAACGGTGCAATTGACGATATTGCCGGTATAGTTAATAAAAACAGAAATGTTTTAGGGATGATGCCGCATCCGGAGAGATGCAGCGAAGACGCGTTGGGCGGCAGCGATGGGCGAATGGTCTGGGAGTCAATAGTCAAATGGTCAAAAAAGAAGTCTACAGCGCGTTAGGCTTAACTGACGCGGAATATCAGAAGATTGAGCAGATTATGGGGCGAGAACCGAGCTCGACCGAGCTGGCTATGTTTTCAGTCGAATGGTCAGAACATTGCGGTTACCCGCGTTCGCGCAACCTGTTAAAACTTTTACCCAAGGAGGGGAAATATCCTGCCTTGGTTGGTGAGGATTCGGGTGGGATTATTGTAGATGATTTAGCAATAATATTTAAAATGGAGAGCCATAATCATCCGTCACAAGTTGAACCAAAACAAGGCGCAGCAACAGGAGTGGGCGGTATTATCCGCGATATTTTTACTGCCGGCGCGCGGCCGATCGCGTCACTTAATTCGCTTAGATTCGGCCTCTTAACCGAACCGTATAATAGATATTTGTTAAAAGGTGTGGTTGAGGGTATCCAATTCTACGGCAATTGTCTTGGTGTGCCGACTGTTGGAGGAGAAATTTACTTTGACGAGTCATATTCCGGTAATTGTCTGGTCAATGCCATGAGTATTGGCGTTTGTAAAAAGTTAGAATTAGCCAGAGCCCAGGCTTCCGGGGTTGGCAATCCAATAATGTACGTTGGTTCCAGCACTGGACGGGATGGAATCGGCGGCTGCTCTGTTTTAGCCTCACATGAGTTTGCCGAAGGCGAAGAAAAACGGCCAACAGTGCAGATCGGCGACCCGTTTACTGAAAAATGTTTGATAGAAGCAACTATGGAAACATTGGCCACTGGTCACGTCGTTGGTATTAAGGATATGGGTGCGGCCGGCTTAACCTGTTCATCGGCAGAAATGGCATATGCCGGCGGCTCTGGCATGGAAATTGATCTTGATAATGTCCCTTTGCGCGAGCAGGGGATGGAAGCTTATGAAATTATGATGTCAGAATCGCAAGAGCGCATGCTTGTTTGTGTAAAAAAAGGTAAAGAAAAAGAAATTGAAAAAATATTCGAAAAATGGGATTTACATGGTGTGGTAATCGGCTATGTAACTGATAACAAAAAGGTAAAAGTAAACTATCAGGGTAAAGTTGTGGCTGATATTGATACCGAGGCGTTGGCCAAAGCGCCGATTTACGATATGCCTGCCACCGAGCCGGAAAATCTAAAAGAAATTAATATATTAGACTTAAATTCTATTCCGCAGCCAAAAGATTACAATGAAGTCTTGTTGAAAATCTTGGCGTCACCAACCATTGCCAGCAAAGCCTGGGTTTATGAGCAATACGATCACATGGTGCAGGTCAATACCGTGGTTTTACCCGGCTCTGATGCCGCGGTTTTGAGATTAAAAGGAACATCCAAAGGTTTAGCCGCGACAACAGACTGCAACAGCCGCTATTGTTTTCTAAATCCTTATCGCGGAGCGCAAATAGCCGTTGCCGAAGCGTGCCGCAACCTTGTTTGTTCAGGCGCAGACCCGGCCGCCGTGACCGATTGTCTCAATTTTGGCAATCCAGAGAAGCCAGACCGTTATTGGTATTTTAAAAATTGTATCCAGGGGATTGTTGACGCGTGCAAAGCTTTTAATGTGGCGGTTGTTTCGGGCAATGTTTCTTTTTACAACGAAAGTCCTAAAGGGGCAATTAACCCGACGCCGACTATTGGCATGATTGGGATACTTGATGATTTAGACAAGCGCTGCGTTTCACACTTTAAAAATGCCGGCGATAGAGTTCTTTTGCTTGGAGAAACCAAAGAAGAGCTGGGCGGCAGTGAATATCTTAAAGTAATCCATGATAAAGTGGCGGGTGATGCGCCAGAATTGGATCTGGAAAAAGAAAAAGCAGTGCAAAAGGTTGTTTATGAATCTATCCAAATGGGTTATATCAATTCTGCGCACGATTGTTCAGAGGGCGGCCTGGCCGTGGCACTGGCCGAATGTTGTTTTGTTAATAATCTTGGGGTTGCCGCTTGTCTAATCCCAGGGGTCAGAGAAGATGCGGCACTGTTTGGTGAGTCACAGTCGAGAATTATTATTTCTTGCGGTCCTGATGAAGTTGGGCGCATTGAAGAATTGTGTGTTGAAAATGGCGTTGAGTGTTTTAATTTGGGGAAGGTGGGGGGAGATAAGTTTATAATCAACAATTCTGTCAGCCTCCCTTTAGAAACGCTAAGAGAAAGCTGGGGTAAGGGATTGTCCAAGTATGTTTAAAATTCTTAAAAAAGAAAGATTAGCGGAAAATATATCCCGCCTTGTTGTTGCTGTCCCGCACATTGCCCGCGCAGCCAAACCGGGCAATTTTGTTGTTGTTATCCCTACAGAAAAGGCCGAACGCATCCCTTTGACCATTGCCGATGCAGATGTGGAGAAGGGGACTATTGCTATTATTTTCCAAATCGTTGGTGCAACGACTAAGCTGTTGGATTCTCTAAAGGTTGGGGATGAGATTCCTCATCTTTTGGGGCCATTGGGACATCCTTCTCACATTGAAAAGTTTGGAACTGTTGTGGTCATCGGTGGTGGGGTGGGTATTGCCGAGATTTATCCAGCTGTTAAGGCTTTGAGTAAAGCTGGCAATGAGGTTATTGTTATTATCGGCGCGCGGTGCCAGGATTTGCTGATCTACCAGCATGAGCTGGGCAAACAGTGTAAAGATTTGAGGATTACCACTGACGATGGTAGCTGCGGCCGTAAAGGCTTTGTCTCTGATGAGTTAAAAGATATTATTAGCAGCGGCAAAAAGGTCGATTTAGTTGTTGCAGTTGGTCCTGTCCCCATGATGAAAGTCTGTTGTGAAGTTACTCGCCCGCATAAAATTAAGACAGTTGTCTCTTTGAACCCGATTATGCTAGATGCGACCGGCATGTGTGGGGTTTGCCGGGTGGTGGTTGGTGGTAAAACAAAATTTGCTTGTGTTGAGGGGCCTGAATTTGATGGCCACGAAGTTGATTTTAAAGAATTAACCGATCGCCTGAAGCCGTATAGGGATGTTGAAAAACAGGCGCTGGATCATGTTTGTCGGTTACTAAGTATAACCCCACAATGAATTGTGGGGAATGATTCCACGCATTTTAATGTGTGGTTGCAATATTTAATATTATGATAAATAAAAAACCGAGACAAAAAATGACCAATCGTTCTGCCCGGGAGCGCATCAGTGACTTTAATGAAGTGCCACGGGGCTATACCGCGGAACAGGCCATAGAGGAGGCCAAACGCTGTATCCAGTGTAAAAAACCAAAGTGTGTGGCTGGTTGTCCCGTTGAAATAGACATCCCTGGTTTTCTCAAATTTGTGGCCGAGGGTGATTTTGCTTCAGCAGTGAAAAAAATCAAAGAAACCAATGCTCTACCGGCGGTTTGCGGACGGGTTTGTCCCCAGGAAGACCAGTGTGAAAAAGAGTGTATACTTGGCGTCAAAGGCGAGCCCGTGGCCATCGGGAATGTGGAGAGGTTTGTGGCGGATTGGGAGAGGGGGACAGCCCCCGCTGTCTCACGAAGTGACAGAGGGGGGGGTAAAATTGCGGTTGTGGGGAGTGGGCCGGCGGGGTTGACGTGCGCTGGGGACTTAGCCAGATTAGGTTATCAGGTAACTATATTTGAATCGCTTCATGTTACTGGTGGGGTTTTAACTTACGGCATCCCGGAATTTCGTTTGCCCAAAGCCATTGTTAATCTTGAAATTGAATATATAAAAAGTCTTGGTGTTGAGGTTAAAACAGACATGCTGATTGGTAATGTTTATACTGTTGAAGAATTGCTGAAAGACTATCAAGCGGTGTTTATTGGCTCTGGCGCCGGGTTGCCTAAGTTCATGAATATCCCGGGAGAAAATTTGGATGGAGTTTATTCTGCCAATGAGTATTTATTCAGGATCAACATGATGAAAGCCTGGAAATTTCCCGAATACCTGACGCCGATTAAGATCGGCAAAAAGGTGGCGGTGATCGGCGGCGGCAACGTGGCCATGGATGCGGCGCGAGTTTCTTTGCGTTTGGGGGCGGAAGAAGTTTACATAATTTATCGCCGGACCAGGAGAGAAATGCCGGCCAGGGTGGAAGAAGTTGAGCGGGCGGAAGAAGAAGGAGTTATTTTTAAAAACCTGACTTTGCCGGTCCAATATTATGCGGGTGACAATGGCTGGGTTAAAGAGGCAGAATGTTTGCAAATGGAATTAGGCGAACCGGATGCTTCCGGCCGCAGACGGCCCGTAGAAATTCCCAGCTCAAACTTTAAACTCCAGGTTGATACAGCTGTCTGTGCTATTGGTAATTCGCCCAATCCTTTAGTCCCGCACCGGACGCCGAACTTGGAAACAGAAAAATGGGGCGGGGTTATTGTGACGGCAGAAGGTCTAACTTCCATCCCCGGTGTTTACGCGGGCGGTGACATTGTGCGCGGCGCCGCGACTGTGATTTCAGCCATGGGAGATGGTAAAATAGCGGCAAAGGCAATTCACAAGCAGTTATCCGCTGGAGGTATATAATGACCAACAAACAGATTGACCTGGCAAAAGAAAAATTTGGTAAATTAGTTGAGGAGCAGCTTAAACGTGTTGAACAAATGAAAAAAGGCGATAAGACAACGGATTTTTCTAAGTTGAAACCAATTATTATTGGGTTGTGCGGGGGGGACGGCATTGGCCCGACTATTTCCAAGCACGCGCAAACTGTTTTACAGCACATGCTTAAAGATGAAGTTGCCGCTGGCAAGATTAAATTTAAGGATATCCCGGGCTTGACCATTGAGAACCGCGCTAAACATATGAAAGCAATCCCTGATGACGTGCTGGAAGAGATCAAGACCTGCCATGTTATTCTTAAAGGCCCGACCACCACGCCTCAAGCTGGCGACAAATGGCCCAACATTGAGAGTGCTAACGTGGCTATGCGCCGCTATCTTGATCTTTTTGCCAATGTCAGGCCAGTCAAAATCCCCAGGGACGGGATTGACTGGTGTTTTTTCCGTGAGAATACCGAGGGCGCCTATGCTGCAGGTTCGAAAGGTTTTGATGTTTCTGACGATTTGAGCTTTGACTTTAAAATTATCACAGAGCAGGGGGCAGAGCGTATCTGCCGCATGGCTTTTGAATACGCCAAAAATAATAAGATCAATCGGGTCACTGTTGTAACTAAATCTAATGTGATCAAAACCACAGACGGCCGGTTTTCTAAAGTGGCTTTTCGTCTGGCCAAAGAATATCCGGAAATAAAAACTGATGAATGGTACATTGATATTATGACAGCAAAATTGCTTGATCCGGCCCGCCGCGCGGAATTCAAAGTTCTGGTAATGCCCAATCTTTACGGAGATATTTTAACCGACGAAGCGGCGCAGCTGCAGGGTGGGGTAGGTACGGCCGGCAGCGCGAATATTGGCACGCGCTGGGCCATGTTTGAAGCGATCCATGGCAGCGCCCCGCGCATGGTTGATGAGGGTCGGGCCAAATATGCTGATCCTTGTTCTATGGTCCGGGCTTCAGCGATGCTTTTGCGCCACATCGGTTATCCGGAACGCGCCGAGAAAATAGAGATGGCCCTGGAGATCTGCGGCCAATATGAGAAAAAAATGATTATTACCGGTCGTGATTCCGGAGTAACCGGTGAAGAATATGTAAAATATCTACTCTCCTGGATAGATAAT